>Ga0209415_10016850_pt1 | contig 11689 bp, 11 predicted proteins | sample PeaSoiSIISIP2007_FD_187696 | JGI IMG/M metagenome (GOLD analysis project Ga0209415, IMG submission 187696) | Peat soil microbial communities from Weissenstadt, Germany - SII-SIP-2007 (SPAdes) (version 2) | ecosystem: Environmental > Terrestrial > Soil > Wetlands > Peat | place: Germany... | reverse complement strand
CCCGCCTGCGGCAGCGAGCCCGTCGACGCGACGACCGCAACGAGTGCGAGCGCTGCTCTCATTAGGGTTCCCAGTATGCCGCTCTGGGACGAGCTCGCCGGGTTGCAGGCCCGCGTCGACGACTACACGCTGCACCGCTGCGAGCTGCCGCTGCCGAGCGGCTGGACGCGCGTCACGACGACGGTCGTCTTCGAGGGCGGCGGCGAGACCGGCCAGGGCGAGGACGTCACCTACGACGCGGCGGAGCACGACGGCTTCCCGGACGAGCTCATGCTCGCCGGGACCTGGTCGCTCGAGGACCTCTCGCACCGCCTTGACGACTTCGAGCTTCCCGACTACCGCCGTTGGGCGTTCGAGAGCGCCGCGCTCGATCTCGCCCTGCGCCAGGCCGGCCGGTCGCTCGGCGACGTGCTCGGGCTGCCGTACCGGCCCGTCCGCTTCGTCGCGTCGACGCGCGCGGACGTCGAGCCGTGGCTCGCGCTCGATCCCGCGCTCGAGTTCAAGCTCGACGCGACGAAGGACTGGGACGACGCGCTCATGCGCAAGCTCGCGGCGCTCGACCGCGTTCGCGTCGTCGACCTGAAGGCGTACTACCGCGGCACGAGCGTCGACCTCGAGCCCGACCCCGCGTTCTACCGCGCGGTCGTGCGCGCGTTCCCGGACGTCGTCATCGAGGACGCGTGGCTCGAGGACGGTTGCCGCGAGGCGCTCGAGGGAGCGGAGGGCCGCCTGAGCTTCGACGCGCCCGTCCACTCGCTCGCCGACCTCGACGCACTTCCGATCGAGGCGAGGTGGCTGAACGTCAAGCCGTCGCGCTTCGGGACGGCCCGCAAGCTCCTCGAGTGCATCGAAGCGTGCCGCGACCGCGGCGTGCGCATGTACGGCGGCGGGCAGTTCGAGCTCGGCGCGGGGCGCCCGCAGATCCAGCGGTTCGCGAGCCTCTTCTACGCCGACGGCCCGAACGACGTCGCCCCGTCGGAGTACAACGAGGGCGGCGCGCGACCTGGGCTCGCGCGGAGCCCGCTGCCGGCGCCGGCAGGCGTCGGCCTGTGAACGTGTTCGAACCGGTGGCCGGCGGCCGGCGGCGGTTCGGCGACACCGAGCTCGGCGCGACGATGTGGGGCGGCACGCTGTACGAGCTCCGGCCGGGAGAGAAGAGCCCCTACCACTGGCAGTTCGGCGAGGAGGAGTGGCTGCTCGTCGTCTCCGGCACGCCGACGTTGCGCACGCCTGACGGCGAGCGCGTGCTGCGGCCGTGGGATCTCGCGGCCTTCCCGCGCGGCGAGGCGGGTGCGCACCAGATTCGAAACGAGACCGACGAGCCGGTTCGCGCGGTCTTCTTCTCGTCCGTGTCCGACCCGGAGGTGGTCGTCTATCCGGACGAGGGCAAGACCGGCGTCGTCGCCGGCTGGAGCCGCTCCGAGGGCAGCCCGCTGCGCGGCTGGGTGGTCGAACCGTGACGGCGGTCGTCAACCTGCTCGACGCCGAGCCGGGCGACGAGAACGACCGCGACCGGTTCCGCTTCCTCGATCGGCCCGTCGGCCCGGAGGTCGGAGCCGAGCTGTTCGGCTGCTCGCTCTACGACGTGCCGCCGGGGCAGCAGCTCTGGCCGTACCACTACCACCTCGGCAACGAGGAGTGGCTCGTCGCCGTGGCCGGCCGTCCGATGCTGCGCACGCCGGAGGGCGAGCGCGAGCTCGAGGCCGGCGACGTCGTCGCGTTCGCCGAGGGGGAGGCGGGCGCGCACACGGTCGTCAACCGCAGCGACGAGAACGCGCGCGTCGCGATCTTCTCGACGTTGCGGAGAGGCTCGGTGGTGTACCCCGACAGCAGCAAGGTCGGCGTGAACCGGATGTGCTTCCGGATACGCGACGCCGTCGACTACTGGGACGGCGAGTGAGCTAGCGGAAGGCGTTCAGGCCGGTGAGTGCCTGACCCACGACGAGTGTGTGCACCTCGTGCGTGCCCTCGTACGTGAGCACGGACTCGAGGTTGTTCATGTGGCGGATGACCGGATACTCGAGCGTGATCCCGTTGCCGCCGAGCACCGACCGCGCCGAGCGCGCGACCTCGAGCGCGCCGCGGACGTTGCCCATCTTTCCCATGCTGACGTGCTCGGGCCTGAGCGTGCCGGCGTCCTTCATCCGGCCGAGGTGGAGCGCGACGAGCTGCGCGCGGTTCACCTCGAGCGCCATCTCGGCGAGCTTCTGCTGCGTGATCTGGTAGCCGGCGATCGGCTTGCCGAAGACGATCCGCTCCTTCGCGTACTCGAGCGCGGCCTCGAAGCACGCGCGCGCCGACCCGACCGCGCCCCAGACGATGCCGTAGCGCGCCTCGCTCAGGCACGAGAGCGGGCCGCGCAGCGACGAGACCTCGGGGAAGCGGCTCCCCTCGGGAACGCGCACGTCGCGGAGCACGAGCTCGGAGGTGACCGACGCGCGCAGCGACATCTTGTGGTGCATCTCCGGCGCCTCGAAGCCGGACATGCCCTTCTCGACGATGAAGCCGTTGATCGCGCCGTCGTCGGTGCGAGCCCACACGACTGCGACGTCGGCGATCGACCCGTTCGTGATCCACATCTTCGTGCCGTCGAGGACCCAGTCCGAGCCGTCGCGGCGCGCGTGCGTGCGCATCGCGCCCGGGTCGGAGCCTGCGTCCGGTTCCGTGAGCCCGAAGCAGCCGATGGCCTCGCCCGTGTGCATCGCCGGCAGCCAGCGCTGCTTCTGCTCCTCGCTGCCCCAGCGCCAGATCGCGTACATCGCCAGCGACCCCTGCACCGACACGAGGCTGCGGACGCCGGCGTCGCCGGCCTCCAGCTCCATGCAGGTCAGCCCGTAGGCGACGGAGCTCGCGCCCGGCAGGCCGTAGCCCTCGAGATGCATCCCGAAGAGCCCCAGCTCGGCCAGCTCGCCGGCGAGCTCGCGCGGCAGGACGCCGCGCTCGAACCAGTCGCCGACGTCCGGGAGCACGCGCTCGCGCACGAACTGGCGGATCGTGTCGCGGATCGCCCGCTCCTCGTCGTCCAGGAGCGCGTCGACGGCGAGGAAGTCCCGCGGGTCGAGCGTCGTCGGCTTGGCCGTGGTGGCCACGGACGGAATCCTAGTGCGCCGGCGCGAGGTGGACCAGGGCGAGCTCGAGCCACGGCGCCGCGTACCGCTGCCAGAGCGCCTGGTCGTGGCCGCCCGGGTACGCGCGGAAGACGTGCGGGACGCCGGCTTTCGACAGCTCCTGGTTCAGCAGCTCGTTCTCCGCGTAGAAGAGCTGGTCGCTCCGCCCGACGTAGAACGCGATGAACGTTCCGAGCGTCCGGAGCGTCGTGCGTACCGTCGGCAGCAGCGCGTGGACGTCCGCCCGTTCGTCCGCTGCGGGGGAGCCGAGCTCGAGCGTCTTCGTGCCGGTCGGGTCGGTGGGGTGGAAGTAGCCGCTCCACGACTCGACGACGGCGAACTCGTCGAGATGGCCGAAGGCGAGGTGCATCGCGCCGTACCCGCCGGCCGAGATGCCGACGAGCGCACGCCCCCACCGGGAGCGGATCGTCCGGAAGCGCGCGTCGACGACGTGGGTGAGCTCGGACACGATCGCGGTCTCCCAGTGGTCGCCGGGGCCGAGGTCGAGATACTCCGGGTCGCTCTCCCCGGCGCGGGCTGCCTGCGGGACGACGACGATCGCCCGTTGCCGCAGGGTGTCCGCCGCGCGCTCGACGAAGCCGAGCGACGTGTACGCGCCCCTTTGCGCCGGCAGCCCGTGGAGGACGTAGACGACCGGGTAGCGCGTGGTCCCGTGGTCGTAGCCCGCGGGGAGGTAGACCTCGTAGTGGAACCGGCCGCCGATCGCGACCGAGGAGAAGCTCGCGTCGAGGCGGCGTGACGCCGCACGTGCCGTCGCGCCGGAGAAGACGGCTGCGGCCGTGGCGCCTGCCATGACCATAAACGCCAGTTTTCTCATCAACGAGGCACAACGGGCGCGCAACGCGCGCTTAACGTCACCACGGTACACCCATGCCCATGTGGGCCGATCGGGCCAGACTACCGAGCCCGGCTGCGTATGCAGCCGCGGCCGTCGGCCTCGCCGCCTTCCTCGCGGTCGGACTCCTGGGCGCCCGCGGCTACCTCGACAACTTTCTCCAGTACCGCGGTTTCGCACCGCCGAAGGAGCCGGCGTTCGTGCGCACGCCCGGAACGCTGCGGCGGCTTCTCGTCCCGAGCCCGGCGCTCGGCGGCCGCCGGCAGGAGGCGTATGTCTACCTGCCGGGCGGCTACTTGCAGCATCCGAAACGCCGGTATCCGGTCCTCTACCTGCTGCACGGCTTCCCGGGCCGGCCGCTCGCCTTCATCGACACCGTGCAGATGGGCGTCGTCGAGGACACGCTCGCCGCCCGCGGGAAGGCGCAGCCGCTCATCCTCGTCATGCCGTTCGGGTCGACGGGGACGTTCACCGACGAGGAGTGGGCGAACGGCGCCACACGCGGCAACGCCTGGGCGACGTTCGTCTCGCGCGACCTCGTCAACTACGTCGACTCGCACTACCGCACCATCCGCAGCGCGCGCGGCCGCGCGATCGGCGGGCTGTCCGAGGGCGGATACGGGGCGATCAACATCGCGCTCCGGAATCCCAGGGAGTTCCACGTGGTCGAGAGCTGGTCCGGCTACGAGCGCCCGGCGCGGATCCCGCAGATCTACGGCCGGAAGCTCCAGCTAATGGCCCGGAACGACCCGATGCTCGTCCTGCCGCACGTCGCGAAGGAGCTGCGCAGGCTGGGGACGTACTTCTGGTTCTACTCCGGCTCGCTCGACCACTTCCGGTTCCAGAACGCCGCGTTCGCGAAGGAGCTCGCAGCGGCGAAGATCGAGCACCGCTACTTCCGGGTGTTCGGCGGGCACAACTGGGCGATCTGGCGGGACCAGGCGAGTGCCGCCTATCTCGCCGCCGCGACGAGGCTCGCCCGTGGCTAGGGTCGCACGGGCCGCCGCCGCCGCCGGGCTCGCGCTCGGCGTCCTCGCCGCAGCCACCGGCTGGCTGTACGTGCTGCGGCCGCTCGCGACGCTTCCGGGGCCGAAGCTCCACGACGCGCTCGCGCTCGACGAGCTGTCGCAGCACGGGAGCGTCTCGATCCTCCTCTACCTGCTCGTCTGGGGCACGGCCGCCGGGCTGCTCGGCATGCTCGCGCGCTGGGCCGGAGCCGACCGGCTCACCGCTGGGCTCCTGCTCGGCCCGGCGGTCGGCGCGTGGCTCTACCTCCTGAACGGCGTCTCGATCCTCGTCGTCCGGCAGGTGTCGGCACACCTGGCGTTTCACGCCGCGGCGACGCAGCAGGCGCTTGCGATCCCGGCCGTGCTCGCCGGCATCGCCGGCGCGCTGCTCGGACGCCCGCGCGGGTCGCGGCAGCCTCGCGCGCGGTTCGTCCTGTCGTGGCTCGTCGCCGGCGTCGGCGTGCTCGCGGTCGTGAACGCGGCCTTCCCCGAGCACGGCCCCTCGCTCGTGCCGGCGATCGACCCCTCGCACGTCCACGGCGTGTCGAAGGGCCTCGTCGTCCCGCTCGCGTCCGCGCTCGTCGTGACCGCGCGAAGCCTCGCGCGGGGGAGCCGCCGGGGGTGGGAGATCGCGCTCGCGCTCCTCGCGCTCCTGCTCGCTCTCCACGTCGAGCGCCGCTTCGACGAGGGCGCGATCCTGACGGGAGTCGTGCTCGTCGCGCTCGTCGCCCGCCGGGCGGACTTCAGGCTGCCCGGCGATCCCGAGGGGAAGCCGCGCCTGCTCGTGCAGGCCGTGATCGCGGCGGCGTTCATCGCGACGTACGGGATCGTCACCATCTGGTTCAACCGCCTGATGGCGGACCAGCCGTACTCGATCGGGTTTGCGCTGCGCGTCACGGGTGCCGCGATCCTCGGCCTGAGCTTCCGCGGCGCGAGCCACCTGAGCGGCTCGGTGGCGGAGTGGTTCCCGCTGTCGGCGTTCCTGCTCGGGGCGGGCGCCGTCCTGCTCCTGCTCCTCCAGTGGCTCGCGCCGTGGCGGTATCGGCTGCGGCGCGGCGCGGCCGAGCTCGACGTCGTGCGCCGGCTCGTCGAGGCGTTCGGCGCGGACACGCTCGCTCCGTTCGCACTGCGCTCGGACAAGTCGTACTTCTGCGCGGACGACGAGTCGGCGTTCCTCGCGTATCGGGTCGTCGGAGGCGTGGCGATCGTCTCCGGCGACCCGATCGGCGAGGAGGGCGCACGGGAGTCGCTCCTCCGCGCCTTCATCGACTTCGCGCACGACCGCGGCTGGCGTGTGGCCGTGCTCGGCGTGTCCGAGCGGGATCTCGACCTCTATCGGTCACTCGGGCTCCGCGCGCTCTACCACGGCGACGAGGCCGTGGTCGAGACTGCGTCGTTCTCCCTCGAGGGTCGCGCAATCCGCAAGGTGCGGCAGTCGGTGAGCAGGCTCGAGAAGGCCGGCTACACCTCGCGCGTCCTCCGCCGCGCCGAGGTCGACGCGAGCCTGCGCGCCGAGCTGGAGGCGATTGCCTCGGAGTGGCGCGGGGACGCGCCGGAACGCGGTTTCGTCATGGCGCTCGACGCGCTCTTCCGCGACGGCGACGACACGGTCTTCGTCGTCGGCCTCGATCGAGACGGACACGCGTGCGGCTTCCTCCACTATGCGATCTGCCCCGCGGGCTCCGCGATCTCCCTCTCCTCGATGCCGCGCACCAGGGCCGTGCCGAACGGGTTCACGGAATGGCTCATCTGCGAGTCGATCGCGTGGGCGCGGGCTCACGGCTTCGCGCGCGTGTCGCTGAACTTCTCGCCCTTCGCGGCCGTCCTCTCGCCGGACGCGGAGCTCAGCGTCGGCCAGCGCCTCCAGGCGGCCACGCTGCGCCGGATGAAGCCGTGGTTCCAGCTCGACAACCTGCTCCTCTTCAACCGTAAGTTCTTCCCTTCGTGGCAGCGCCGCTTCGTCGTGTACGAGCGGCGCCGCGACCTTCCGCGCGTCGGCGTGGCGGCGCTGGCGGTCGAGGCGTACCTTCCGTTTCAATGATCGCCGCCGGCCTCGCGCTGGCGGTCGTCTCGGCCGTCGCGATCGGCGGCGGGTATGCGCTCCAGCACTCCACCGCGTCCCGGCTGCCCCGATTGACGCTGCGACGACCGCTTCACTCGCTCGCCTCGCTCCTGCGCAGCCGCCGCTGGGCGATCGGCTTCTTCGGCGGCATCGCGGGCTGGGCCCTGTACGTCGAGGCGCTCCGTCTCGCGCCGCTCTCGCTCGTCCAGGCGGCCTCCGCGGGAGGCATCGGCGTCCTCGCGTTCGGGGGAGCCCGGTTGAGCCGGGCGGAGCGGATCGGCGTGGGCGCCGCGCTCGCCGGCCTCGTGCTCCTCGCCGTCTCGGTGGGCTCGCATCCGCCCACCGGCCGCGGCAACGCCGTCGCCGTGGCGATCTGGATGGGCGCCTCGCTCGCCGTCGCGGCGGCGCTTGCGCGCTTCGCGCCCTCGGCGGCGGGCCTCGGCACCGCTGCGGGTGTGCTCTACGCGGCGGGCGACGTGGGGACGAAGGCTGCGGTCGTCGGCGGCGGGCGCCTCCTCTTCGTCCCGGCCCTGCTCGCCTGCCACGGGCTCGCGTTCGTCTGCATGCAGCTCGCGTTCCAGCGCGGCGGACGGCTCGCGTCCGCCGGCCTCGCCGTGCTGTGGACGAACGCCCTGCCGATTGCGGCGGGAACGGCGCTCTTCGCGGAGGCGCTGCCGGGCGGCGTGCACGGGGGGCTCCGGATCGCCGCCTTCGCGCTCGTGCTCGTCGGGGCCGTGGCGCTGAGCCGGCGCAGCGCGGTGCCCGAGGCGGGCTCGATCGGCGGGTCGGCGTTCCAGTACCATTGACTGACTAGTCAGTCAACAACTCTGGAGGGCGGGATGGCCACGATCGAGCAGGGTTCGGCGGCGGGGGTCTCCTTCGCCCTGACCGACGAGCAGAAGGCGCTGCGGGAGCTCGCCCGCGAGTTCGCGGCAAACGAGATCCGGCCGCACGAGCACGCGTGCGACGAGCACATGCGCCACCCGGCCGACGTGGTCGCGAAGGCGCACGAGGTCGGCCTCATGAACCTCCACGTCCCCGAGGAGCACGGCGGCCTCGGCCTCTCCGCCTTCGAGGGCCTGCTCGTCGGCGAGGAGCTGTACTGGGGCTGCTCCGGCATCGGCACGTCGATCACGGCGAACGGCCTCGGGGCCGGCCCGGTCGTCCTCTTCGGGAGCGACGAGCAGAAGGCGACGTGGCTGCCGCCGCTCGTCGAGTCACCGCTCCTGTGCTCGTTCGGACTCTCGGAAGCGGGCGCCGGCTCGGACGTCGCGGCGATGAAGTCGACGGCGGTGCGCGACGGCGACGAGTACGTCATCAACGGATCGAAGACGTTCATCACGAACGCGGGCTACGCCGCGTGGACGGTCGTCTTCGCGAAGACGGACGCGCGGGCTGGAGCGAAGGGCATGTCGGCGTTCATCGTCCCGATGGACGCGCCCGGGGTCGCCATCGAGCAGCACCTCGACAAGATGGGGCAGCGGGCCACCGACACGTCGGCGTTCGGGCTGCAGGACGTCCGCGTGCCGGTCGAGAACCGCATCGGCGAGGAGGGCGACGGCTTCAAGATCGCGATGGCGACGCTCGACTTCACGCGCCCGGGAACCGCGATCGGCGCCGTCGGCGTCGCCCAGGCGGCGTACGAGCACTCGGTGGAGTACGCGAAGGAGCGGGTCACGTTCGACCTGCCCATCGCGATGCACCAGGGCGTGAACTTCATGATCGCCGACATGGCCACCGAGATCGAGGCGGCGCGCCTGCTGTGCTGGCAGGCGGCGTGGATGCTCGACCAGGGCTACGGGCGGAAGGCGACGCTGTACTCGTCCTTCGCGAAGCGCTTCGCCGCCGACACCGCGATGAAGGTCGCCACCGACGCGGTGCAGGTCTTCGGCGGCTACGGCTACATCAAGGAGTACCCGGTCGAGAAGCTCATGCGCGACGCGAAGCTGTTCCAGATCTACGAGGGCACCTCGCAGATCCAGCGGCTCGTGATCGCGAAGGAAATATTCTTGCCGCGTGGCGATTGAGATCGACCTCAGCGGGCGGGTCGCGTTCGTCACCGGCGGCTCACGCGGCCTCGGCCGGGCGGACGCGCTCGCGCTCGCGCGCGCTGGCGCGGACGTCGTCGTCGCCGACCTGCTCGTCGAGTCGCAGCTGTCCGACGACACGGACCGGTACGGCGCGCTCGCGACGGTCGCCAGGCAGCAGGGCCTCGTCCACACCGAGGAGACGGTTCGCGATATCGAGGCGATGGGGCGGAGAGCAATCGCCGTCCGCTGCGACGTCACCGATCGCGGCGAGGTGGACGCGGCGGTCGCTCGCACGGTCGAGGAGCTCGGCTCGGTCGACATCCTCGTGAACAACGCGGGCACGCTCGACCACGCGGCGCAGTTCCGCGACCAGTCGCCGGAGCTCTGGGAGCGCGACCTGCGTGTGAACCTCACCGGGGCCTTCAACTGCGCGCAGGCCGTCTGGCCGCACATGCAGGAGCGCGGCTGGGGCCGCATCGTCAACATGGCGTCGGTCGCCGGCACGCTCGGCGGCTTCGGGCAGGCGAGCTACTCGACCACGAAAGCGGGGCTGCTCGGGCTCACGAAGACGCTCGCGATGGAGGGCGCGCGGCACGGCATCACGTGCAACGCGATCGTGCCCGGCGTCATCGGCACGGAGGCCTTCAACATGGCGAACGAGGCGATGAACGAGCGCATCGTCAAGCGCACGGCCCTGAAGCGGCCGGGAAGGCCCGAGGAGATCGCCAACGTCATCGCCTTCCTCTGCTCCGACCTCGCGTCGTACGTCACCGGCATCGAGCTGAACGTGAGCGGAGGTGTCGAGCTCTTCGTCTTCTGACGTTCGCCTCGTGGAGGCGGGTGTCGACGCCGCGTTCCTGCGGCGTTTCGAGGAGAGCTTCGCGGGCGGCATGGAGGCCGTGCTGGCGGCGATGGGGATGGCGCGCGACGAGCTCGAGGAGGCGATGCGCGCGACGGGAGAAATCCGCGCGGTGGTCGTCGACGGGGAGGACGCGGGGTCGATCTGGCTCGAGCTGCGCGACCGCACGCTCCACCTGCACGCGCTGCTCCTCGACCTCGCGTTTCGGGAACGGGGCATCGGCACGCGGGTGCTCGGGATGATCGAAGACGAGTACCGCGGCCGCGCGGACGAGCTCGAGCTCGGCGTCCAGCGGGGCAACGATGCCGCCGAGCATCTGTACGAGGCGACCGGGTTCAGCGAGGTGGAGAGCCCGCACGCCGAGCTGGGCTTCCGGGTGCTGCGCCGCCGGCTCGACAGCTGACGTCCTTCCCTGTCACACGCGTGTAATCCGGGACCCGACCCCTCCCTCCTACCCGCCTACTTCGATCGTATTTCGGCACCTGCCACGTGTCTGTGCCGGGTTCGTGTCGACTCGCGCAACCGCGGATACCATCGGCCCGTGCGCCGCGCTTTCGGCTTTCTCGCGCTGTCCATCGTCGCCGTGAGTATCGTCCTCGGCTTCGTCTTCGCCGGCTCGCCGACGACGATCGCCGACGGGGTGCGCATCGACGGCGTCGACGTGGGCGGCCTGCAGGTAACGAAGGCGCGGGCGCTGCTCGAGCGCAAAGCCGCCGCGCTCGCGTCGCGCCCGGTGATCTTCACGGCCGGCGGGCAGCGGTTCGCGATTCGCCCGGTCGAGCTCGGCGTCCGGTCCGACTGGCGCGCGGCCGTCGACTCGGCGCAGCGCCAGGGGAGCGGCTTCGCCCCGCTCCGCGGCTTCAAGCGGCTCGGCGTCGACTTCTTCGGGGCGGACGTGACGCCGCCGACGAGCGTGCTCACGGGCGCGCTGCAGTACGAGCTCGCGCGGATCGCCGCCGCCGTCGACCGCCCACCGAGGAACGCATCGCTCGCGCTGCGAGAGGAGCACGTCGTCGTGGTCCCGGCCCAGACGGGCCTCGCGCTCGACCGCTCGGCCGCGGCGACGCTGCTCGTGCACGAGCTGGCGACGCTCGGGCGCTCGGCGCTGCCGGTACAGCTGCCGACGCGCGTCACGCAGCCGCGCATCCACGTCATCTCGCTCCAGCGGGCGGCGAGGCAGGCCCGCATCGCGCTCTCGGCCCCCGTCCGCCTGGAGCTGGGCCCGACGCGCTGGGTCCTGACGCCGGCGCAGATCGCTCCGCTGCTCGAGTTCCCCGCCTCGGGCCTCCGGATCGGCGGCGCCGCCGCCGACGCATGGCTGCGGCGACTCGGCAAGCGAGTGGAGAAGCCCGCCCGCGACGCGACGTTCGCGGTGGACGGCCCGAAGGTCCGGATCGTGCCCGACCGACCCGGCGTCCGCCTCGACGCCGTGCGCGCCGCCGCCGCGCTCCTGGCCGCGGCCCTCCGCACGCGCGCCGCCCGCCGGGTCGCAACGCTTCCGGTCCAGTCGTCGCCCGCGAAGATCACGACGGCGAGGGCGGGCACGATGGGGATCACCGGCCTCGTCTCGACGTACACGACCGATTACGGCGGAGTGCCGAACCGGATCCACAACGTCCAGCTCGTCGCGCACCTCGTCGACGACAAGCTGATCGCCCCGAACGAGGAGTTCTCCTTCAACAGGACGACCGGCGAGCGGAGCGCGGCCAAGGGCTTCCTCGTCGCGCCGGTGATCGTCAACGGCGAGCTCACGACCGGCATCGGCGGC
>Ga0209415_10016849_pt1 | contig 11689 bp, 5 predicted proteins | sample PeaSoiSIISIP2007_FD_187696 | JGI IMG/M metagenome (GOLD analysis project Ga0209415, IMG submission 187696) | Peat soil microbial communities from Weissenstadt, Germany - SII-SIP-2007 (SPAdes) (version 2) | ecosystem: Environmental > Terrestrial > Soil > Wetlands > Peat | place: Germany... | reverse complement strand
TGACCAAACCACCTGCATAAATCGGGCCCTGAAGGGTCAATGTATTGGGATTTCCGTTCAAATCGGCTCCGCTGGTGACAAGGATGTGCTGGACCGTGCTCTGAGGAGCTGCGATCGTGCCGCCCGAAACGATGAAATCAGAGGTAATCAAAACGTTGCTGTAGTCGGTGGCCGATGTCGCATAGCCATCCGTGGTGATCGTGCCGCCGGTGTTGTCGATATTAGCGCCGCTGCCTCCGGTGAGCACTAGCTGTCCACCATTGGTGGCCTCGAGCGTTCCGGTGTTCGTCGAACCTGTGGCCGGAAAAAGTAACATGGTTCCGCCATCCACGTTGGCATTGACGGTGCCGGCATTGGTTAGAACCGGGAAATAGAATGCGCCTTGACCTCGTATAGTGGCGCCCACACTGGAGCTCACCGTACCGCCGTTGATTTGCAGTAGATTGTAATAAAAGCCCCCTGCGGTCGTCGGCGGCCCAATGGTCACCGTGGACCCTAATCCGATCGCCGCAATACTTCCGGAATTGCCAAAATCGAAAAGGGCGCTGGCGGCGGCGCTTGCGGATAACTGAACAGATAGATTGCCGCCGTCGGTTGCCTCCATGACGCCGCTGTTTCCCACGCTAAGCAGATATGAAATGCCGGGCTCGGAGATCGTAAGCGCCTTTGCCGGTTGATTGGCATTTATAGTGCCGTTGTTGGTTATGAGGATATTCTGAATTGTGCCCTGACCCTGGATGGTGTGGCCGGTGTCATTGATCAGTATGTTGGTGCTGAGATAACCCGAGATCGTCGACCCGCCCTGGGCCATCGTGAGGGTTCCGTTGCCGGTGGTTTGCAGGTCGGAGGAGGTGGCCGTGCCGTCGCCGACCTGCAACCCGGATGAGACGTTGATGTTGCCATTGTCAACAATCGTTCCGGCAATCACACTGGCGTTGGTCGCATTGGCATCGATCGTGCTGTTGCCATTGATCGTCAGTGATCCATGTGAGTTGCCGTCCAATTCGGGATAGTTCCCCTGCAACAGGATCGCCCCGGTGCCCGTCGTGCCCAGCGTCCCACCTTCGACGATTGTGGAAGCGATGAGGACGAATCCGCCCGACGCCGCCGAGATGGTCCCGCCGCTGCCCGCGCTATTGTTGATCGTCAGGCCGCTGAGGGTCAGCGTCCCGCCATTCCCTTCCAACTGTCCGCCGTTGACGACCGTCGTCGTGATATTCTGCAGTGTCAGCGGCGACGGAGCATTTCCATCGATCATGCCGTAGTTGGTGATCTGCCCTAGATTCTGAATTATTCCCTGTCCTTCGATGGTGTGACCGGCGTTGTTGGCCAAAGTGTTGCCGGGGCCGGACATCGAGGAATTCGTCTCCATCGTGATAGAGCCCGTGCCTGAAAGCGTGAGGGAACCCGTGGTGCCATCTCCAACCTGCAAAACGCCGCTCGCGTTGATGGCGCCGTAGTTGTCAATTGTTCCCGCGAGCACATTGGTCGCGGCGCTGGCGGTAATGACACTGTTGCTGCTGATGGTCAGGAGTCCGCGGCTACCCCCGTCCAATTCGGGATCGGTCCCCTGCATTATTATCGATCCGCTGACGGCGTTGAGCGTGCCTCCTTGAACGACGCTGGAACTGATCAATACAAAGCCCGCGCCCGATGCCGTGATGTTGCCGCCCGAGCCGGCGGAATTGTTGATCGTCAGGCTCGAAAGGTTAAGCAAGCCACCCCCGGTCGCCTCGATAGTGTTGGAGTTGCCCACGCTGGTGATGCTCTGAATCACGAGCGCCGAGGAGCCGTTGGCGTCGATCGTCCCGCTATTAGAAAGCAGGCCCAGGCTCTGGATCGTCCCCTGTCCCTGTATGGTGTGGCCACTGCTGTTGGTCAGAGTAGACAATGAAGAGCCGGACACCGACGATCCTTGCGCCAGCCTGAGCACACCCGTTCCCGAGAGCGTCGCCGAGCCGGTGTTGCCGTCCCCCACCTGTACGACATTGCTGGCGTTGATGGTGCCGTAGTTGTCGATCACCCCGGCAATCACGTTGGTGGCAGCGCCGGCTGTAATGATGCTGCCCGCGCTGACTGTCATTGCACCGTGCAGGTTGCCGTCCAATTCCGGATCGGTCCCCTGCAGGTTCATGTCTCCGGTCGCCGCCACGGTGAGCATTCCCCCTTCGACGCTGGTGGAGCTAATATTCACAAAACTGTTGGCGGCGGCAGAGATATTTCCAGCACTGTTGTTGATATGCAGGCCCGAAAGGTTAAGCAAACCACCCCCGGTCGCCTCAAGGGTGTTGGAGTTGCTCACCGCAGCGATGGTCTGGATGGTCAAAGCTGTCGAGGCATTGGCATCGATCGTGCCGTTGTTGGTAAGCGTGCCCAAGTTCTGGATTGTCCCCTGTCCCTGGATGACGTGGCTGATCCCTCCCGCGTCATCGTTGGTCAGCGTCTCGGTTCCTGCCAGGCCGGCGATCTCCGCTGAACTCTGAGTCAACGTGACCGTTCCCCCCGTGCCGGTGTTCGACTGCAGCCGGGCGAATGTCGTCGTGCCATCGCCGATCTGCAATTCCGTGGCGAGGTTGATGGCGCCATTATCTGTGATCGTGCCGACGATCACGTTGCTGGTGGCTTCGGCTGTGACTGTCCCATTGTTGGTTACGGGTCCATAGATGTTGCCGTTCAATTCAGGGTTTGAGGTGTTTCCCTGCAACAGAATTGCCCCATTGGATGAATTGAGCGTCCCCCCTTCGACAACAGTGGAATCTATGATCAGGAACGCGGCGGATCCCGAGACAAGGAGAGTGCCATTGGAATTGTTGATGGTCAGGCCGGTAAGGTGGAGAGTACTCCCGTTGGACGATTCCATCGTGCCGGAGTTGGTGACCGGTGATTGCCCCGAGATCGTAAGCAGTTTCCCGGCATTAGCGTTGATTAAGTTCAGGTTGGTGAAGGAGCCGGTGTTTTCGATCGAGCCGTAGCCGTCAATGGTTCCTGTGGCTTCGTTGGTGACAAAGCTGCCACCACCAATAGCTCCACCGTTGGTCAGCGAGAGGATTCCGGAGTTATCGATTCCCGCAGTGGGACTGAACGTCGCCGAATTAGCGCCGCTGATCGTCGCCGTACCGGATGATGCGTTGATCAGTTCGCCGGTGTACGTGCCGGCGGTATAGACGAAATTGGTGGTGTTGGTCAGATTGCCGTTGAACGCTCCGCCCGCCTGGTTGAACGTGTTATAGGAAAGGGTCGCGGCTGAATTCAGATTGAATGTTCCGCCGGTTGTACCGTTGCCATTGAGGTTGATGCTGTTATTGACCGTTAAGGTTCCCGCGTTGAGATTGTAGGTTCCGTTGGAGCCGCCCTCGGCGGAAAGGGTTAGCCCCGAGGCGGTGTTAGTGCCGCCGGTCTGGGTGAAGATGCCGGTTCCAAAATAGCCGATGTTTTCGGTAAGGGCGTTCAGCGCGCCGCCTTGCAGTGTGTATTGTCCGGTGTCGGTGCTGTTGTAGCCGAGGTTGAGGGTCAGGCCGAGACCGGTGCCGCCGTTGTTGGTGCCTCCGCTTTGAAGGATCGCGCCTTGACCGTAGCTGAATCCCGCGCCATCGCCGACATCCTCAATGGTGGAAGACAAAGTGTATCCTGACCCAATTGACAGCGTATTGACCCCGGTGCCGGGCGAGCCGGTGTTGGTGCCGTCGCCGATGAAGAGGCCGGAGAGGGTAACGGCTGTTCCGGTGTAGTTGTAGGTGACCGTTTCACTCGGTTGGTTACCGTCGAGGATATCGACGGTGGCGCTGGCATCCGGAATCGGGCCGGGGTTTGTACCGCCGGAAACGGTCCAGTTGGTGGACGTGCTCCAATTGCCACTGCCGCTGCTGCCGCTTATCCAGACATACGTGCCCCCCTGGCTGAGGATCGGAAGCATAAGTGCCGGCGAAGAGGATGATGCCAGCGCGATGATCACCAGCGCCAAGCCAAAGGGTGAAAGGCGCGAGGCGCGGAGCCAAAAGAATACACGGAGCATTTTTTCTCCCATGGTGGACATTGCCATCCACGGCCAGCCGAACAAATCGCTCGGTTGGGCGATTGGCCGATTCCACTAGAACCCAAACGGATTGGCGCCAATCTCGGCCTGGGCACCAATGTTTCCGATCATCAGATCGTTGAACGCCCGAAATGTCCGGCGGGGATGGATTTCACCCCGACCGGGCCGCAAGACTATAGCAAACGGCGCTGGTCGGGTACAGGATAAAATCGGGTTAAAACAATGTGCCCCTAAACATCAAGAATAAGCCATGCTTCGGTCTCCATCGCTGCGAAAACCGGCCACTTTGCTCTAGGCGTGTCTTAATTCATGCGCACATGGTTGCTGCTTTTGCGACATCTCGGTGGCCGTCCGATTTCGAGAACTGTAATTTTACCGTGACACAGTAGATCTTTTTTCCCACCGATCGGATGGCCAGCGATTGACAGCAATTGATCCGCTCACAACTCAATGCTGGCCATGATCGCGGAGTCGGCCAGATCGCGGGTGAGCTTGAAGCCCAATTTTTCCGCGACGTGCTGCATCTCCAGGTTCTGGGCCATGATCATTCCCGACAGCCGCGCGACCCGCTCATTGCGGGCAATTTGCAACAGCAGCGTCAGCAACTGCGTGCCCAGGCCGCGATTTTGCCATACGTCGCTGATCACAATCGCGAATTCCGCGTCCTTTGAACCGGGGAGTTTGCTGAGCCGTCCGATGCCGAGCACGAAACGCTCGCCATTTTCCGGCCGGCGGCCCTCGGCCACCAACGCCAATTCCCGATCGTAATCGTTGAAGCAGACGCGGATCAGCCGTTCGTGGGCAATGCGCTCGCTCAGATTGATCGGGTGGAAAAATCGGAAGATGACGCTGCGATCGGAAAGTCCCTGATGGAACTGCACGAGCAGCGGTTCATCCTCCGGACGAATCGGACGGATGGTCACGGGAATCCCTTCCCCAACCTTCCATTGGGTCACGTACTGCGTGGGATAGGGCCGAATCGCCGGGCGCGGCAGGTCGGCCTCCCGTTTGCCGCCGCCCCACAGAACCGTGCGCGCGTCCACCGCCACGATTTGTTTCGACGTGGCGATCAGTGGATTGACCTCGATTTCCTTGATCCAAGGTTGTTCCGCGACCAGTTGGCTGAAGCGAACCAGGATTTGTTCCAACAGCGCGATGTCCACCGGCTTGCGGCCGCGAACGCCCTTCAGGGCCTTGAAAATCTTGGTTTGCTCCATGATGCGCCGCGCCAGAGTCGCGTTCAGCGGCGGCAGCCCGAGGGCGCGGTCCTTCAGGACCTCCACAAGCTGCCCGCCGGAGCCGAACAGCAGCACCGGCCCAAATTGCGAGTCGGGGCTGCTGCCGATGATCAGTTCGTAACCGTCGCGCGCATCGATCATCGGTTGCACAGTGACGCCCTCGAAGTGCTCCGCGCCGGCCAGGCGCGTGACCGATTCCCTGATTTCATCGAACGCGCGCGACACCTGATCGCGGTTGATGAGTCGGAGCTTCACGCCGCCCACGTCGGTCTTGTGCGTAATCGTGTGCGAGAAGAGCTTGAGGACGACGGGAAATCCAAGTTCCTCGGCAGCCTGGGCGGCATCCGCCGCGGTAGCCGACGTAATCGTTCTCACAATGGGAATGCCGTAAGCCGCCAGCAGGTTCTTGGATTGGGCTTCGTCGAGCAGTTCGCTTCCGGCGGCGCGTGCCGAAGCGATGATCTCGGCGGCTACGTTCCGATCGGCGCCCTTGACGTTCTCATCGCCAAGGGCGGGCGTCTCATAGAGGCCCCGCAGGTTGTAGGAGTATCGCCACATGTAGGTGAAAGCCCGCGCGGCCGAGTCGGGAAACTGGAACGTGGGAACGCCGGAATGGCTCAGGATCGCCTGTCCCGCCGCCACCTCGGCTCCGCCCATCCAGCTCGCCAGCAGCGGCTTGCCGCCGAGCTTGGCCAGCGGCTTGATCGCCTCGGCCGTCTGGGTCGGATCGGTCATGTCCTGCGGCGTGAGGATCATGAGCACGCCATCGTTGCCCGGATCGTCGGCGACGATTTTGAGGGCCTTGGCGATGCGTTCCGGCGCCGCGTCGCCCAGCACGTCAATGGGATTGTTGTGGCTCCACTGGGGGGGCAGAATCGCATCCAGGGATTGCTTCAACTGCGGGGACAGAGCCGCCAGTTCCCCGCCCACGCTCAACAGCGCATCGGTCGCCAGGACGCCGGGGCCGCCCGCATTGGTGACGATCGCCAGGCGCGGGCCCGCGGGCCGAGGCTGTTTGGCCAGCACGTCCGCCATCGAAAACAGGTCGGAAATCTGATCCACCCGCAAGACGCCGGTGCGCCGGAACGCGGCCTCCAGAACTTCATCGCTGCCGGTCATCGATCCCGTATGGGACGCCGCCGCCTTCGCCGCCGCGTCGGTCCGGCCCGCCTTGATGACGATGATCGGCTTGTTGAGCGACACTTCCCGCGCCGCCGACAAAAATGCCCTGGCATCACCGATGGATTCCATGTAGATGAGGATGCTCCGCGTGCGCGGATCGTCCCCCAGGTAATCGATCAAATCGCCCCAACCCACATCCAGCATGGATCCGGTGGAGACGAATGCGCTGAATCCCACCATCTCGCGCAGGCTCCAATCCAGGATCGCCGTCATCAGCGCCCCGCTCTGGCCAATGAAGGCGACGTGGCCCGGGATGGCCATGCCCTTGGCAAACGTCGCGTTCAATCCGGTCAACGGATTCATCACCCCCAGGCAATTGGGACCGATCACGCGAATTCCGCCGCGACGTGCCTGTTCCAGGACTGCTTGCTCCAGCTCCATCCCGGATTGACCCAATTCGCGAAATCCCGCGGAGATGACAATGGCCCCGTTCACCCCCGCGTCGGCGCATTGCCCGATGATCTGCGGAACCGTGGGAGCGGGCGTAACCACCACCGCAAGATCAACTTTCTCCGGGACCGCGGCGATGCTCGGATACGCCTTGATCCCCAGGACGCTCGAACGCTTGGGGTTCACTGGAAACACCGTTCCGCCGAACGGACTGGCTATCATGTTCCGCAGCACGGTTCGTCCCACGCTGCCGGCCGCCTCGGTCGCCCCGATCAGGGCGATGGTTCGAGGCATGAAAATCGCATCGAGAGGCCGTCGGTGTAATTGATCCTCTGCTTCCCGCATGTTGCTAACGTTATTGGGTTTGTTGCTCATAGTGCCCGCCATTTAACCATGCCCCGATTCGCTCCGCATCGGCATTTTCCCCTACAGCAAGTCTAGGGTCGGCCCCGATTTTCGCCATTGCGCAAATGCTCGATATTTCCTGTAACAGGCACCGCCCCCACCGGGGCGGACTATCCTATGTTGGAGCAGCCGAACCATCTTGCAGCCCATAAAAACGCCGCCGACGGGATTCCCCTTTTGTCCTATCGGAATCGGGTGCGCGTCACTTCCTGCAAAGAATTCCCCCCTCCCCTTGTACTCAGGGGGAGGGTTGGGGTGGGGGTCGAACGTCTAACGGCGTCGAACCTCCGAACTCACGTTGCGTCTCCTGCGCGAATGGCATCCTGGTGCAACATATCGGACACAAAACGGCTCTCCAGTTCCGCCGGTTGGATGGCCCCTTTCAGTTCGAGCATCGCGCTGATCATTCCCGCCAACATGCTGACCAATCCCAGCACGAACAGCGCCACCGCGATGAACGCGGCAGCCGGCGCCAGCACCGACAGCCCAAGCATCAGGCAGCAGCTGATCAGCAGCGCGATCGTAAGAAGCAAGAACATAAGGGTGAGACGAATGAGCTTGGCGCGGCGGGTGACGTGTTCCGTTTGCGATTTCAGATGTTCCAGCAGTTTTTCGCTCCGGGCAATCTCTTCGGCGTTTTGGTTGGCGCCGCCCAGGCGTTCCTGCTCGTGGAGGCGCTCTCTCTGGAAACCCCGCAGGCGCGACACGATCGCCGCCATGCGGTTGTAGAACGCGAGGCACAACAGTCCGCAGGCTGAAATGATCACCACGGGAACCACCGAGACGCTGACGATTTTTGCCAAGTCCGAGGCCGGCATGGATGACTCCTTGAATCAGCATCTTCGATCCGCCCGGGCGATAGTCAACGGGCAACGCGGAAGGAAATGATGCGATGACCGCCCTATTAACATCGGCAAACTCCGCCGCCCCACGCCCCGACGCCCGCGGCCAGCGCCCCGCTCAGCCTCACACGGTCCAGCAATGGATTGGCCAGTGCGTTGCGCTTTGCCAGCCGGACAAGATCCATATCTGCACCGGCAGCGCCAAAGAACGAAAAGAACTGATCGAGGACGGGGTGCGCCAGGGCGTCTTCATCCCACTCAACCCCCAGAAACGTCCCGGAAGCTATCTCCATCGCAGTAATCCGAACGATGTTGCCCGCAGCGAACAGTGCACGTTCATCTGCACGCCAGGGCAGGACATGGCCGGTCCCACCAACAACTGGATGGACTCCAAGTCCGCTTACGCAAAACTCAAAGGGCTCTTCGAGGGCTGCATGAAGGGCCGCACGATGTACGTCATTCCTTTTGTGATGGGCCCGATCGGCTCGCCCCTGGCCAAAGTCGGTATCCAATTGACGGATTCGATCTACGTGGCGGTCAACATGGGCATCATGACCCGTGCGGGCCACGTGGCCTGGAAGCAACTGGGCGACAGCGATGACTTCACGCGTTGCCTGCATAGCGTGGGAGATTGCAATCCCGATCGTCGCTACATCTGCCACTTTCCGCTCGACAACACGATTTGGAGTTTCGGAAGCGGTTACGGCGGCAATGCCCTCTTGGGCAAAAAATGCCTGGCGCTGCGCATCGCCGGCTTCCTGGGTCAGCAGCAGGGTTGGATGGCCGAGCACATGCTTATCAGCGGCGTGAGCGTCGGCGGCGAAAAGACTTATGTTGCCGCCGCATTTCCCAGCGCCTGCGGCAAGACCAACTTCGCCATGCTGATTCCACCGAAAAAATATCAGGACGCCGGCTGGAAAATCACGACCGTCGGCGACGACATCGCCTGGATGTGGGTGGACGAAAAAAGCGGCCGATTGCGGGCGATCAACCCCGAGGCGGGCTATTTCGGCGTCGTGCCTGGAACCAACGACCACACCAACCCCAACGCGATGGCCTGCATGGCCCACGATACGATCTTCACCAACGTCGCGCTGTTGCCCGATGGCGACGTCTGGTGGGAGGGCAAGACGCCCCAACCGCCGGCTCATTGCCTCGACTGGACCGGCAAACCCTGGACACCGCAATCGGGAGCCAAGGCGGCGCATCCCAATAGCCGATTCACCGCCCCGATGACCAATAATCCCGCGCTCGATTCCGCCGCCGACAATCCCAACGGCGTTGAAATCTCGGCGCTGATCTTCGGCGGACGCCGCGCCGGAACCATGCCCCTGGTCTTCCAGGCGTTCAATTGGATGCACGGCGTGTACGTCGGCGCGACCCTCGGAAGTGAAACCACCGCGGCGGCCAGCGGACAGGTGGGCATTGTGCGGCGCGATCCCATGGCCATGCTTCCGTTCATCGGCTACAACATCCGCGACTATTTCATCCATTGGTCCCACATGCGCAAGAAGATGTCCGATTGTCCGCGCATCTTCCACGTCAATTGGTTCCGAAAGAACGCCCAAGGCGATTTCCTCTGGCCGGGCTTCGGCGAAAACGTCCGAATCCTCCAATGGATCATCGACCGGTGCCACGGCCGCGCGTACGCCGTCGAAACGCCTCTGGGATGGATGCCCCGCCGCCAGGACATCGATCTGAACGGTTTGGCCGTTTCAGAAGCCGACTACGACGAAATGCAAACGGTCGATCTGCAAGCGTTCAAGTCCGAGATCGCCGGACACGAAGAACTGTTCCTGAAACTGGCCGGTGAATTGCCCAAGGAAATGATCTTCCAGCGCGAGCTGTTGATCAGCCGGTTGTGAAGGCGAAGCAGAATTCATGAAGCCGCTGACTTCAAAAGAACGAATTGATGCCAACAACCTGATCGCCCAGGCGAACCGGAAGGATTTCGACGCGGCGCACGTGACGGCGGTCAGCGTCGTTGGACCGGCCGATTCGGGCAAGACCTCCATCATCGAGGCGCTGCTGTCGCGGCTTGATCCCAAAATCGGCGCCGCGGCGATCATCGCCAATCCCACCGCCGACCGGGAGGTGTCGCGGATCATCCGGCACGGCTATCAGGCCGTGCCCCTGTTGACCGATAATCTGACGGCCATCCAAGTCCGGGAGACCCTGCCGCGATTTGACCTTCACCAACTCGATCTACTGCTCATCGAAAGCGTGTACGACCCGCTCAGCCCCGTTGAGTTCGATTTGGGCCACCATATTCGCATTGGCGTGTGCAGCGCCGCCGACCAGGATGCCAAGGTGGCGGAATATCAGCTTCTCATCACCACGTCGGACCTGGTGCTACTCACCAAGACCGATCTGCTTCCCCTGGTGACATTCAATTTCGACGTCTTTTGCCAGGGCGTCCAACGCCTCAAGCCGGGGTTGGACGTCATTCAAACTTCGGTTCATCGCAATCAAGGCATAGACACCTGGCTGAAATGGCTGGAGTTCCACGCTCCGTCGAACAAACGGACTTCCTCGGCCCCCCGGCTGTTCCATCCCTTTGCCAAATGGTTCCACAATTGAGACACTACGCCAACTGAGAACCTACACCAAGCCCGTGGAGGTGTACGATGACGCAATTCGATCCCGATAGCGCCGGGCAAAGGAACGTCAAGGGACCCCCGCCCGCCGCGATTATCCGCAAACAACTGGCCCAGGCCCGTGTTCTGGCCATCCGGTTGATCGGTCATCCCGGTTCCGGAAAAACCCAATTGATCGACCAGACGCTGAGAAGGTTGCCGGCGCCACAGCGCGTCGCCGTGATCGCCGTGAACCCGGCCTCCATCCGCGACGCCGACAGGCTGCGGGGGCTGTGTGGATTTGTCGGTCACATCGATGCCGCGGCGCCTGATGCGGCCTCCATCTTGCGCATCGCGTCACCATTGCCACTGGAGGATTTCGATATCCTTCTGATCGAAACCGCCGGCGGATTGGGCACCCTGCCGGACCTCGGACAGGACGCCACCGTCGCGGTTTTCGCGGTCAGCGGCGGCGACGACAAAGCGGCCGAATACTCCGGGCTCCTGAAATCCGCCTCAGCCGTCGTTCTCACTAAGATCGACTTGCGCCCGATGGTGAAATTCGACGACGCCGTCTTCCGCCGTGACGTCAAAAGCATCAATCCCACCGCGGAGATTCACGCGCTTTCCGCCGTAAACGGCGAGGGCATGTCGACATGGCTCGCCTGGTTGGATCGCAAGCGCATTGAAAAGAGATCGCGCGACGCCAACGCCAGCGCTCAGCAGTACAACGAACCCTTCGTCGGATAACGGCCAGAATGATCGGATTATACCCCCCCCGCACCCACACGAATCACCGGATTTTTCTTGACCTCCCGTGAAGGTGGATTAGAATTAAGTAAGCGATTACTTGGCATTTTAGCTCGTCGTCGTTCGCCCGCACCCGGGCGGTAATGTCAACTGCCCGGCTTGGCGGAAGCTGGTACATTGGCCGAAATCATTCCTGCCCCTGCCAGGCAATTTGTGGAGGACTCGGCACGTGAAAAAAAAACGAATCGTGAAATGCCTCGTGATCGCGGGCGG
>Ga0209415_10016847_pt1 | contig 11691 bp, 12 predicted proteins | sample PeaSoiSIISIP2007_FD_187696 | JGI IMG/M metagenome (GOLD analysis project Ga0209415, IMG submission 187696) | Peat soil microbial communities from Weissenstadt, Germany - SII-SIP-2007 (SPAdes) (version 2) | ecosystem: Environmental > Terrestrial > Soil > Wetlands > Peat | place: Germany... | reverse complement strand
GGGGCGGAATGGGAGCTAGTTCGGCTTGCGCCTTGATACGGCGCGGGCAAGCGCCCCGGACGCCGACGGCGGTAAGGGCGGCCGATCCGAAGGTTTGCCGCGCCATCGCGGGGTTCGTCGCAGGCGGAGCATGGGGCTATGATAGGAACTTCTCGCACGCCGGAATCGACAGACCATGAGCGCTGACCAGATTTCCATCATCATCGTCGAAGACGAACCCGAGTTTCGTCGCCGATTTGCCCAAATCATCGACGGCGAGCCGACGATGCGCCTCGCCGGCGTGGCCGCGAACAAGCGCGAAGCGCAGGTACTGATCGATCGCGAGGAATTCGATGTCATGCTCATCGATTTGGGGCTGCCCGACGGGACGGGTATCGACCTCATCCGCAGCGTCAGCCAGCGCAAGCCCGATGTTGACATCATGGTGGTGACGGTATTCGGCGATGAACAGCATGTCGTTTCGTCGATCGAGGCCGGCGCCACCGGGTACATCCTCAAGGACTCGACCCCGGCCGATGTCATTTCCTGCATTCGCCTGCTGCGCGCTGGCGGATCGCCGGTGAGCCCGGTCGTGGCGCGCAGTGTCCTGCGCGCCATCCGTTCCCGGATGGGTGGGGCCGCAGCCGGCAGCACGAGCGCACCGGCGCGTTCCTCGAACGCCGAAAACAATCCGCTTTCGGCTCGGGAAACCGAGATCTTGCAGCTCCTTGCCAAGGGCATGAGCTTTAATGAAATCGGCGAGATCCTTGGTATTTCTCCCCACACGGTAACCGCGCACATCAAGAAGATCTATCGCAAGCTGGCGGTGCACTCGCGCGGCGAAGCCGTCTACGAGGCGAGCCAGATGGGTCTGCTCAAGACCTAGATCGCCGGCCCTGCTCTCGGAAAGCCCGCGCTTGCTGGATCGCGCCGCCCCCCGGCCAAGACAATTCGGAGGCTACACCGCTCGGGCGATCGCGCTGGCGGCGGCGCTGCTCTTCAGCGGCCTGGCCGGCGCCGACACGCTGGCCATTCGAAAGCTGGACTGGTCCTACGAGGCGCCGGATCCGCTGGCGGCAAGCAACGCGGGCGGCGGCGAATCGCTCTCCTCCTTTGATTTGCCGCTGCGCTGGTCTACGGTCGAAGGTTCGCCGCTGCACACGGTCGCGCTGCGCATGCGCTTTCGCGTCGAAGCGGTCCCCGACAGAACCTGGGCCGTGCTGCTGTCGCATGCCAGCGAGGGCGGACGCCTGAGCGTCAACGGTCATTTCATCGGCGCGATCGCGGCAGAAAGCGAAGCGCGCCATGTCGTCTGGCGGCGGCCGCAATTGCTGGCGATCGATGCGCCCCTGCTGACGGCGGGCGACAATGAACTGCTGTTCGAGACCTCCTACGGTCCGGGCCCGCACGTGCTGGCCGGCGTCGAAGTCGGCCCCCTGGGCGAGCTCTGGCGCCGCTACACGGTGCAGTTCATTTTCGACTACATCGCGACCTGGAGCGGCGCCACGATGGCTCTGCTGACGGCCCTCGTTTTTGGTGCGCTCTGGTGGCAGCGACGCGAGGCCGTATCCAAGCTGCTCGCCCTGGCGGCGGTGTACTGGCTGGCGTACTGCGCGGCCAGGCTGGTGGAAGTCATGCCGACGGATCTTCGCCCATGGATCCGGCTGGCCGAGATGTCGGCCAAGGCCGCGTTCGGCGCAACGCTCGCGATCACGCTGCTGCGCCTTTCTTCGCTTTCGCGGCGCCGCGAGGAGTGGCTGATCGGAGCCTATGCCGCGCTCGGACCCACGCTCTCTCTGGCCAGTTCGATGAGTGCCGATCCGTACCTGCAGCTGTCGTGGGAGCCGGGGCTGATGCTGGTCGTGGCAATCGCTACCGGTGTCGGGCTCTACCGGCGCACGCAGGGCCTCGCCGCACCGCACCCGCTCGTGCTGATCGCTGCCGTCGCGCTGGTGCTCGCCGCGCTGCTCGACTTCGGCAGCGTCGTTGGCCTGAACACGCTCGAAGGCGCGCCGGCGATGAATTTTGCCGGACCGCTGATGCTGGCGGCGCTGGCGACGCCGCTGGTCGATGGTTTCATCAAGATGATGCGCGAAGCCGAAGCGGCCCGCGCCGAGCTCGAGACGCGGGTGCGCGAGCGCGAGCAGCTTCTGAAGAGGAACTTCGAGCGGCTGCGCGAAAGCGAGCGGGTCAAGGTGGAGGCGCAGGAGCGCCAGCGCATCATGCAGGACATGCACGATGGCCTGGGTTCGCAGCTCATGTCCTCGCTGATGCTTGTCGAGCGCGGCGCGGTGAGCAACGATCAGTTTGCCCAGATCCTGCGCGAGTCAATCGACGACATGCGCCTGGCCATTGATGCCCTGGCGGCCGAGGATGCGGACCTGGCGGCTGCACTGGGCAATCTTCGCTTTCGCATGGAGCCAAGGCTGCGGGCCGCGGGGATGGAGCTGACCTGGGATGCGCGCCGGCTGCCCGAGGAGGTGGGTTTGCACCCGGACGTCGTCCTGCCCATCCTGCGCATCGTCCAGGAAGCCCTGACCAACGCGCTCAAGCACAGTCGCGCACGCGCCGTGCGCGTAACGGCGGCCGTCGAAGGCAGCGGCGACGCGCGCTGGCTCGATATCCGTATTGCCGACAACGGCCGCGGCATCGCCGAGGAACGCGCGGGCGGCCGAGGACTGCTGAACATGCGCAATCGGGCACAGAAGATCGGCGCGCAACTGAAACTGGAAACCGCGCCCAATGTGGGCACCACGGTACACCTGCGCACGCGCATCGGCCCGGCCGGCCCGAGCGCCAAGACGCAGCAGACGGTGCTAAACACCCAGGCAATCATCGAGCGGGCACGACAGCAGTAAGGTCGCTGCCGCCGCGCGGCCGCGCCCCCCGCCCGGACCCGCGGCTCAGCGCACGCCCGTCCGACGCTTGCGGGCGAAGGTGCGCCGGAACTTCTCCAGCTTCGGCCCGATCACGAACATGCAATAGCCCTGCGTCGGGTTGTGGCGGAAATACTCCTGATGGTACGTCTCGGCCCGGTAATACCGGTCGACCGGATCGAGCTGCGTGACGATGTCGTCCTCGAACAAATGCCGCGCATCTCGCAGAAACTGCGACGCCACCGCCTTTTGATGGTCACCGTGATAGAGGATCGCGGAGCGGTACTGAGTGCCGATGTCGTTGCCCTGGCGATTGGGCGTGGTTGGGTCGTGCACCAGGAAGAAGACCTCGAGCAGATCCCGGTACTCGACGCGCGCCGGATCGAACTCGATGCGCACCGCCTCGGCATAGCCGGTCTCGCCACCACAAACCTGGCGGTAGTCCGGGTTTTCGGTGTTGCCGTTGGCGTACCCGGACTCGACGTCGATGACCCCGTCGAGCTCCTCGAACACGGCCTCCAGACACCAGAAGCATCCTCCTGCCAAGGTCGCGAATTCGTTGCCCGGTCGCGGCGTCGGGCCCAGCGGATTGCCAATTGACATGGTGCCCTCCTTGCGTGTCCTGCCCGGGACCGGTGGCGGCGCCCGGCCGCCCCGGCTGCACGCCAGAGCCGGCCGGATCCGGCGGTCCGACGCCCTGCGCGAGCTACCCTGCCCCGGGCCTAGGTCATTGCTCCGGGCGCAACGTGGCGCCTAGCTTACGCCCGGAACCATGGCGGCGTTTTTGCAGTGCAATTTCGGGCTTGCCCACGCTCAAGGCCCCTTGCGGATCTGCCGAAATACGCAGATAGGGGCATGGATCCCCTACGGCAGGGGCGCCCGGACGGCGCCGCGCCGAGGGCGCGGAGCCGGGCAAGCCACCGCCGACGCCGGGCACGCGAGTGGAGAAATTCGATGACCTTCATCAAGCCATATCTGATCCGGCTTTCGCACTGCGACCCCACCGGGACCGTGTTCTACCCCAATTACTTTCACATCTTCAACGCGCTGGTGGAGGACTGGTTCTACGAAGCCATCGAGATCCGCTTCGATGAATTTCTCATGTCGCGCGGCCTGGCGCTACCCACGGTACGCATGGAGGCCACCTTCTCCAAGCCGACCAAGATGGGCGAGACCGTTGATTTCTGGCTCACCCTTTCGCACGTCGGTCGCACCTCGGTGCGCTTTACCATGGGCGTGGACAAGGAAGGCGAACAGCGCGTGCGGATGAACCGCATCGCCGTCTGCACCTCTCAGCAGACGCGGGAGGCCAGTGTCATCCCCGATGACGTGCGCGAGAAGATGCTCGAATTCATGCGCGAATAGGACGCGGGCGCCGCCCCACCGGTCCGCTCACGACGTTTTGCCGCCGGCCGCACGCGCCCAGGGCGGCGCTTGTTTGGCGAAGAACGCGGCCATGCCTTCGGCGGCCTCCGCCGTGGTGCGCTGCTGCGCGATCGCGCGGGCGGTTCGCTCGATGAGCTCGTCGGCGATCTCGCGTCCCTCAACCTCGAAGACCAGCGCCTTGGCAGCGGCCTGCGAAGCGGGCCCGCCCGCGCACAACGATTCACAGATCTGGCCTACGCGGGCATCGAGGGCGTCGACCGCGACCACCTCCTGAACGAGGCCCATTTCCGCGGCGCGCGCCGCCGAGATCCGCTCCGCGCTGAGCATGTATCGCAGGGCCTGGCGCGACCCGAGCGCCCGCACGACATAGGGGCTGATGACGGCGGGAATCAGCCCCAACCGCGCCTCCGACATCGCGAAGCTCGCATCGTGCGTGGCAACGCAGATATCGCACGCCGCCGCGATCCCCATGCCGCCGCCAAGCGCCGCGCCGTGCACGCGGGCCAGCGTTGGCTTGCTCATGCGGGCAAGCCCGAACAGCATCCGCGCAAAGCGGCGCGCGTCCTGCAGATTTTCTTCCTTCGTCGCAGCCGCGGCCCGACCCATCCAGTGCAGATCGGCCCCGGCGCAGAAGTTGCGGCCCTTGCCCGCGACAATGACGACGCGCACGGCGGGGTCCGCCTGCAGCGCGCGCACCGCCGCGTCGAGCTCCTCGATCAGGACCTCGTTGAAGGCGTTGTGCACCTCCGGACGGTTCATCCAGATGGTGGCGGTGGCCGCACCGCGTTCCACGCTGAGCGTCTGGTACACGTCTCCTCCTTCCAAGGCGCGGTCAAGTACTCGAGGCCGATTGTCCTCCCCGGCGTGGATCCCGCAAGTCGTTGGCGGGCCGGCGCGTGCTTTAATCGCAACCTCAGCCACCGCCACTCGACGCTCGATGCGATTGCCCGACCTCATCGGATTTGCCGCTGCCGTCCTGACAACCGTCGCATTCGTCCCGCAGGTGCTGCATACCTGGAAGACCCGTCACGCCGGCGGCATTTCGCTGGGCATGCTGTGCCTGTTCGCGCTGGGCGTGGCCCTGTGGCTTAGCTACGGCATCATCCTGGGCGCGTGGCCCGTCATCCTCGCCAACGCGGTCACGCTGGCGCTGGCGCTTTTCCTGCTGGCGATGAAGCTGCGCTTTAGACGGTGAGGGCGAGCGGCCGACCCTCAATCGGCGTCGATGATCCTGCCGTCGCTGCCGGCGGCCGCGCGGCGAAGCCGATCGTGCACGGCTTCCCAGCGCTCGCCGGTCGGCGGAAGGGCGATCAGCAGACGCGCGGCCGGGCTCGCGTCGAGCCGGCGCAAGTCCTCGTACAGCGTCCGGGCGTATTGCACCGGGTCTGCTGCGGCCGCAATCTGCATGGCCAAGGCGCCGGCGGGAAGACGCCGAAGTTGCTCGGGCGGCGCTAGCACGGCCAGCGGCACGGGCCGCAGCTGCGACACCCGCTCCGCCAGGCCCGCAGGCGCCACCAGCTCCAGGGGCCTGCGCGGCGCATAGTGCCCCGCCACCCGGCCGGAGGTACGCGCCGCGGGCTCGGCGTCGGTCGCGATTGCTACGGCGGCGCCGAGCGCCGCACCGATCTGGCCGCGGTCGATCGAGCCCGGCCGCAGGATGCGGGCCCCGCCGGCGGCAAACTCGACGATGGTCGACTCGATCCCCAGCGCACTGGCTCCTCCGTCGAGGATGAAATCGACCAAGCCGCCAGGCTTCTCGCCCAGATCCGCGCGCACGTGGGCGGCGCAAGTGGGGCTGATGCGGCCGTAGCGGTTGGCGCTCGGCGCAGCGATCGCGGACGTCTCGTCGCGGCGTGCGGCGCATAGACCGCGCAGCAGCGATTGCGCCCAGGGATTGACCGGGCAGCGCAGGCCGACGGTGTCCTGACCGCCGGTGAGGGCATCGGTGGCGCGCGCGGCGCGCGGCAAGATGAGCGTGAGGGGCCCCGGCCAGAACTTCTCCATCAGCGTCCGGGCCGACGCGGGGACTTCGCGCGCCCAGCCCGCCACCGCCACGGCATCGGCCACGTGGACGATCAGCGGATGCGCGCGCGGCCGTCCCTTGGCGCGGAATATCGCGGCAACCGCCTCGGGCTGGTCCGCGTCGGCACCCAGGCCGTATACCGTCTCCGTCGGGAAGGCGACCAGGCCGCCGCGCAGCAAGACCTCGACGCCATGGCGCACCGCCGCCGCGTCCACCTCCTCCCCGCCGCCGCGCCCGCGACGGCTCATTGCGCCGCGGCCTGCGCCACGGAGCCCGGCAGCTCCAGATGCAGGACGCGCGCCACCAAAGCGGCGCGCTGGCATGCGATTTCCAGCGACTCGCCGACCACGGTGACGTGCCCCATCTTCCTGCCGCGGCGCGCCTCGTGCTTGCCGTACAAGTGCAGGCAGGCGCCGGGTATTGCCAGGACCCGGTCAAATGCCGGCGGGCGAGCCCGCCCATCGCGATCGAACCACAGATCGCCGAGCAAATTGAGCATCACCGCGGGCGTCAGCAGGCGCGGCTCTCCCAGCGGCATGCCCGCCAGCGCGCGGGCCTGCTGCTCGAACTGGCTGCTCACGCATGCCTCGATGGTCGCGTGGCCGCTGTTGTGCGGCCGCGGCGCGATTTCGTTGACCAGCAGCCTTGCATCGGACAGCTCGAACAGCTCCACGCACAGCACCCCGACGTACGCCAAGCCATCGGCGATCCGCGCGGCGATCGTGCGTGCCAGCTCGGCTTGGCGGGCGTCGATGCGCGCCGGCAGCAAGGAGGCCGCCAGTATGCCGCCGCGGTGTTCGTTCTCGCTAGCCGGGAAATATGCCTTTGCCCCATCGGCTCCGCGGGCGACGATGACCGACAGCTCACGGCGCAAGGCCAGTCGCTGCTCGAGCACGCAATCGACCGACCGCAGCTGCCGCCAGGCAGCGTCGAGCGCGGCGCGCTCGGGCACGTCGATCTGGCCCTTGCCGTCGTAACCCAGGCGCGCCGTCTTAAGGATGGCCGGGAAGAGCTCGGCGTGGAGCGATGCCAAGTCGGTGGTGGCCGTGACGGCCGCGTGGGGGGCCACCTCGACGCCGCAGGAGCGGATGAAATCCTTTTCCGTGATCCGGTCCTGTGCGACCGCGACCGCCGCCGCCAGCGGCCTCACGGGACAGTACCGGGCAAGCCGTTCCAGGCTGCGCGCGGGAACGTTCTCGAATTCGGTCGTCACCGCCGCGCAGCGCCGGCCCAGCTCCTCCAGCGCCGCTGGATCGTCGTAGGCGGCAACGATCTGGTCTTCCGCCACGGCCCCGGCCGGCGCATCGGCCGCCGGATCCAGCACGCAGACGCGATAGCCCAGCGACTGGGCCGCCATGCAGAACATGCGCCCGAGCTGCCCGCCACCGAGGACGCCAAGCCAGCTTCCGGGCGCAACGGCCCCCTCGCCATGACGCTCGGTCACAGCGGCAGCGTCATATTGCGCGCCTTCTCGCCCTGGTTCGCGCGAAACTGGGCAAGCTTCATCGCGAGAACCGGATCGTCGAGCGCCAGTGTCGAGACGGCGAAGAGCGCGGCATTGGCGGCGCCGGCCTCGCCGATCGCGAACGTGGCGACGGGGATCCCCTTGGGCATCTGGACGATCGACAGCAGGCTGTCTTCCCCGCGCAGGTACCGCGAGGGCACGGGTACGCCCAGCACCGGGATCAGCGTCTTGGACGCCAGCATGCCCGGAAGGTGCGCCGCCCCGCCGGCGCCGGCAACGATGATGCGCAGCCCGCGTTCGCGGGCGCCCTCGGCATAGGCGAACATGTCGTCGGGCATCCGATGGGCCGAAATGACGCGGGCCTCGAAGGCAACGCCAAACTCCTGCAGGATCTCGCAGGCGTGCTTCATCGTGTCCCAGTCCGACTCCGAACCCATCACCACGCCGACCAGGGCGGGGTTACGGCTCACGACGCCCGCTCCGCCAACACCCGCATCCGAGTAGCTTCCATGTCATCACCCCGCGACGAGTCGATCGAGCGCCTCGCGATAGCGCGCGGCAGTTTTGCCGATTATGTCCTGCGGCAGCGACGGCGGGGGCGGGGTCTTGTCCCACGGCTGCTGCTGCAGCCAGTCACGCAGAAACTGCTTGTCGAAGCTCGGCGGCGAGCTCCCGACCCGATACTGGTTCATCGGCCAAAAGCGCGAGGAATCCGGGGTAAGCACTTCGTCCATCAAGCGCAATTCCCCCTCGCGGTCCAAGCCGAATTCGAACTTCGTATCGGCGATGATGATTCCGCGCGCGCGCGCAATCTCGGCCGCACTGCGGTACAGACGCAGCGAAAAGTCGCGCACGCGTTCGGCCAGCGCCCGGCCGATCCGCTCGCACACCTGCTCAAAGCTTATGTTCTCGTCGTGCATCCCCAGCTCGGCCTTGTGGGCTGGAGTAAACAGCGGTTCGGGCAGTTGCTGTGCCTGCTGCAGTGCGCCGGGCAAGGCGATGCCGCAGACGCGTCCATCGCGACAGTAATCGCTCCAGCCCGAGCCGATCAAGTAACCCCGCACCACGGCCTCGATCGGCAAGGGCACCAGCCGGCGGGCGACCACCGCGCGGCCCTCTACCTGCGCGCGCTCGTCGGCCTGCACCACGCTCGCCGGATCGATGCCCGTGAGGTGGTTGGGCCCGAGCGCGGCAAGGCGCGCAAACCAGAAGTTGGACATGGCATTGAGCACCCGTCCCTTGCCGGGAATCGCCTCGCGCATGACCACGTCAAACGCCGAGATCCGGTCCGTGGTGATGATGAGCAGGCGATCCTCCCCTACCGCGTAGGTATCGCGCACCTTGCCACGGTAGACCAGCGGCAGCGACCGCAGGTCGGACTCGAACATCGCGGCCGAAGCGTCCGGCGGCTCGCGCGCCGCCGCCTCCGTGCTCACCCGAAGCGTGACCACAGCACGGTCACCCAAATGCCGCCGGCCAGCAGCAGCGCCAGCATGACCGCGGCACTGCCCAGATCCTTGGCTCGCTTGGCCAAAGGATTGATCTCGAAGCTGTGACGGTCGATCGCGGCCTCGATCGCGGTGTTGAGGAGCTCGACGATCAAGACCAGCACGACCGACCCGATCAGCAGCAGGCGTTCGATCAGGGGAACCGGCAGCAGAACCGCGATCGGAATCAAGGCTGCCGCCAGGAGCAGCTCCTGGCGAAAGGCGTCCTCCTCGCACCAGGCCGCGATGAAACCGTCGATGGAATAGCGAAGCGCGTTCCGGACCCGCTGCAGCCCGCGCTTGCCCTTCAGTGCCCGGCTGTCTCGCGGCGCCGAAGGACTCTGCAGCGGGGAGCCGGGATTCATCTCGACGGTCAGCGGATATGCTGCGCCAGCTCGCCGGCGCGATAGCGCTGCGCCATCTTTTGCAGCGGCTGGGCGGTCAGCTTCGCCGCCATGCCCTCGCAGCCGAACTCGACGTAGCGCTGCTTGCAGATCTTCTTGGTCGCCTCGCGCGCGGGCTTGAGAAAGTCGCGCGGATCAAACTTGGACGGATTCTGCGCCAGGAACTTGCGCACCGCCGCGGTCATGGCCAAGCGAATATCGGTGTCGATATTGATCTTGCGCACGCCGTGCTTGATGGCCTCCTGGATTTCCTCGACGGGCACCCCGTAGGTCTCCTTGATCTCGCCGCCGTACTGGCGAATGACTTCCAGCAAGTCCTGCGGAACGCTGGAGGAGCCGTGCATGACCAGGTGGGTGGTGGGAATCCTGGCGTGGATCTGCTTGATGCGGTCGATGGCCAAAATGTCCCCGGTCGGCTTGCGGGAGAACTTGTAGGCGCCGTGCGAGGTGCCGATGGCGATCGCCAGCGCATCGAGCTGCGTACGCTTGACGAAATCCGCGGCCTGGTCCGGGTCCGTCAGTAGCATGTCGCGCGTCATCTTGCCCTCGGCGCCGTGACCGTCTTCCTTGTCTCCCTCCATGGTCTCCAGCGAGCCCAGACAGCCAAGCTCGCCCTCGACGCTCACGCCCAGAGCGTGCGCGGTGTCGACCACCTTCTTGGTCACCTGGCAGTTGTAGTCGTAATCGGCGACGGTCTTGCCGTCCTCCTTCAAGGACCCGTCCATCATGACCGAGGAGAAGCCCAGGCGGATGGCCGAATCGCAAATGGCCGGCGATGCGCCGTGATCCTGATGCATCGCCACCGGGATGTTGGGGTAGGTTTCGATGGCTGCCTCGATCAGGTGGCGCAGGAAAATCTCACCGGTGTACTTGCGGGCGCCGGCCGAGGCCTGCATGATGACCGGGGAGTTCACCTCCATGGCGGCCTCCATGATCGCCTGCACCTGCTCGAGATTGTTGACGTTGAACGCCGGAACACCGTAGGTGTGCTCGGCAGCATGATCGAGCATTTGCCGCAATGAAATCAGGGCCATTTCCATCTCCTTTGAGTATCGTCCACGAACGCAGCGGGCCGCCGCTGCCGATCGTCCATTTTTCGTACCGTCGCCGCCTCAGCGCGCCGCCGCACGCTGCTCCAAGACCGCCACTGCCGGCAGGGGCTTGCCTTCCAGAAACTCGAGAAACGCCCCGCCACCGGTCGAGATGTAACTGACGCGATCGGCGATGCCGTACTTGGCGATCGCGGCCAGCGTGTCACCGCCGCCGGCGATCGAAAAGGCGCCCCGCGCCGTGGCGCTGGCAATTGCCAGCGCCAGGTCGTGCGTGCCCTGCGCAAAGGCGTCGAACTCGAACACGCCCAGCGGGCCATTCCAAATGATCGTGCCCGCTTCCTCAACGATGCGCGCCAGGTGCGCCGAGGTCTGCGGTCCGACGTCCAGGATCATCTCGTCGCTCTGCACATCGTCGGCACGGCGCAGCTGCGCCGGGGCGTCGGCGGCAAAGCGCTTGGCAACTACCACGTCCATCGGCAGCGGCAGCGTTGCACCCTTCTTCTCCAGGGTCGCGATGACCTTCTTGCACTCGGGTACGAGGTCCGCCTCCGCCAAGGACTTGCCGATGGGAAAGCCCGCCGCCAGCAAAAAGGTATTGGCGATGCCTCCGCCGACAATCAGCCGGTCGACCTTCTTCGCCAGGTTGTTGAGTATCGTCAGCTTGGTGGAGACCTTCGAGCCGGCGACGATGGCCACCAGCGGTCGCTTGGGTTCACCCAGGGCCCGCCCCAGCGCATCGATCTCGGCCGCGAGCAGCGGCCCGGCACAAGCCACCGGAGCAAAGCGGGCGACGCCATGAGTCGTCGCCTCGGCGCGATGGGACGTGCCGAAGGCATCGTTCACGTAGACGTCACACAGCGCGGCGATCTTTCGCGCCAACTCTTCGCTGTCCTTCTTCTCGCCCTTGTTGACGCGGCAATTCTCCAGCAGCACGACCTGGCCAGGGGCCACGGAAACGCCGTCGACCCAGTTGGCCACGAGCGGCACCGGCCGGCCGAGCAGCTCGGATAAACGGGGGG
>Ga0209415_10016846_pt1 | contig 11691 bp, 10 predicted proteins | sample PeaSoiSIISIP2007_FD_187696 | JGI IMG/M metagenome (GOLD analysis project Ga0209415, IMG submission 187696) | Peat soil microbial communities from Weissenstadt, Germany - SII-SIP-2007 (SPAdes) (version 2) | ecosystem: Environmental > Terrestrial > Soil > Wetlands > Peat | place: Germany... | reverse complement strand
GCGATCAGGCCGATCAGCTGGGTCTTGCCGATCTGGTACGTGAGCGCCTGGCCAGGCGTCTCGGCGAAGAACGCGGCTTCTTCCCGGGCGGTGGCCGGGTCCATCGGGACGCGGGAGACCAGGTCGCTGGCGGCGCCGGTGATCGAGAGCGCTCCGGTCGCCAGGCCGACGTCGACCGTCACCCGCAGGGCGCGCAGCCGCATGAAATTGCACAGGGCCGTGCGAGTGTGCGGCGCGTCGTCAACTATCCCGCTGACCAGCATCATCTCTTCGTTGTAGAACGCGATGCCTTCGTTGGCGCCCGAGTCGTAGTAGTGCCTGCGAACCGGCCTGGGATTGCTCCAGGCCAGGGCGAGCTGCTGGTAGTGCGCGCCCTCGTGCAGGATCCCGGCGCGCGGGTCGCGGGCGTTGGCGGCGTAGAAGTAGGGCAGGTCAGGTCCGGGGGCTGGCACGTAGGCGACGCCGTCCTCGGTGAGCCGGTGCGGTCCGGTGAGCTCGTCAGCCACGCCGAGGAAGGCCAGCGGCTCGAGGTAGTCCGGCATGGGCTGGGTGAGGTAGTGCCGCAGGGAATCGGGTTGGCTCAGCAGGCCGCGCGCGGCGTAGAACTCGCGTACCGCCTGCTCGTCGCGCGCCTGCGTTCGCACCTGCTGGTCAGCGTCGGCGGGCAGGGCCGGCGCGGGCAGTCCCCGGTTCCTGGTGGCGTGCAGCAACTCGAGCCAGACCGCCCGCTCGTACTCGCGGCGCCCGATGTCGGCGATCTCGTCGACCATCAGCGGGACACACGCGACCTCGCGCAGGAACCACTCGTACCGCTGCCGTCCCACCGGGACGGCGGGCGGCAGGTCCGCCAGCCGGGTCGCGAGCCAGCCGCCGAACCGCTCCAGGGCGGCGCCGGCCTGTTCGGCGGCCGAGCCGAGTTCCGCCGCGTGTGCCGGATCGATCCGGGCCAGGGCCTGCGCGCAGGCCGCGACCCGCTCGCCGATGCCGTCGAGTTCGGCGATCGCGAGCTCGGCGAATTCTCGCGCGGGCCGGGCCAGGGCGTCTGGCGCGTGCGACAGGGTCACCGGGACCGCACGGAGCAGCCGCACCACCTCGGCGATCCGGGACGCGTCCACGCCGGGTCGCAGCAGGACGTCGAAGACGGGCCCGATCGCCTGGTCGACCCAGAACCTGGGGATGCCCCGGATCCTGAGGATGTCGCTTTCCCAGGTCACCCTGGCCATCGCCGACCGCAGCAGGCGGTGGTCGACGCGGTCTGGCACCTGGTCCGGCCGGATCCGGGCCAGGTCGGCCTGGAATGCGCCGAGTTCGGTCCGCCGTCGGTCGGCCAGGTCGGGATCGACCTCCGGGAGCCACCCCGCGGGCCGGTCCAGGCGCGGGATGTCATCACGGGTCCGTGGCTGCTGGCCAGCACGCCACGCCCAGAAACGCTCCGCCAATTCATCAAGCTCGCGCACCAGTGCCTCCTCCTCGTGACTGAATTACCTCAGGCGGGAAAACGTTTGCGCATCTCGGGCTCGCAAGGCCAGGTCAGCGGGCTCCCGCAAGCGGTAACCGACACACTCAGGTGTCGCAGTTGAGACCGAAACGGCCTTGACCTGCGAATTACATCGGTGAGACGTTTGCCTAGTCATCTCCCGTCCTGCGGCACATGTGGTCGCCGCGCCACGATAAGGGGGAAATCCCATGCGACTCAACCAATGGCTGGCAGCAGGCTGCGTCGTGGCCGTGACCATCGGCCTGAGCGCCTGTAGTAGCACTAGCAGCGGTAGCAGCAGCAGCGGCACCAGCGCTGGCACGACCTCGGCGCCTGCGGTGTCCAATCTGGTGGTCGAGACCTCGTTCGTGCTCAAGACGGTCGACCCGGCGCGCATGTTCGAGCCGACCGGGCTCATGATCGACCACGTACTGTACGACACGCTGCTGACCTACAAGGGCTCCAACGTCTCGACCCCGGTGCCCGACCTGGCCACGTCGTACACCGCCTCGGCGGACGCCAAGACCTATACCTTCACCCTGCGCCAGGGCGTCAAGTTCGCTAACGGCGACCCCGTGACCGCCTCCGACGTGGTGTTCTCACTTATGCGGACCAAGAACATCAACGGCAACCCGTCGTTCCTGATGGCCGGGATCACCGCCACCGCGCCCAGCGCGAATACCGTCGTGCTGACCAGTTCCACGCCCAACACCGCCATCCCCGCGATCCTCACCAACCCGGCCCTGGGCATCGTTGATCAGAGCAAGGTGGTGGCCGCGGGCGGTTCCGATGCGGCCAACGCCGCCACGGCCGACAAGGCCGAGGCCTCGCTCAACACCACCTCTGAGGGCAGCGGGCCCTACACGCTCACCAGCTTCAGCACGACCACCCAGGTGGTGCTCACCGCCAACCCGAACTACTGGGGGCCGAAGCCGAAGTACGGCAAGATCATCATCCGCAACGTCGAGGCGAGCATCCAGAAGCTGGATGTGCTCAGGGGCGAGTCCCAGATCGCCGTGGACCTGTCGCCGACCCAGGCGCAGGGCATGTCCGGCGTCCAGATCGTCAACGGCGCCTCGCCGAACCTGTTCTTCCTGCTCACCAACGACAACCCGAAGGTCTCCAAGGTCACGTCCAACCCGAAGTTCCAGGAGGCGGTCCGGGACGGCATCAACTACGCGAGCCTGGTCCAGCTGGCGGGCACCGGTGCCGTGCAGGCGACCGGCATCATCCCGACCATGTTCCTCGGCAGCCTGCCCACCGGGTCCGGAGCGACCTACAACCTGACCCAGGCCAAGGCGGATCTGGCGGCCTCGGGCGTGGGTCACCCGACGCTGAACCTGGTCTACCCCAGCGACATCCAGGTGAACGGGATCAGTTTCGGTACTCTGGCCGCCCGCGTGCAGCAGGACCTGCAGCAGGTCGGGATCAACGTGCAACTGCAGGGCCAGTCGATCCAGGTAGCGCTCAACAGCTACCGCGGCGGCCAGGAGGCGATGGGCCTGTGGTACTGGGGACCTGACTTCCCCGACCCGGCCGACTACCTCAACTTCCTGCCCGGCGCCCTGGTCGGGCTGCGGGCGGGCTGGGTTAAGGGCGCCGATCCCTCGTTGGAGGCCCTGGGCAACACCGCATCGGGCACCACGCAGAACTCGACCCGCGAGACCCTGTACCAGCAGATCCTGAGGTCGATGAACACCTCAAGCCCGTTCATGCCGCTGATCCAGCCGGCCCAGATCCTGGTCGGCGCGACTTCCCTGAAGAACCTGCAGTCGAACGCGCTGTGGCTCGTCGATCTCAGTGAGCTCGGCTAGCGTCACCGAGCCCGCGGTGCCGCGCCCCCGTACCGGGGCGCGGCACCGCGATCTGCGGCGTTTCCTCCTACAGCGGCTCGGCACCGGCGTCGTGTTGCTGATCGGCATCACGCTCGTCGCGTTCGTGGTCACCCACCTGGTGCCCGGTGACCCGGCCGCCGCCAACCTCGGCCAACGCGCCATCGGCGACCCGGCCGCGGTCGCCGCCTTCCGCCACCAGTACGGGCTGGACCGGCCACTGCCGGTGCAGTACGTGGTGTACCTGAAGAACCTGTTGCACGGGAACCTCGGCATCTCCGAGCAGAGTCACCGGCCGGTCCTCACCGACCTGGCCGAGTACATCCCGGCCTCGATCGAGCTCGCGCTGTTCGCGATCGTGCTGTCCACGGTCGTCGGGGTCGGCCTGGGCGTGATCGCCGCCGTGTTCAGCAACCGGTGGCCGGACAATGTGATCAGGGTGGTCAGCCTCGCCGGGGTGTCCATGCCGATCTTCTGGGTCGCCCTGGTGGCCTTTTACCTGCTGTTCTTCAAGCTCGGGTGGCTGCCCGGAGGCGGCCGCCTGGATCCCACCCAGAACCCGCCGACCCACCTGACGGGGCTGTTCACCGTCGACGCCGCGGTGCACGGGCAGTGGGCGCTGTTCTGGTCGGCGCTGCGGCACCTGGTGCTGCCCGGCCTGGTGCTCGCCATCTACACCGTCGGCGTGCTGACCCGGTTCACGCGCGCGTCGATGCTGGAGATCATGGGCAACGACTACGTGCGAGCGGCGCGGCTCAAGGGGCTACCCGAACGCGTGGTCATCCTGCGTCACGTGCTGCGCCCGGCCCTGGTGTCGATCATCACCGTGGCGGGCGTCGCCTTCGGCAACCTGCTGTCGGGGACGGTGCTGGTGGAGAACATCTTCTCCTGGCCGGGGATCGGACAGTACGCCTATCACAGCGCCATCAACCTGGACCTGCCGGCCATCATGGGCGTGAGCCTGTTCGTGGCCCTGGTCTACATCGTGGTCAACCTCGTCGTGGACCTGCTCTACGGCGTCATCGACCCGCGGATCAGGCTGTCGTGACGGTCTCGGCCCGCGCACCCCTCGATCCCCTGGGCACCGCCGACGCCGTCACGCGCCGGCGTCGGCTACGCCCGGTCACCCCGGTGCCGTGGCGCCGCCCGCTGGCCCTGACCGGCCTGGCGGTCATCGGCGCCTGGGTCGTGGTCGCGATCTTCGCCCCGCTCATCGCTCCGGATAACCCGCTGGCGCAGAAGTTCACCATCCTGGCCGGGCCGTCGGCGGCGAACTGGTTCGGCACCGACGAACTCGGCCGCGACGTGTTCTCGCGGGTCCTGTTCGGCGCCAGGATCACGCTGCCCCTGGCGGTGATCCTGATCGTCTCGGCCATGATCATCGGCGCGGTCCTCGGCGGTATCGCGGGATTCTTCGGCGGCTGGGTCGACAACGTGATCATGCGGCTAGCCGACCTGGTGTTCGCCTTCCCCGGCATCATCCTCGCGCTGGCCATCGCGGCGGCGCTGGGCCCGCAACTGCGGAACGCGGTCATCGCCGTGGTCTTCGTGTCGTGGCCGTCCTATGCCCGGCTGGTCCGCAGCCTCGTGCTGTCGGCGCGTTCGGCGCAGTACGTGGTGGCCTCGCGGCTGCTGGGCAGCTCGGGGCTGCGCGTCTTGTTCGTCGATATCAGGCCCAACGCGGCGGGGCCGGTCCTGGTGCTGGCCGCGCTGGACATCGGCAACGCCGTGCTGCTGCTGTCCGGGCTGTCGTTTCTCGGCCTGGGCGCCCAGCCGCCCACCGCCGAATGGGGGGCGATGGTGGCCGAAGGCGCGCAGAACTTCAACGACTGGTGGGTGGGCCTGTTTCCCGGCCTGGCCATCCTGACCGTGGTGCTCGCGTTCAACTTCATCGGCGACTCGCTGCGTGACATGCTCGATCCCCGGACCGCGCGGGCGATGCGGGTCTGATGGGCGCGCTGCTCCAGGTCGACGGGCTGTCCGTGGCGCTGCCGACGCGCTCCGGGTACCACAAGGCGGTCGACGACCTGTCCTTCGCGGTGGACGCCGGCGAGGTGATGGGCATCGCGGGCGAGAGCGGCAGCGGCAAGACCATGACCGCGCTGTCGTTGTTCGGGCTGCTGCCGAACGGAGCGCGGGTCACCGGGTCGATCCGGCTGGACGGCACCGAGCTGCTCGGCCTCACCAGCAAGCAGCTGCGGGCCATCCGGGGGCGGCAGATCGCGATGGTGTCCCAGGATCCATCCACGGCCCTGCACCCGATCCTGCCGATCGGGACGCAGCTGACCGAGCACATGCGGTATCACCTGGGCGTGACCAAGACCGAGGCCATGACGCGGGCCGCTGAGCTGCTCCGGACGGTACGCATACCCGACCCGGAACAGGCCCTGCGCTCGTACGCGGGGCAGTTTTCCGGCGGCATGCGCCAGCGCATCGCGATCGCGGTCGCCCTGGCCGCCGAGCCGCGGCTGCTGGTGGCCGACGAGCCGACCACCGCGCTGGACGTCACGGTCCAGGCGGGCATCCTGCGGCTGCTCGACCGGCTGTGCCGCGAGCGGGGCATGGCCGTCATCGTCATCACCCACGATCTCGGCGTCATGTCGGCGGTCGCGCGCCGGCTGTACGTCATGTACGCCGGGCGGCTGGCCGAGGCCGGACCCACATCGGAGCTGATCGCCCGGCCCAGGCACCCGTACACCCGGGGGCTGCTCGACGCGCTGCCGCACCCCGAGGCGGGCGGCGCGCCGCTGGTGCCCATCGGCGGCAGCCCGCCCTCACTCGGGCGCGTGCCGGCCGGCTGCCCGTTTCATCCGCGCTGCCGGTACGCGCAGCCCTCGTGCGCGACCGACCGGCCCGAACCGAGGCTCATCGCCGACACGCACCTGCTGGCCTGCCCGCCAGATCCGCTGCGGGCGGCGCCCGCAGCCGAAGGCGGCCAGGACAGCCCCGCCGCCGACGGCGGCCAGGACGGCAGGGCTGCGCCGTGACCGAACCCGTCCTGCAACTAGCTGGCGTCGCGGTCGACTACGGCCGTCGCGGCCAGCGCGTACGTGCCCTCGACGGAGTCGACTTCGCCGTTGGGCGTGGCGAGATCGTCGGGCTGGTGGGCGAGTCGGGATGCGGCAAGTCCACGCTCGCGCGAGCCGCCGTGGGCCTCGAGCCGCTCGCCTCCGGCACGGTCACCTTCGAGGGGCGCGACGTCATCCACCTGGGGCGGCGCCGCCGACCGGACTACCTGCGCGGACTGCAAATGGTCTTCCAGGACCCTTACGAGTCGCTCAATCCGCGCCGCACGGTGGGCGAGCTCATCGCCGATGGCGTCCGGCTCGGCGGCGGCAGCCGCAAGCAGGGCCTGCGCCGCGCCGCCGAGCTGCTGGAGCGGGTGGGGTTGCCGACGGCGGCGGCCGACAGCTACCCCCACGAGTTCAGCGGCGGCCAGCGGCAGCGGATCGCCATCGCGCGCACGCTCGCGGCCGGGCCTTCGTGCCTGATCGCCGACGAGCCGATCAGCGCCCTGGACGCCTCGGCGCAGGCGCAGATCGCCAACCTGCTCAGCGAGCTGGTCGATGACGCCGACCTGGGCCTGGTCCTGGTCTCCCACGACCTGTCGGTGGTCCGCCAGGTCGCCGACCGGGTCGCGGTCATGTACCTGGGCCGGATCGTGGAGATCGGCGACACCGAGACCGTGTGGGCCAGCCCGCTCCACCCCTACACCGAGGCGCTGGTGGCCGCGATTCCGCGCCCGGATGGCGCCGGAGTGCTCCCGGTCGACCTGCCGGGCGACGTGCCCGACCCGGCCAACCCGCCGACGGGCTGCCGCTTCCACCCGCGATGCCCGATCGCCGAGGACAGCTGCCGCGAACTCGACCAGCGCTTGATCCCGGTGGCGGGCCGCGAGATCGCCTGCCACGTCCGGTCGGGGTCCGCCGCAGCACCAGCTGGCCCGCCGAGCGACTGACAGCAGGGGAGGCCGCCGATGTGGTTCGTCAACGCCCACGTGGTCGACGTGCTGACCGGCGACCGGATGCGCCGCCGGGCCGTCGAGACCGCCGCCGACGGCACGGTCGTCCAGGTCACGGCCGCGGCGCCGCCCGGGCTGCCCGACGCCGACGTCGTGGATGCCGCCGGCCGCTGGCTGCTGCCCGGGCTGATCTCCTGCCACACCCACCTGTCGATCGTGTTCCCGTTCAGCGCGACCGACGAGGCGGAGAACCCGGCTCTCACCGCCTACCGGGCCGCGACCCGGGCGGGCCAGGCGCTGCGCGCCGGCATCACCACCATCCGCTGCGTGCACGAGCAGAATCGTGCCGACCTGCTGCTCCGCACCGCGGTCCGGCGCGGCTGGTGCACCGCGCCGCGCATCCTCGGCGCGGGCCGGGCGATCTCGACCAAGGACGGCCATGGCCAGGGAGCGGCCTGCGCCTACGCCGCTGGGGAGCAGGAGTTCTACGAGGCGGCGCTCGCCGAGCTCACCGCCGGCGCCGATCACGTGAAGATCTTCATCAACAGCGGCCTGGCCCGGGCGGGCGAGCATTACGAGCGGCCCGAGATGACCGACGGCGAAATCCGGGGCGCGGTCCGGGCGGCCGCGGAGCACGATACCTACGTCGTCGCTCATTCGGGCGAGCCGACCGCGATCCGGCAGGCCCTGGCCCAGGGCGTGCGCTGCTTCGAGCACGCCTACCGGTTGGATCGGGCGACCGCCGCGCTGCTGGCCCGGCCGGGCATCTTCCTCACCCCCACCCTGTGCGTGACGCGATCGGAGACGTGGATGCGGGCCAACGGGTTCGAGGAGCACTCGATCCGCAACGCCCAGGGAGCCGCGGACGATCACCTGGCCAGCGCGCGCAACGCGATCCGGGCCGGCGTCACCATGGTCAACGGCACCGACATCCCGCCCGGCGACCTGGTCGACGGAACCCCGGCCGCCGTGCACGAACTGCTGCTGATGGCCGCGGCCGGTCTTTCCCCGCTGCTCAGCCTGCAGAGCGTGTCGGTGAACGCGGCCGCCTTGCTCGGGATCGGCGATCACGTGGGGCAGATCCGGCCCGGCTATGCGGCCGACTTCGCCGCCGTGGCCGCCGATCCGCTTGACGATCTCGCCGCGTTGCGGACGATCTCGCTGGTCGTGCAGGGCGGCCGCGTCGTGCGGCAGGACGCGCTATGAGTGACGCGCCGGAGGCGAGCGAAGGAAGCACCGTGACCGGGACGCGCCGGTTCGACGACGGCTCCGGGTGGCAGGTGCAGGCCGGCTACAGCCGCGCCGTCCGCCGCGGGAACGTCATCTCGATCAGCGGGACCACCGCCACGGGTCCGGACGGGGCTGCGCTGCATCCCGGCGACACGGGCGCCCAGGCCCGGGTGTGCCTGGACCGGATCGTCCAAGCGCTGACCGCCCTCGGGGCGAGCGTGGACGACCTGGTCCGCACGGTGGTGTACCTCGCGCCCGGTGCAAGCTGGGAGCAGGCCGCGCAGGCCCACCGCGACGTGCTCGGCGCCGTCCGGCCGGCCAACACCATGCTCTACGTTGAGGCGCTCATCGGAGACGGCTTCCTGGTCGAGATCGAGGCCCAGGCGGTGGTGGTGCCGTGAAGTTCTCCGTTCGGGTGAACAACGACCTAGGTTTCGCCGAACTGACCGCGGTGGCCGCCGCCGCCGAGGAAGCGGGCTTCGATCAGCTGTGGGTCTCCAACGACCTGTTCCTGCGGTCCGCGCCGGTGCTGGCCGCGGCCCTGGCCACCAGCACCCACCGCATCGGCCTGGGCATCGCCGTCATGAATCCCTACTCCGTGCACCTCAGCGAGCTGGCCATGCTCGCCGCGACGATGCAGGAAGTCAGCGGCGGCCGGTTCTGTTTCGGGCTCGGAGCAGGATCGGAGCAGTTCCTGGGCTGGGCCGGGATTACCCGGGCCCGGCCGCTGGCCACGACCAGGACGGCGCTGGTCAGCCTGCGGGCGCTACTTGGCCACGAGGACGTGGATCGCTCCTTGCTGCCGGAGTGGTTCGGCGCCGACAGCGTGCTCAGGTTCCCCCTGTCGCGCCCGGTCCCCGTCTACGTCGGCGCGATGGGCCCGCAGATGCTCGAGATGGCCGGCCGGCACGCGGACGGCGTGCTGCCGCTGCTCTACCCGCCGGAGCGTTACGCCAGCGTGCGCGAGTACGTCTTGGCCGGCGTCGCCCACAGCGGCCGTGACGTCGACCTCCCGGCGTGCTTCTGGGTGTCGGTGTCCGACGACGTGGCGGCGGCCCGGGCGGCGCTGGCCGAGAAGCTGGCCTACTACGGCCCGTCCATCTCCGCGCCGGTGCTGGCCGCCGCCGGCCTGCGCCCGCAGGACTTCGCCCCGGCGGCCCGGCTGGCCCACGGCGGAGGAGACGCGGCCCACCTCATCGACGACCGGATGCTGGCCCTCGGCGTGGCCGGGAGCGCCGCGGACGTACTGGCTCGCTGCCGGGTGCTCGGCCAGCTCGGGGCCCGTCACCTCTCGTTCGGTCCGCCGCTCGGGCCAGACCCGGTGACCGCCATCCGGTTGCTCGGCGACCAGGTGCTGCCTGCCCTTAGGGAGGTAACGTGAACGAATCTAATCGGGAACCGCAACCGGACATGGAGCTGTACGACCTGCGCGTCACCGTCGAATCGATCGAGGGGCGCTCGGTATGCGGCCTGTCCGTGGGCGACTACATCGAGCTGACCGACAGCTCCCGGTTGCGGCTGCCGCCCGGCCGGCACTTCTGCATCTACGCGCTGGCCGCGGTGCTCCCGCTGCTGCCGGCCAAGCAGCGGCAACTGCCGGAGGCGGACTGGCTGGAACGCGACTCGCTGGTCGCCTGCCCGGACCCCGAGGAGCGGCTCATCATGCGGATCAGCCGCACCGGGCGCCGGTCGATGCGCTCGTCCGATCTGACCTGACCCATGGCCGAGATCGGCATCGCCTTCCAGACCGACAAGCCGCCCGGCCGGTACGGCGAGCTGGCCGCGGCCGCCGAGGCACACGGCTTCGACGTGGTCAGCGTCTTCGCCGACCTGCTGTACCAGCCGCCGCAGCCGGCCCTGCTCGAGATGGCCCGCGCGACCTCGCGGGTCCGGCTGGGAGCAGCCTGCCTCAACCCGTACACCCAGCATCCGTACGAGATCGCCGGGTGGCTCGCCGCGCTCGACCTGGCCTCCGCCGGGCGTGCCTACCTCGGCCTGGCCCGCGGCGCCTGGCTCGGGGAGATCGGCATCGACCAGCGCCGCCCGCTGGCCCACCTGCGCGACACCGCGGCGATCGTCCGCGCGCTGCTGTCCGGCGACGATTCGGGGTATGCGGGAGCGGCGTACCGGCTGGCGCCCGGGATCCGGCTGCGGTACCGGCTGCCGGACCGGATGCCCCCGCTGCTGCTCGGTACCTGGGGTCCGCAGGGGGCCGCCCTGGCCGGGGAGATCGCCGACGAGGTCAAGGTGGGCGGCAGCGCGAACCCGGCGGTCATCCGGCTGATCCGGGACCGGGTGGCCGTCGGCTGCCGGGCGGCCGGGCGCCCCGTCGGGGTGGTCAAGGTGGTGATCGGCGCGGTCACCGTGGTGGACAGGGACGGTGCCGCCGCCCGCCACCGGGCCCGGGCCGAGGTGGCCAAGTACCTGGCCGTGGTGGCCGAGCTGGACCCGACCAGCGAGCTGCCCGCTGGGTTCGCCGGACGGATTCGCGACCTGGTGGATGCGGGCCAGGACGAGGCGGCCGGCGCCCTGATCCCGGACGACGTGCTCGACCGGTTCGCGTTCGCTGGGACGCCGGAGCAGGTGGCCGCGCTGGCGCAGGATGTCCTGGACGCCGGGGCCGACCGGATCGATTTCGGGACCCCGCACGGTCTGACCGACAGCGCCGGCGTCGAGGCGCTGGGGACCAGGGTGCTGCCGCTGCTCCGGCGCTGAGGTCGCTGAGCAGCCCAAGCCTGGGCCTGAGGCCTAGCCGACGTTGAGCAGCAGGATGCCCGCCGCCACCAGGACGGTCGCCGCGATGCGGGCCCGGCCGAACGGCTCGCGGAAGACCAGGGTGGCGATGATCGCGCCGAAGATGACGCTGGTCTCGCGGAGCGCGGCGATGGGCGCCAGCGCCCCGCGGGTCTGTGCCCACAGCACCAGGCCGTAGGCGAGCACGCTCAGCGCTCCGGCGAGCAGCCCGGTCAGCAGGATCCGCGGCGGCTGCGTGGCCAGCACGTCGCGGCGCCGGACCAGGGCAAACGCCGGCACGCAGAGGCTCTGGAGCAGCATCAGCCAGCCGATGTAGCCGGCCGGGCTCGCCGAGAGCCTCACCCCTACCCCGTCCACCACCGTGTAGGCCGCGATGGTCAGGCCGGTGCCGATGGCGGCCAGCAGAGCGGCCCGCCCGGGCCGGTGGCCGGCGAAGA
>Ga0209415_10016845_pt1 | contig 11691 bp, 8 predicted proteins | sample PeaSoiSIISIP2007_FD_187696 | JGI IMG/M metagenome (GOLD analysis project Ga0209415, IMG submission 187696) | Peat soil microbial communities from Weissenstadt, Germany - SII-SIP-2007 (SPAdes) (version 2) | ecosystem: Environmental > Terrestrial > Soil > Wetlands > Peat | place: Germany... | reverse complement strand
GGGGCAATAGCCATTTTCGTCCACGAAATTGGCGATGAAATCCAGCACCTCTTTTTGCCGCTTCGTCAGTGCCATGTGGTCCTCGGTACTATTGTGGGCGAATAAAAAGAGAAAATCAAGGGCGAATTAAAGAGATTTGCACTTGCGGCCGATATTAATCCTGTGAGCGAGGACGTAATGATCTCGATCCGAAATTCCGTGGCCGAGTTGGAGCGGTGCCACCAGGAGCGCGATGTCGCCGTGGATTGCTACCTGACAGCAATCCGCAACCTGGCACACTACACCATCGAGCTCAACGCGGAGGTCTCCGGGGCGCAGCGGACTCATCTGGGTGCGCTGGCCGATGAGGTTGCGTCGGGCAAATCCGAGGTACTGGAAGAAAGCCGCGCCACCTTGCGCAGCTTGCTGCGCGACTTTCGCGACAAGGCGGCGCATTACCTGAATACGCTTCGCGAGGAACTGGCCGGCACTGCCCGCGCGCTCGAAGAGATTCTGGACTCCCTTTCGCAAGCCGATGGCGACCACGAGACGCGCGTCCGCGCTTCCTTGTGCACCCTGCGAGAAATCTCGGCTTCCCCGGCGGGCAGGGCGGTGCGGACCGCGGTGCAGGCAGCCGCCGATACCATCGAAGAGAGCGTGGAGCAGATCCGCAGGCAGCACCAGTTGACCATTTCGCAGTTCCAGATCGAAATTCGTATGTTGCACAAGCGCATCGACGCGCTGGAGGCTTCCGCCTCCCTCGACCTCCTGACCCAGCTCCTCAACCGCCGCGAAATCGAGGAACGGATCCGTTCCGCCCCACTCGAATCCTGTCTGCTGCTCCTCAGGGTGAACGGCTTCCGCCTTGCGGAAGTCCATTTCCGCGCGGATGTGGCCGCGGAGCTCGCCGCTGCCTTCACCAAGCGTCTGCGAAACTCCATCCCTCCCGGGGCCACCATCGGGCGATGGAGCCACGAGGAGTTTGCCGCCATTCTCAACGTCTCCCAGTCGGAGGCCAACTCCACCGCCAAATGGGTGGCCGAGCACCTCTCCGGGTCTTATGCCTGTCTGCTGGCCGGAAAGACCGTTCGCCCCTCCCTGCAAATCAGCGTCGCGACGGTGGAGACCCAAGGCAACACCCCGGACCGGCTGATCGAACGGGTCAAAGCCTTTCTGACCGGTGAGTGAACAGCTACTTTCCACCGCAAGAATGCCGTTGTCGGCCCGAAGACCACTCCCTGACGGTCGTGGCTCTGAAAACGGTCGTGGCTCTGAAAACGGTCGTGGCTCTGAAAACGGTCGTGGCTCTGAAAGGAGCCGGTAGATGCCACCGCCCCTACATCAACGTCAGCGGATCCACGTCGATCACCAGCGCCGTGGCCCCCCACTTCCGCTCTACGGCGAACGCCCGAATCCGCTGCAGCAGTTCGTTGAGCGCCTTCCGGCTGGTTGCCTTGATCAGGAATTGATAGCGGTATTCGTTCTTCAGCCGCGGCACCGGAGCTTCCGCCGGCCCCATCACGCGCAGCTTCTCCGGCGGCGGTATGAGCAGGATTCCCAGGTCCGCGCTCATCCGCATCGCCATCTCCTGCTTCTCGCTCCGCACCAGGATATTCGCCATGGCGGTGAATGGCGGGTAGTGCATCATGCGGCGGAACATCAGCTCCTTCTCGTAGAAAGCCTGGTAATCCTGCGCGGCCGCCATGCGCACCGCGTAGTGATCGGGATTGATGGTCTGGATCAGCACGATCCCCGGCACGCTGCCGCGTCCGGCGCGCCCCGCCACCTGTGTGAGCAGTTGAAAGGTGCGCTCGCCCGCGCGGAAATCCGGCATCCCCAGCCCCACATCCGCCGACACTACGCCTACCAGCGTCACGTTGGGAATGTCGTGGCCCTTGGCAATCATCTGGGTGCCCACCAGGATGTCGTAATTGCCTTCGCGGAAATCCTGCAGAATCGTCTCGTAGTGCCGCTTCCCGGTCACCGTGTCGCGGTCCAGGCGCGCGATGCGCGCCGTGGGAAAAGCCTGGTGCAGTTCCTCCTCCACGCGCTCCGACCCCAGCCCCAGAAAATAGATGTGCTCGCTGGCGCATTTGGGACACGCGCCCGGCACCTTTTCGGCATAGCCGCAGTAGTGGCAGAGCAGGCGACGGTCGCGCTTGTGATACGTCAAAGTGAGCGAGCAGTTGATGCACTCGACCCGCTCGCCGCACGCGCGGCACGCCACAAAACTGGAGAAGCCACGCCGGTTCAGCAGCACGATGGTCTGCTCCCCGTTCTCCAGCCGCGCCCCCAACGCCTCCAGCAGCTTGCGCGAAAACGTCGCCTGCTTGCGCGTTTCCAGAAACTCCTGCCGCATGTCGATCAGCGCCACCGTAGGCATGGGCCGCTCTTCGATGCGCTCCGGCAGCTCCAGCAGCGCGTACTTTCCGCGCTCCGCGTTATACCGGCTCTCCAGGCTGGGCGTCGCCGACCCCAGGATCACGCAGGCTCCGGCGCCCTGTGCCCGCACCACCGCCACGTCCCGCCCGTTGTACCGCGGTGTCTCCTCCTGTTTGTAGCTGCCGTCGTGCTCCTCGTCCACCACGATCAGCCCCAGGTTGCGCACCGGCGCGAACACCCCCGAGCGCGTCCCCACCACCACCGAGGCCGCGCCCGAGCGGATGCGCCGCCACTGGTCCGAGCGTTCCGCATCCGTGAAGGCGCTGTGCAGAATCGCCACGCGGTCGCCGAATCGCGAGAAAAACTGACCCGCCATGGCCGGAGTCAAAGCGATTTCGGGCACCAGCAACAACGCGCTGCGGCCCTCCGCCAGCGACGCCTCAATGGCGTTCAGGTAGACCTCGGTCTTGCCCGACCCGGTGACGCCGTGCAGCAGAAACGTGCGGAATTGGCGCGCGCGAATGGCATCCGCGATCTGCTCGAAGGCCGCCTGCTGGGCCGGGTTCAACGCGTGCCTCACCCGCGGTTGCCCCGCTGCTATGGCCAAGCTTTCCGGCTTCAGCGAAACGATCCCTTTGCGGGCCAGCGACCGCGCCGCGATGCTAGCGTTCCGGACGGTGTCTTCCAAATCCTTGAGATTGTGCGAGCCCGGATGCAGTTCCAGAAAGGCGCGCAACTCCCGCTCGGGCTTGTTCAGCCTGGCGTCGTTGGCCCCCGCGGCCAGTTCGATCCGCAGCCGCTCCGCGGGCGCGCGCAAAGGGTCCCGTTCCGCCTGCACCTGCTCGGCCACGATAAAATGCTTGCGCTCGAGGGAGCGGATCGCCTTGTCCGCCAGCGGCATGGCCTTCGCCAGGTAAGCGGCGGAAAGCGGCCGTTTCTCCAGCATGCGTAGAATCTGCGCCACCGGGTCGTCGGGCGCGGAGTCCAGCAGAAGCTGCCGCGCCGCATCCCGCCCCGCATCCGTCAGCGACCAGATTTTGCCGCGCCGGATGTCCGCCGCCAACGGCAGCATGCTGCGCAGCACTTCGCCCAGGGGCGCGCAATAGTAAGCCGCGATCCACCTCCCCAGGGCGAGCAATTCCGCATCCAGCACCGGCTCGGAATCGATCAGCCGCAGCGCCTCGCGCGTGGCGATCCCCGGGGGATCGTCGTGGCAGCGCAGGATCACGCCCGTCAGCTTGCGTGGCCCGAACGGTACCACCAGCCGCGAGCCCGGCTGCACGCGGTGCCGCAGCGTTTCCGGCAAACCGTAGGTGAACGGCTGATCGAGCGGTAGCGGCAGGCTGACGTCGCAATACTCAGGCATGCATCCATCGTAGGACAGACCTCCCGGCCAGTCCCACGCTGACCGCTAAAGCGCTGAAAGCCCGGCTCTCAGTTCCCGTGATTCCGGTGAAAGAACTTCTTCTGAATGTCGGGCCAAAACTCAGACATCAGGTTCCCGGTCACGCCGCCGAACAGACTGGTCTCCACACGCGCGGCCATTACCTCACCCCGGATACTGGCGGGAGGATAGTAGAGATTCGAGGCTGCAATCCCCAAGGCCATTCCGAAAATGCCCGATGCGTTGAACGCCTCCCGGCCGGAGTCCTGCCGGGCAATCACGAGACGGCTCAGGGAATACAGAATCCGCGCCGGGATCTTGGTCCCGGGGCCCTTCCGGAAGTATCGGGGATCCTGGTGCAGGGCGCAGGCGAGAACGCCGGCGCTGAAGAGGTTTTGCGTGCTGAAATCGGCGAGCGCCGCACCCACTCGCTGGCCGTACGAGCTCCACCCTTCGCCATACTTCGGCGTCTGGTTGCCCTTTTGCGAAAACCCCGCGGCCAGGACCGCGCTCGCAGCGTTGAATGGATCGATCGACTCTTTGACTCCCAGCCACCACTTCTCTTTGTTACTCAATGGCGCAACCTTCACGCTGGCCGTCTCCGTTACGGTCTGGTAATCGGGGATGACGCCGAGAATCCGTGCCTCATTGAGTGGGACGGATACGATAGTTGGAGCAGGCGCCGGAATCATCGCGCCGGCGTCCGCTGAGTCCCCGACCGGGGGAAGTTCCTGGGCATGAGCGGCCGAACCGAACAAAAGGCAACCGGCAATAGCCCATGCCGCACACGACGGGCGGCGGCAGTTCGCTTGAACGGTCACTTAAGAGGGTAGGCGTCATGGCCACTGTCGAGGTTACGTTAGCTCGAAAGGGCTACACGATTAAAGAGACTAAGCGCTACCCTACTTTCGCCGCGACCGATTTCGCTTGCAGGAAGAGGAGCAGGTAGTCGGGGCCGCCGGCCTTCGAATCCGTCCCCGACATGTTAAATCCGCCGAACGGGTGCGCTCCCACCATGGCCCCCGTACACTTGCGGTTGAAGTAGAGATTGCCAACATGGAAGCTTTCCCGGGCTTGGCGGAGATGTGCGGGATCGTTCGAGAAGACCGCGCCGGTCAAGCCGTATTGCGAATCGTTGGCCATGTCCAGGGCGTGCTCGAAATCGCGCGCCTTAGTGACCGCCAGCACCGGGCCGAAGATCTCTTCCTGAAAGATTCTGGCGCTCGGCTCGACGTCCGCGACGATGGTCGGCGGGATGAAGTATCCGCCCTCAGGTGCGGCGTCTCCGCCCGCTGCCAGGCGGCCTTCCCGCTTGCCGGTCTCGATGTATTGCAAGATGGTCTGGCGAGCGCCCGCGCTGATCACCGGCCCCATGTAGTTGGACGGATCGTCGGACGGGCCCACTTTGATGTTCTTCGCCTTGGCGGCCAGCTTCTCCACGAACTGGTCGTAGACCTGGGCGTCTACGATGGCACGCGAACAGGCCGAGCACTTCTGTCCCTGGTAGCCGAAGGCGGAAGCCAGCACGCCGTCGACAGCCTTATCGACGTCCGCGTTGCCGTCCACCACGATCGCGTCTTTGCCGCCCATTTCGGCGATCACGCGCTTGATCCAGATCTGGCCGGGCCGATGTCTGGCAGCCAATTCGTTGATTCGCAGACCGACGTCGCGGGATCCGGTGAAGGCAATAAACCGCGTCTTGGGATGCTCGACCAGCACGTCGCCCACGGCCGACCCGCTGCCGGTGAGGAGGGTGAAACAGGATTCGGGAAAGCCGGCTTCGAGCAACACCTCGGCAAACCTGGCGGCGATGGTGGGAGTTTCGCTCGAAGGCTTGATGACGGCGGTATTGCCGGTGACCAACGTCGCCGCAGTCATGCCCACCAGGATGGCCAGCGGGAAGTTCCAGGGTGGAATCACCACCCCCACGCCGAGCGGGATGTAGATCATCTCGTCGTGCTCGCCGGGCAGTTGGACCACCGGCTGCGGCGATGACAGCCGCACCATTTCGCGGGCGTAGTATTCGCAGAAGTCGATGGCTTCGGAAACGTCGGCCTCCGCTTCCACCCAGGTCTTGCCGGCTTCGTAGACCAGCCAGGCGTCGAACTCCGGCTTGCGCGCGCGCAGGATACGGGCGGCTTCCAGCAGCAGGCGGATTCGCTCCCCGGCGGGTGTGCGGCTCCACTGCGAGAAGGCGGCATGGGCGCTTTCAACAGCGCGGTTCGCCAGTTCGGGCGTGGCTTTATGGTGGATGCCCACCACTTCCCGCGGATTCGAGGGGTTCACGGAGAGGAGTTTGTCGCCCGTCGAGAGCCAGTCGCCCGCGATGCGCAGTTGGTATTCGTGGCCGAACTGGGAGCGCACCTTCTTCAGGGCTGCTTCCATGGCCTGCCGGTTCGCCGGCACGGAGAAATCGGCGCAGGGTTCGTTGCGGAATTCCGATAGAGTTGCGGTTGCCATCTCTTCCATAGTGGCTCAGGCGCCGCCGCGAATTCAAATTGGGATGTTGGCGGGTTGGCAGGCTGAAGCCTTTCCCCACCGCCCAACGTGATAACGTGAATTCCTAGGAATGAACATTCTTTTTATCGGGGATATCTTCGCGGCTCCCGGGCGCAGGATCGTGGCCGATCATCTTCAGGACATCGTCGAGACCAATCGGATCGATCTCACCATCGCCAATGCCGAGAATGCCGCCGGGGGCTTCGGGATCACGCCGTCCATCGCCGAGGAACTGTTGGGCCTGGGGCTGGACGTGCTGACTTCCGGCAACCACGTCTGGGACAAGCGCGAGTTGTACGATTACTTTCCGCGCCAGCCGCGGCTGCTCCGGCCGGCGAACTACCCCAATGCGCCCGGGCGCGGCCTGCTGGTGTTCCGCGCCCGCAATGGCGTCGATTGCGCCGTGCTGAATCTGCAAGGCCGCACCTACATGCCGGTGACGGATTGCCCGTTCCGCAAGGCCGACGAGATTTTGGGCGGGCTGGAGCCCCATATCAAAGTGAAGTTCGTGGATTTTCACGCGGAGGTGACCAGCGAGAAGATCGCCATGGGCTGGTACCTGGACGGACGCGTGTCGGCCGTCGTGGGAACCCACACGCACGTGCCGACGGCGGATACCCGAATTCTGCCCGGTGGCACCGCGTACCAGACGGACTGCGGCATGACCGGGCCGTATGCTTCCGTGATCGGCGTCCAGGCCGATATCATCATCCAGCGATTCCTCACCGGACTGCCCGTGCGCATGGAAGCGGCGCGGCATGGTCCGGAGTTGCACGCGGTGATCGTCGACGTGGACGAGGCCACGGGCCAGGCGCGCGCGGTTCGCCGCCACGCGATCAACGGAGACTGAGCGGATGGACTTATCCAGCCGGATTCCCGACGTCACGGCATTCTACATCCAGGAAATCGGCGCCCTGCTGTACGGGATGGTGTTTCTGTTCCTGTACCGGCAGTCCAAAGCCGTCTATTTCGGGTTGTGGACCATCGCCTGGGTGCTGCGGTTTCTGGCCGCCATTTTTGGCTATGAGTTGCTGCGCACGGAGCACACGGGATGGCTGGCGCCATATGCCACGTTCGAGTTCGCTTTCGTGATCGTGCTGGTCTCGGCGGCGCGCGCCGGGTTTGCTTCCTCCGTTGTGAAAGACTGGCGCACCGTACTGCGGCTGATCGCGATCCTGCCCATATTCGTGGCCCTGGTGTGGGCTATCGGCCAAGTGGCGGGCCTGGAGGCTTATGAGACTACTCACGCGGTGGTCCTGGGCTTCGTTTACTTCTATAACTTTGTCGCGCTGCGCCGCCACCAGGGAGTGGGCAGCCGCGTTTTTCGTTTTTCGCTGCTCCTGCTGGCAGTGGCGTTTCTGGAGCATGCGGTCATCTTCGTATATCTGTACCATACGGGGAGCGCGCCGGTGTGGGCCAACTACCTGCACCAGGAGACGTACTACGATTTTGTGCTCCACTGCGTGTTGGCCTTCGCCGCCATGGCCATGTGGAGCGAGAGCCAGATCGACCGCATCCGCCAACTGGAGGCCGATCTCGACCACGTGCGGCGTGAAACCAGGCAGACGCTCGACCTGGACCGGCTGACGGGGCTGCTCAACCAGGCCGCCCTGACGCGGCGCGTGGAGGAGGCCGTCGATTTCGGTGGCGTCGTGGCGGTCTGCGACATGGACAATTTCAAGGACGTCAACGACCGCTTCGGGCACCTGGTGGGAAACGAGATTCTGCGGAATATCGGAAACCTGCTGCAAGCCTCCGTCCGCCACGAGGACGAGGCATTCCGCTGGGGAGGCGACGAATTCGTGATCCTGTTCCATAACCAGCGCGGCGATGTGGCGAGCAAACGCATGGCCGAAATCGAATTGCGGTTGCGGGATTTTCGCGTCCGCGGATTCGGAATCCTGCCGATCTCCTTCAGTTGGGGTACCGCCGAAGCCTGGGGCCGCACTCTGCGCGATGCGCTGGACGAGGCCGACCGGAACATGTACAGGCTCAAGCGGTCGCGGGCCGCCGAGCGCCCGCCGGCGCAGTAAGTGGGGCAGACGATCAGCGAAAAGCCGGCATATTACTTGCGTTGCCGCCCAGGTACGCACGGTACTGCTATCGGCCGGCAGCGCGCGGCCGTTTGCTACACTGTGAGTTGAGCCAGACCACTCCGGACAAGCTGCGGGTGTGCGCCGTCAGCTTTCTGAACACCGCTCCCCTGGTTTGGGGGATGTTGCACGGGCCGCAGCGCGGTCTCTTCGATCTGGATTTCCGCATTCCCGCGGAGTGCGCCGACCAGGTAGCGTCCGGCGCGGCCGACATCGGCATCGTCCCCTCCTTCGAGCTGACCCGTCAAGACCTCGAGGTGATCCGCGGAACCGGGATCGCGTGTCACGGACCGGTGCGCAGTATTCTGCTGGTCGCGTCACGTCCCGCTGCTGGGATCCGCACGCTGGCGGCGGACTCGAGCTCGCGGACCTCGGTGGCGCTGGCGCGGGTCATCCTGGAGCGGCGCTATGGCGCCGAGCCCGAAGTCCATTCGCATCCACCCGATCTCGCGGCCATGCTGCACGTGGCGGACGCGGCCCTGATCATCGGCGATCCGGCGCTGCGCATCGAGGTAGCACAGGGGGCACACCACGTCTACGATTTAGGAGCGGAGTGGGTGGAGATGACGGGGCTGCCCATGGTCTTTGCGGTATGGGCCGGACGCAAGGGCACGGTCACGCCGGAAGTGTCGCAGGCGTTTTGCGACTCGTACCGCTATGGCCGCGAGCATATCGAAGAGATCGTCGCATCGGAGGCTCGCGGCCGCGAGTTCCCGATCGGCCTGGTGCGGGAGTACCTGACGCGGCATATCGTGCACGAGTTGGGCGCGCGCGATTACCAAGGGATGGAACTGTTTCTGCGTTATGCGCGGCAGTTGGAGCGGAGCGCGGAGCGCCGCCCGGCAGCCGTTTGACCGGTGGCGAGCCGGTCCCCTATACTGAAGAGAACGACATGTTGTACATTCTGACGTTGATTGTTCACATAGCGGTGTGTATCTTCCTGATCATTGTGGTATTGCTGCAGAGCGGGAAGGCGGCGGACTTGGCGGGCGCATTCGGCGGTATGGGTTCGCAGACGGCGTTTGGCCCGCGCGGCTCGGCGACGCTACTTTCGAAGGCCACGACGATTTCGGCGGTGCTCTTCATGATCACGTCGCTGTCGCTTTCGATACTGGCCACGCGGAACGCCGGCCTGGGCACGACCGTGCTGGAGGACGTACAGCAGAAGGGCGCGCCGGCCAAGGGACAGCCGGCCACGGCTCCGATTCCCGGCAAGCCCATCACGGTGACGCCTGAAGGCGGGAAGCCGATCGAATTGCCGCCGGCCAACGCACCGCTCCCAACGGTGCCGGTGCAAAAGGCCCCGGTGAAGAAGTAGCGCCCCGAAACGCGGAGGTGGCGGAATTGGCAGACGCACTAGCTTGAGGTAGGTGTTCGAGCTAGTTGGATCGAAGCAGTTGACTTTGCGGTCGTGGCGGAATTGGCAGACGCGCATGCTTGAGGTGCATGTACCCGTAAGGGTGTGGAGGTTCAAGTCCTCTCGACCGCACCACCCGTCCCCCAAAAATCATCGTGCGCCAGAAAGCATCGAGATGGCACCGCGCTCCAACCTACGCATCGAAGAGGCATAATGACTGCCAGCGTGGCCTGCTGGTTGAGGATGAATGAAGCACAAGGAAAAGGAAAACATCAAATCTCCAGCGCCGATACATTGAGCCATGGAGCGGAAGACGGGACTCGATCACGTGTGGCCAGCTTGGGATAAGCTTGTCCGGACCGAAAACGGTTATGGGGTTTCAACCCAAACGCGAGATCAATCATCCGCACTTGTGAATACAGCCCAGGGGTCTCCCTTCAGGAGCGAGGCGAGGGGAAACGCTATGAGGCTTTGCTTCGAATCAGCGAAGCACTTTCCTCATGCCAAGAGCCTGAGGATCTGACGAAAATCCTCTCGGAACAACTGGGGAATTCCTCGATTTCTTCCAGTTCTACATCATCGTCTATAAGGAAAATTCCACCGAAGTCGAATGGGCCGTGGTGGGGTCCGAGAAGAGCCTCATCAGTGCGTACGCCGATGTGCCGGTACAAGAGCGGCCATCATGGCAGGCCTATGCTACACAGGAACCGTTCCACATTGCAGATTGGGATGCAGATGAAAGGGTGCCGACGCGGCTCAAGCAGGGAATTGCAGCCCAAGGTCTTCAGATCGGACCGCTGGTTTTTGTGCCGCTGACGACACCGCATCGGCGGCTGGGGGCACTGGGCATGTCCGGACCTCCTGGAATCGCCTACAGTAGCGAGGACATTGGCTTCTTACGTCTGATCGGGCGAGTGGTTGCCTTCGCGATTGATGATAATTTCAATCTCAGGCAGGCCGAGGCTGCCCAACGGGAATTACGACGCCAGAACGAGCGGCTGCAACGCAGCGAAAGGGAACTTCAGGACGTCATCGAGACGATTCCGGTCATGGCCTGGTCAGCAGGAGCAGACGGCGGGGCCGAGTTTTTTAATCGCGGTGGCTCGACTACGCTGGCCTTTCGACGGATCAGGTGCAAGGTTGGGGTTGGACGAGTGCGGTTAATCCCGATGATCTGAATAGGCTTGCGGATTACTGGCGAGGCGTGTTGGCCTCCGGGCAGTCAGGTGAGATTGAAGCGCGCCTGCGCCGTTTCGACGGAGTATAGCGCTGGTTCCTATTGCGCGCGACTCCATCCCTCGACAACGGCAGGGTTGTGAAATGGTACGGAACAAATACCGACATTGAGGCGCGCAAAACAGCGGAGCAAGCCGTTGCCGTTCAGAATACTCGCCTACAACTTCTCTTGAAATTGACGAAACAGATCACTTCGAACCTGGAGCTTCGCGAAGTGCTGCGCGCAATTTCAGCGAGTATTCGGGAGGTCATGCATTGCGATGCAGTCCACATCTCGCTACCGGATCCGGCATCGGGACAGTTCCGCGTGCAGGCCCTGGGTTTTCCAGAGGTAAAGGGCTTCGTCAAGGAGGAGTTGATAATCGAGCCGGTTGGTGCCGCGAAGAGAGCCTTTGAAACACTCGAGCCGGCCGTTAGAAACACTGCAAATCGTGATGAGTTCCCCCCTGAGCTGTACGAACTGCTGATTGCTGAGGGAGTGAAGACTCAGTGTGTGATAACCCCTCGTACACCACGGCCGAGTCCTCGGTTTTCTGGCGATAGCCCGGACCACAGACGCTTCCTTCATGCCAGAGGAGATCGATTTTCTCAAAGAGGCGTCGGGGCAGATAGCCATCGCGATTGAGAACAGCCTCGCATATGCCGAGATCTCCGAACTGAAGGAAAAGCTGGCCCAGGAGAAACTTTATCTCGAAGAAGAAATTCGTGGGGACATGGGTTTCGAGCAGATCGTCGGAAGCAGCCCCGCGCTGAAGCGTGTC
>Ga0209415_10016844_pt1 | contig 11692 bp, 5 predicted proteins | sample PeaSoiSIISIP2007_FD_187696 | JGI IMG/M metagenome (GOLD analysis project Ga0209415, IMG submission 187696) | Peat soil microbial communities from Weissenstadt, Germany - SII-SIP-2007 (SPAdes) (version 2) | ecosystem: Environmental > Terrestrial > Soil > Wetlands > Peat | place: Germany... | reverse complement strand
CCGCTGGACCTATTGGGAGAAGTTCGATTACTTTGCCGTGTTCTGGGGCGTCTTCATTATCGGCGCCTCGGGGCTCATCATGTGGTTTCCGACGTTTTTCACGCAGTTCTTGCCGGGATGGATTATCAATGTCGCCTTGATCATCCACTCGGACGAGGCCTTGCTCGCGGCCGGCTTCATCTTTTCGATCCATTTCTTCAACACCCATTTCCGCATCGAAAAATTCCCGATGGATACCGTGATCTTCTCCGGCCGCGTCTCGAAGAACGAAATGTTGCACGAGCGCCGGCGCTGGTACGACCGTTTAGTGGCCGAGCGCCGGCTCGATGATTTTCGCGTGCGCGACGAGTGGCTGCGCTGGCGGAGCATTGCGCGGTCCTTCGGCTACTTCTTCTTTGGCCTGGGCGTGCTGCTGCTCCTGCTCATCATTTATGCCATGGTCACGCGGCTGACACACTGAGCGCCCCCGTGGCCGGGACGCAGGCCAAGAAATGTCAAGTGTATGCCAACCAAGGTAGAGCTATTTCCGGGGGCAGAGGGGATGCTAAGCCGGTATGGTACGCAGATCAGGTAAGGCGGCTCGTTTAGCGGGATGGCTTCTGGTCCTTCTCGGGCCGGTTTTTGCACTGTCGGGCGGGGAGGCCGTCAAGAACAGCGACTGCCTCGAATGTCATTCGGACAAGACGCTGACCAAGACCAATGCGGCCGGCAAGGAGGTCTCGCTCTTCGTGGACGCGGCCAAGCTCGCCGCGTCGGTCCACCAGACCAACACTTGCGTGGCTTGCCATGCCGGCGTGAGTTCCAAACATCCGGATGACAATGTGCCGGTGCCGGCGGTGAGCTGCGCCCGCTGCCACGCCAAGCAATCCGAAAGCTACGGGGCGAGCGTTCATGGCCTGGCTTTGGCGAAGGGACAGAAAGGGGCCGCGACGTGCAGCGATTGCCATGGCGAGCATAGTATTTTGCCGCCGGATTCTCCGGCCTCGCCGCTTCATTTTTCGAGGCTGGCCGAAACCTGCGGGGCCTGCCACGACCAGGTCGCCAAAGACGTCCAGGCCAGCGTCCATGGAAAAGCGGTGGCCGCGGGCCATCGGGACGCGCCGACCTGTACGGACTGCCATTCCGAACACAAGATCACCGCCCTCAACAGCAGTTCTTCCTCTGAGGTCTGCAGCCATTGCCACGCCTCGGAGCGCTTGAACACCAAGTACAACCTCCCGTCCGACCGCGTGCGGACCTTTTTCGACAGCTATCACGGGCTGGCGGCGGAATACGGCTCGACCGTGGCGGCCAATTGCGCCAGTTGCCACGGCGTCCACAAGATTCTGCCGTCCAGCGATCCGGCCTCCACGATTTACCAGACCAACCTGGTGGTGACCTGCGGCAAATGCCATCCGGGGGCGACGGACAAGTTTGCGCAGAGCAAAATCCACGTCGACGCGGCGTCCGCCAAGGCGAGCGACGGCATCGGCCAGCGAATCAACTTCTGGGTGCGGCGGGTTTACATGGTGCTCATCGTGGGGACGATCGGGCTGATGCTCGCTCACAACGGCCTGTTCTTTGCCAAGAAGGTTCGGGCGCGCTACCGGGCGGCCGATTTGAGCGTGCTCCGGATGAACCTCTCCGAGCGGGCGCAGCATTTCACCCTGGCGGTGAGCTTTATAGTGCTGGCGCTCACCGGCTTTGCCCTGAAGTTTCCCGATTCCTGGATTGCGAAGGCGCTCGGCTCCAATGAGATGTTTCGCCGCTGGAGCCATCGCCTTGCCGGGGTGGTCTTGCTGGCGGCGGGGCTTTATCATCTCTGGTACATTCTGGCCAAAAAAGAAGGGCGTCAGTTGGTCAAAGACCTGTTGCCCGCTCCGAAGGACCTGGGTGACTTGGCCGACAATGCCCGTTACCTGGCCGGACGAGGCCAGGAGAAGGCCCGCATCGGCCGGTTTGGTTACGCCGAGAAGATGGAGTACTGGGCCGTCATCTGGGGTAGCATCATCATGGGCGCTACCGGTTTGATGATCTGGTTCAAAATGGGCGTCACGCGGTTTTTGCCGCGCTGGGCGGTGGACGTGGCCCTCACCATCCACTATTACGAGGCCATCCTGGCCTGCCTGGCCATCGTGGTCTGGCATTTCTATCACGTCATTTTCGACCCGGACGTCTATCCCCTGAACTGGGCCTGCTGGAACGGCAAGGTCTCCAAGCACTGGCACGAGGAAGAACATCCCCTCGAGCCCGACCCGTCTCAAGCGGCTGCCCAGAAACCCGTCGCCGCGCAGCCTCCGGAGCGGGCGGTGGTGGCGGCGCCGAAATAGAGCCGGCCCGCTCGCCGCTTCCTGGCCTTGGTCGGAACCTTCGTCGCAAACTTTGTCGAAAAATGGCCGGTTCGACAAAGGTCCCAACCAAGGTTCCCGACAAAGTCCTCCCAAACGGCCCTATTCGGATTTCGGGTCCGTTCGCGGTTGCCTTCCGAGGTTGAAGGAGTGCATTATTAGAACTACCACAGACATGAATTAACATTAGAATATATGGTCATCCATTTGCCAACCATTGACAAAAAATGCTCTGGGATTCCGCGGTGGTCGAGGGCTGCGCGACAGGCAAAAACGGTGGTAACCAGGCGCACGATAAGGATTCCTGACAATAGTCGAATCGAGGCCGGTCAAATCATGGTTACTGTTCGACAATAAATGGAGAGTGCCGGGAGAGGTTTCGCGAGAGACTGCCATGTGCCTAGCCTTGCAATGTTTGAGGCGGGCAATGAACCGAAGTCGGCAAGTCATGCTGAGCATTCAAACAAACAACGCTGCACAAGATATGAAGAAAGAACCTCTCCAGAGCGCGCTCGCTGCCTTGGGGGCGACCCTGCTGGCAGTCGTCGGCGCGACGACGACCGCCACGGGTGCGACCGCATTGCAAGGGCAGATCTCGATTCGGGCGTTCACCCCGACCGAACAAGCCACGTATAAACTCACCAGCATTCAAAAATCCGCCGGGCTAAACAACGTCGCCCTGGGCGAACCGGTGTATTTGGACGCCCTGGTCAATATCGCCATCCCGCCGGGGGACATTACCGGGGTCGCCTGGGCCCTGACCAACCGACCCGTGGGTTCGTCCACAGCGCTGACCAACAGCCCGCTCGGGACCAACGTCCCGGTCTATAAGCCGTCCCAAGCCCTCGTCTCCCAGGTGGCCGGGCGCGCGGCGTTCTGGCCCGACATGCGGGGACAATATACCGTGACGGCGACAATTACGACCGCCTCGGAAGGGACGACCAACCTGGTTCAGACCATCAACGCGGGCGTCTATATGGGCATCGAGACTTGCTCGCTCTGCCATAGCGGCGGGCAGATCGCGATGGACAAGGTGACCCCGTGGTCGAAGACCGAGCACGCCAGCATGTTCAGCCGGGGCATGGACGGACTGGTCAGTTCCTCTTATGGCCTGAGTTGCATCCCCTGCCATACCCTCGGCTACGATACCGATCCCCGGACGACCAACAACGGAGGTTTTTCCGCGGTGTCCAAACAGCTCGGCTGGACCGTTCCGAAGGTGCTGACCAACGGCAACTGGGCGAGCATTACGACCAATTATCCGGCGCTGGCCAATGTCGCGAACATTCAATGCGAAAACTGTCACGGTCCGGGCAGCGAGCATGCCCCCGCCATGATCGGCTACACGCCGGGCCAAACAAATTTCAACTACCTGATCGCCAAGGACCTCGGCGAGGGTGACTGCGCGCAGTGCCACGATGACATGAGCCACCATTTCTATGTTGCCGAATGGAACAACTCGTTCCACGCCGTTACGACGATGGATCCGGCCGGCAGCGCGGGTTGCGTGGGTTGCCACACCGCCCCGGGCTTTGTGAGCAGGATGGAGGGAGTCCCCATCACCGACACGTCCTACGAGGCCATCACCTGCGCCGCTTGCCACGAGCCGCACGATGTGTCCAAGCCGCACCAGATTCGCGCGTACAATACGGCGACGCTCATGGACGGCACCGTGGTCACCAACGCCGGCATGGGCGGTCTCTGCATGCAATGCCATATGAGCCGCCAGAATGCCACCAACTATGTGCTCACGGCTGCCGGCAGCTCCCATTATGGTCCGCACCACGGGCCCCAGGCCGACATGCTCGAGGGCGTCAACGGCATCACCTACGGCAAGGCCATTGGCAGTTCGCCGCACAAGGATTGCGTGCCGGACACCTGCGTCACCTGCCACATGCAGCCCCAGACTGCGTCCTCACCGGCGTTCACCCGCGCGGGAGGCCATACGTTTTACCCCGCCGCTCCCGCCAGCGGAACCAACCCCGCGGTGCAGCTTACGGCCGTCTGCGTTCAATGCCACGGCTCCATCACTACGTTTAACTTCCCGACGGTAGATTATGACGGCGACGGCGTGGTCGAAGGCGTCCAGACCGAGGTGACGAACCTCATGAACCAGTTGGCGGTCCTGCTCCCGCCGGTCGGCGTGGCCAAGACCACCCTCAACATCGATTCCACCTGGACACCGCAGCAACTGAAGGCGGCCTACAACTACCTCTTCGTGCAGAGCGACGGCAGTTACGGCGTTCACAATATCGCCTATACGGTGGACTTGATTAAGGGCTCCATTGCGGATTTGGGCGGCGGTGCCAGCGCCAGTGGTTTGCCCAGCGCCTGGCAGATCCAGTACTTCGGCTCGACCACCAACCCGAACGCGGCGCCCAACGCCACTCCGGCCGGGGACGGAATCCCCAACTGGCTCAAGTACGCCTTGGGCCTCGATCCCTTGGTAGCCGGCCTCACCGTGCCCGGCGGGGTCGTATGGGCCAACCAGGCCACCCAGGTCAGTCCTGGCAACACCAACTCCATCGCCATCTACACTGCCGCTGAGGTCGCCTTCACCACCCAAACGAACATGACCTACCAGCTCCAGGCCATCTCCGAACTGGGCAGCGGCTGGCAAAACATCGGTTCCCCGATCAGCGGCACCGGCTCCTCGATGAGCTTCCTGACCCCCACGCGGAACGATAAGCTGCAATTCTTCCGCGTGCTGAGCCAATAGCCGCAACGCGGCTTGGAGAAATCCAACGCTTAGCCACCCTTCAAAACCCCTCTCCGCAAGCGCGGGGAGGGGTTTTTCTGTGCGGTTACCGGGCTACCGCGTAGGGTTCCCGCGCGGGCGAACTTCCGGACAATGCGGGCTGGCCATCCAAAGACGCCCGGACCCGTTGGAGGAGCATGGCGGGCTCATAAGGCTTGGGCAGGAAATTGCGTCCTTCCAGCCAGGCGAGGTCTTTGCCGGCCGCTCCCGGGCTATAGCCGCTGGTGTAGATCACTGGGAGTGCGGGAACCTTCGCCATCAAATGCTCCGCCAACTGGCGGCCCGTAAGCCCGTCCGGCATTACCATGTCCGTCAGCAGTAGATGAATTCTCTCCTTGGCTTCCGCCCAACGCGCGAGCGCCTCTTTGCCCGTGTTAGCCGAGATGACCTTGTACCCGTAAGATTCCAGCACGCCGGCCACGAACCCACGGACGGCCTCTTCGTCTTCCACCACCAGAATCGTCTCGTCGCCCCCCTTCAAGGGTAGCCCCTTCGATGGGGCAAGGCCGGGGTCCGGCACCGCGGCGCCGTTCGGAATGAAAGCGGGAATGAAGAGATGGAACGTCGCGCCTTCGCCAGGCTCGGTCTGCACTTCCACCCACCCGGCGTGCTGTTTGGCGATCCCGTAAACCGTTGCCAAGCCCAAGCCCGTCCCTTTGCCGACCGGTTTGGTGGTGAAAAACGGCTCGAAAATCCGGGGCAGCAGCTCCGGCGGAATCCCGCAACCCGTGTCGGCCACGCTGAAGCGAACGAACTGCCCAGGACGCGCATCCCGCCCGTTTTGCGCCACGGAGCGACCGATTTCTACCAACTCGGCGCTGATGGTCAAAGAACCCCCTTTGGGCATGGCATCGCGGGCATTGACCGCCAGGTTCATCAGCGCCTGCTCCATCATCCCCGCATCGGCGTTGATCCGCACCAGCGGAGCAGGCGTGTTGATTTTCACCGTGATGGTTTCGCCCAGGACCCGCGGCAGCATGTCCGAAACCGCCGAGAGCGTGTCCTGAACGGTGATCGGGCGCACCTGGATGATCTGTTTGCGGCTGAAGGTCAGCAGTTGGCGAACCAGCCGGCCCGCCCGTTCTGCGGCCGCAGCTATCGTCCGCAGCGGTCCCGCCTCGGGTGATTCCGGGGGCCGGCTGGCCAGCAGCAGGCTGGCATGGCCCAGAACGACCGTGAGGATGTTGTTGAAATCGTGAGCCACGCCGGCGGCCAACTGGCCCACCGCTTCCATCTTCTGCGCTTGCCGCAGTTGGTTCTCCAGTTTGAGCTGCTCGGTAACGTCCTGCGCAATCGTGAGAAAGAACGGCTCGCCTTCCAACTCGAACAATTCTGCCGACAACAGGATCTCCCGCAGTTGGTTCGACTTGGACCGCATTTGGCAGGGCAGGTCGCGGACGGGCACCCGGTCCTGAATCTTCCGCAGCATGGCCTCTCCCTCCTTGGGGTTGCCCCAGATGTTTAACTCCCGGGGCGTGCGGTTGATCAGCTCCTCACGGCGGTAGCCCGTCAACTGCTGGAAGCCGTGGTTGGCATCCACATATTTCTGCTCGCGCAGCGACTGGATCGCAAACGGGATGGGGCTCGCTTTGAACGCCTTGGAAAACCGCTCTTCCGAGAGGCGCAAGGCGTTCCCCAGCAGCATCCGCTCTTCCATTTCCTTTTTGAGCTGGTCGTTGGCCGACTGGAGCTCCGTGGTGCGCTGGTTGACCAGTTGGTCGAGGTTCTGCAGGCGGCAATGCACCTCCTGATTCAGATGCCATTTCTCGGTCAAGGCATGGGCCAACTGCAGGACCTCGATATTGTCGAAAGGCTTCTTCAGAACCACCAGATTGTCGGACTTGCCGATGCGCCGAATCATCTCCTCCCATGAGTAATCGGAGTAGGCCGTGCAGATCACCACCTGCAGGTGCGGATTCGCCTGCCAAAGCCGGTTCACCGTCTCCACGCCATCCCAGCCAGGGGGCATTTGCACGTCCACGAACGCCAGCGCGAACGGCTCGCCGGCGGCCTCGGCCTCCTGCACCTTCCGCAGGCCCTCCTGCCCCTGGAACGCCGATTGGATTTCAAAGGTCATCTGCTCCGAGGGGCAAGGATCGTCGCCAAACAGCAAGGTCTTGGTTTCCGCCAGCGGGTCGGCGCTTTCCCTCGGGCTGCCGAGGATTTTGCGGATGTCCTCGTGGATCGAGGGATTATCGTCGACAATCAGAATCCGGTTGCTCTTGCTCGCTTTAGCGTGGTTCATAATTCTTTCACTGCCTGGCCCGCTGGCGGGTGATGGGGAGTTCCAGGATAAACGTGGCCCCGGTGCCCAGCCCTTCGCTGTGCGCCGTCAACTGGCCGCCCATTTCTCTCGCCGCGTTGGCCCCGCTGTGCAGGCCAAAGCCGTGCCCACCCTTGCGCGTGGTGAACCCATGCGAGAAGACCCGGGTCAGGTTTTCCGGAGGAATGCCGATGCCGTTGTCCGCCACGGTCACCTTCACGCAATCGCCCCCATTCAGCGCGATGCCCAGCGTGAGCCGTCTATCCTGAGAGAGAGAAGCGTCCAGGGCGTACTTCGCGTTGTGGAGCAGGTTGACCAGGATCTGCAGCACTTTGTGCTTGTCCAGGATCAACGGCGGCACCTCCGCGTATTGACGGGTGACCTTTACTCCATGGCGTGTCAAGCCGGCCGCATTCATCTGCAGCGCATCGTTCAGCAGGTTCGCGATGGACACTTGCTCCAGGAAGCCGGAAACCCGCGCGTAATTCTGCTGCATCGCCACGATCTCGTTGATGTGCTCGACATTGCCCACCAGCTGCCTCTGCTCCTCCTCCAGCGCCGTGTGCTCCTGCTCCAGCCGCTCGGCCAGTTGGATCACAAAGCCGGGCACCAGCCGGCCCTTCGGGTCCGTGGTCAGGAAGGCGCCCAGGTCGGCCTCATGTTGCCGGAGCAGGTCGCGGAGCTTGCCCAGGCTTGAGATCTCCGACCGCCGCAGTTTGTCCCGGATGAGCGTGCTCGACACGTTTACGCTGTTGAGCACGTTGCCGACGTTGTGCAGCACGCCGGTCGCCACCTCGGCCATTCCCGCCTCCCGCGAGGCCACGATCAGATCCTGCTGCGCCTCCGCCAGCTCGGTGTGCGCCAGTTCCTTGGCGGCGATTTGCTCCCGCAGCTCGCGGGTGCGTTCGCTCACGCGTTGCTCGAGCATTTGCTTGGCCTCAAGCAACGCATCCTGGGCGCGATGCCGGGCGATGGCCGCCCCCAACATATCGGCCAGGGACCGCAGGCTGTCGGCCTCCGCCTCGGTCCAGGCCCGCTCGCGCTCGCAATCGTCGAACTCCAGGTGCCCCCACCACCCGCCCTCAATGCGGATGGGCACCAGGATGAGCGACTGGATCCCTCGCGGCGCGAGCATGGCCTGCTCGGCGGCGCTGAATTGGCGGCGCATCGCGGAAAAGACCCGCCCTTGCTTAAGACATTCCGCCCAGCTCTCTAAACCCGTGCCGTACCACGGCAGGTTTCGCAGCTTCGGCGTGTCCATCAGCCGCCACTGGCTGCCCGCCGCGTATTCGAAACGCGCGCTGCTCACCAGGCCCCCGTCCGGCCCGGCATGGTTCTCGAAAACACACGCCCGGCTAATCTCCGCGGCCCGGCCGATGCGGCTCAGCACCTCGTCCGCCACCGTCCGCCAATCCGTCGCCGCCAGGAACTGCTGCGCCGCGAACCGAACGCTTCCCAGGATCGTGTCCCGCTGGAGCAGGCTCCCGGCCATGGCGTTGAACGAGTCGGCCAAAAGCTCGACTTCATCCCCGGTGTGAATCACCGCCCGAGCTGACAGATCGCCGCGCGCAATCCGGCCGACTACCGATTGCATCGTCTGAATCGGCCGTACCAGAAACCGGGCGTAGAAGCCGGAGCCCAGGAAGCTGAGCAGGATGCAGATCAGGGCCAGCAGGCCCGTGCGACGGTACACCGCGGCAACCCCGCGGTCGTATGCCTCCAGCGAAAGCCCGACATGCACCCAACCCCATTGGACCCCCTTGTAGTCGAACGGCTCCGAGTAGCGAAAGACGCGGAGATTGAACTCCGGCTCGACGCCGATGCCGGTGCTCGAGGCGCGTTTCTCCGGATGCCACTCCCGGGGCAACCCGGCGCTGTGACGTTCGCTCGCTTGTCCGTGGATCCGTTCGTGGATCCACGACTCCCCGTTGTTCTTCGTCACCACCAGATAGTCAAGCGATTTGTCGTCCTTGACGATTTGCAGGCAGTGGTTCACCAGCGTCCGGTAGTCCTCGCTCCCCACCGACTCGCCCACAAACTCACGCACCGAAACGGCCACCCCGGCGGCTCTCGATTCGAGGTTCTCGAGGAAGATCCGTTTCTGCTCGGGGATGATCGCCACGACGAAGACCGACACCGTCAGCACCGTGATCGACCACGCCAGCAGCCCAATCTTCAGCCCGATGCCGAATCGCCTGGTTTTCTCCCGGGTCATGGCGCGCCCCGGAGTTGAACGCCGGTCTTCGATAATGGAACCCCCGGAGGCAGTATCACCTCAGGTGTCCCGGCCGGCCGGAGGAGCCCGCGGTTGGCGGCCACGAGCGGCAGGCCGGCGAAGGCGCGCCACCGGCTCACGCCCGCGGGCCGCCTCCACGCGGGTCTTTTTGGAGGATGCTCGTTCATATCCGCTGGCTGGTTCTGCGCCGCGCCGCTCTGCGCCTGGCAGCAGATGCCGGCTGGCCTATTAAGTCAGGTGCGGATTGGCTTTCTGCTGAGAACACGCGCTTCAGGCATATCGCTTTCGTTTGCGCAAAACCCGTGCCACTCTCAATTGGCGCTGCCGGGGACGCGTGGCGCGTGGAATCCCGGCGCAGATAAGACAGAAGGTGGCTAGATTTTGGACACTCCCAGCGTCAATTTCGGTGCGGCCCCGAGTAATGATGGGTCCATACCGTCCAGCGCCGGAAAGCCCAAATCCAAACCTGGTGCCGGGCGTTGCTCAAACGTCATGCCGCAAGGACCGTTATTACCATCGCTAACCAGCCGATGACCAGCCCTGCAAGCCAACTGAGCCAGTGCGGAAGGTGCTGGTGAGAGGCGATACAATACAACGAGACCCAGGCGGCGATGATGAGGGGGACAATTAGATTCGGAGTCAGCCCGCAGACCCGGAAATAAACCGCACCTGCCACGGCTGCCGCCAACCCATTGAAAACCTCCGGGAATTGCAGATGCGTCCGCTCGATACGTGGCAATCGGTCCAATATTCTTGAAAGGGGGCGCATAACAAAAGAGCCAACGAACATGCCGACGAAAACGGGCATCCCCACCAGGAGCAGGGTATAGGCGAAGAAGGCCTTCATGGGGATGCCCATGATTTCGGACGCCTGAAGCTCGTCAAGGAAGCGCCCAGGCCCGTCAAGGCCTTGACCTGCCCATCAACCGGCATATTGCCGAGCCGGTCGGGGAGCCGCAGACGCGGACAGCGACGCAGGTGCAAATAATTGGGCTTGTACCTGGGCCGCAGAACCCTGGGCGCGGGATCGCGCTGGTTATCAGAGGACATCAACATTAGGCGCCTCTTCATAGGGGCGAGCTTATTCGGTCGCGGTCGTTTGTCAAGCCTGGTCCCTTCGTTGTCACCAAATGCGCGGGCCATTCACGCCCCTTTCGCCTGATGCGCGCGAGCCCATGTCCGGCCAAGGATGAAGCCGAACAAGAACGGAAGGCCCAGCACAATCCCCGCCAGGAGCACGCCGTAAAACAGAACATCTCGAATCACTCCGTGCGCTTGGGTGAGTGACCGATCCACCAGGTCACGGAGGATCCCTTGCGCCTCCTTCATGAGGGTCGCGCGCTGCTGGTCGACATCCTTTAGGACGGCCACGCGCTCGCTGGCGAGGGTTTCCGTCAAGGCCTGCCGCTCCGTTTGCAGCGTTCGGGTCGTGTTATCCCACTGGTCTTGAAAACGCTCCAACACCGGCAGGAAGGCCGACTGCAGTTCCACCACCGTGTTCGTCATCACCCCGGGGGAAGAAGCCGCCGCCTCGCCGATCTGTTTGAGCGCCGCATCCAGCCGGTCCAGAGTCACTCCGGTGCGCGCCCATTCCGTCTGCCAGGCCTCCTCCTCGAGGCTCAGGCGCCAGCGGATTTCCTCCGGAACTTGTTGCCCGAGCATCTGGAGCCGCTCCGCGACATCGCTCAGCGCCTCGGAGCCGGTTCCCGCGGGAGGAATCGGCGAAGGCTTCCCCTCGAAATCCTCCCAGTGTGACACCACTGGCTCGCGATCAAAAGAGAGCGCTTGCAGTGGGAACCGCGCTACATACTCGGCAAGAAACTTGTCCATCCTCGAAAACTCCATTTCGGACAGCAGGGTGCGGCCGGTTTGGGTAAGACGTCGTTCGAGGGCCTGGCTGTTCGTCACGGCCATGGTTTGAAACGGCCCGAAAAGGCGGGCGCCGGCGCCTTGGTCGAGATACTCATCCATCTGCCGGCAGAGGGCCGACGCGTCGAGGAAGGCCAGTTTCGGAGAACTGCGCAAGGTCGCCGCGCGAATGGCGCTCACGGCGCCGATCTTCCATTGCACGCAATGCGTTCTGATAGCGGGGTCATCGGTATGGCGGG
>Ga0209415_10016843_pt1 | contig 11693 bp, 10 predicted proteins | sample PeaSoiSIISIP2007_FD_187696 | JGI IMG/M metagenome (GOLD analysis project Ga0209415, IMG submission 187696) | Peat soil microbial communities from Weissenstadt, Germany - SII-SIP-2007 (SPAdes) (version 2) | ecosystem: Environmental > Terrestrial > Soil > Wetlands > Peat | place: Germany... | reverse complement strand
GGGTATCAAGGCTTTCTGGGGTTGGTCCGCCAGGTCACCCTCCATGACGCCTTGTTTGGTGCTAGCCGCTGGTGTTTGCGCGAGTGACGCGAGAGAGCAAGCTAGAAACAGGGACGTGGCGATGACGGGAGGGCGAACCACGGTTGCCCCATGTCGCCGCTACGGATACTTGACCGATAAGGCAGCCGGATGATAACACTTCACAAGTTCCACTCGCAGCGAGAGCGAGGAGGTGACATGCGATACGCCGTGGCTGTGGTCCTAACTTTCTGCATGGCAGCGCCCTTGTTGAGCCAAGAAAAGGCGGAGGGGCCAGCGAACGAAAAGGCGCAGAAGACTTATCAGGAGGCTATCAAATATTTGAACGCACGCATGACCGATTCGGCGGTCGACAGCTTCAAGAAGGCGGACAAGCAGGACGGCGGCCGCTGCGTGGCGTGCCAGAGGAAGATGATCAAGTACGGCATGGAGGTGGGCGACTGGAAGACCGCCGAAACGGCTGCCGAGGAGATGGTCACGGAGGCCCAGGCCGGCGAAGAGGCAGCGATCGCGCATTACCAGTTCGGCGTGGTCCTGATGAATGAAGCGCTTAGCAAGAAAAAGGATGACGTGTACACTCGGGCGCACAGCGAATTGTCGCAAGCGCTCGCGGCGGCCCCGAATTTTCCAGCAGCGCTGCTTCTCGACGGACGTGCGCTCGCACATCTGGGGCAGGACGATGCCGCGAAAGCGCAGTTTCAGGGGTTTGTAAAGCTTGCGCACGCCGACGATCCAAATCGGCAACGGGCGCTCCGGTTTATCGATGAGCCCGAACTTGCGCGGGCCAGAATGGCGCCAGCCTTCGCCGTTACCACCCCGGGCGGGCAGCGCATCGCATTGGATGACCTAAAAGGAAAGGTGGTGTTGCTCGACTTCTGGGCCACCTGGTGCGAGCCCTGCCGTGAAGCTCTGCCGCACATGCGGGAGATCGCGAAGAAATTCCAGGGAGAGCCGCTGGTTATCGTGAGCGTCAGCCTCGATTCTGATGAGCAGAAGTGGAAGGACTACGTCGAGAAAAACGAAATGACCTGGCTGAACTACCGCGACGGAGGATTCACGGGATCGATCTCGAAGCTCTTCGCGGTGGAAGCCATTCCGCATACGTTTACGATCGACCCGGATGGCATTCTGCAAGATGAGCACATCGGCGATGCATCGGTCGAGGGAAAACTCAAAAAACTGATCGCTCGCGCGCGGGAGTTGCAAGTCGCACAGCAGCGAGCGCAGTGAGACCAGTATCGCAATCGCGGGCGTACGACGTGTCCGGTTAGCGCGTCAATCAGGACTTGGCTCAGCGTCCCTACGAAGGTACCCTCGGAAATCTCGTCTTGCCAGCGCGGAGGCCCATGTTCATTTAGCTATTACTGCGAGGTCGTAAAGAAATGGCGTTGTCTATTCATGACAATGAGTTGATCTCTTACGAAGTTCAGTGCGAGGCGCGGACGATCATACTTCGTACTGAATATCGCGTGAAAAACGAGCCGACGGAGTTCACAAACGTAATTTTCAAGGGCGTTCAAGGCTATCACTTCGAGAATGATGCATTCGGAAACATCATCTCCGGTCTGGAACCCATGCCGGTAGAACAGTTCCTGGCAGAATATGGCGCTGAAATTTCAGAGTCCTACCACATGGGCGGAGCTCCCGGGCCTTGGGCTGCAGATCTTGGAACGGCCCCGGTATATCTACGGGAGCAAGGGGTGCAAGGGTTCATTCTATATTCGTCATATGGTTTGTCCGGCTGGATTCTCGCACGAGAGATTTCCGTTTTCCCGGCCCAACAAGGCGTCCCAGCTGACCACCCGCAAGCAGGTACCCTCTGAACTTTGGGTCAACTCTTGATTACCAGTCATGTCCTGTTCTAGTTCCATCCACCGGCAGGTGCGTTTACCGCATCGATCTGCTCAAGATTTTTCGCGTCCGTATCCGCTATCCCGTCGTCAAATTGCCCCCCTCACGCTCGCGCCGGGGGGACTCATGAGGGTGCGTATCTCTTACCCCGAAAACTAATGGAGGCTGTGAGGGAGGCGAACGACGTCGGAATCGTCAGCGGCTAGGGAGCAGGCCGACACCGGCGGCGGCGACGCTGTCGCGCGACGTGTTCTTGACGAGGTACATGGCTTCATCGGCGAGATGCAGTAGCTCGGCCTTGGTGCGCGAATCGGTAGGATACGCAGCCACCCCTACGCTGGCCGTCAGACGCACGGGCGTCCCTGTGTTCTTCAGCCACACGGTCTCGCGAATCAGCTTGTGGAGGCGGTGCGCTACGCCGAGCGCATTTTCCTTGGATGTTTGCGGCAGCAGCACGACAAATTCGTCGCCGCCGTAGCGGAACGCCAGGTCAATCAGGCGGCACTTTTCCTTGATCGCTTCTCCGATTTCGGCGAGCAGCTTGGAGCCGACTAAGTGGCCGTGCGTGTCGTTCACCAGCTTGAAGCGGTCGAGATCTATGAAAATCAACGAGAACTCGAACGCGTAGCGGTGCGAGCGGTAAATCTCCGTATCCAGCATGAAATTCAGGTGCCGCGCGTTGTAGAGGCTGGTGCAGTCGTCGGTGATCGTGAGTTCATGGATGCGCTGGACATGCCGCGCATTTTCGATGGCAATCGCGGCGTAGTCGGCAAGCGCCTCGAGCAGCGCGAGGTCCCGCGCGCTGAACCCCTCCGGGCCGATGCAATTGATCAGCTCGATCACGCCGAGGCATTGATCGCGGAACCGCACCGGCACGGCGACAATCGAGCGCGTCGCCATCTTCGTCTTTTCATCCACTTGGCCGAAAAATCGCGAATCCTTGCTGGTGTCCGCGACGACAACAGCTTCTCCGGACTCCGCCACCCAGCCCGCGAGCCCTTGCCCGACCTTGATGCGCACGTCCTTGAGCGCTTCGGCTCCCGCGCCGGTCGCGATCTGAAAGTAGAGCTCGCGCTTGTCCATGTCCATCAACAGCAACGACCAGGTGTCGGGACGCAGTACCTCGTTGATCTTTTCCATGATCGTGCGCAGGACCTGATCCAGCTGCAGCGACGACGTGAGCGCTTTGCCGAGTTCGTGGAAGACGTTGACTTCGGAGGTTTCGGGCGCAGGCACATCCACATCCGGATTGTGGCGCCGTTCCAGGCCGGCAAATGGTTTTGCGTCGGCGGCCCTCCGCATCCGTTCGGCGGGGGTATGCGGCTTTGCGTCTTGGGGTTCGAGAGGCAACATCTGCATTATAGTGAACCGTTTTCGCCTCCCGCAACGGGCATTCCGGCCCGATTGCCGTAACGCCAATGCCCGGGCCGGGCAGCATACTTTCCGGGCGGCATTGACACCCCCTCAACCGACGCCTATATTTTTGTTGGCCCCTGCGAATGCCTTCGACACCTTTCGGCGAACACCTGCGGCGCGAACGCGAAATGCGCGGCGTTTCACTGGACGAGATTTCGGCCGCCACGCGCATCAGCACGCGTTTTCTCGAGGCCATCGAAAAAGATCAGTGGGATCAGCTGCCCGGCGGCGTTTTCAATCGTGGGTTCATTCGCTCGATCGCGCGTTTTTTAGGCCTCGACGAGGATAGCCTCGTCGCCGAATACGCGCTGGGGACCACGAGCGCTGCGAGCGTCCATGTCTCCTCGGCGCGTCCCACGGAAATGCCGCGAAAGTGGCGCCCGGCCGCCGCCGCGGTCGTCATCATCCTCCTGGTTATTGCGGGTGGCATTGCTGGATATCACCGCTACGGCGCCAATATCGGCGCGCGGCTGCACGCCCGATACCTGGCGGCCCGTGTGGGCGCTCGCAGCGGGGCTGCGGCGAACCAACCGCCTGCGCCCGCGCCGGACGCTGGCGCGCCCAATGGATCCGTAGCTACCGCGTCGGCGTCCGCTGGCCTCGCTCTCACGATGCAAGCCAGCAAGCCTGCGGACGTGAAGGTGATCGCCGACAGCAAGGTTGTCTTCGAGGGCGCAGTCCAGCCGAATGACGTGAAGCAGTTCGACGCGCATGATAACTTCGAAATTACATCGAGCGAATCGAGCGCGCTGGTGCTGGAGCTCAACGGCCAGACGATGCCGGCGATCGGAACGCCGGGCCAACCCGGCAGCGTCACGCTGACGAAGGCCGATCTGACCGCCGCCGTGGGAGGACCCCATTAGCGCTGAATTACGCACGCAAATCTGCTCGGGCCACGCGCGCCCCGAACAGAAATTGGCGGTCTGCTCGGGTGGCATACCACTCGGCGCGGAGGACCGCGTGGAATTGCTCGCCGTTTTGGCGTCTGACGCCGACCCCGCGATTGCCGACCGCGCCCAAAATGCACTACTGACGCAGTCCCTGGAGTCTTTTCTGGCGGCCTCCGCTCGCGCCGATGCGGATGCGCGGCTCTTCACGTATTGCACGGATCACTTGGGCGAAAAGCCGGGTGTGGCCGACGCGCTTGCGAAAAGCGCTGCGTGTCCGACGGCCCACGTCGCGCGGCTGGCGAATCGACTGACCGCGGCGGGCGTCCAAGCGTTGCTTGATAATCTCGACCGATTCATATCGGATCCTCAGTTGGTCATCGCCGTCGCGAACTGTCCCGGTGCGACGCCCGAACAGCGCGAGTTGCTCTCGAACATGGAAAAGGGCGCCGTCGTGTCCGCCGAAATGGCGGAGGCCGCCGCGGAAATCGAGCCGGACCCCGTGAAGCGCGAAACGCTTATGCAAAGGGTCACGCATATGAACGTGGTCCAACGCCTCACGCTGGCCCTCAAAGGCGGCAAGTCGGAGCGGATGCTGCTGATCAAAGATCCGAATAAGCTGGTGCAAAGGTGCGTCCTGCAGTCGCCGCGGCTGACCGATTCCGAAGTCGAAGCTTTTGCTTCGATGACCAATCTGACGGGAGAAATCCTTCGCGCCATCTCGATGACGCGCGTGTTCATGAAGAACTACTCCATCGTGCGGAACCTCATCAACAACCCGAAGACGCCGCTCGACGTCTCGCTGCACTTGTTTCCGCGGCTTACCGCTTCCGACCTGGTGAAACTCACGGCCAATAAGAATGTTCCCGAGACCCTGCGAACGTCGGCCCTGAAGCTCCACCGGAAGCGGAAACTGGGAGGTCCGGGGAACTGAACACGAGAATGGTGCCGGGTTTGGGCGATTCAGTCGGAAAGTAGAGCTTCCTGGAGCCATAGAAAAGTACAGATAGGCGCGGATAGATTCACCAGGCTCCCACTCATGGCAACCGCCAGACCAGTGACGGAAGGAACTGTAGTCATCACCCCGCGAGGCCTCGAGCGGCTTCGCTCGGGACACCTGTGGGTCTATCGCAGCGACGTTCGCTCGGCGCCGGCCGAGCCGGGCGCCGTGGTAGGGCTCACCGATGAACGTGGCAACTTCTGCGGGCGCGCCTTCTATAGCGACAAGTCGCAGATCTCCATCCGGCTGCTCACGCGCGAGGACGTTCCCATTGATCGCGCGTTCTTTGCCGCGCGCTTTCGCCGGGCCGCCGCCTACCGCGATCTAGTGGTCGAGAATTCGGACGCCTGCCGGCTGGTATACAGCGAAGCCGATCTTTTGCCGTCCGTGATCGTTGACCGCTACGGCGACTACCTCGTCCTGCAGACGCTCAGCCAGTCGAGCGACCGGTTGAAATCCCTTTTCGTCGAGATCCTCGTGGAACTTTTTTCACCGAAGGGGGTAGTCGAAAGAAACGATCCCAAGGTGCGAATGCTCGAGGGGCTGGATCAGCGGGTCAGCGTCCTTCATGGTGAGGTTCCCCCGGAGGTTCTCGTAAAGGAAAACGGCGTCACATTTTCTTGCGATCTCGCCAAGGGGCAGAAGACCGGCTCCTTTCTCGACCAGCGCGAAAACCACTGGGCCGCGCGGCGATATGCCTCCGGAGACGTTCTCGATTGCTTCAGCTATCAGGGCGGATTCGCGCTCACGGTCGCGGACAAGTGCGCGCACGTCGAGGGGATTGACATGGCGCCCGCCGCGGTCGAGGCGGCCCGGCGAAATCAGCAGCTGAACTCCATTTCCAACGCCCACTTTCGGGAAGGAAACACGTTCGACCTCCTGAAGGAATACGACGAGGCCGGCAGGCGCTTTCAAATGGTCATACTCGACCCCCCAGCCTTCGCCAAGAATCGCGATAGCATCCCGGCGGCGCGCCGAGGTTACAAGGAGATCAATCTGCGGGCCCTGAAACTCCTCAAGCCGGGAGGCTTTTTAGTGACCTGCTCGTGCTCCTACCACATTACTGAACCGCTGTTTCTGCAAATTCTGGCCGAAGCCGCCAACGACGCGCGCAAGAATATCGTCGTCGTGGAGCGTCGGACGCAGGCCCAAGATCACCCAATTCTGCTGACGATGCCCGAGACTCACTACCTCAAGTGCTTTATTGTTAAGGTCCTAGAATAGTTCAATACATTGAAACTAAACGCGTTAGTCCTATTCAAAAATACTTGACAATAATAAGCGCAGATAATATCATTCGGTTGCGCTAATTATAAGCGCCAATTTTATTAGGAGGGATTCAAGTGAGTTCCATAACCCGTTTTGACACCTTCCAAGGCCTCTCCGGTTTGCAGGAGCAGGTCAACAGGCTTTTTGACACTTCTTTCCCAGGACGCTCGGATAATTCGGCTTTGACGACCTGGGCTCCGGCTGTGGACATCTACGAGACCGAAAATGAATTGGTTGTGAAGGCCGATTTGCCGGACATCAACGAGAAGGACTTGGACGTGCGAATCGAAAACAACACGTTGACGATTCGCGGCGAGCGGAAGTTCGAAAAGAAAGTGACTGAGGACAATTATCTGCGGGTCGAGCGCACCTATGGCTCGTTTAGCCGCAGCTTCAGCTTGCCGAACACCGTAAACAGCGAAGCGATCAAGGCCGATTACAAGAACGGCGTTTTGACCGTCGAGCTGCCGAAGCGCGCCGAATCGAAACCCAAACAGGTAAAGGTCAACGTAACGAACGGCAACCACTAAGCGAAGTTTGATTCGACGAGGGGGCTGACGGCGCGTGCTTTCAGCCCCCTCGTATATTTATTGCGCTCTGAATAAGAGAGAGACTCCTAACATGCTCCGATTTGACAAGTTAACGGTAAAGGGTCAGGAAGCGCTACAGGCGGCCCAGGAAATGGGCGCGCGCTCGGGCCAGCAGCAGATCGAGCCGCTGCATCTGCTCTGGGCGCTGACGGCGCAGGGCGACGGCGTCGTCCCGCCGCTTCTCGAAAAGCTGGGAGCATCCCCCACGACGCTCGCATCTGAGATCGAGAAGGAGGTCGAGCGGCTTCCGAAGGTCTCCGGAGTTTCCGAACAGTCCCTCAGCCGCGCGTCGAATAACGTCCTCGAGAAAGCCTTTGACGAGGCGCAGCGCCTGAAGGACGAGTACGTCTCAACCGAACATGTCCTGCTCGCCATTGCCGGCGCGGACCGCGACCCGGCAGCCCAGATCCTTGCGCGCCATGGCGCGAGCCACGATTCCATCCTGCAGGCAATGGCCACGATTCGCGGCAGCCATCGCGTTACGTCCCAGAATCCCGAATCCACCTATCGAGCGATCGAACAGTACGCGCGCGACCTGACGGACGCGGCGCGCCGCGGCAAGCTCGATCCCGTGATCGGTCGCGATGAAGAGATTCGCCGCGTGATGCAGATTCTCGCGCGCCGCACGAAAAACAATCCAGTTTTGATCGGCGAGCCGGGAGTGGGCAAGACGGCCATCGTCGAGGGTCTCGCCCAGCGGATCATCTCCGGCGACGTGCCGGAAATCCTCAAGCCCAAACGCATCGTGTCGCTCGATCTCGCGGCGCTGGTGGCGGGCGCGAAGTACCGCGGCGAGTTCGAGGACCGACTCAAAGCCGTGCTGAAGGAAGTTACCGAGGCCGAAGGGCAGATCATACTGTTCATTGACGAGCTGCACACGCTCGTCGGTGCGGGAGCGGCCGAGGGCTCGATGGACGCTTCCAACATGCTGAAGCCGGCGCTTGCGCGGGGCGAGCTGCGAGCCATCGGCGCGACCACGCTCAACGAGTACCGCAAATACATCGAGAAGGACGCCGCACTCGAGCGCCGTTTCCAGCCCGTCCAGGTCGGCGAGCCTTCCATTGAGGACACCATCGCGATTTTGCGCGGCCTGAAGGAACGCTACGAAGTGCACCACGGCGTGCGCATCAAGGACGCCGCGATTGTGGCCGCGGCCATGCTGTCGCAGCGCTACATCACCGACCGCTTCCTTCCGGACAAGGCCATCGATCTGGTGGATGAATCCGCGGCCGGATTGCGTATGGAGATTGATTCGCTGCCGACCGAAATCGACTTGATCGAGCGCCGCATCATGCAGCTGGAAATCGAGCGGCAGGCGCTTCGCAAGGAAACCGATCCGCACTCGCGCGAGCGCACGGCCCAGCTCGAGAAGGAACTCGGCGCGCTGCGCGAACAGTCCAATGGGTTGAAAGCGCATTGGCAGACGGAAAAAGACGCTATCGGCCGCATCCGCAAGCAGAAGGAAGAAATCGAGCGGCTGAAGGCCGAAGAGCAAAAGTACGAACGCGCGGGCGATCTTTCCCGCGTGGCCGAAATCCGCTACGGCAAGCTTTCCGCAGCCGAAAAAGAATTGAAAAGCGCGCAGGACCATCTCGCCGACATGCAGAAAGACCACCCGATGCTCAAAGAAGAGGTCGGCGAGGAAGAGATCGCGAAAATCGTCAGCAAATGGACCGGGATTCCGGTTGGGCGGCTGCTCGAAGGCGAAGTTCAAAAGCTCGTCCATATGGAGGAGCGGCTGCGCCTGCGCGTAGTGGGCCAGGATGTGGCGCTCGCGAGCGTAGCCAATGCGATTCGCCGCAGCCGTTCGGGATTGAGCGACCCCCACCGGCCGATCGGTTCCTTCTTGTTTCTCGGGCCCACCGGCGTCGGCAAGACCGAACTAGCGCGGGCGCTTGCCGAGTTCCTGTTCGACGACGAGCGCGCTATCGTGCGCCTGGACATGTCCGAGTACATGGAGAAGCATTCCGTGGCGCGGATGATCGGCGCGCCTCCGGGCTACGTCGGTTATGAAGAGGGCGGACAGCTCACCGAACAGGTTCGCCGGCGCCCCTATTCCGTCGTGTTGCTCGACGAAATCGAGAAAGCGCACCCGGACGTATTCAACGTGTTGCTACAGATTCTCGATGACGGGCATCTAACGGATGGGAAGGGCCGTAAGGTGGACTTCCGCAACGCGGTGATCATCATGACCTCAAACGTTGGCTCGATGGCCATTTTCGAGCTCGCGGGCAAGGACCCGAAAAAGGCGCGCGAAGAAGCCATGGGCGCTTTGCGTGCAACCTTCCGCCCGGAGTTCCTGAACCGGATCGATGACATCGTGATGTTCAGCCCGCTCGGCAAAGACCAGATCGAGCGCATCATCGATCTGCAGATGAGTTTGTTTATGAAGCGAGTGGCCGAGAAGAAAGTGGCCCTCACGCTCACGGCTGCGGCCAAAGCGCTGCTGTTCCGCGAAGGGTACGACCCGGCGTACGGTGCGCGGCCGATGAAGCGAGCCATCCAGCGGCTGATTCAGGATCCGCTGGCGCTGAAGATCCTCGACGGTGAGGTGAAGCCCGGCGACGCCGTCGTGGTAGACGCCGATTCGAAAACCGGCGAAATGAAGTTCAGACATGAAGTTGTAAAGGCAGGCGCCGCCTGATCGCGCGCCGGGGACAAGGGCCATGAAGACATTCAAGACCGCATTCCTGCTGACGGCTTTGACGCTGTTGCTGCTCTTTGTGGGCGAAGCATATGGCGGGCGCAATGGCATGACGCTCGCGCTGGGCTTTGCGGTTCTGATGAACGGCACGGCCTATTTTTTCTCGGACAAGATTGCTCTGATGTCCAGCGGCGCGCGCCCGATCAGCCGCGAGCAATCCCCGCGCCTCTACGCCGTAATGGAGCGGCTGGCCGCCAAGGCGAATCTGCCGGTGCCGAAGCTCTATATGATCCCGCAGCCTGCGCCCAACGCCTTCGCAACGGGCCGCAATCCGAGCCACGCATCGGTCGCCGTCACGCAAGGCTTGATGGAGTTGATGGACGATGAGGAACTCGAGGGCGTGATCGCCCACGAACTTTCGCACGTTCGCAACTACGACATTCTCACTTCCTCGATCGCCGCAACAATTGCAGGGGCCGTTACGTTCATTGCGCGGATGGGATTCTGGTTCGGCGGAGGCGATCGCGACCGCGAAGGTGGCGGACTTGGCGCTATATTAATGCTCATCCTGGGGCCGCTGGCAGCGATGTTGCTTCAGCTCGGAATCTCCCGCCAGCGCGAATATCAAGCGGACGCTTCCGGCGCGCAGATGGTCGGCTATTCGCAAGGTCTGGTCCGCGCGCTCGAAAAGCTGGGGGCTTACAACAAGAGAATCCCCATGGATATTCCGCCGTCCACATCCGCGCTGTGCATTGTCGCTCCTTTGATCAGCCGCCAGTTTCTGTCCAACTTGTTTAGCACTCACCCGCCGCTCGCGGAGCGCATCGCCCGGCTCCAGAATATGACCATCACGCGCTAACCGCGCCGCTCGTTTGCGCGGTCCAGCCAGTTGTGAGAGGCGGAATCAGCGGCAAATTCTGCGGATTCGCCCCGAAACCACCGAACTAGTGCTTCGTTTGTCACTGCGCAGAAACCATTAAATCCACGTAAAATTTGCAGGGTCCACCCAACCTGCCAGCTGTATAACCTGCCATCATGCCTCCATATCCATATGAAATATAACCACTTAACCATGCCTTCCCGGAATGGTCCATTTGGTTCCGGGCGTGCTTCTATTGATTCCAGCAAGGGGTTCCCACGGAGGAAACCAAAATGATCGACGAAAAACCAGTAGTCATAGAGCAGGAAGGGGCCGCCCCGCGATGGATCGGTATCGTCGTGGTAGTGCTGGCCATTGTGTCGCTGGCAGCCCTCGGTGTGGGCTGGACAGCTTCGAACCGCGCGGCGTCGCTTCAGCAGAGTCTGACGGCGCAGACCAAGCAATTCACGCAGAGCGATGACGTGATGAGCCAGCGCCTGGCGAAGGCGGAAGACACCAACGCGCAGCTTCAGGGCGAACTCAGCGTCGTCACTGACAAGATGAAGCTGACGGAGACCGAGCTCGGCCGAGCGCGTTCGCAGACCAAGAAGATCAAGGAAGATGACGCGAAGGAGCTGACGGACCTGACGAACAACGTGAACGGTCAGTTGGCCACGAAGGCCAGCGTCGATGACGTCAACAAGCTGGGCACGGACGTCAACGGCGTCAAGACCGACCTCGACGCGACCAAGAGCAGCCTGAACCTGACTCGCGGCGAATTCGGCACGCTGATCGCGAAGAATCACGACGAAGTCGAAGAGCTCCGCCGCATGGGCGAGCGCGACTATTACGAGTTCACCATCGAAAAGAAGAACACCCGCGAAAAAGTGGGCGATCTGATGGTCGAGCTTCGCGGCGTGAACGCAAAGAAGAACCTTTACACGGTCGCCATCTACGTGGACGACGCGCGTTACGAGAAGCGGAACCGCTCGGCAAACGAGCCCATCTACTTCTTCACGCACGGCACCCGCGCACCTGTCGAATTCACCGTGAACTCGATTGGCAAGGATAAGATCGTCGGTTACATGAGCGTCCCGAAGGTTGCGTCGGCTCACGCGCAGGCCTCCGGAAACTAAAC
>Ga0209415_10016842_pt1 | contig 11694 bp, 9 predicted proteins | sample PeaSoiSIISIP2007_FD_187696 | JGI IMG/M metagenome (GOLD analysis project Ga0209415, IMG submission 187696) | Peat soil microbial communities from Weissenstadt, Germany - SII-SIP-2007 (SPAdes) (version 2) | ecosystem: Environmental > Terrestrial > Soil > Wetlands > Peat | place: Germany... | reverse complement strand
TTGCCCGGTCCGGAATATCACGCCTATTCAAGGAGATGGCCGGTCGCCGAAGAGTCAATCTTTAGGGCGGTTGGTATCAGAGCCTCACCCCGGCTTGTGTGGCTCGTATTCGTCCGCCCAGCACAGGTTCGAGCTGTTGCCGGTGATGATCTCGTGCAGCAGCTTCGGCTCCGGCGGCTCGAAATCGCAGTTATCCGGCAGCCGGCCCAACTTGCGGATCAGCTTGACGCGGTCGGTGTTCAGGATCGCATAGCGCCCGGCCGCCGACACTAGGCGCTATTGCCGCTTCTCTTCCTCGGACCACTCCGAGTAGTCCCGATACCGCACCTTCTCGGGCGGCGGCACGGGCGCCGCGGCCGCGCGGCCTTCGCCGGCTGCACGGCAGGCCGGGCCCGCGGCCCGGGCGGCATCCGCTCCAGCGCCTGGGTCATCAGGCCCGAGCGCGCAGTGTTCGGCCAACGCCGCACGGTCGCAGCTCGCCTCGTTCGCTTGGCGCTCTTGCCGCACCCGCTGCAGCCGGACCAGCGTGTTGAGGTAGCCGCGCACCACCCGCCCCATGCTGGCGGACTGGGCCAGCAGCTGCGCCCAGCGGTTCGGGTCGGCGACGTATTGCGGGGCCTGGAGCAGGCAGTGGCCGGCGTACTTCGCGGCGGCGACGTGCAGTGCGGCGAGCCGGGCTTCCACCGGATTGGCCGGGAGCAGGCAGGTGACATCGGCGAGAGCGAGGCGATCGCGCAGCGCCCAAGCCTCCGGTGTGTCCTCGAGCGGCGGCGGTGTGTCTGATACGGAATGTCTTCTGGCTGAAATGGGCCCACCGGCTGGTGGCAGGTGGGGAGGCGGTGTGTTGTCGAACAACGTTAGATGGTGTTAGCCACCGTTTATCTCAAGAAGGGTGTTGCGGCGAACGCGCCGTTGGGGCCGGCGGCGCACCGTGAGCGGCCTGACCGCCGACACCATCGTCCGCTCCCGCATCGCTACCGCTACGAAGGACCGCACCGCGGCCGCGCCGGAGGTGATGGGCCTGACCATCTCCCACGCCATCCGCTTGTTGCCGCTGCGCATGGCCGATGAAAATCGCCTGCCATCCGAGGTGAAGGTGCCGAGCGCCAAGAGCCGCCACGCCATGCGGAATTCGTGGAGTGAACGGGCAAGCGTTCCGCCTCGGCCGCCGCCTTGACTGACCCCGCGCGAAACCGCCGCTCAGCGCACCAGAGGTGGCCTACAGCCCGATCACGTCCAGTAGCCACGTCAACAAAGCCGGGCGTGCTTGCTGCAGGTTCAGCAGCGTACGCGGGGCGCCGGGGATCAACACGATCATCGCCGCCTTGTCATCGCGCAGCGCGGCGGCGATACACGGTCAGCAGCGCACGCATCCCCGCGCCGAACCAGGGCTGCACGTCGGCGCGGAGCCGCAACGCCGCGCCGGTCTCGCGCTCGATGCGTGCCTCGATCGTCCGCACGACGCGCTCGGCTTCCTCCGGCTGGCCGTGCGTCATGAGCCAGCGTGGGCTTTCCGGCAGGAACCCGCGCAGGAACAGCACGATGCCGCCCAGCAGGCCGCCGATCACGAACGCCGCGCGCCAGCCGATCTCCGGCGGAACGATCGCGGGATCCAGCACCACCAGCGCGCCGAGCGCCCCCAGCGCCGCGCCCAGCCAGAAGCCGCCGTTCACCACCAGGTCGGTGAAGTCGCGCCGCCGCGCCGGGATCAGTTCCTGTATCGTCGTGTTCACCGCCGCGTTTTCGCCGCCGATGCCGGCGCCGGTGACCAGGCGGAACAACGCGAACGAGGAAAAATTCCAGGACAGGCCGCAGGCGATGGTGGCGAGCAGGTAGACCAGCACGGTCATGCTGAACAGCTTCTTGCGTCCCAGCCGGTCGGTCAGCCAGCCGAACAACAGCGCGCCGGCGACCGCGCCGACCAGATAGGCGCTGGCGGCGAACCCGACCTGCTGCGGCGACAGATGCAAACGCGGGCTGTCCGACAGCGCGCCGGAGAGCGATCCGACAATCGTGACCTTCGGCCCGTCGAGAATCCAAGCGATGCCGAACGCGACAATCGCCAGCCAATGAAAACTGCTCCACGGCAGCCGATCGAGCCGCGCCGGGATGTCGGTCGTGAACGATGCTGTTGCGCTATCCACGGAACCTGCTGCCATACTGTCCGCCAGAACGCATGGAGGGGCGCAGCATGGACACGTTCCTGGCCGAGATTGAGCAAACGATCGCGCGATGGCACGGCATCGCGGCGCCCAACGACCCGGCAAGGCGCATGGCCGCCGACCTTATCGCGACCATCCGCGCCTTCGAAGCCCAGCGCGGCACCCTGGCCTTCGAGGACGAGCCCGCCAGCTTCGAAGCCGCCCTGCTCGAGACGCGGGAGGAATAGGCGATGACCAAACTCGCCGACCTTAGTTTGGTGGAAGCCGCCGACGCGGTGCGCCTCGGACAAGCCAGTTCGATGCAACTGCTGGATGCGCTCTGGGCCAATCTGGAAGCGGTCAATCCGCAGCTTAACGCGACGATCTGGCTGGATCGCGAGGGCGCCGAGGCAGCCGCCCGGCAAGCCGACCGGGCAGTGCGCGACAAGGCCCCGCTCGGCAAACTGCACGGCGTGCCGCTGGCACACAAGGACATGTACTACCAGGCCGGCAAGCTCAGCACCTGCGGCTCGGCGATCCGTCAGGACTTCCGCCCGGCGATCACCGCCACCGTGATCGACCGGCTAGCCGCCGCCGGTGCCTACAGCTTCGGCGGGCTGAACATGGCCGAGTTCGCTCAGAACCCGACCGGCCACAACAAGACGTTCGGCGACTGCCACAATCCGTGGAACCTGCCCTACATCACCGGCGGGTCATCGTCGGGATCGGGCGCCTCGGTGGCGGGGCGGTTCAACTACGCGGCGCTCGGCTCGGACACCGGCGGGTCGATCCGGCTGCCGGCCGCCGCCTGCGGCGTGACCGGCATCAAGCCGACGCAGACTCGCGTGTCGCGCTACGGCGTCATGCCGCTGTCGTTCAGTTGCGACAATGTCGGGCCGTTATGCCGCACCGCGCGGGACTGCGCGCGCATCATGACGCTGATCGCCGGGCACGATCCGCGCGACCCGACCAGTTCGCACCTGCCGGTGCCGGACTACGAGGCGGCGCTGGACGGCGATCTGCGCGGGCTGCGCGTGGGCGTGCCGACGACGTATTTCCTCGACGGCGCCGACACCCCGGTGGTGCAGGCGATGGAACAGGCACTGGAGGCGCTGGCGGCGCGCGGCGCTGTGGTGCGGCGGATCGGCCTGCCATTGATGGACGCGATCTCCGCCTGCGTCGGCATCATCTCGCGCGTCGAGGGAGCGACCATCCATGCGCAATGGATGCGCACGCGCGCGGCCGATTACGGCGTGCACATCAGCAGCCGGATGTATCCCGGCTACACCATCCCGGCGCCGTACTACGTCGAGGCGCTCAGCCGCCGTGGGCCGATCCTGAAGGCGTTCGCCGCCGAGGTGTTCGCCACCGTGGATGTGCTGGTGACGCCGACCATCCGCACCTGCCTGCCGACACTGGAAGAAACCGATATCGATCACGGCCCACCGGGCACGGAGGTTAAGTTCATGGCGGTGTCGGCCAATACGCGGCCGTTCAACTATCTCGGCCTGCCGGCGGTCAGCCTGCCCTGCGGCTTCGACCCGAACGGCTGCCCGATCGGCTTGCAGATCGCCGGCCGTCCCTTCGCCGAGGTGCGCGTGCTGAAGGTCGCCGACGCCTATCAGCGCGACACCGCCTGGCACACGCGCCGCCCGCCGGTGCTGGACGCGGTCGGCGCCTTGGGCGCGGCCGTGGCATGAGCAAGCCCAAGGTCGCGTTTGTTGGCACTGGCGGGACGATCGCCTCGCTTGGCGCCGGGCCGCTCGATCTGCAGAACTACGGCGCCACCGGCAAGGTGATGCACGCCGACGAGATCCTGGCGCGCTGGCCGGAAACCGCGCTGGTTGCCGACGTGATCGCCGTGCCGTATCGCAATATTCCCAGCACCTCAATCGACTTCGCCGACTGGCAGGCGCTGGTGGCACTGTGCGACCGGCTGGTGGCAGAGCACGCGGACCTCGCCGGCATCGTCATCGGCCATGGCACGGCGACGCTGGAAGAGACGGCGTATGTGCTGAACCTGACGCTGAAGGTGAGCGTGCCGGTGGTGCTGGTCGGCGCGCAGCGGCCGTCCAGCGCGCTGTCCACCGATGCGGGGATGAACCTGGTGAATGCGATCCGCGTCGCCGCCTCGCCCGAGTCGCGCGGCATGGGCGTGCTGGTGGTGCTGAACGACGAAATCCATGCCGCGCGCGAGGTGACCAAGACCGCCACGCTGCGTCTGCAGACCTTCCGCACGCCGGACTTCGGCGTGCTGGGCCATACCGACGGCGACGCGGTGGCATTCTACCGCCGGCCGCTGCGCCGCTGCGCGCCGGATACCGAGTTCGACATACGGGGGTTGGCGGCGTTGCCGCGGGTGGACATCGCCTATGCTTATGCCGGCGGCGACGGGACCGCGGTGCGGGCGTTCGTGGCGGCCGGCGCCCAGGGCATCGTGTCAGCCGGGTTCGCGCCCGGATTCTCGCCGCCCGGTGATTACACGGCGCTGAAGGCGGCGGCGACACAGGGCGTCGTGGTGATGCAGAGTACGCGCGCTGGGTCGGGGCGGACCTACCGCAACTCACGGCTGCGCGACGCGAGGATCCTGATTGCCGACAACCTGAACCCGCAGAAGGCGCGCATCCTGTTGTCGCTGTCGCTGACGGTGACACGCGAGCCGGCGGAGATCGAGCGGATTTTCCGGACGTATTGACGGCGGAAGGGGGCCAGCGGGCGCTTCGCCTTGACGTTCAGCGCGGCATGGCGTTCAAGGCGCCTGAGGTGGGCCTGTAGCTCAGTTGGTAGAGCACGAGACTTTTAATCTTGGGGTCGCGGGTTCGATTCCCGCCGGGCCTACCAAGGTATCTCATTGATGTAAAGATGAAATCTGCTGAGTTAGGCCCTGTCAAGACACCTTCGACCTGACAGGACAATGACACCACAGTAGGGGCGACATCCGCCAAGTGGCACTAAAGCAGTCGATCACAACCTCTGACCACTGTTCTGTCTACGTTCCGCGCCGTCGCCCCCAATCGTTCCGACCTGTCCGCCACGCCCACTTCCGCTCCGCCACTCCGCACGAAATCGCCGAGCTCTGTCGTTCGCGCTTCGCTACGAGGGGCGGAAGCAGGTCGACGATGCGGACGACATCATGAGGTGAACATCGCGCTCCCGGCCACGGGAAAACCGCCGGGCCAGGCCGCGATCCTGACCGAGTCGACGGGGGGCCGCCCGTCGCGCAGCGCTGTTTTGCCAAGCTGCCTCAAGCTGATGCGCAAGGACCGGTTGATCTGAGTCAATGCGCGACATCGCATTCGCACGATCAATGCTCGCGCTGGGACAAGAAACGGGCACTGATGCCATGACCGATTTGCAGATCATTTCCGGCGCCACATTCCGTTCATGACATCTGTTGACGGTGCAACGCCATGGTCCAGTTGGTCCCCCTTCCATTCGGCTTTCTGGTTGGCCGGATGTCCCGCGAGTTGGAGCAGAAGCGGTCGGTCTTCGATCTCCCGTCTCAGCGGTTCGTTCAGGGCGATCCCGGGCACGATCTTTCCGTCGCCATACACCGCCACCGCGCATCGACCCCGTTCGGCTGGGCAGCCGGCCCGCATACGCAGATGGCCCAGACCATCGTGCTGTCCTGGCTCGCGGGCGGCCGCGCCAACCTGCTGAAACACCGCGGATATCGGCGCGGATGGCGTTATCTCGGCAACCTCGTCAAGCGCATGGATGAGGTCGGCGCCGCCGACATCGACACCTTCGTGTTGCAAACGCTCGGCCAGGCCGATGCCGCGCTCGGTCAAACCTACCACGCGAACCATGCTTTGCTGCAGTGAATGCCAAGCGAGTGATCTGCGTGCTTATTCAGCGGGCAAGGGGCCGCGGGAGAGTCGAGCAAACCATCCGCTAACAGGAGACAGTCGATGAACCGTGCGCGCGCGATCGTGGATGGTAATGAAGCCGCTGCTTCCGTAGCCTACCGGCTGAATGAAGTGATTGCGATTTTTCCGATTACGCCGTCATCGACGATGGGCGAATGGGCGGACCAGTGGAAGGCGGAAGGTGCGGCGAACATCTGGGGCACCGTTCCTGATGTGATCGAAATGCAAAGTGAGGGCGGAGCAGCGGGGGCATTGCACGGCGCCCTGCAAGCGGGTGCGCTGGCGACAACGTTCACGGCCTCGCAAGGGCTGCTGCTCATGATCCCGAATATGTACAAGATTGCCGGCGAACTGACGGCGGCGGTCATCCATGTGGCGGCGCGCACCGTCGCGACCCACGCCCTGTCCATTTTCGGCGACCACAGCGATGTCATGGCGACCCGGGCGACCGGTTTTGCCTTGCTGTCCGCGAATTCGGTGCAGGAAGCAGGAGATTTTGCACTCGTTGCGCAGGTGGCGGCACTCGAATCGCGCGTGCCTTTCCTGCATTTCTTCGATGGCTTCCGCACGTCCCACGAAGTCAACGCAATCGAGCCGCTCAGCGACGACGATTTGCGGGCGATCATCGACGACACCTTCGTGGAGCGGCACCGCGCGCGCGCATTGTCGCCAGATCGCCCGGTATTGCGTGGGTCGGCACAGAATCCCGATGTGTTTTTCCAGGCGCGCGAGGCCAGCAATCCGTACTACCGCGCGTGTCCGACGATCGTCCAGGACGTGATGGACCGCCATGCCGAGAGGACCGGACGCAAATACCGCCTGTTCGACTACTTCGGCGCGCCCGACGCGGAGCGGGTGGTGGTGCTGATGGGATCCGCGGCAGGTGCGGCCGAAGAGGTGGTGGAGGCACTGCAACATCGCGGTGAAAAGATCGGCATCGTCAAAATCCGCCTGTTCCGGCCGTTCGCAACGGAAAGGTTCCTGGCTGCCCTGCCGAGAACCGTGAAGGCGATCGCGGTGCTGGACCGCACCAAGGAGCCAGGAAGTGTCGGAGAGCCGCTGTACCAGGATGTCGTGACCGCACTCATGGAGCAGCATGCGTCAGGCGCCGCCGCGACACTGCCGCGCGTGATTGGCGGGCGCTACGGCCTGGCATCGAAGGAATTCACGCCGGCGATGGTGAAGGCGGTGTTCGACGAGCTCGCAAAGACGACCCCGAAGAATCACTTCACGCTGGGCATTCTCGACGACGTGACCCATACGAGCCTGGACTACGACCCGGGATTCTCGACCGAGCACCCCGGCACCGTGCGCGCACTGTTCTACGGCCTGGGTTCCGACGGCACCGTTGGCGCGAACAAAAACTCGATCAAGATCATCGGAAAACAAACAAACAGCCACGTGCAGGCATATTTTGTCTACGATTCGAAGAAGTCGGGATCGATGACGGTTTCGCACCTGCGATTTGGTCCCGACCCCATCCGGTCCACATACCTGGTCAGCAAGGCGAATTTTGTCGCCTGCCACCAGTTCGAGTTCCTAAATCGTATCGACGTGCTGTCCGCTGCGGAAGTCCGGGCGACATTCCTGCTCAATGCGCCATTCGGACCCGAAGAAATCTGGGACCATCTTCCGCGACAGGTGCAAGAGACGATCATCCGCAAGAAGCTGAAGTTTTTCGTGATCGACGGATTTGCGGTTGCCCGGGAAACCGGAATGGGCAAGCGCATCAATACGATCATGCAGGTCTGCTTCTTTGCCATCAGCGGCGTGCTGCCGCGCGACACGGCCATCGCGGCAATCAAGCAGGCGATCGAGGACACGTATGGGAAGCGCGGCAGCGCCGCGGTGCAGAGGAATTTCGCCGCCGTCGATCGGACGCTGGCACAGTTGCACGAGGTGCCACTGGGCCTGCAGGCGAACGCCTCATTCGACATCCTGCCGCCGGTGGCTGCGACAGCGCCGGTGTTCGTGAAAAACGTCCTGGGCATGGCGATCTCCGGCATGGGCGACACACTGCCGGTGAGCGCGATGCCCATCGACGGGACGTTCCCCACCGGAACGGCCAAGTGGGAGAAGCGGAACATCGCGCAGCAGATTCCGGTCTGGGACCAGGACCTGTGCATCCAGTGTGGAAAGTGCGTCTTGGTGTGCCCGCACTCGGTCATCCGCGCCAAGGTGTGCGATGCATCGCAACTCGCTGGTGCGCCCTCAGGCTTCAAATCCGCGAAGCCGAGATTCCGCGAGCTGGAGTCCATGCGCTACCTGCTGCAGGTATCGCCGGAAGACTGCACCGGCTGCACCTTGTGCGTCGAAGTCTGCCCCGTGAAGAGCAAGAGCGAGGCGAAGCACAAGGCAATCAACATGGAGGCGCAGGCGCCACTGCGGGCTGCCGAGAGCGCCAATTGGGAGTTCTTCCTGTCCCTGCCGGAGCTCGACCGCGGACGGCTGGTGCCCGACACCCCAAAGAACGTCCAGATGCTTGAGCCTCTTTTCGAATTCTCCGGCGCCTGCTCCGGCTGCGGTGAAACCCCTTACATCAAGCTGTTGACCCAGCTTTTCGGTGATCGCCTGCTGATCGCCAATGCGACCGGTTGCTCGTCGATTTACGGCGGCAACCTGCCGACCACACCTTACACGACGAACGCACAGGGCCGCGGTCCAGCATGGTCGAATTCCCTGTTCGAGGACAATGCGGAATTCGGCTTGGGGATGCGACTGGCGGTGGACAAGCAGATGGAATACGCCAGCGAGCTGGTGAAGCGTGTGAGCGCCGATCTCGGCGATGTGCTGGCTACCGGGCTGCTGCAAGCGGATCAGTCGACGGAGGCGGGGATCTATGAGCAAAGACGGCGCGTGGCGGACTTGAAACGCCGACTGGCGACCGTCGACTCCGCCGAAGCCGGTGTGCTGCGGTCCATTGCCGACACGTTGGTGCGCAAGAGCGTCTGGCTGGTCGGGGGGGATGGCTGGGCGTATGACATCGGTGCCGGTGGGCTCGACCACGTTCTCGGCTCGGGACGCAATGTCAATGTGCTGGTACTCGATACGGAAGTGTACTCCAATACCGGCGGTCAGATGTCGAAGGCGACGCCGCGCGGCGCCGTGGCGAAGTTTTCCACCGATGGCAAGCGCACCGCGAAGAAGGACCTGGCCATGGAAGCCATCAGCTACGGCTCCGTCTACGTGGCCCGGGTCGCGATGGGTGGCAACGATATCCACACGGTGCGCGCATTCCTGGAGGCCGAGTCGCACGACGGCCCGTCGATCATCATCGCCTATAGCCATTGCATCGCGCACGGCTACGACATGTCGTTCGGCCTCGCTCAGCAGAAGGCCGCCGTTTTGTCAGGATACTGGCCGCTGTTGCGCTACGACCCGCGTCTGCGGCAGGACGGGAAGAATCCATTCCAGCTCGATTCCGCGCCGCCAAGCATCCCGTTCCGGAACTATGCCTACCAGGAGGCCCGGTACACCATGCTGGCACGCAGCAATCCGGAAGCCGCGCGCGCGTTGTTGACGGCGGCGCAGGACGACGTGGAACGTAATTGGCGCGTCTATGCCAGTCGCGCTGCGATGCCGGGTCACGCGGCAACTCCCGACCCTGCGCCGCAAGAACCGGCCGGCGCCACGCAAGCGGCCAGGACAGGAGCCGAGGAGATATGAGCGACCTGACGACGAGATATCTCGGACTGAAGCTGAGCTCGCCGCTCGTGGCTTCCTCATCCCCGCTCTGCGATTCGGTGGAGAATATCGCCAGGCTCGAGGATCACGGAATTGCGGCCGTGGTCCTGCCATCGCTGTTCGAAGAGGAGTTGGAACTTGAAAGCGCGAGCGTCGATGATGATCTTGCGCGAGGGTCTGAGAGCTTCGCCGAGGCGCTGACGTTCTTTCCCGATTTGCAGACCTACAATCTTGGGCCGGACCGGTATCTCGAGCTGATCCGTCGCGCCAAGGAACGCGTGGACATTCCGGTGATCGCCAGTCTCAACGGCGTCAGCGAGGGCGGCTGGATTCGTTACGCGCGGCTGATGGAAGAGGCGGGCGCGGACGCAGTCGAGCTCAATATCTATGCGATCGCGACCGACCCGGCGCAAAGTGGCGAGGCAGTGGAAAAGGGCCAGCTCGAACTCGTCGCCGCGATCAAGCAGAGCCTGCACATCCCCATGGCGGTGAAAGTTTCGCCGTTCCTCAGTGCGCCCGCCAACATGGGCCGCCGGTTGGACCAGGCCGGCGCCGACGCCCTGGTGCTGTTCAACCGCTTCTACCAGCCCGACTTCAACATCGAAGAGCAGGAAGTGGTCGCCACGCTGTCGCTGAGCAATCCCGAAGAGCTGCTCTTGCGGCTGCATTGGGTTGCGATCCTTTGCGGCCGCGTTCGCGCCGATCTCGGGATCACCGGAGGCGTGCACAGTGCGCGGGACGTCGTCAAGTGCATCATGGCCGGCGCGCGGGTCGCGTTCATGGCTTCCGCCCTGCTCAAGAACGGGGTTCGCCACGCCAATCATGTACTCGCCGATCTCGACCGGTGGCTCGATGCGCACAAATACGTATCGATTGCGCAAATGTGCGGCAGCATGAGCTACAACGCCGTTCCCGATACCAGCGCCTATGAGCGTGGAAACTACATGAAGGTTCTCAGCTCGTACACGCTGAAGACCGGCGCGTTCGACGATTGATCGACCTTACGACCGAGAGGCCTTGCGCCTCTTGGCGCAAGACGCCCGATGCGTCATCCTCTCGACAATATCGTTCGATATCGAAGGATTGCCGATGTCCGCGATCCCCAACCGCTTGCCCGGGCTGGATTTCGACCTCGGCGAAACCGCCGACATGCTGCGCAACCAGGTCGAGTCCTTCGCCGCCGCCGAGATCGCCCCGCGCGCCGCCGCGATCGATCGCGACAACGCCTTTCCCATAGACCTCTGGCGCAAGTTCGGCGACCTGGGTGTGCTGGGGGTCACCGTCGAGGAGGAGTTTGGCGGCGCCGGCATGGGCTATTTGGAACACGTCGTGGCGATGGAGGAGATCTCCCGCGCTTCCGCCTCGGTCGGCCTGTCCTACGGCGCGCATTCCAATCTCTGCGTCAACCAGATCCGCCGCAACGGCACCGAGGCGCAGAAGCGCCGCTACCTTCCCGGGCTGATCGGCGGCGAGCATGTCGGCGCGTTGGCGATGAGTGAGCCGGGTGCGGGGTCCGACGTGGTCGGCATGCGCACCCGCGCCGAGAAGCGCGGCGACCGCTTCGTGCTGAACGGGGGAAAGATGTGGATCACCAACGGGCCGGATGCGGACGTGCTGGTGGTCTATGCCAAGACGACCCCGGAGGCCGGCCCGCGCGGCATCACCGCATTCCTGATTGAAAAGGGCTTTCCTGGGTTTTCCGCCGCGCAGAAGCTCGACAAGCTGGGCATGCGGGGATCGAACACCTGCGAGCTGGTGTTCCAGGACTGCGAAGTGCCGGAGGAAAACGTTCTGGGTCGCGTCGATGACGGCGTTCGCGTGCTGATGAGCGGCCTGGACTACGAGCGCGCCGTGCTGGCCGCGGGTCCGATCGGCATCATGCAGGCTTGCATGGACGTGGTGGTGCCCTATGTGCACGAGAGAAAGCAGTTCGGCCAGGCGATCGGCGAGTTCCAGCTCATGCAGGGCAAGCTCGCCGACATGTACACCACGATGAATGC
>Ga0209415_10016840_pt1 | contig 11694 bp, 9 predicted proteins | sample PeaSoiSIISIP2007_FD_187696 | JGI IMG/M metagenome (GOLD analysis project Ga0209415, IMG submission 187696) | Peat soil microbial communities from Weissenstadt, Germany - SII-SIP-2007 (SPAdes) (version 2) | ecosystem: Environmental > Terrestrial > Soil > Wetlands > Peat | place: Germany... | reverse complement strand
TTCCATGCACGCGAACCGGTCACGCGGCGCCTTGGACAGGGTCTTGCGGATCGCGGCGCCGACCGCGGAGGCGATCTCGCGCGAGCCGAGCTCGGGCGCCGGCTTGGAGAGAATGTCCGAGATGAGCCGGAGGCCGCTCCCGTGGGTCTCCCACGGCGGCGCGCCGGTCAGCAGCTCGAAGGCGACCACGCCCCACGCGAACTGGTCGGCGCGCCCGTCCATCGGATCGCCCCGCAGCTGCTCCGGGGCCATGTAGAGGGGCGTGCCCACCAAGGCCCCACTCTCGGTCACGAAGCGACCGTCCTCGGTGGCGGCGTTCGGGTCGGTGTGGAAGTCGATGCGCCTCGCGATGCCGAAGTCGAGGACCTTCACGACGCCGTCGCTGCGGACCATCACGTTCTCGGGCTTGATGTCGCGGTGCACCAGGCCCCGGTTGTGCGCGGCGGCGAGCGCGTGCGCGACGTCGAGTAGCCATCGCAGGCGGCGCTCGAGGGGCACCGCCGGGTCCCCGATGTAGGTCCTCAGCGACCGCCCCTCGAGCAGCTCCATCGCGATGAACGCGACGCCTCCCACCTCCCCCACGTCGAAGACCGCCACGGCGTTGGGATGGTCGAGCGCGGCAGCGGCACGCGCCTCCCGCAGCATCCGCGCGGAGCCCTCGGAGTCGAGCGTGCGGCCATCGGTCGCGCTGCCCTCGCGAGTCTCGTTGGGCCCGCGCAGGAGCTTGAGCGCGACGTGGCGGTCGAGGCGGGGGTCGCGCGCGCGGTACACGCGTCCCATCCCGCCTTCTCCGAGCAGGGCCTCGATGACGTAGCGGTCGAACGTAGCCCCCGGCTCTAGCAGCACCCGGCGTCATCGTACCACCCGCTCGTGCTTCACCGTGTTTCGGGTCAAGCTGAGGCGAGGCCCCTGCATGAACGCACACCCGTACCGAACGCAGCCCGCGTTGACTCTGACGGACCACCGCGTTCTCCTCTACGCGCTCGTCGCGGCCGTGACCGCCGCGCTGGTGTTCGCCGGGATCGCGCTCTCCCTCGCCCTCGCCAGGCTGCCGAGCGCGCCGCCCCCGCCGCTGCCCAACCTGCTGCCCGTTCGCGCGATGGAGCCGCCGACGTGCCCCACGGTCGTCGCGGCGCCAGTCACTCCGGCTTCGCCGAGGCTCGTGAAGGTGCGCCTGAACTCCGAGCCGGACGGCGCGAGCGTGAGAGAGGACGGGGTCGAGCTCTGCGGCAGCACCCCGTGCGACATCCTCTACAAGGGGTCCGACGCCGAGCCGACGCGGGGGCACGTCCTGACCATCGCCCGGAGCGGGTTCCGGCCGGAGACGATGACCGTGACCCCACCCGACAGCCCGATCCTCGTGAAGCTGACCCGGGTGCGGTGACGCGCGTCACACGGTGTGGATGGCCGCCTCGACGTTGTGCCCGTCGGGGTCGATGACGAACGCGCCGAAGTAGTTCGCGTGGTACTCGGGGCGAAGCCCCGGCTTGCCGTTGTCGCGGCCCCCGGCGGCCAGCGCGGCCGCGTGGAACGCCTCCACCTCGGCCCGGCTCTTCGCCGTGAAGCAGACGTGCACCGGCGTGATGTGGGCCAGGTGCTCCGGCTTCTGGAAGCTCGTCTTGCCCTCCCCGATCCAGAAGTCCGGCTTCTTGTTGCGCCCGAAGCCGGCGGCCTTGCCGTACTCCATGACCAGGGTGATCCCGAGCGGCGCGAGCGCCCTCTCGTAGAACGTCTTCGAACGCCCGTAGTCGGTGACGTTGATCCCGATGTGATCCAAGCTGCTCATGCTCGCCGTCCCTCCCTCTCAGGTCTGCGCCTTCAGCTCCTTCACCAGCTCCGGCACCGCCACGAACAGGTCTGCCACCAGGCCGTAGTCGGCGATCTGGAAGATCGGCGCGTCCGGGTCCTTGTTGATGGCGACGATGTACTTCGAGCCCTTCATCCCGGCGATGTGCTGGATGGCGCCCGAGATGCCCACCGCCACGTAGAGCTGCGGCGCGACCGTGCGCCCCGTCTGGCCCACCTGCAGCTCCGGCGGGGCGTAGCCCGCGTCGCAGGCCGCGCGGCTCGCGCCGATGGCCGCGCCGAGGCCGTCCGCCAGCGGCTCGAGCACCTGCTTGAACTGCTCCTTCAGCGAGCGACCCCCCGAGACGACCACGCGGGCCTCGCCGAGATCCGGCCGCTCGCTCTTGCCCGACTCGATCTTCACGAACTCCACGCGCGCCGCCGCCGCGTCGTCCGCCGCCTTCGCGACGTTCTCGACGGGGCTCGCGCCGCCGCTCGGCTCGGCCGCGGTGAACTCGGTCTGCCGCACGCTGACCACGTGCACCGGCGTCGCGATCTCGAGCCACGCCAGGGCGTTGCCCGCGTACTGCGGTCGGCGGTACGAGCGCTTGCCGCCGTCGACCTTCAGGCGGTCGACGTCCGGCGCGTACCCGGCCGAGAGCTTCGCCGCCACGCGCGGCGCGAGATCCTTGCCGTAGCTCGTCGCCGTCATCACCACCGTGTCCCAGCCTCCGTCCTTGGCGACCTTGGCCACCGTCGGCGCGAAGCGCTCGGCGATGTACTGCGCGAGGGACGCGTCGTCCGTGACGAGCACCTTCTGCGCCCCGAAGCCCGTCAGCTCCTTGGCCGCGTTCGCGGCGCCCGCGCCGAGCACCAGGATGGCGAACGGCGCCCCGGCCTGCCTCGCGAACGTGATCGCGCTGTGCGTCGACTTCTTGACCTTGCCGTCCCCGAGCTCGGCGATGACGAGTGTGCCGGCCATCAGATCACCTTCGCTTCCGTCTTGAGCTTGGTCACGAGCTCCTTCACGTCCTTCACCTTCACGCCGGCGGCGCGCTTGGGCGGCAGCTCGGAGGCGCCGTACGTCACCTTGAGCGCCGCGTCGGGCACCAGCTCCGCCAGCGTGAGCTCGGCCAGCGGCTTCTTCTTCGCGGCCATGATGGCCATGAGCGCGGCGAAGCGGACGCCGTCCGGGTACGCGTGCGTTGCGGCGGTGTGCTTCGACTGCACGCTCTTCGGGTGGATGATCTTGTCGAGCACCGTGACGACGGCCGGCAGCGTGACGCGGATCTGCGCGGTCGCCCCCTCGATCTCGCGGCCGACGACGAGCGCCTTGTCGTCCTCGCTCTTGACCGAGCCCGCGAACGTCGCCTGCGGCCAGCCGAGGTACTCGGCGAGCATCTGCCCCACCTCGTTCGACTCGTTCTCGGCCTGCTGGTAGCCGAGCAGTATCAGGTCCGGCTTCTCCTTGTCGACGACGGCCTTCAGTCCGCGCGCGACGAGGTCCCCGTCGAGCGCCTCGTCCTTCGCGTCGACGCGGATGGCGCGGTCGGCCCCGGTGCCGAGCATGGCGCGGAGCATCTGCTCGTTTTCCTTCGGGCCGAAGGTGACGACCACGACCTCACCCAGTCGCGCCTTCGTGTTGGCGCCGTTCTCGGTGAGGCGGAGCGCCGTCTCGAGGGCGTACTCGTCGTACGGGCTGGACTTGGGCTCCAGCCCCGTCGTGTCGATCTTGCCCTGGGCCGAGAGCTTGATCTTGTTCAGGTTGTCGGGGTCGGCGACCCGCTTGACGGCGACGAGGATCTTCACCGGTAACGCCTCCGGATGAGTGGCGATATGAATGGTGATTCAGCGGCTAGTCGATAGAGGGAGAGGGCCTCCGTGTCAACCCGCCCTGATGCTAAGGTCCCTGCCCGTGCCCCTCACGACGGACTACCTCGTCATCGGCAGCGGCGTCGCGGGGCTGACCTTCGCGCTGGAGGCGGCGGCCCACGGCGACGTCGTCCTCATCACGAAGCGGAGCGCGGACGAGTCGAACACCAAGTACGCGCAGGGGGGCGTCGCGGCCGTCCTCAGCACCGCGGACTCGTTTGCGGCGCACATCGCGGACACGCTCACCGCCGGCGCGGGGCTGTGTCACGAGCGCACCGTCGAGATCGCGGTGAAGGAGGGGCCGGCGCGGGTCCGCGCGCTGCAGGACATCGGCGCCCGCTTCGACCTGGCGGAGGGGGCCGCGCGGGGCGACGCCGACCTGGATCTGCACCTGGAGGGGGGCCACAGCGCCAGGCGCGTGGCGCACGCCGCGGACATGACGGGACGCGAGGTGGAGCGCGCGCTGCTGGAGGCCGTGAAGGCGAGCCCGCGCGTGCGCATCCTGGAGAACCACTGCGCGGTCGACCTCATCACGCTCGCCAAGTACGGCGGCCCGGAGGTGTGCGCCGGCGCCTACGTGCTCGACGAGGACAGCGGGCAGGTGGTGACGTTCCTCGCGCGCGCGGTCGTGCTGGCCAGCGGCGGTGCCGGCAAGGTGTATCTCTACACGACGAACCCCGACGTCGCGTCGGGCGACGGCGTCGCCATGGCGTACCGCGCGGGCGCCGAGATCGCGAACCTGGAATTCTACCAGTTTCATCCGACGTGCCTCTATCACCCGCAGGCGCGGCGCTTTCTCCTCACGGAGGCGATGCGCGGCGAGGGGGCCGTCCTCCGCCGCGTGGACGGCAGCGCCTTCATGAAGGAGCACGACCCCCGCGGCGATCTCGCCCCCCGCGACGTCGTCGCCCGCGCCGTCGACTTCGAGATGAAGAAGACCGGCGCCGAGCACGTGCTCCTCGACATCACCGACAAGAAGCCTGCTTTCGTCCGCGACCGCTTCCCGAACATCTACGAGGAGTGCCTGCGCTGGGGGATCGACATCACGCAGCAGCCCATCCCCGTCGTCCCGGCGGCCCACTTCATGTGCGGTGGCGTGACCACGAACTTCGAGGGACGCACCACCATCCCGGGCCTCTGGGCCATCGGCGAGTGCGCCTCCACCGGCCTCCACGGGGCCAACCGCCTGGCCTCCAACTCGCTGCTGGAGGGCCTGGTCTTCGGCCATCGCGCGGGCGTGGCGCTCAAGGACATCGACCGGAGCAAGCCCTGGCCCGAGGTCCCCGAGTGGGAGGTCGGCGACGCGACGCCGAGCGACGAGGCCGTCATCATCACGCAGAACTGGGACGAGCTCCGGCGCCTCATGTGGAACTACGTCGGCATCGTGCGGTCGAACTCGCGGCTCCGTCGCGCGGCGCGCCGCATCGCGCTCCTGCAGGAGGAGATCGCCGAGTACTACTGGAAGCACGTGGTGACGCGCGATCTCCTCGAGCTCCGCAACATCGCCTGCGTGGCCCAGCTCGTCGTCGAGTGCGCCGCCAGCCGGCGGGAGAGCCGCGGGCTGCACTTCACCATCGACTACCCCGACGTCGACCCGAAGCTCGCGCGCGACACGGTGCTCAAGCGCGGCGTGCCGGCGCATGGCCGATAGCCCCGACTCGCAGCGCGTCGATCGTCCCATGACGCCCCTCACGGCGGCGCTGTGGACCATCGGACTGTGGTTCCTGGAGATGACGTGCGTCTACGTGACGCAGGCGGCCCGCCCGGGAGCCATCGACGACATCGTGAACCTCGGCGCGTGCACCGCGCTGGCGACCTCGCTCGTGATCTTTGCGATGGTGCGCGTGCACGCGCGCGAGTCCTCGCTCCGGTTGACGCTCGCGGTGGCGCCGGTCGGGCCGATCCATCTGCTGCTGTCGATCGCCGCGGGCGCAGGCCTCTATCCCCTCCTGTCGACGATCGACGACCGGATCGTCCATCGATGGCCGTACTCGCCCGAGGACACGCAGGCGATGGAGAGGCTCTTCGCGGTGCCGACCATGTCGTCGCGCGTCGCGCTCGTGCTGGTGGGGTTCGTCGTCATCCCGCTGGCGCGAGAGGTCTTCTTCCGCGGGATCGTGTTCAGCGAGATCATGCGCTCGACGAGCGCCCGCGTCGCGACGGTGGCGAGCGCGGTGCTGTTCTCGGTGTCCCAGCTCGACTGGCGCGCCATCCCCACGACCCTGGTGCTCGGCCTCGCGCTCGCGCGCCTGCGCGAACGCACCGGGACCGTGCTCGCGGCCGCGGCGGCGCACGTGGCGTTCTTCGCCGTCGCCGGCATTCCCGTCCTCGGCGGGCGGGACACCATGGCGGACGTGGTCTTCGCCCCGAAGTGGATCGTGGGCGGCGCGGTGATCGCGCTGCTCGCGCTCGTCGCCGTCGGCGCGGGGCACCGGAGCGACGAGTGAAAGAGAGAGATGTGTGATCGCTAGGTGACGTTCGAGCTGAACAGCGGCTCGACGAGGGCGAAGCGCACGCTGGGCGCGAGGCGGTAGCGCGTCCGGCCGTACTCGCCGGCGTCCCGCACGCGCTCGATGGCGGCCGGGTCGCCGAGGAGATCGCGCACGCGGGAGATGAGGACGCGCACGCGGTGCTCCGCGTCGGCGCTCTCGGGGCCGGGGCCCCCTGCGGCGCGCAGGATCTCGTCGGCGCTGAGCCCCTCCTTCGCGCGGCGGAGCAGCTGCACGACCAGCGGCTCGAGGGCGCGGCGGCGCTCGAGGGAGACCTCGCGGTCGTACACGCGCAGGTGGTGAGCCAGCGTGTCGACGACGAGCGACGCGCCCTCCGTGGCCTTGGCCATGTCGGCGACCGGGACCCGCGTCACGCCCATCGGCGTCGTCACGTAGATGAGCGTCTCGCCCTCGGAAGGCTCGGGCATCGAGTCCAGCTCGTCCGACGACGGGGGGATGCTGATGCGCGCCGCCGACTGGCGCGCCGACGGCGGCGGGGCCGCGGCCAGCCCGGCGCTGGCGGCGCTCACCAGCGCCAGCATCCGCTCGGCGTAGCGCACGACCCGGCTGTCGCCGCTCCGCAGGGCCAGCTGCCAGATCGCGAGCGACGCCTGCCTGTCGGGGAACACCCACCCGTGCTTCTCGCCCGACAGGGCCGCGCGCTCGACCGCCGCGCGCGCCGTCGCCTCGTCGCCCAGCGCGAGGGCGCATCGCCCGACCACGAGGTTCAGCGAGCCCGTGACGAACGCCTCCGGGAGCTTCTCGGCGTGGGTGGCCGCGTGCTCCAGCGCCTCGCGGATCTGGGCGCACGACTCCAGCGTCCGCGCCCGCGTCGCGACGAGATCCTGCTCGTCGATGGCGTCCACCACCGCCAGGTCGGCGCGGAGCTTCTCGGCCTTGCCGAGCCACTGACGCGCCGCCTGCGCGCGCCCCAGCATGGCCAGCGCCCAGGTGCGGTGCTCGGCGAGCTGGTAGCGCAGCATGGGGTGGTCGATCTCGCCGAGGACGACCAGCGCCTCGTCGATGGCGTGCAGCGCCGCGAGCGGACGGTCCGCCGCGATCTCGACGATGGCGAGGACGTCGTGCGCGTCCGAGTGCCGCCACCCCGCCGCCAGCTCGCGCGCGATGCCGATGGCCTGCGTCGCGTGGTGCCGCCCCTCGTCGAACCGCCCGATGCTGCCGAGCGCGATGGCGAGGTTGCCGTGCGCGCTCATCGAGGCCGTGCCGCGCGCCGGGGCGCGGGCCAGGGCCGTCGCGTAGTGCTTGGCCGCGGTCCGCGGGTCGGCCAGGCGCATCGACAGGTGCCCCAGCGTCATGGCCACCGGCGCCCGCCACGCGCCGTCCTCCAGGCGCTCCGCGACGTGCTCGGCCAGGCGCAGCGCGTTCGACGCGTTGACGACCCGGTTGAGCTTCAGCTCGAGCTGCGCCTGCGTGAGGTGCATGTCGAGCTGCTCGCGCAGGCCCGTCGCCTTGGGCGCGGCGGAGAGGGCGCGCGACGCGAGGCGGAGCTCGGCCTCGGCGTGGTCGGCCCGCCCGTCGATGGTGGCGAGGATGGCGCGCTCGATGGCCAGGCGCGCGCCGTCGAGCGGGTTCCACGACGCGGGGGCGCTGGGCAGCGACGCGGCGAGGTCCCGCGCGCGATCGACGCGCCCCGTCTCCCGGTAGGCGCGAAGGAGGCGTACGGCCAGCGTCGGATCGGTCCGCGTCCTCCCCGCCAGGACGCTCTCGATCCACGAGGCGATGAACGGCGCTTCGTCCGCCGCGGCGAGCCGGTCGAGCAGCTGCGAGCACGCGGTGATGGAGACCCCGTCCGCGCCGGGCAGGGACGGCGGCGGCACCGAGCGCCTCGAGTCCGGCAGCGAGCCCGAGCCCGGCGCCGGCGGCACCGAGGGGCGCGGCGGAGGCGGCGGCTGGCTCGGTCGGAGACCGAGCTGCGACGGCGTGCGGGACGGAGGCGGCCCCCCGCCTCCGCGGGGCGTCGAGTCGGACGCCAGGGTGGGGGGCGGTACGAACGCGCGCCGCGCCATCAGGTAGAAAACATAGCGCGAATCGCTCCAGGAGTCTTCTCTCCTGCAATGAAGTATCCTCCAGGTCCGTCCGACAGGCCCACCCCTCGGAGCCATGCAGTCCTCGAACCCCCCCCCGGCTCAGCCTCAGCCCGGCGATGTGATCCTCGGCAAGTACCGGATCGAGCGCGTCATCGGGCTCGGCGGGATGGGAGCCGTGGTCGCCGCGCGGCACCTGCAGCTCGAGGAGCGCGTCGCCATCAAGTTCCTGCTCCCGGAGATGCTGCGGAACGAGGAGGTCGTGCAGCGGTTCCTGCGGGAGGCCAAGGCGGCCATCCGCATCCGCAGCGAGCACTGCGTGCGGGTGCTCGATGTGGGCACGCTCGAGAACGGCGCTCCCTACATGGTCATGGAGTACCTGGAGGGGCAGGACCTGGCGGCCATCGCCGAGGCGCACACGCAGCTCCCCATCCCGGACGTCATCGACTGGGTGCTCCAGGCGAGCGAGGCGCTGGCGGAGGCGCACGCGCTCGGCATCGTCCACCGCGACCTCAAGCCGGCCAACCTCTTCCTGACGCGGCGCGCCGACGGGACGGCGTCGGTCAAGGTGCTCGACTTCGGCATCTCCAAGCAAGCCACGAGCGGCGTCGACGCGGGCGTGACCAAGACGCAGGCCGTCCTCGGCTCACCTCGCTACATGTCGCCCGAGCAGATGCGCTCGACGAAGGACGTCGACGCGCGCGCCGACGTGTGGGCCCTCGGCGCGGTCGTCCACGAGCTCATCTCGGGCCACCCTCCCTTCGACGCCGAGACGATGACCGCCCTCTGCGCGGCCATCCTGCAGGACCCGCCGCGCTCGATGCGCGCCACCCGGCCCGACGCCCCTCCGCAGCTCGAGGCCGCCGTGCGCGGTGCGCTGGAGAAGGACCGCGACCGCCGCTTCCCGAACGTCGCGCAGCTCGCGGCCGCGCTGGCGCCCTTCGGCTCGCCGACGTCGCGCGCGTCGGCCGAGCGCATCGCGCGCGTGCTCGGGGTGCCCGCGGCGGGGAGGCCCATGGCGATCACCGGGGCGGGGTTCCCCGGCGGCGGGTCTTCCCCGGGCTTCGCGCAGCCGCAGCCGATGGCGGCGACGACGGGGGGCTCGTCGGTCGCGACGGGGCCGAGGGGCACCGGTCCCAGCGGAGCGGCCGTCGCGGCCGCCGTCCTCGCGCTCCTCGTCTTCGCGTCGGCGGGCACGGTGGGGCTCGTCGCGTGGAAGCGGCACGTCGCGGAGCCGGCCCCGGCGACGAGCGCCATCGTGACGCCTCAGGCGACTGCCATCCCGTCGGCCCCGGTCGTCCTGGCCGAGCCGAGCGCCGCCGCCCCGGTCGCGGCGCCGTCCTCCGCCGCGGCGCCGTCGTCGTCGGCGGCTCCCGGAGCAGCACCGCAGGGCGTCCCGGGCCCCGGCCACCACCCTCCCGTCGGCCCGGCCCGACCCGGGCCGGCACCGAGCAAGCCCCCTCCTTCCAACGGCAATCCTTTCGGAGACGATCGCAGAGGATGAGAACCCGAGTCGTCGTCGCGTCCGTGCTCACGTTGCTCGCGTCGGTCGCGTTGCCGCTCGCGGCCCCTCGCCTCGCCGCGGCGCAGTCCACGCCGCAGGACCAGGCCGTCGCCCAGTCGCTCTACGACGAGGCGAAGAAGCTCATGGCGGCGAACAAGTGGCCCGACGCCTGCCCCAAGCTCGAGGAGAGCCAGCGCCTCGACCCGACGCCCGTCACGGAGTTCTACCTCGCGGACTGCTACGAGCGCGCCGGACGCACGGCCAGCGCGTGGACGACGTTCCTCGACCTCGCGGCGAGCGAGCACAAGAACGGCGGCGCCAAGTCGGCCGACCGCGAGAAGCTCGCGCGGGACCGGGCCCACGCCCTCGAGCCGAAGCTGTCGCAGCTCGTCATCGACGTGCCGGCGGGCGCGCGGGTGGCGGGCCTCGTGGTCAAGCGCGACGGCGAGGCGATGCGCGAGGCGCAATGGGGGAGCCCGGTGGCGGTCGACCCGGGCAAGCACACCGTCGAGGCCAGCGCGCCGGGCAAGCTGCCGTGGACGACGACGCAGGACGTGCAGTCGCCGGGGGCGAGCACGACGGTGCACGTCGGGGCCCTGGCGGACGCGCCGGTCGTCGTGCCCCCGCCGAGCACGACCGCGCCGGCCGTCCCCCCTCCCGCGACGGGCGACGTCGCCCCCGCGCCGTCCTCGCCGCTGAAGACCGTGGGCCTCATCGTCGGCGGCGTCGGCGTCGCCGGGCTCGCCGTCGGGGGCGTCTTCGGCATCCTGGCGCTGTCGCAGAACGCCAGCGCCAACAGCGGTCACTGCGGCGGCGGCTTCGGCGGCGCGAACCAGTGCGACGCGACGGGGGTGAGCCTCCGCAGCCAGGCCGTCAACTTCGGCAACATCTCCACCATCGGCTTCATCGCGGGCGGGGTGCTCGCGGCGGGCGGCGCGACGCTCTGGCTCGTCGCCCCCTCGGGCCACGTGCAGGCGGCGCCGGCGATGGGTCAGAACGGCGGCGGCGTGCTCGTGCGCGGCGACTTCTGAGTACCCCGGCATGAATGCCGGGGCATGAGAGTGGTCAGACGGGGCCTGTCGCCCGCCGCGCACCTTTCGGCTAGTGTCCCGCGCGTCATGCAGAGCCTGGAGGACGCGAGACCGGACGGCCCGGTCGACCCTGCGCACGCGGGCGTCCTCTCCGACGAGCTCGCCGTCGCGCTCTACGAGCACATGGTGCTCGCGCGCGCCGTCGACGAGCGCCTCGTCGCCCTCCAGCGCGAGGGCGCCATCGCCAGCCACGCCAGCGCCATCGGCGAGGAGGCCGCCATCGTCGGCGCCACCGCCGCGATGCGCGACGACGACTGGATCTTCCCGAGCTCGCGCGAGTTTGCCGCCGCCCTGTGGCGCGGCATGCCGCTCGTGGCCTACGCGCACCACGCGTTCGGCACCGCGCGCGACCCCGGGCGAGGCAGGAACGCCCCCGATCCGCCGTTCTGGAAGGCCGCGCGCGTCGTCAGCGTCTCGCCGCTCGTGGGGACGCAGATCCCGCACGCCGTCGGCGTCGCGTGGGCGGCGTCGATGAAGAAGGTGGACGTGGCGTCGCTCGTGTTCTTCGGCGACGGCGCGACCAGCAGCAACGATTTCCACACGGGCCTCAACTTCGCCGGCGTGACGAAGGCGCCCGTCGTCCTACTCTGCCGCAACAACGGCTGGGCGACCAGCACACCTGCGTCGAAGCAGACGGCGAGCGCCGGGTTCGCCGTCAAGGCGGTCGCGTACGGACTGCGGGGCGTCCGCGTCGACGGCACCGACGTCGTGGCGGTGCTCGGCGCTGTGCGCGAGGCGCGCGCGCGGGCCGCCGCGGGGCTCGGCGGGACGCTCATCGAGGCCGTCATGACGAGGAGCGAACGTGAGGAGCGCGTCGACCCCGTCGCGCGCACCCGCCAGCACCTCGAGTCGCGCGGCCTGTGGGACGCGGCGCGCGAGCAGCGCCTCGCGACCGAGGTGCACGCCGA
>Ga0209415_10016839_pt1 | contig 11695 bp, 8 predicted proteins | sample PeaSoiSIISIP2007_FD_187696 | JGI IMG/M metagenome (GOLD analysis project Ga0209415, IMG submission 187696) | Peat soil microbial communities from Weissenstadt, Germany - SII-SIP-2007 (SPAdes) (version 2) | ecosystem: Environmental > Terrestrial > Soil > Wetlands > Peat | place: Germany... | reverse complement strand
TGGTACGGGCAGATCTTCGATTTCAAGCTGCGCGGCAAGGGCGAACGCAACGCTTTTATCGACATGGGCGACCAGTTCATCAACCTGACGCGGGTGCCCGATTACCAAGTCGCCGGCCAGGAGCGGCGGCATATCGGGTTCGTCGTCGACGACCGCTCCCGCATCATCGAGCTGGCCAAGGCTGCTGGTGCACGTTTTGTCGAAGGCCCGTTCCTCGATTTCCTCGACCCCTGGGGCAACCGGCTCGAAATCATCGAATATTCCAACATCCAGTTTACCAAGGCGCCCAATGTGCTGCGCGGCATGGGGTTAAAGCTCGCCAAGAACGCGAACGCGACAAAGGAGTTGACCGAAAAAGGCATGACGCCGGAGTGAGACCGGTGAGCGCGATGCAGCTGAGCCTCATCGTGCGCGGCCAGCACCAGCCGGGCGACATCGCCGCCCATCTGCAGGACGACCTGGAGCTTGTGCGGCGGGCCGACGAACTCGGGTTCGACGGCATCGTCAAGGGTTCGCATTACAGCGCCCATCCGTTCGAATCGGTGCAGCAGATCCCGTTCCTCGCCTATGCCGCGGCGGTCGCGCCCCGGCTGCGCCTCATCTGCGGCCTCGTGCTCTTGCCGCTGCACAAGCCATTGGACCTCGCCGAGCAGCTCGCCACCCTCGACATCATTTCCGGCGGCAAGCTCGTCTTCGGCTGCGGCATCGGCTACCGCGATGTCGAGTTCAAGGCGTTCGGCGTGCCGCGCGCGGGCCTGGGCCGGCGCTTCGAAGAGAGCCTCGAGGCGATAAAGCGGCTGTGGACCGAGGATTTCGTCACGATGACCGGCTCGCATTTCGAGCTCGACCGCGCCAATTGCACGGTAAAGCCGCTGCAACAGCCGACACCGCCCGTTTGGATCGGCGCCAATGCCGATATCGCGATCCGCCGCGCCGCGCGGCTTGGCGATTGCTGGTACATCAACCCGCACAGCACATTGTCGACGATCGAGCGCCAGATCGGGATCTACCAGCACGCGCTCGACGAATGCGGGAAGCCCTTCCCGAGCGAACTGCCAATGCGCCGCGAGGTCTTTGTGGCGCCGACCCGCGCCGAGGCGATCCGCCGCGCCCAGCCCTACCTCGAAGAGAAATACAAGGCCTATCGCGCCTGGGGGCAGGACAAGGTGATGCCCAAGGGCGATGATTTCGACCACGGCTTCGAGGAACTCCTGGACGATCGCTTTCTCCTGGGTTCCCCCGCCGATGTCGCCGAGCAGATGATCCGGCTCAACCGTCGGCTCGGGGTCAACCACATCGTCGCCTCGGTGCATTGGCCGGGCATGCCGAAAAGCCTTGCGCTCGACCAGTTGCAGATCCTGGCGGATGAGGTAATGCCCCAGGTGCGGCGGGGAATCTGAGCCAATGTGACCACCGCATTGGTGCCGCCCGCCGCGGCGCCCGCGCTCAAAAATCCGTGCAGCGGCCGCCCACTTCCCAGTCGCCGTAACGGGTCGGCTCGGGCCCTTTCGGTCCGCCGATCTCGCGCGGCCGCTTCGGCTGATCTCCCGCGGGGTTGGCCGGCTTTTCGTCCGGCTGTTGCGAGAGCGGCGTGGTTTGATCGTTCGGTTTTGCGGTCATGACGGTACTATGGTGACCACGCGATCCCCTCTCAACTACCGCGTGGTCATCCTTGCCATGCGCTTTTTCCGGAACGATGATTGGGGGACGGCGTTAGCGTGCGACTTCTCCTTCCGCTTCCGTCTCGGCTCATGACTGCAGCAGAACCTTACGTCAGGACCTCGGCCTCGCTTGCGCCGACTTCAGCCCGCCAGGTCGCGCTCGATCTGTTGGGCGCGGTGCTGCACCGCAAACGACCGCTCGACGATGCGATCGAGGAACACCGGGCGATGGCCACGCTGCCGGCGCGCGATCGTGCGTTCGCCCGCCTCTTGGTCGCGACGGTGCTGCGCCGGCTCGGGCAGATCGATGCGCTGATCGGCGGCTGTCTCAATACGCCGCTCGCACCGCGGGCGGCCGTCGTCCACGACATCCTGCGGCTCGGGATTGCTCAGCTCTTGTTCCTGCGGACGCCGCCGCATGCCGCGGTCGCAACCAGTGTCGACCTCGCCCATGCCAGGGGGTTCGTGTCGCATAAGGGCCTGGTCAACGCGGTGCTGCGCCGGCTGAGCCTCGAAGGCCGCGACCGGATCGAAGGTCAGGATGCCGCGCGCCTCAACACCCCGGACTGGCTGTGGCAATCCTGGAGCCGCGCATACGGCGAGGAGTGCGCGCGCGCAATCGCCGGCGCACATCTGAAGGAAGCGCCGCTCGATCTGACGCTGCGCAGTGATGATGTGTCGTGGCGCGAGAAGCTTCAGGCGGTGCAGCTGCCGACCGGGTCGCTGCGCCGGGCCGGTGGCGGCGCGGTGAGCGCATTGCCCGGTTATGCGGAGGGCTCGTGGTGGATCCAGGATGCCGCGGCCTCCCTGCCGGCGCGCCTGTTTGACGATGTTGCCGGACGCGCCGTCGTCGATCTTTGCGCTGCACCCGGCGGCAAGACGGCGCAACTAGCCAATGCCGGCGCGCACGTTACCGCGATCGACCGCTCGACCCGCCGGCTCGAGCGGCTGATCGCCAATCTGCGCCGGCTTGACCTGGAGGTCTCGGCGATTTCCGCCGATGGCTTGACCTGGCGGCCCGAGCATCCGGCCGACGCGGTGCTCTTGGATGCGCCGTGCACCGCGACCGGCGCCATCCGGCGCCATCCCGACGTGGCGCATCTGAAGCACCCGGAGGATGTTGCCCGCCTCGCGGTCGTGCAGGAAAACCTGCTGCGCGCGGCGGTCGATATGCTGCGGCCGGGCGGCACCCTGGTTTATTGCACCTGCTCGCTCGAGCCCGAGGAGGGGCTGGAGCGCATCGAGGCGCTGCTGCAGTCCGGGGCTCCGGTCGAGCGTCACCCGATCGAACCCGCCAGGATCGGCGCGCCGGCCGATTGGGTCACACCGCAGGGCGATTTGCGCACCCTCCCCTGCCACCTCGCCGAATATGACGGGGTCGACGGTTTTTTTGCCGCGCGTCTGGTAAAGTTCGGCGCACCCTGAGTCGCGCGCCGCGTGAATCGGCCCGCGCTTGGCTTGCGGGCGGTGGCTTTCCTTGTTACGAAGCGACATGGATAGGACCGCCCGACACGCCGTCCGCGGCCTCCGCCGAGCGGCCGGTTCTGCGGACGCCGCCATGCCCGCGTCGCGCCGATGAAGACGGCTCCCAGTCACCGCGCGCGTCCATCGCAAGACATTGCAACCTACGGCACCGAGGTGCCCGATGCGTTCACCCGCTTGCGGCGGGACGCGTTGCGCGCGCTCGCCGCGGGCCCGTTTTATCGTCATACGCTGATCGGCCCGGTACCGGCCGATTTGCGATTGAAACTCAACGAACGCTGGCCGGGCGACGCCAAACGGGGAGCCGCCATTCTCGCCGGCGAGATCGAATTTTTGGGCGAGCTGGTGCGCCACCCGCTGCCGGTGTGGTTCCCCGCCGACGCCGGACCCGGCTGGCTCGCCGCGTGGCACGGGTTCGGCTGGCTCGCCGATTTGATCGGAACCGGCGCCGCGGCGCGCGACCCGGCACGGGCGCTGGTCCACAGCTGGCTGATCGACAGCGCCGCCTGGCACCCGATCGCCTGGCGCTCCGATGTCGTGGCGACCCGGATCTTTGCCTGGATCATGCATTTCGAGGAGTTGGCCGGGCGCGAAGCCGATCGGCCGCTGCGCCGGGCGATGCTGGCGAGCATCGCGCGACAGTTGCGGCACCTCGCCCGCACCGCCGCCTGGGAACTCACCGGCCCGGCGCGGCTCCGCGCGGTAAAGGGCCTCATCGGCGGGCTGGCCGCGCTCGGCGGCTCGCCGAAGCGAATGGCGCGGGGGCTGCGCGTTCTCGAACGCGAACTGTCGATACAGATCCTGTCCGATGGCGGCCACCGCAGCCGCAATCCCTCGGTGCAGCTCGCGGTATTGCGCGACTTGATCGACATCCGCGCGGTGCTGCGCGCCGCACAGATCGCCGTCCCTCCTCCGCTGCAGCACGCGATCGAGCGGATGGCACCGATGCTGCGCTTTTTTCGTCACGGTGATCGCCGTCTCGCGCTGTTCAACAATTCGGTCGAGGAGGATGCGGTCGTCGTCGACCTCGCCTTGACGCGCTCGGAGACGCGGGGCCAGCCCCCGATGCCGGCGCCACAATCCGGCTTTCAGCGCCTCCAGGCGGGTCAGAGCCTGGTAATCGTCGATACCGGCAAACCGCCGCCGCGCGGATTCGACGGGGAAGCCCATGCCGGAACCCTGTCGATCGAGCTGAGCCAGGGGCGCGAGCGCATCATCGTCAATTGCGGTGGCTATCGCGGCGCCAAACCGGCCTGGCGCCGGGTCGCGCGGTCGAGCGCGGCGCATTCGGTGCTGGTCGTCGGCGATACGAACGCTGTCGAATTGCACGCCGACGGCTCGCTTGGCCATGCGCCGAGCCAGGTGCGCTGCGAGCGCGCCGAGGAGGGCGGGCATCAATGGATGGCGGCCACCCATGACGGGTATCGCCCGCGTTTCGGCGTCACCTACGCGCGCGAGCTTTACCTTGCCGCGGACGGCGACGATCTGCGCGGCGAAGACAAGCTGACCGGCCGTTCCGGTGCACCGTTCGCGGTGCGCTTTCACCTCCACCCCGCAGTCGAGGCCTCGCTTACCGAGGACGGTGGCGGCGCGCAGTTACGGCTGGCGAGCGGCGCGGTGTGGCGGCTGCGCGCGTCGGGTGCGGAGATGGGCCTTGGCGAAAGCATCTATCTGGGCACCGGCGAATTACGCAAAACCCAGCAGATCGTACTGAGCGGTACGACCGGCCCAAGCGGCGCCACGGTGCGCTGGGCGATCCGGCGCGAGCCGAAACCGCCCGACCCGGCGCGCCCCGACCAGGCTCGAAAAGACGAGATCTAGCCGCCGATGCCGGATCCGGTGCTGCTCGCGGCGATAGCTCCCGCGGCCGGACTCACCGCCTGCCTCGGCACCCGCGCCTTGATCCCACTGTTGCGTCGGGCGGCCGTGCTCGACCATCCAAACGAGCGGTCGCTGCACGCGGCGCCGACCCCGCGCGGCGGCGGGATTGCGCTCATCGGTGCGATCCTCGTTGCCTGGCTCGCCCTGATCGTGGCCGGAGCCGTCGCGCCGAGGCTCCTCGTCGTCCTCTTCGCCGCGGCGCTGCTCGCGGCGATATCGTGGATCGACGATTTGCGCGGGTTGTCGCCAGCGATCCGGCTGTTGGCGCAGTTCATCGCGGTCAGCTTCGGCATGCTGGCCCTGATGCCGGCGGCGCCGGTGTTTCAGTTCCGGCCGATGCCCGGTCTGGATGCCGCCGCCGCGGCGCTGTTGTGGCTGTGGTTCGTCAATCTGTTCAATTTCATGGACGGCATCGACGGGCTGGCGGGCAGCGAGGCGGCGGCAATCGGCATCGGCCTCTTGTTGTTCGCCGGGGTTGGCGCTGGCAGCGATCCCGGCTTCGCCGCGCTCTCGGGGTCGGCCGCGGCGGCGGCGCTCGGATTTCTGGTGTGGAACTGGGCCCCCGCCCGCATCTTTCTCGGCGATGTCGGCAGCGTGCCGTGTGGCTATCTGTTGGGTTTTCTGCTCCTCGATGTCGCCCGCCGTGGGTACTGGAAGATCGCGCTCATCCTGCCGCTCTATTTCCTCGCCGACGCGACCTTGACGCTGTTGCGCCGTCTCCTGCGCGGCGAGCGGGTGTGGCAGGCGCACCGCCAGCATTTCTATCAGCGCGCCGTGCAGCGCGGTCTCAGCCATGCGGCAGTGGTGCGGCGCGTGATCGCCGCCGACCTCATCCTCATCGGTTGCGGCTGGGTGTCGGAGAATGGCTGGGGGTTGGCCGGCGTCGCCCTGGCGGTGGTCGTGGTGACGGCGCTCCTTGTGAGCTTCGGCGGCGGAGGGCGCCCGCGCGCCGACTGACGCTTGCCGCCTGGCAGGGGGCGTCCTATAGAGGCCGTGAAACCGCGCATCGATGAGGGGTTGGCATGACCGCCGCGCCGCGACCGATCCGCCGCGCGCTGATCTCGGTCAGCGACAAAGGGGGGCTCGCGCGCTTTGCCGCCGAGCTTGCCGCGCGCGGCGTTGCCCTGGTCTCGACCGGCGGCTCGGCGCGCGCGCTGGCCGAGGCCGGGCTCCCGGTCACCGAGGTCGCAACGCTGACCGGCTTCCCCGAGATTCTCGACGGCCGGGTCAAGACGCTCCACCCGGCGGTTCATGGCGGGCTCTTGGCGCGGCGCGACCGGCCCGATCACCTGGCGACGCTGGCCGCGCACGGGATTGCCGAGTTCGACCTCCTCGTCTGCAACCTCTATCCGTTCGCCGCGACGGTTGCATCGGGCGCTGGGCGCGAGGAATGCATCGAGAATATCGATATCGGCGGCGTCGCGCTGATCCGCGCCGCGGCAAAGAACCACGAGTTTGTGACGGTCCTCACCGATCCGGCGGATTACGATCGCGTGCTGGGCGAGGTGGCGGCGTCCGGCGGCGTCAACCTCGAGACCCGTCGCCAATTGGCGCGCAAGGCCTATGCGCTGACCGCGGCCTACGACGCGGCGATCGCGGCGTGGTTCGCCGAAGATGAGGGCGTGGCCTTTCCCGAAACCCTGGTCGTCGCCGCCCGGCTCGCTGAAGAGACCCGCTACGGCGAGAACCCGCACCAGCGCGCCGCGCTCTACCGCACCGACGAGAGGCGCCCCGGGGTCGCGAGCGCGCGGCTGGTCCATGGCCGGGAAATGTCCTACAACAATTACGGCGATACCGACGCCGCCTTCGAGCTGGTCGCCGAATTCGGCGCCCCGGCGGTCGCAATCATCAAGCACGCCAACCCGTGCGGCGCCGCGGTGGCGACCAGCCTGCGCGAGGCCTGGGAGAAGGCGCTTGCCTGCGACCCGATAAGCGCATTTGGCGGCATCGTCGCGGTCAACCGCCCGCTCGATGCGGCGACCGCCACGGCTATCGCGCAGATCTTCGTCGAAGTCGTGATCGCGCCCGACGCCGAACCGGCGGCCGTGGAGATCCTCGCGCGCCGGAGCACGCTGCGCCTCCTCTTGACCGGCGGCCTCCCCGACCCCAAGGCGCCAGGCATGCATTTGCGCTCGGTCGCCGGCGGCCTCCTGTTCCAGGAGCGCGACCGCGTCTCGATCGCGGCCGATGCGCTCGAAGTGGTGACCAAGCGCAGGCCGACCCCGGCGGAGATCGCCGACCTCCTGTTCGCCGACACGATCGCCAAGCACGTCAAGTCGAACGCGATCGTGTTCGCCAAAGACGGCGCCACGGTTGGGATCGGCGCCGGCCAGATGAGCCGGGTCGACAGCGTCAAGATCGCCGCCCAAAAGGCCGCCGAGGCGGCCGCTAATGCCGGGCTCACAGAGCCGCCGACGCGCGGCTCGGTCGTCGCCTCGGACGCGTTCTATCCGTTCGCCGACGGGCTCGAAGCGGCGATTCTGGCCGGCGCAACCGCGGCGATCCAGCCCGGCCGCTCGCGCCGCGACGCCGAAGTCATCGCCGCCGCCGACAAGGCCGGGATCGCCATGGTGTTCACCGAGATCCGCCACTTCCGGCATTGACCGACTGCCTGCTCCCACTGCGGGAGAGGCCTTGTGAAATCTCGTCAAGCGGCCAGACCGGGCGGCGCGGAAGTGCGACGCGCCGCAGCGAGCGTTTGGCTCCGCTTCCTTGGTGTGACGCGGTTCACAGATTCGTGCAAGAATCCTGGGTATCATCCCAATAGCGGTAGATGTTTGTAACCATCCCGCATTCGCAACGGGAGGATACCATGACCTGGTTTGAAGATCTCCTCACCCCATACCACCAGCAAGACACTGATTATTATTGTGGTGCTGCGGTCGCCCAGATGATCTTGGATTCGATAGGATCCGGGCTGCTCGATCAGAATACTCTATATAACTCAAACCATGCACATTCCAGTCCAGGCTGGTATACCTCGCCCGATGGCCTGAATTATACGCTTAACGCATTCATGCCGCCGCCGCCGACCTTCGACAGCTTTTTTATTGTCGAGCGCGCGAACACCGAACCGGACGGGTCTGCCAACATCGTCCGCACGCTGCGCTATTTCCGCGTCGCAACGGGTACTCTGGTCTACGGCTGCGGCCATTGGGTCGCGGTGCGCGGCGTGAAGACGGACGTGGACCCCGCGGGCGAGGAGGGTTCTTATACGATCGAAGGCTTTTATATAAACAATCCATGGCCGCCGACCCCGAGTTTTTACGATGCCGCCCTCGCGCCGCCGCCGCCGCATGCAAACCCCGATGGCTGCGGCACCGGGGGCGACCGCGGCAGCGCCAACGAATATGTGACCTATGCGGAATGGCAGAATACCTATTTCACCGGCTGTGACGCGTATGGAGTGGGCCATGTACAGTTCATCAGCGTGTGCGATCCGCGCCGGCCGCCGCTGCGTCACCTCAAGCTGGTCGGGCAGCCGCGCGTGACCCCGGGTCGGCAGCTGATCTCGCGCGACGACGCACTGGCGATGGCGGCTCGCGGGCTCGCCGCGCATCACCGCGCCAACCTGACGTGCACGTTGAACCCGGCGCTGCAGGGCGCCCGCCCGGTCAGCGCCCACCTCGTGCAACGATTGGATCGGCGCGACGAATTCTACTACCTGATCGTCATGCATCGCGGCGAACAGCCGACGGCGATCGTCCGCGGCGACGCCCTGCACGGGACGTTCCACGGCGCCTTGTCGCTGGAGGGCGTCACCCGCTCGCCGATCATCGCCCCCGATGACGCGGTCGCGGCGGCGCGCCGGGCTGTGATCGACCGGCGCGACGGGCATGGCCGCATCGTTCTGCGCGACGATGCGTTCTGCTTGAGCCCGGTGATGGTGTGGCGCCCGTGCCAAGAATCACGTTCGCCCTATTACCCCTTCTATCAGATCACGGTCGGCGCCGACACGATCTACGTCGGTCACGACGGGCGCGTCTATCCGGAGCTGCACGATCTGGGGCGCGGGTAACCGCGCCCTCAGATCGGGTCGAGCGGCCAGACCGGGCGGCGAACTTTGTCGAAGAGTTCCGGGGTGTAGATTTCCGAGCACAAGGCGCCGGTGTCGACGAGGATGATCTCTCGCGCGATCGGCTCGAAGGCGGCGCGGAAATGCTGCATCGATTTGACCGCAACGGTGGTGTAGCGGGTGGGGTCCAGCCCCAATGAGGTGAACTGCGCGAGATCGACCGCCTGGCCGTTATTGGTGATGAGGACGATGTCGATGCCGCTTGGCCCGCCGACCCGGAACACCATCGAGGGCCCGTAATCGCGCTCGAGCCCGCCGCCCATCGGGCCATAGGCGACGAACTTGCCATCGCTGAGGTGGGTGATCTCGCCGGTCAAGGTCAACGGCCCGCCGCCCATGCGCGGATCGGTTTTGCCGCCGAGCGTCAGGGTCGCCGGCCCGATCCCGGCGCGCATGCCCTTGCCGACCGCCTCGGGGTCGCAGATCGCATGAAAGGCGACGCGTTCGACTTGCGCTTCGATGAGGCCCTGCAGAAACGCCGTCGCATCGCCGTAACCGCCGCCGCCGGGGTTGTCGGTGTAGTCGGCGACGACCAGCGGCTTGTCGCCGGGCCTGCCTTCCTTGGCGCGGGCGGCCGCCTCGGCGACCGACAACAGCGTAAAGCTCTGATAGTCGCGGGTGGCCCACGCGTGATCCATGAATTCTTCGGCGATTGCCTGCCCGCGCCCGGTGTTGCCGTCAACCGTCACCGTGACCGACGGGCCGACATCGCGGATGTTCGACCGGCTGAACCCGGCGCAGATGCTGACCGCGAGCGCGTCGCCCGCATTCTCCAGCGCCTCACCGCGTGCGATCAGCTCGGCCATCGGCCCCTGCTGGTGGCGGCCGCGGTCGAGCCCGTAGAGCATCGGCCGGCGGGCGATTACGGTACGCGGGCGCACCTCGCCCGCCATCGCGCGTTCGAGCAGTTGCGCGCCCTGCCAGGCACGCTCGTATTGGTCGACATGCGGATAGGTGCGAAAAGCGATGAGGGCGCTGGCATTGTCGGCCATCATCTGCGTGACGTTGGCGTGGAGGTCCAATGTCACAATGATCGGCACCTCGGGCCCGAGCGTCTTGCACAAGCGCGCGAGGAGCTCGCCTTCGCCGTCTTCGTACGAATCGACGACCATCGCGCCGTGCAGGTGCAAGAGGACGCCGTCGATCGGGCCCTGGCGCGCGGCTGCATCGAGGATCATGCCGCCAATCTGTTCGAACGCGTCGTCGGTGACGATGCCTGACGGGTTGGCGTTGGCCGAGACCGGGTGGATGAGGATCCAGCCGTATTTGTCGGCCGCCTCGAAGGTTGCGCCCAAAGCCGAGCGGGTGCCGCGGAACGCCGCCGGGATCTCGTTGTCGCGGTGAAAGTCACGGCGCCGCCACAGCGCCATATCGGTCTTCTGCACGCTGAAGGTGTTGGTCTCGTGCATGAACCGACCGGTCAGAACACGCTTCACCCCTCGCATCTCCCTCCAACGACGATGGTTTCACCCTTATCACGCCATGGCTCCGAGCGTCAGGCGGAAAGAAACCACAAGAACCGGGAAGCGGGAGCGCCCGGTTTGACGTCATCCCCGGTGCGCGCTCGGCTTTCGGTGGCGATGGCAGGAGGCGAGGGAGGTCAGGGGGGCGCGTATCTACCGTTCGAAGTATCCGGGGTGAAGGTGTGGAGGTGGGGAGCGCGGGCGGGGTGGGCGCATGCCGAGTTGAGCGCAGGAGAGGGTCGAGAGGGGGAGATAAAGGGAGGGGACGTACGGCTGTTGGATAGCGAAGGCCGGGTTGTGGCGGAGGTGTTTGGGCTGAAGGTCAGGCGGGCAACTGCCGCAACGCTGAAGAGGGCAGGAGAGTCGCAAGGGGCAGATCGGGTTTATCGGCTGGAGTGGCGGGAGTCTGCAGGGAAGGAGGCGACGGTAGCGTCAGAGGGCCGGTGGGTAGTGCTGACGAAGGGGTCAGCGCTGGGCGAGGGATTGGCAAAGCGGCTGAAGGCAGCGGGCGCAAAGTGCATCACGGTGGCGGGAGCCGGGGAGTTGTCCTCGGCGTTGACAGGGGCACAGGAGCCGATAGCGGGAGTGGTGTGCCTGTGGGGAGCGGAGTCACGGGCGGCGCCCCAGGAATTGGCGCAGGCGGCGGAGGCACTGAGCATCGAGGCACTGGAGATGGTGCAGTGCTTGGTGGGAGGAAAGCAGAAGCAGTCGCCGCGGCTGTGGCTGGTGACGCGAAGTGCGCAGGCAGTAGTACACAAAGACGAAGTGACGCCGAGCGCAACTTCGTTGTGGGGCTTGGGTCGAGTGGTGATGCTGGAGCATCCAGAGCTCGAGTGCACGCTGGTGGATTTGCCGACCGGCGCCGAGGACGCCGGAGAATTGTTGTGGCAGGAGCTCAGACAAGAGAACGACGAGAATCAGACGGCGTATCGGGGAGGCAAGCGATACATCGCGCGACTGGTAAAGGCAGCCCTTGGTGAGCAGAAGACAAACGAAAGCGTACGCACAGATGCAGCGGCCAAGAGCACGGTGCTGGTAACTGGAGGACTGGGCGCGTTGGGCCTGCAAGTAGCGCAATGGTTGGTGGAAGAAGTTGGGGCCAAGCATGTGGTGTTGATGGGGCGCAAGGAGCC
>Ga0209415_10016838_pt1 | contig 11695 bp, 7 predicted proteins | sample PeaSoiSIISIP2007_FD_187696 | JGI IMG/M metagenome (GOLD analysis project Ga0209415, IMG submission 187696) | Peat soil microbial communities from Weissenstadt, Germany - SII-SIP-2007 (SPAdes) (version 2) | ecosystem: Environmental > Terrestrial > Soil > Wetlands > Peat | place: Germany... | reverse complement strand
TGCGTCGCCGTCGTCGACGCGGCGGGGGGAGGGCTCGAACGACTCGTGAGCATCGCCGTGGCGGCGATCGCGACCACGACGGCCAGCCCGGTGCCGAGGACGACGAGGGGTCTCCCCCGTTTGCGCGGCACGAGGCCGAGCCGCTCCGCGGTCGTCGACGCCGTGGACGACCCGAGCCTGGCGAGCCGGAGCGCGTGGTCCCCACCGCTCACCGCCATCGACGGGGGTCGCGACGTGGTCGCGGCGAGCCTCGTCTCGGAGAGCGGGTTCACGTCGTCCGAGCTGCTGATCCGCACGTTCCCCGACGAGTCGTCGACCGGAGGGATGCTCCTGCGCAGGCGCGGGATCACCGGGTCCCCGAACGTGCGCACCTTCGTGTCGGTGTATCGAGCGAGCACGTCCCGGACCTCGGCCAGCGAACGCGGTCTCTCCGCGCGGTCGCGACGCAGCAGTCGCCCTACGAGGTGCGCCACATCCTTCGGAACCGCGGGCATCACCCGCTCCAGCGGCACGATGGAGTCATTCATCACAATCTTCAGGATCTGACCGATGTTGTCGGCCTCCGTCGGCCGGCGCCCGGTGAGGCACTCGTAGAGAATGATGCCGAATGCCCAGGCGTCCGCGCGCTGATCGACGTCGTGATCCCCGAAGATCTGCTCCGGCGCCATGTAGTACGGCGTGCCGAGCATCGCCCCCGTGCCCGTCAGTCCACCGCTCTGGCCGGCGTCGCTCTCGATGGAGAGCACCTTGGCGATCCCGAAGTCGAGAACCTTGACGACCCGCGCCCCGCCGCCCTCGTCGGCCAGGAAGATGTTGTCGGGCTTGAGGTCGCGGTGGACGATCCCGGCGGCGTGCGCGGTACCGACGGCGCTCACGACGGGGAGCAGGATGCGCGCGACCTCGTCGAGCGGCAGCGCTCCCTCTCGCTCCAGGCGATCGCCCAGCGACTCGCCACGGAGTAGATCCATCACCATGACGGGCGACCCGTCCTCGAGCTCGAGCACGTCGTCGATCTCGATGATGTTCGGGTGACGCACGGCGCAGGCGGCGCGCGCCTCGCGGAGGAAGCGCTGCCGGACCGAGACCTCGGCCGCCCGCTCGGGTTTCAGCAGCTTGAGGGCGACGGCCTTGCCGGTGACCGTGTGCGTCGCGGCCCACACGATCGCCATTCCGCCTTCGCCGATCTTGCGATCGAGGTGGAAGCGGCCGCCGATGAGCATCCCCTGTGCGAGGTCCGCCACGACTCCGCCATTAGACCCGACTGCCGCCGTCGCGGGAAGGCAGGCCTCGGCAAGCGCCGGGCAGGGCCTACTCGCATGGCGTAGACTGTCCGATGGATTGCAGATCGGAACCGTCGTCGGCGGTGACTTTCGTGTCCTCCGCCCCATCGGGTCAGGGGGAATGGGCGCCGTGTGGCTCGCGGAGCAGCTGAGCGTCGGCCGCAAGCGCGCGCTGAAGGTCATGCGCGGCGACATCGTGCACGACCAGAGCCTTCGCGAGCGCTTCGCCCAGGAAGCGAAGATCGGTGCGACCATCGACAGCGACCACGTCGTGGAGGTCGTCGCGGCCGGCATCGACGAGAAGCTCGACCTGCCGTGGCTGGCCATGGAGCTGCTCGAAGGGCGTGACCTGGCTGCCGTCGTGCTGGAGCGCGGCGGGCTGCCGCTGGCCGAGGTCGCCGAGATCGCGCACCAGCTCGGGCACGCGCTCGCGGCGGCGCACGCCGTCGACGTCGTGCACCGCGACCTGAAGCCGGAGAACGTGTTCCTGGCGCGGTCGCGGCGCAGCGGTGGCGCAGCTTTCGACGTGAAAGTCCTCGACTTCGGGCTCGCCAAGGTCGCGGACGACGCGCGGACGTCGAGCGGAGCAGGCTCCATGCTCGCGGGGACGCCGCTCTACATGGCGCCCGAACAGACCGAGGTCGGCAGAGCGGCGACATCGGCGATCGACGTCTGGGCGCTCGGCCTCATCGTCTACCGGACGATCACGGGACACTATTTCTGGCGCTCCGCTCGCGACGGGGTGCCGTCGATGACTGCGCTGATGCGCGAGGTCCTGCTCGATCCGATCGCGACAGCCTCGGTCCGCGCCGCCGAAGACGGGGTTGCCGGACGGATCCCCGAGAGCTTCGACGCGTGGCTCGCGCGCTGCCTCGAACGCGAGCCGGGGCGCCGCTTTCCGGACGGGGGACGGGCGTGTGCCGCGCTCGCGCCGCTCCTCGGCGGCCTCGCCGTCCCCGACAGCACGCCGGCCGGCGATGCGCCTCGCGCGAGCACGTTGCCCAGCCGCGCCGATCCGACGTTTCGATCGCCGGCGCCGCGCTCGAGCCGGCCCGGACTGGTCGTGCTTCACGACGATGCCGACCTCGGAGTCGCGCGAGTGAGCGACGTCGTCGTGGTCCACTGGCGCGCCACGCCGACGCTCGCCAGCGTCGAGAGGATGGGCGCCGCGCTCGCGCAGGCCGTCCGAGAGCTCGACGGCCGACCCGCCATCATCCTGCCCATCATCTACACCTCGAGCCCCGCGCCCGAGGGCAAGGTGCGCGACCATCTCCAGCTCACGATCGAGAAGCAAGAGCGCATGGTGTGCTGCGCGGCATACGTGGTCCTCGGCTCGGGCTTTCAGTCCGCGTCGCTCCGGGCGATCATCGCGGGGATGGTGCTCGCAATCCGGCCGAAGCACCCGACGAAGGTCTTTCGTTCGGTGCGTGAAGCGATCACCTGGGCCAGCACGCGGACGGATTCCAGCGGTGGTGGTCTCTCGCCGGATGATCTCGTGGAGGCGATCGAACGATTCCGCGAGAGCCGCCCTCCGTCGCGATAGTGACACGCGGCTCCGCGAGGAACCGCGATTCCTCTTCGCACGCTCATCCCGAGCGCCCACCCTCCTTCACCCTCGCGACCTCCTGCTGCAGGATGCGCCGCACGATGGCGATGGCGCACGCGTAAGTGCTGTCGACTCCGAAGTAGCTGAGGCTCTTCGATAGCAGCGACTGCCGCCGCGAGTACGGGGTGTCCGACGCGTAGTGCAGGAACCCGACGTCGAACGGCGTCTTGTCGCTGAGGTGCACGATCTCGTCGCGGGGCAAGGCGTGCGGGTAGATGAGCTCGTAGATGGCGCCCAGGAAGGGGCCGGCCTCCATCTCGAGGACCGTGTACCCGCCGCGATAGAACGCCGTCATGTAGCGCCGGTTCTGCAGGAACGCGCTGCGCACGGTGAGCGCTGCCTGGTTGTCGAAGACGCTGCCGCGCAGGAGGTAGGGGGCGACGTCGCCCGCGCCGAACGCGTTGCGGAAGAGGAACGTGTTGCGCGAGTGCTCGTCGTAGCAAACCCCCGACAGCGAGACGTCCCCCACGCGCCCGTTGAGCGTCGCGGCCTTGCCCATCACGTAGACGCCACGCAGCTCCCCCACCCCCTGCCCCAAGCGCGAGAGCAGGTAGTAGGCCGCCATGCCGAGGGGGTAGTCGATGTTGAGGATGAGGGCGTCGCTCGCCCGCAGCGCGTCGAGCCCCTCCACGTGCAGCCGCGGATCGAGGCACCTCGCGTCGAGGCGCGAGACCTCGATGACCTGGGCGTCCACGTCGACGTGCCCCGGAGTCGAGAGGTGCGAGAGCCCTGCCAGCTCCTCGAACGAGCGCACCTGGCGGATGCGCTCCCCGCTGTCGTCCGCGTGGATCCAGCCGCGGAGGAGGTAGTAAAGGATGGACGCGGTGTGCGCGTCGTCGCCCCCCGCGAGGGCCTCCTCGACGTCGCGGGCGAGGTTCTCCGGGTTGTCGCGACGCGCCCAGCTGGCGATGGCGTCGACGTGCGAGCGCGCGTAGCCGCCGACGAGGTTGGCGATGGCGTGCGTGTTCGAGGAGACGAAGTACACGGGCGGGCGCCGCGGGGGCGAAGCGCGCATCGTCGCCGGCTCGACGCCGCTCCACCAGCGCTGGGCCGCACGCTGGTACTGCGAGTGCGAGGCCGCGAGCATGCGGATCTTGAGATCGAGCGGCGCGGCGGACACCGCGCGGATGGCGTGATCGAAGCGGGCGCTGCCGAACGCTTCGACCAGCTTGCTCATGTTCGCTTCGTCGAGCCCCAGCGCGGCGGCCACCTCCGGCCGCTTCGTGGTCGCGGTCAACGAGCGCAGGCGCCCGTGCATCTTGTTCCACTCGATCTGGTAGGCCGTGACCATCGGCACGAGATCGTCGATGTCGCTGGCGCTGGCGATGAAGACCGCGAGCGTGCCGGCGCCGTCGTAGCGGAGCGGCCGGCGACGACCGCGCGTCTTGACGATGTGCCAGGCGCGCACGTCGAAGCCCGCCGCCTCGAAGAGCTCGTGCGACTGCCCGAGGACGATGCGCTTCGTGTCCGGCATCTCCAGGGGCAGGCGCCCCGCGGCGTAGGCGAAGGCGCTGACGTCGGGCTCGAGGAGCAAGGCCGCTTCGTGCAGCGACGACGCGCTGAAGGTGTGGGCCTCCTCGAAGGCGCGCACGTCGACGTCGCCGGTCGATCGCAGCAGCGACGTGTACGTGCGGACGTAGAGGTCGATCTCGTCGGCCGGCGCGACGGGGGGCTGGCGTTCCATTCAGTCTCTCAATCGCTCACTCGCCGCCGAGCACCTCGTCGACGAGCGCCCGCGCCTCCTCGAGACGCCGGCGCTTCTCGTCGGTCAAGGGCGTGGACGCAGGGGCCGGCGCCCGCAGCTCCTTGTCGAGCTTGCGCTTGTGAAACCAGCGCCCCACGAGACCGCGCACCGGCTCGAGGTCGAGCTGGCCCTTCTCCATGAGCGCCGGGCGATCGCGCAGCGTCTCGAGCAAGAGAGGATTCGACTCGACCCACGCCAGCGCCAGATCGAACGCCTCGCGCTGCGTCGCGCCCAGGTTCGCCCGGGCGTCGGAGACCTTTGCGCCGTGAATCCCCACGAAGAGCGCCAGCGCGACGCACGCCTCCTCGACCGGGAGCACCGTGGCCTGCGCCATGCGAAGACCGCCGCACGACTTGGCCCAGACCGATGCGCCGCCCGCCAGCAGCACGCCGAACCCGCACGCGACCGCGGCGATCTCGTCCTCCCCCGGGTCGACCTCCTCGCCCGCCTCGTGCAGCACCAGGGCTCCGACGGCGCGCGCCAGCGAGGTAGTCAGCAGGTCCGGGTTGGGCACGTCGTTCGCGGCGACGAAGACCCGGTAGCCGTCGTCGAGCTCCTCGACGGAGCGGCGCGCGCCGCTGCTGCCCGTGGGCCCGCATGCCGACGAGCCGCAGCCACCCGCGTTCTCGTGGGAAGCTTCGACGAACGCGAGCTCGATCCCCACGTCGTCCGCGACCGGCGAGTAGCCGATGAGGCGCCGCAGGAGGCGCTCCACGCTGGAGGCATCGAGCCGGAACTCGTCGGGGAAGAAGGCGCCGGTCGGCTGGACGAGGGTGGGAGCTGCGAAGGCCTCCCCGTGCCGGGCCCGGAGACGAGCGTAGGTGCGCACGATCCAGCGAAGCGCATCGTCGGAGGGGAGGTCCATCCAGCACGCATTCTAGCACCACGGCCCGTCTCTTGATCCCCCTCCCCCGAGGTCTACTCTTGGTGGCCGTGGGGACGATGCTGGAGCAGCGCGCGATGCTCTCGTCGGACCCGGACCTCGCGCCCGAGCCCTCGCCGGAGCCGTCGCCGATCGTCCCGGGGGAGCCGCTCGTCACCGTGTGCGGTGTCCCGCTCGAGGCCGGGGAGCGGGTCGTCTTCTTCGCCCGGCCGCGACACACCCGGCAGAAGATGCTCTACGTGGTCCTCGGCGCGCTCCTCGCGCCCCTCGTCGTGGGCCTCGCCTTCATCGCGTACGGCCTGATGTACGAGCGGTGGCACCTGCGCTTCGTCGCCATCACCAACCGGCGCGTCGTCTTGCAACGCGGGACCAGGACCCCGCGGTGGCTGCGGCTGACCGACGTCGTCGACGTCCGGGCGAAGCGGGCGCCGGCCCGCGCCGGGGCGATCGCGACGCCGCTCCCGGAGGCGCACAGCCTCGCGCTCACGGCCCTGAAGACGAACCGGGAGCACTGGTCGAACGCCGACACCGTGGTGGTGAGCGGACGAGGCGGCACGCTGTCGATCGACGAGAGCGTGCCCCCGGATCTCGTGGGTCCTGCCCTGGCGAACGCGGTCTGGACCGAGGGCTACCTCGAGAGGGTGCCCACGGTGCATCATCCCTCCTGATGGCGCTGACCCTGGCGACGTTCAACGTGAAGGACCTGCTCGAGCCGCGAGCGGACGCCGAGCGGAGCCTCCTCGGCGCAAAGCTCGCGTGGATCGCGGGGGTGCTCCGGGCGTGCGACGCGGACGTCGTCGGCCTGCAAGAGGTGGGGACCGCGGGGCTCGTTCGCGCGGTGCTCGACCGGCTCGGGGGTCATGCCTACGGCGAGCCCGTCATGGGGACCGTGGACGCCCGGGGTATCGGGTGCGCGCTCCTGTCGCGCCTGCCGGTGCTCGAGCCGCGGGTTCACACCGCCGAGTCCCTTCCCTTCCCGGTGTTCCAGGACGGAGATCCCGCGCCCTTCGGCGCCCGCATTCCCCTGAGACGGGGCATCGTGCACGTGCGGGTCGACGCGCCCGGGCTGGGCTTGGTCGACGTCCTCGTGGCGCATTTCAAGTCGTCGCGGCCTGTGCCGGCCCGCGACGCGTCGGGTCGCGAGCTCCCCGCCAGGAGCGCGCACATGCGTTCCGAGGCGGCTGTGCGAAGCGTGGTCTGGCGCGCTGCAGAAGCGCTGTATGTGCGCTCGCTCGTCGACGAGGTGCTGGCGGCCACTCCGGACGCGCGGGTCGCGGTCGTGGGCGACCTGAACGACGTACCCGGCTCGCTCGCGGTTCGCACCGTGCAAGGCGAGGGTGCCGGAGAGCTCCTCGACTGCGCCGCCGGCGTGGACGCGACGGCGCGCTTCAGCGCCATGCACGACGGTCGCCGCACCCAGATCGACCATGTCCTGGCGAGCGCGGGCCTCTACTCGCGCTTGCAGGGGGCGCGCTTCCTCAACGCCGATCTCCGCGAGCATGCGCCCGTCAGGCCGCTCGCCGGAGGTGGGTCGGGAGGTACGGTCGAGCCGCCCACGACCGACTCGGATCACGCGCCGCTGGTGACGCGCTTCGGGATCTGAATTCGGGTAAGCTCCCGATCCGATGCGCCACGCTGTCGTCGTCGCGCCGCCGCGCTTCGTCGTGCCGGCGCAAGGGAGCGTCTTTGCGGCGCCTGAGCCCGTCGGACCCGTCTCCGCCGCGCTGACGCGCGCCGGTCACCACGTGGTGCAAGTCGCCACGACGCCGGAGCTCGAGACGGACTTCGACCGCGCGCTGGCAGGCGTGGGCAGCGCGGACGAGCTGCTGGTGTACGTCGCGGGGGTGACCACGACGGGCACGGAGGCGGTGGCGCTGCGGATGTGGGACGACGCCGGGACGACGCTGGCCCTCCGGGTGATGAGCGATACGGTGCTCGTGCGCGAACCGGCGGCCGTGCTCTTCGTCATCGAGGCGTGTCACGACGGGGACCCCGACGATGCGCTGCTGGCCGCCGAGCACGTGGACGCGATCGTGCGCGCGCTCGACGCGCGGTCGCGCGGGTACGCGGTGCTCCTCGGCGTCCGTCCCGAGCCGCGCGCGGCGCCGGAGGGCTGGCCCTTCACTCGGCGCGTCCTCGCCGCCCTCGACGATCCGGAGGCTCGCGACGATCGCGGGGCGGCGCCGGTGTCGATGGTGTTCGAGCGGCTGCGCGCGCACCAGGGGGACGAGGGCAGTGGGGCCGTGCAGAGCTACACGTTCGTCCGGGGACGCACCGAGCACCTGCTGCTCGAGCCGCCCGCCGTCGTCCACGTCGCCGCGGCCCTCCGCAGCGTGCCTCCGGCCAGCCCCGCGCCCGTCATCGCCCGTACGCCGCCACCTTCGCGCGCAACCCAGCCGTCGCTCCCGCCCTTCGAGCCGCTGCTGGATCTCGCGGAGGGCGCGCGGACCCGGGGCGCATGGGAAGAGGCGCTCGCGGGATACAAGGCCGCGCTGATGGTCGCCCCGGCAGGCGACCCGGGGGTGCGGGCGTCGATCTATGCCCGTATCGGCGAGGTGAAACGGGGGCAAGGCAAGCCCCGCGAGGCGGAGCTCAACTTCGAGAAGGCCCTCGGTGCCGACCCGAGACACCGCGGCGCGCTCGACGCCCTGGTGGAGCTCGCGACGGAGGCCAAGGAAACCCGCCGCGCCGTCGAGTGGCGACGGAAGCGCCTCGGCGCGCTCGACGAGCCGGGGGAGCGGGTCGCGGAGCTGCTGGCGATCGCGCGCATCCACTCCCAGCAGCCCGGCGACCCTCGCGCTGCGGCCGAGGCGCTCGAGGAGGCGCACGCCGTCGATCCGCGCGACCGTGTCGTCTTCGATGCGCTGCGCGCCGCCTACGAGAGTCTGCACCGGTGGCCGCGCGTCGTCGAGGTCCTGGCGGAGCTGGCGGACATCACGGAGGACGCCGTCGAGCGAGCGGCGCTGCGCTTCGCCGCGGCCGACGTCGCGCTGGGCCGCATCCGCGACGAGGAGCGGGGCCTGGGTTTGCTCGATCGGGCGCTCGACGACGATCCGCGGCACGACCGCGCGCTCAACGCCCTCGTCGCCGTCCGCACCGCGCGCGGCGAGTGGGAAGCCCTCGATGCCGCTTACACGCGGATGGTCGACCGGTTCGCCCGGCTCGGCGACGTGGAGCGCGCGTGGGACACGTGCCGGAAGCTCGGGGCCCTGCGACGCGACAAGACGCGCAACGGCCCGGGCGCCATCGAGGCCTTCACGGGCGCCGTCAGCTGCAAGCCGGGGGACGTCGACTCGCGCGCCATGCTGGCCGATCTCCAGCTGGCCCGCGGGGACGAGGGGCAGGCGGTGGTCGAGTTCGAGCGGATCGCGCAGTACGCACCGATGCGAGCGAGCACGTACGCACGCCTCTTCGCGCTCCATCAGCGCGCGGGTCGGACCGATCGCGCGTGGCTCGCGGGCGTGGCCCTGGAGGAGCTGGGAGCCGCGGACATGGACCAGCAGCTCGTCGTGGATCAGTACCGCCTCGACGGGCCGATCCGACCCTCGCGGTCGCTCGACGACGTGGCCTGGGACGAGCTGCTCCGCGCGCCGGGAGCCGACGACGTGGTGGCGGACGTGCTCCGGGCCGTCGTGGACGCGGCGGCCGCCGCGCGCGTGGAGGAGCTCCGGGACTCGAAGAAGCTCGTCACGCTGGACACGTCACGCCGGCAGAACGCCACGAGCACGGTGTCGGCGGTCCGCTCGTTCCAGTGGGCGGCCCACATCCTCTCGGTCGAGGTGCCCGAGATCTACGTGATGAACAACGTGCCGGGCGGGATCGCCGCCATCCCGGTCGGTGTCCCTTCGACGGCGCTGGGCCCCGACGTGCTGCGAGGCCTCACGGCGAAGGACCTCGCCTTCCTGGCCGGGCGGCATCTCACGTACTACCGGCCCGAGCACTACGTGCTCGTGCACTATCCGACCATCGGCGAACTGTCAGCGCTCTTCCTCGGCGCGGTGAAGCTCATCCTGCCCGACCTTCCGGTACCCGCACACCTGGCCGATGCCGCCGCGCGAAGGCGCAAGCTCCTGGCACGGCACGTCGACGGCGACGCGAAGAAGCGGCTCGACATCGCCGTGCGCCGGTTCGACGCTCGCGACGGGCGCGTGGACTTCGCCGCCTGGGTCAAGAGCGTCGAGCTCACGGCGCAGCGAGCGGGGCTGCTCCTGTGCGGCGATCTGCGCGTGGCGACGGCGCGGCTGGGAGCCGAGACCCGCAACATCGCAGAGCTGACCCTCGAGCAGAAGCGCGGGGATCTGCTGGCGTTCTGCGCCTCGGAGAGGCTGGCGCGCGCCCGGAACATGCTCAGCGTCGATGCCCGCTCCAGCGTCCGGCCGCCTCCGGTGAGCGAGCGTCACGCGGGATGAGGCTCACGCCTCCGCGATCGGCCCCGTCATCAGCTCGCGGATCAGCGCGTCGCTCGCGCGTCCCCGCAGGATGCCGCGCGCGAGCGCCCCGAAGACCGGCGCCCGGATCCCGGCCGCCTCGGCCCACGTCACGATGCGCGCGGTGAGCTCCACCGCCTCGACGCGCTGGCTCACCTGGGAGAGCGCCTGCTCCAGGGTCTTGCCTGCCGCGAGCGCCTCGCCCACCAGGACCTCGGGACGCTCCGCCTGGGCGATCGACGCCAGCAGATCGCCGTAGCCGGCGAGCCCGAGCAGGGTTCGCTCGTTGCCCCCAGCCGCCGCCGCGAGCCGCGCCCCCTCCTCGACCGCGCGCGTGATCACGGCCGCCATGAGCCCCGGCCCCAGGCCGACTCCACGCGCGTAGCCGACGCCGATGGCCAGACACCCCACGAGCGCGCTCGCCCACTCCAGACCGAGGAGATCGTCGGTCGCGTAGAGGCGCAGCGTGGGTGAGCCGAACGCCTGCTGGAGCGCCCGATTCACCTCGGGATAGTGGGAGCCGCAGACCATGACGCTGGGGCGACCCGCCAGCAGATCGGCCGCGAGCGCCGGACCCCCCAGGGCGCCGACGCGCCGGACGGGCGTCTCGTCGCGAACGACGCTGGAGATGCTCTCCATTCCTTCGCCCACGAGCCCGCGGACTCCGTGCACGATGAAGTGACCGCCGTCGACGTGCGCGCCGAGACCGCGGGCGACCTCGCGCGCCACGCCGGAGGGCACCGCGAGCAGCACCAGCCGCGCGCGCGCGGCCACCTCCCCCTCGTCGCGGACCAGGGTGACCCCGGCCGGCAGGGCGCCGTCATGGGCGCGGCGGGAGAGGAGCAACGTCGGCCCCCCCGTACGCGCCGCGGCGCCGGCGAGCGCAAGCCCCCAAGCTCCTCCTCCGATGACGGCCACGCCCGGACGCGCCATGAGCGCCCAGGCTACCTCGATTCAGGTGGCTTCGAGCGCCAACCGCTCGCGCGCGAGGGTGCGCGCCGTGACGTGATACATCAAGGGCACGAAAGCGATGCCCGTCACCAGCACCAGGATGGGGGGGATCGCGAGCAGGACGAGCCCCGGGAGGCAGGCGACGCCCGCGCTCACCAGGAGCGCCGTGCCCCACCCCCGACCGAGGCCAATCCGCAGCTGGATGGTCTCGACCGAGCGAAGCTTGTAGGCCCAGCGAACCGCGCACACGAGCAGCGCCAGGTGCGCGTGGCCGACGATGACCACGCTCACCGCGATCCATGTGCCGAAGTCGTCCATGCCGGAAGCGGCCGTCTGCGGGCGGGCGAGCGCGAACCAGATGAGCCCGTGGATGCTCAGCGGGGCGAGCAGGCACGCTGCGGCCATCGGGAGCGCCGCGCTCCTGCGCTCCCAGGTCATGGCGAGATCGCATGCCTCTCGGAGAGGGTCGACGGCCTCGAGGCGCGCGAGATCCAGGGCGGGATTGCCCGACAGCGACACGCGCCCTCCCAGGGACAGCACCGGACGCGCGAAGAGTCGAGCCAGGGCGCCCGCGAAGAGCGCCACCGGCCACGCGAGAAACAGCAGCTCGGTCGAGGTGATGCGGTCCGGATGGGTGCCGAGATATCCCTCCCGGGAGAATCCGACCAGCCCGAACCCGAACGCCGCGATCGCCATGGCCACGCCTACCGCACCGCCCACCGCCCTGCCGATGCGGCGGCTGGCCACACGGCGAGCCACGTCGACGAAGACCGCGTCACGCTCGCGGCGTTCGCGCAGCTCCGC
>Ga0209415_10016836_pt1 | contig 11696 bp, 11 predicted proteins | sample PeaSoiSIISIP2007_FD_187696 | JGI IMG/M metagenome (GOLD analysis project Ga0209415, IMG submission 187696) | Peat soil microbial communities from Weissenstadt, Germany - SII-SIP-2007 (SPAdes) (version 2) | ecosystem: Environmental > Terrestrial > Soil > Wetlands > Peat | place: Germany... | reverse complement strand
GTCACGACCTCGCAGCCGTAGGTCTCCTGCAGCCACTTCAGGATGATCGAGGTGTCGAGCCCGCCCGAGTAGGCGAGGACGACCTTCTTGACGGGGGTGTCCATGGGCGTCCCCTTAAGATGCCGGGGCGGCGCGGTTCAACCCCGGCCGTGTCGGTCAGACGGTCAGCTGCGCCCCCACCTCCACCACACGGCCCGGCGGAATCTTGAAGAATTCGCTCGGGTCGGCGGCGTTGCGGGTGAGGAAGATGAACAGGCGATCCTGCCAGAGCGGCATCGCCGACTGCGGCGCCGGCACCAGCGATCGCCTCCCTAGGAAGAAGCTCGTCGACATGATGTCGAACTTCAGTCCCTGCTTGCGGCAGAGCTTGAGCGCCTCGGGCAGGTTCGGCTGCTCCATGAAGCCATAGCGGACGATGACCTTCTTGAAATCGTCGCTGACCGGTTCGATGACGACGCGTTTGGCCGCCGCGACGCGCGGGGTCTCGGTCGTGACCACGGTCAGGATGACGTTGTGCGCGTGCAGCACCTTGTTGTGCTTGAGATTGTGCAGCAGTGCGGCCGGCGCGACGTCGGCGTCGCCGGTCAGATAGATGGCGGTGCCCGGCGCGCGGTAGGGCGGCCGCGCGCGCAGCATCTCGACCAGCTCGGTGAGCGGCAGGCTGTCGCGGCGGATCTTGTCGCTCAGCACCTGGGCGCCGCGCGTCCAGGTCCACATGATGATGACGAGGCCGCCGCCGATGACCAGCGGCAGCCATGCCCCGTCGCGGATCTTGAGCAGGTTCGACGAGGTGAACACCAGGTCGACGAGCGCGATCGGCGTGAATAGCAGCGCGGCCTGCCACAGCCGCCATTTCCAAACGCGGCGCACGATCACGAAGGCAAGCAGGGTGTCGACCAACATGGCGCCGGTCACGGCCAGGCCGTAAGCCGATGCGAGGTGGCTCGAGGTCTGGAAGACCAGGAGCAGCAACAAGACGCCGATCATCAGGAAGACGTTGACCGAGGGGGCGAAGATCTGGCCGGCCAGGGTCTCGGACGTGCGCCGGATATCCATGCGCGGGAGGAGGCCGAGCTGCACCGCCTGGCCGGTCATGGAGAAGGCGCCCGAGATCAGGGCTTGGCTGGCGATCACCGTCGCTGCCGTGGCCAGCACCAGGATCGGCCAATAGGCAAAGCCGGGCGCCATCGCCCAGAAGGGGTTGCGCCGCGCCCAGGGGTGGTCGAGCACGGTCGCGCCCTGGCCGAGGTAGTTCAGGGCCAGGCACGGGAACACGAGCAGGATCCAGGCGCGGCGGATGGCGCTGCGGCCGAAGTGACCCATGTCGGTGTAGAGCGCCTCGGCGCCGGTCACGGCCAGGAAGACGCTGCCCAGGATGACGAAACCCAAGAAGCCGTTCTCGATGAGGAAGCGGGCGCCGAAGTAGGGACTGAGCGCCCAGAGGATGCCCCAGTCGCCCGAGAGGCGCCACACGCCCAGCGCGGCCAGCGTCAGGAACCAAGCGGCGACGATGGGGCCGAAATACGCCGCCACCCGTCGCGTGCCGCCGCCCTGCAGCAGGAAGAGCGCGACCAGGATGCCGGCCGCGATCGGCAGCGCGTAGGGGGCGAGATGGCGGCCGATCTCTGGCGCGGCCTTCACCCCTTCGACCGCAGAGAGCACCGAGATGGCGGGCGTGATCAGCCCGTCGCCCAAGAACAGGGCCGCGCCGACCGCGCCGAGCAGGAAGATGGTGGTCGTCCGCCGCCCGACCGCGCGCTGGGCCAGCGCCATGAGCGCCAGCGTGCCGCCTTCGCCGCGATTGTCGGCGCGCATCAGGACGATCACGTATTTGACGGTCACGATCAGAACGAGGGTCCAGATGATCAGCGAGACGACGCCGAGCACGGCGAACGACCCTCCGCCGCCGTGGCGCGCATGGGCGAGCGCCTCGCGCATGGCGTAGAGCGGGCTGGTGCCGATGTCGCCGAACACCACGCCCACCGCGCCGAGCGCCAACGCGACCCCTGTGCGGCGGGACGGCTTCGCCGCCGCGGCCAGCGCGTCGGCGTCGGCGTCGGCGGAAAGAGGCTGAGGCGTGGGAGACGAGATCGGCGGCGCCGCTCCGTCCGTCATGCTGGCTCTCCAGGGCCGGCCTCGGGCAGCCCTCGCGAAAAAGACCGCGGCCGATACTCCGTTTCGCGCGTCGCTTCAATCGGGCCGGACGTCGCGCCGCTTGAACCAGCGGCCGGCGCGGGCCAGTCTCGTCGGCCTACGACAAACGCGGTGGAGCCGAAGCGGACGAGATGACCCGACGCCTTTGCCTGGTCACCGGCGCTTCGGCGGGCATCGGCCAAGCCTTCGCCCGCATCTTCGCCAGCCACGGCTACGACGTGGCGCTGACCGCGCGGCGCGCCGAGCGGCTCGAGCACCTGGCCGAGGAGATTCGCCTTCGCTACGGGGTCGAGACGCTGGCCATTCCAGCCGATCTCGCCGACCCGGCCGCCGTCGATCATCTGCTGCAGACGCTGACGGCGAACGGCCGCGAGGTCGACGCGCTGGTCAACAACGCCGGCTATGGACTGAACGGCGCCTATGCCGCGACCAGCTGGGACGATGAGCGCGCCTTCCTGCAGGTGCTGCTGGTCGCGGTCTGCGAGCTCACCCACAAGGTGCTGCCCGGCATGGTGGAGCGGCGGTTCGGGCGCATCGTGAACGTGGCGTCGCTGGCCGGCCTCGCCCCGGGGCTGCCCGGCGCCACGCTTTACGGCGCGACCAAGTCGTTCCTGGTGAAGTTCTCCGAGAGCCTGCACCTGGAGACGCGCGAGCAGGGCGTGCACGTGAGCGCGCTTTGCCCCGGCTATACGTACACCGAGTTCCACGACGTCAATCGCACGCGCGAGCAGGTTTCGCGCCGGACGCCGGAATGGCTGTGGCTGGGCGCCGACGAGGTCGCGGCGGCGGGTTATGAGGCGGTGGAGGCCAACCGGGTCATCTGCGTTCCGGGGGCGCCCAACAAGGCGGTGGCGGCGCTGACCCGGATCGTGCCGGAGGATTGGGCGCTGGCCCTCATCGCGCGTGAACAGCGGCGGATGGGCCGGCTCTAGCCGTACCCGCTCCCCGCCAGCCGGCGGGGAGGGGAGGCGGCGCCTCAGCGCCTAGTGGTGATGGTGGTGATGATGGTGATGGCCGTGACCATGCCCATGGCCATGCCAATGGAGATGGCTCATGGCGTGCGGGTGGTCGGGCGGGTTGGGGATCGGCTGCATCTGCGCCATCGCCATGCCCGCAGAGAACGCGACCGCCGCCAAGCTGGTGATCGCGAGCGTTGAGCGGAGCGCCCAGGTTGTGGTCGGCCCCGACTCGGCGCCGCAAGCTAGGCTCACCACCGATACTGGGAAACAGCTTTTTCCCGTCAGTGGCGAAACACCCGCACCCCTGTAAACGCCATGGCGATCCCCGCCTTGTCGGCCGCCTCGATGACCTCGGCGTCTCGGATCGAGCCGCCTGGCTGGATCACGCTGGTCGCGCCAGCGTCCACCGCCTGCAGTAGGCCGTCGGCGAACGGGAAGAAGGCGTCCGACGCGCAGGCCGAGCCCACGGCCAGCGACTGGGGCAGGCCGGCCGCCTCCGCCGCTTCGGCCGCCCGGATGGCGGCGATGCGGGCGGAGTCGCGCCGGTTCATCTGCCCGGCGCCGATACCGGCGGTCTGCCCGTCCCGCGCATAGACCACCGCGTTCGACTTCACGTGCTTGGCGACCGTAAACGCGAAGAGCATGTCCTCGATCTGTTTTGCGGTTGGCTGCGTCTTGGTGACGATCTTCAGGTCGACCGGGGTTATCTTCGCCGCGTCGCGGCTCTGCACGAGGAAGCCGCCGGCGACGGAGCGGAAGGTCTCGCCGGCGGCGCGCGGATCCGGCAGCGCGCCGGTGAGCAGGAGCCTCAGGTCCTTCCGTCGCGCGAAGGCGGCGATCGCGTCCTCGTCGGCGTCGGGGGCGACGACCACCTCGGTGAAGATCTTGGCGATCTCGCGCGCCGCCGCCCGATCGAGCTTGCGATTTACCGCGACGATGCCGCCAAAGGCCGAGACGGGGTCGCACTGCAGGGCGCGCTGGTAGGCGACCAGCAGGTCCTCGCCCAGGGCCACCCCGCAGGGGTTGGCGTGCTTGATGATGGCGACGGCGGCCGACGCCTCCGGCGCGAACTCGGCGACCAGCTCGATGGCCGCGTCGGTGTCGGCGATGTTGTTGTAGGACAGCGCCTTGCCCTGCACGACGCGCGCGGTGGCGACGCCGGGCCGCGGGTGGGCGAAGCGGTAGAAGGCCGCGTCCTGGTGCGGGTTCTCGCCATAGCGCATGGTCTGCACCAGCGTCCCGGAGAAGCCCTTGCGCGCCGGCCACGTTTCGTCGGCCTGGCGCGCGAACCAGGCCGCGATCGCGGTGTCGTAGGCCGCCGTGCGGGCATAGGCGCGGGCGGCAAGGCGTTTGCGCAGCGCCAGATCGGTCGCGCCGTCCGCCTTCAGCGCTGCCAGCACCTCGGCCATGTCCTCCGCTGTCGTGCAGACCGCGACATAGGCGTGGTTCTTCGCCGCCGAGCGGATCATCGCCGGCCCGCCGATGTCGATGTTCTCGACGCAGGTGGCGAAGTCGCCGCCGGCGGCGACCGTCTCCTCGAACGGGTAAAGGCTCACATAGAGCAGGTCGATGCCGCCGATGCCGTGCTCGGCCATGGCGCGAGCGTGCTCCGGCGCATCCCGCACCCCCAGCAGGCCGCCATGCACCGCCGGATGCAGCGTCTTGACCCGCCCGTCCATCATCTCGGGATAACCGGTTAGAGTCGAAACGTCGGTGACCGGTAATCCGGCGGCCGCGATCGCCGCGCGCGTGCCGCCGGTGGAGACGAGCTCGACGCCGAGGCCGTTCAGGGCGCGCGCGACCTCGATGAGGCCCGTCTTGTCGAAGACCGAGATCAGGGCGCGCCTGGGCGCGGCGCGGTCGGCGGCTGAGGGTGCGGATAAGGGCGCGTTGGCCACGGCGATCTCCTTCAAGTCGCGAGAGAAAGCCCAGGCGAGCGGCGGTCGTTCGGCTCCTCGCGCTCCCCGGTGGTCGACCACCTTGATTTCGCCAGTCACGCAAGGCCGTTAGGGCCCGCGATTAAGAGGGCGCGGCGGCGCTGTCAATCGGCCGCAGGGGCGCCATCCACAGCCGGCTCGGCCAACGTCAGTTTCCAGCGGATCCGGCCGCCGCGATCGGCGCGCAACCGTCCGCGCATGACCACAACGTTGGCGCGGCGCGCCAGCCCCGCCTCGAGATTGAGCGCGGGCTCGACGCTCACTTCGCCGGCGTCGTTGCGCAGCCACCAGCCGACGGCGGATGGGCCGCGCAGCAGCACGCTGCGCTGGTCGCGCGCGAGCCGGGCGGTTATCTCCGGCGGCATGTGGAAGGCGATGGCGACGGGGGTGGAAACCGGCTTCGCGCCGACCTGCGGCACGAACCGGTCCTCACCGCGCAGCTCGTTGGCGCCTTTGTCGAGGAACAGGCGGTGCTCGTGTATGAGGCCGTACGCCGCCACCCATCCGTCGTGCGACATGTCGAGCCATATCCCGGCCGGGCTCTCGCGGCGCGCGAACGTGACGACCGGAGGCCCGCCGACGAGCCGGGGGCCAAGCGCGCGGGCGGCGAGACCGCTGAGCGGAGCGCCGGCCTGACCGCGCCCGACGACCGCGGTCGAGGCCGCATCCGCCAGCCGCAGCGCCGGCGGTCCAGGGCCGTCGGGGGTCCAGCCGCTCGCGGTGACCAGCCGCTCGCCCCCGCTGGCGACGCTAATCGCGAGCGGTTGGCCGCAGGCGGCGAGGCTCCAGTCGCCGCGCGCCGGCGGCGCGGCATCGGCGATGATCGCGAGCCCCGGCGCGTCCAGCCGCTGATAGCCCGCGGCCGAGATTGCGTCCGGCGCGGCGGGCGAGGGGTCCGCGCGCGCCCCGGCGAGGCGCGCCGCGGCAACGCGCGCCGGCTCGCTCGCGCCGCCGCCCTGCAGCGCCACGAGCCGCCCGTCCGGCAGGGTGACGACAGCGAGGGCCGTGGTCAGGCGCGCGATGGCGCCCAGCATCGGCTCAGGCGGCGGCTCGCCCCGCTGGCCGAGCCCGTCTTCCAGCGCCAGGAGGTCGAGCAGGAGCTCGAGCCCCGCTTCCGGCGAGCGGGACCGATGGCCGCCATCGGCGAGCACCGCCGCGTCGAGCGCCGTCGTCAGCCGCGGGAGGGCGCGCGCCAGGAGCCGCTCGCCGGCCGGTCCGGAGAGCGCCGCGCCGGCGACGGCGGCCGCGGCGAGCTGTTCGGCCTTGCGCGGCGCGCGGTGCGCGGTCGCCGCCACATGCCGCGCCTGGCGGGCGAGGGTCTGGGCCAACTCGACCGCCCCCACGCCCTCCGCCGCCATGGCGCGGCCGGCGCAGGCCATATTGAACACCCGGCGGGCGATGATCTCTGGCGCCCAGGCGAACGCATTCCAACGCCCGAACGCGCGCTGCCAGGCCTGTGTGAGCCGAAGCGCCTCGTGCGCGGCCGGCTCGCCGGCGGCGAGGAGGTCCGGCAGCCAGTCGAAGCGGTGCAGGGCGACCGCGAAGCGCCGGCTGGGGCTGGGGCGAGCCCAGGGATCGCCGCCGGGGCCGACCTCGAGCGACTCGCCGGCCAGGCTGAAGGCGCCGGCGAGGATCGCTTCGGCCTGGCCTGGCGTGATCGGGCGGACGTCCCGCGGCTGCGCCGCCCAGCCGCTGGCGCGGGGCTGGTCGAGAGCGGCCAGGTGCATCGGCGAACCGCGCCACTCGGCGCGGAGCTGGTCAAGGATCAGCCGCCCGGCGATCTCGGGCCAAAGGCCTGGGGACAGCGTGGACCGGGGCACGGAAGCGAGGGGCGCGGCTTTTAGTCGCCCCTCAGGGCGCGGATGTTGGTCGCATAGCGAGCGGCGCCGCCCTCGAAGACGGCCGTCCCGGCGACGAGCGCGGTGGCGCCGGCGGCCATGCAGCCCGGCGCCGTCTTCGGCGTCACCCCGCCGTCGACCTCCAGCACGATGTCGCGCCCGGACGCATCGATCAGCGCCCGCAGGCGCTCGATCTTCTTCAGCTGCGCGGTGATGAAGCTCTGGCCTCCGAAGCCCGGGTTGACCGTCATCGCCAGGATGAGGTCGACGTCGTCCAGGACCCACGCGATCGCCTCCGGCGCCGTCGAGGGGTTCAAGACCACGCCCGCCTTCGCGCCCAGCTCGCGGATGCGTTTCAAGGACCGGTCGAGGTGCGGCCCGGCTTCAGGGTGGATGCTGATGCGGTCGCAGCCGGCTTCGCGGAAGGCCTCCAGGTAGGGGTCGGCCGGGGCGATCATCAGATGGGCGTCGATCGGGATGCTCACGTGCGGCCTCAGCGCCTTCACCACCACCGGGCCGATCGTGATGTTGGGCACGAAATGGCCGTCCATCACGTCCACGTGCAGCCAGTCGGCGCCGGCGGCCTCGAGGGCTCGCGCCTCCTCGGCCAGGCGGGAGAAGTCGGCCGAGAGGATCGACGGCGCGATGATCGTGGCGGGCATGGGCGGAGTTAGCGCGGGGCTCCGTACGCGTGCAAGCCTACCGGCTCGCCTTCTCCTCCAGCCCGGACCGTCCTTCGCGCGCCTCGAGCTTGGCCGCGACCTGGTCCAGGCTGACGCCGGCGGCGGCCAACATGACGAGCCAGTGGTATATGACGTCGGCGCTCTCGGCGGCCAGCGCATCGGGGTCGCCGCTGACCGCCGCCAGCGCCGCTTCCACAGCCTCCTCGCCGAATTTCTTCGCCGCCCTCTGCGGCCCGCCGGCCAGCAGCTGGGCGGTATAGGACGAGGCGGGATCGGTGCCCTTGCGGGACGCCACGACCGCTTCCAGGCGGGCGAGGATGTCGGAGAAGCGGCTCATGCGGCGGCCTTCTCGGTCAGCCGCACCGGCAGCCCGGCGGCGGCCATCGCGGCCTTGGCCTCGCCGATGCTGATCTCGCCGAAGTGGAAGATGGAGGCGGCCAGTACGGCGTCGGCCCCGCCGTCGCGCACCGCGGCGACCAGATCGGCCGCGCTGCCCGCGCCGCCGGAAGCGATCACCGGAACGCCGACGGCCGCCGAGACCGCCTTGAGCAGCGGGATGTCGTAGCCCGTCTTCTGGCCGTCCTGATCCATGGAGGTGAGCAGGATCTCCCCGGCGCCGCGTGCGACGACCTTGATGGCATATTCGACCACGTCGAGCCCGGTCGGCCGTCGGCCGCCATAGGTGAAGACCTCCCAGCCGTCGTTCTTGCCCGCGCCGCCCGTCCGCGAAGGCCCGTGGCGGGCGTCGATGGCGCAGACAACGCATTGGGAGCCGAACGCGTCGGCCGCCCGGCTGATCAGGTGGGGGTCCTCGACGGCTGCGGTGTTGATCGAGACCTTGTCGGCGCCGGCGCGGAGCAGCGCGCGCGCGTCCTCGACGCTGCGCACCCCGCCGCCCACGCCAACCGGCATGAAGCAGACGTCGGCGGTGCGCGCGACGACGTCCAGGATCGCGCCGCGGCCCTCGTGGCTGGCGGTGATGTCGAGGAACATCAGCTCGTCGGCGCCGGCCCGGTCGTAGGCTGCGGCCTGCTCTACCGGATCGCCGGCGTCGCGCAGGGCGACGAACGAGACGCCCTTGACCACGCGGCCGTCCTTCACGTCGAGGCAGGGGATCACTCTGACCTTCAGCATCTCGCGCGCTTCCGCTCCTCTAGGCCGCCGCCATCAGCGCTTCGCCGGGCAGGATGGCGCCGTTGTAGAGCGCCCGGCCGAGCACCGCGCCGGCGATCGGGACTCCCTCCCGCGCCCTGAGCGCCTCGATGTCGGCGACGGAGGCCAGGCCGCCAGCGGCGATCACGGGAATGGAGACTGCATCGGCGATCCGGCCGAACACATCGACGTTGAAGCCCAGCATGGCGCCGTCGCGGTCGATGTCCGTGACGATCAGCGCCGAGACCCCGGCGTCCTCGAACCGACGCGCGACGGTGAGCGCCTCGAGGTCGGTGTCTTCGAGCCAGCCCTGCACGGCGACCTTTCCCTTGCGCACGTCGACGCTGACGGCCACCTGCTCCGGCCAGTCGCGCGCGGCGTCGCGGACCAGGCCGGGGTCGCGCACGGCGACGGTGCCGAGGATCACCCGGCTCACCCCGGCCTCGATCCAGGCCTCGATGTCGGCGCGCGTGCGGATGCCGCCCCCCAGCTGCACCGGAATCGAGACGGCGCTCAGGATCGCCTCGACGGCGGCATCGTTCACGGCGTGGCCCTCGGCCGAACCGTTCAGGTCGACGACGTGCAGCCATTCGAAACCGGCCTTGGCCCAGGTCTCCGCCTGCTCGGCCGGGTCCTCGTTGAACACCGTGGCGGTGGCGAGGTCGCCGCGCACGACGCGCACGCAGCGTCCGTCCTTCAGGTCGACCGCCGGATAGAGGATCATGGCCGCCACTCCAGGAAGTTGGCCAGGAGCCGCAAGCCAGCGGCCTGCGACTTTTCCGGGTGGAACTGGACGCCGGCCATGTTGTCCCGCGCCACAGCGGCGGGGAAGCGTCCGCCATGATCGACCATGGCGATGACGTCTTCTTCGCGCTCGGGAAAGAAGGCGAAGGAATGGGTGAAATAGACGGGCGTGTCCTCGGCGAGGCCCGCGAACAGTGGGTGTTCAGCGAGGTCGAGCAGCCCATTCCAGCCCATGTGCGGCACCTTGAACTGGTGACCGGCGGGCTCGATCCGTCGAACCTCGCCAGATAGCCAGTCGAAGCCGGGCGTCGCGCCGAACTCGAGCCCGCGCGTGGCCATCAGCTGCATGCCGACACAGATGCCGAGATAGGGGACGCCGCGCCGCCTGACGGCGGTGTCGAGGGCCGCGGTCAGGCCTGGCTTCGCCTCGACGGCGGCCATGCAGGCGGCGAACGCGCCAACGCCAGGTAGCACGATCGCGTCGGCCGCGGCGACGACATCCGGCTCGGCGGTGACGGCGACCTGGCGCGCGCCAGTCAGGCCCTCGCTCACCTTCAAGAGCGCCTTTTCGGCCGAGCGGAGGTTGCCCGACCCGTAGTCGATCAGGGCGATGCTCTGCATGGAAGTCTCAGAGCGCGCCCTTGGTCGACGGAGCGTGTCCCAGGGTCTTGGGGTCGAGTTCGACGGCTTCGCGCAGCGCGCGGGCCAGCGCCTTGAAGCCGCTCTCGGCGATGTGGTGGCTGTTCTCGCCGTAGAGGGTCTCCAGGTGCACACATGCGCCGGCGTTCATCGCGAACGCGTGGTGGAACTCCTTGAACAGCTCGGTGTCCATCTCGCCCACCTTCGGGCGCGAGAAGGCGACCTTCCAGATCAGGTAAGGGCGGTTGGAGAGATCGAGCGCGCAGCGGGTCAGCGTCTCGTCCATGGGAATGTATGCCGAGCCGAAGCGGCGGATCCCCTTCATGCCGTCCAACGCCTCGGCCACGGCCTGGCCGATGACGATGCCGGTGTCCTCGACCGTGTGATGCATGTCGATGTGCAGGTCGCCCTTGGTGGCGACGGTCATGTCGATGCCGCTGTGGCGGGCGAAGGAGTCCAGCATGTGGTCGAAGAAGCCGATGCCCGTCGCGATCTCGGCGCGCCCGCTTCCGTCCAGGTCGAGCTTGACCTGGACTTGCGTCTCTTTCGTCTCCCGCCGGACCTCGGCGGTGCGGTTCGCGCCCATGGGTAAGAGCAAGGCTCCTAAAGACCGGCCGTCAGCGCCAGGTCCCTGAGCGAGACCTCGGGCCTTGGGCCGTAGTGCGAGATCACCTCCGACGCCGCCAGCGAACCCAGTCGGCCGCAATGCGGCAGCGAATGACCTTGGGCGAGGCCGAAAAGAAATCCGGCCGCGTATTGGTCGCCCGCGCCGGTCGTGTCCACGACTTTATCGACCCATACCGCATCGACCGGGTGGATTTCCCCGCCGGCGATGGCCAGCGAACCCCGAGCGCCGCGGGTGACGGCGGCGATGCGGGCGTGCTTGGCGACGGCGGCGACGGCGGCGTCGAAGTTGGTCTGGAACAGAGAGGTGATCTCTTCCTCGTTGGCGAACAGGACGTCGACCTCCGTCTCGATGAAGCCGACCAGCGCGCCCCGGTGCCGGTCGATGACGAAGGCGTCGGAGAGGGTTAGCGCCACCAGCCGGTCGGAGGCGCGCGCCAGACCCGCGGCTTTGGCGAACGCGCGCCTAGCCGGCGGCGGGTCGAACAGGTAGCCCTCAAGGAAGACAATGCGGGCGCCTTCGATCACCGCGGGATCCACGTCGTCGGGATCGAGCAGGGCCGCCGCGCCCAGCGCCGTGCACATCGTGCGCTCGCCGTCGGGCGTCACATTGATCAGGCTCTTGCCTGTCGCCGTCCCGTCGCGCATCACCCCGCCGGCGAACCGGGCGCCGATCGCATCCAAGTCGTGGGTGAAGATCTCGCCGAATTCGTCGGCGCCGATCTTGCCGATATGCACGCCGGTCCCGCCGAGGCTGACGACGCCGGCGACGGTGTTGCAGGCCGAGCCGCCGGACTTCTCCACCGCCGGGCCCATGCGCGCGTAGAGCGCCGCGGCGCGCGCGTCGTCGACCAACTGCATCGAGCCCTTGGTCAAGCCTTCGTCGGTGAGGAAGTCGTCGGAGGCTTGCGCGATCACGTCGACGAGGGCGTTGCCGATGGCGGCGACGTCGTGCAGCGGGGTCAT
>Ga0209415_10016834_pt1 | contig 11696 bp, 11 predicted proteins | sample PeaSoiSIISIP2007_FD_187696 | JGI IMG/M metagenome (GOLD analysis project Ga0209415, IMG submission 187696) | Peat soil microbial communities from Weissenstadt, Germany - SII-SIP-2007 (SPAdes) (version 2) | ecosystem: Environmental > Terrestrial > Soil > Wetlands > Peat | place: Germany... | reverse complement strand
AGCGATGCAGAACTGGGTGCGGATGCAGGATGAGTACGAATGCTTTTTCATGGTGGCCGACTGGCACGCGCTGACGACCGATTACGCCGACACGTCCCGCATAAAAGAGAATTCGCTCGAGGTCGTACTCGACTGGCTGGCCGCGGGACTCGATCCTGAAAAATCGGTGATCTTTATCCAGTCGCATGTTCCGGCGCATGCGGAATTGCACCTGCTGTTTTCCATGATTACGCCGCTGGGATGGCTGGAACGCGTGCCGACGTACAAAGAGCAGCGGGAGAATATCAAGGACAAGGATCTGGGGACGTACGGATTCTTGGGATATCCCGTGCTGCAAGCGGCGGACATTCTCGTTTATAAGGCTGATTGCGTGCCCGTCGGTGAAGATCAGGTGGCGCATGTGGAACTGACGCGGGAGATTGCGCGGCGGTTCAATGGATTGTACGGGGGCACACGAGAGGTTCCTTCCCCAGTGAGTTCTCCAGGTGGGCTTCCAATGACAAGTCCCGGACGTTCCGTTTTTCGTGAGCCGCAATCCCTGCTCACACCCGCGGCGAAGCTGCCCGGCACCGACGGGCGCAAGATGTCGAAGTCATACGGGAACACGGTGCTCCTGACCGATCCGGAGCCCATCGTGCGACAGAAGCTAAAGACGATGGTGACCGATCCGGCGCGTGTGCGGCGGTCGGATCCAGGAAATCCCGATGTGTGTCCGGTGGGAGATTTGCACAAAATCTTCAGCAACAAAGAAACGATGGCCAAGGTGAACGAAGGCTGCCGGTCGGCTGGGATTGGCTGCATCGAGTGCAAAGGCTGGGCCGCCGACGCGCTGGTGAAGTTGCTGAACCCGATGCAGGAACGGCGCAAAAAATTCGAGGAGAATCCGCGGCTGGCCTGGGATATTCTGGAAGCGGGCACGGAGCGGGCGCGCAAGGCAGCGGGCCAGACAATGGACGATGTCAGGGCGGCGATGGGAATGTCGCTGGAGTACGAGGGGCCGAAGTAGTTGGCCAAAATCCCCACTTCTCGCAGAGGACGCGAGAAATGGGGCACCCGAGCCAGAGTGCATAGATCCTTCCCCTTCGACCAGTTCAGGGTCAGGATGACAGAACCTACAGGTAATGACGGACGATTCAAAACTCGATTTGGGGAATGACTCACCCGTGACCGCGCCTCCGGCGGTCGTTGCCGGCGCGAGCGCGGCCAAGGACGCCGCCAAGAAGGAAGAAAGCGACTTCCCTTTTGCGGTCGCGGTGACCGATGTTTACGAGGGGCCGCTCGACTTGCTGCTCGACCTGATTCGCAAGCAGGACATCGACATTTACGATATCCCGATCGCGAAGATTACGGCGCAATATTTGGCGTATGTGGAGAAGATTCGCGAACTCGATGTGAACGTGGCGGCGGAATTTATTTATATGGCCGCCGTGCTGATTCACATCAAGTCGAAGATGCTGCTGCCCCGCGACCCGGATGCGACGGCGGAAGAGCAGGAAGATCCGCGCGGTGAACTGGTCAACCGGCTGCTGGAGCATGAGAAGTTCAAGTCGGCAGCGCAAATGCTTTTGCAGAAGCAGCAGATTGAAGATGCGGTGCTGTCGAATCCGTCGCTCAAGGAATTCATGGAGGCGGAGGGCACGGAGCCGGAAATCGCCGCCGACGTGATCGACCTGGTCAAGACGTTTCAGCAGGTGCTGGAGCGGGTGCGCACGCGTCCCGTGCTCAATGTTGACGAGGAAACGGTCACGGTGGGGCAGATGATCGATTATCTGCGGCGGCGGCTGTCTCTTGAAGACCGACCGATCCGGCTGAAGCAGCTGCTGATGCGGGTTCCGTCGCGGCAGGCGCTGGTGTGCATGTTTCTCGCGCTGCTGGAAATGGTGCGGCTGCAGGCTATCCAGGTGCGGCAGGAGAAATTGTTTGGCGAAATCGCGGTGCGCAAGCACACCCACTTTGATGAAATCATGAACGAGCAGTCGGCGGTTCGCGACGACTGGAGATGAAAACAGTACCTAGTACTCGGCGCTCAGTAGTCAGTGAGAACACCGCCGGGTGCTGGACACAGGTTTTACTGGGTACTGATTACAGGGTACTGAGTACTCTTCTATGTCTTTAAAAGCTGAACTCGAAGCCATCATTTATGCGGCGGAGACGCCGATTACGCTGGAGCAGATGTCCCAACTCGTGAAGGAGACGGTCATCGCGGAGGGAGCGGCGGACGAGGCCGAAATGAAGTCGCGCGTCCGTTCGTGTCTCGAAGAACTCGTCGGCGAATACGGCGGGCCCGATCACGGCATTGAGATCCGCCAGGTCGCGGGCGGATACCGCATGTCGACCAAGCCGGAGCAGCACGAAGTGGTGCGGGCGTTCGCGAAGAGCCTGAAGCCGCCGATCCGGCTGTCGCTGCCGGCGCTGGAGACCCTGGCCGTGATCGCTTACAAGCAGCCGGTTACCGTGCCGGAGATCAACGACATTCGCGGCGTCGATTCTGGAGGCGTGATTGGGACTCTGCTCGACCGCAAGCTGATCACGACTGCGGGACGCAAGCAGGTGATCGGGCGTCCAATTCTTTACAAGACAACCAAGGAATTCCTGATGCGGTTCGGGCTCAAGGATGTGAACGAATTGCCCAGCATGGAGGAGTTCGAGAAGCTGGTGGCGGAATCGTTTCAGTCGGAGTTGATTCCGGCGGAGACTGCGGGCTCGGAGGATGTCGCTGAGCCGGCCGAGAGTAGTGATACGCCCGAGGCGGAACCGTCGAGCGAAACTTTGCCGGAGGCGGAGAAGGCAGGCTGACATTTTTTGCAGCCTGCGGGATTGCTCAGTCCGCGCAAATAGTAGCCGCGAAGCGGCGTAAGAATGCAGCCCACGGCGCAAGCCGTGGGTGGCCAGTGGAAGATGAGCCAGCCCCGGAGGGGCGAAAGAATCGCCACTACGGCCCTAAATTGTTTTAGCCCACGCGGCCCGGAATTCACCATGCCCCTCGAACGCCTGCAAAAGATTATCGCTGCCGCCGGGATCGCTTCCCGCCGCAAAGCCGAGCAACTGATCTCGGCAGGCCACGTGCAGGTCAACGGGACGGTGGTCACCGAACTCGGAAGCAAGGCCGATCCAGAGACGGATCACGTGCGCGTGAATGGGAAGCTTCTGCACGGGGCGCAGCGTCACACTTACCTTCTGTTGAACAAACCTAAGGGCTACGTCACGACCATGAGTGATCCGGAGAAGCGCCCCACCGTGATGGATTTGATTCACGGCGTAAAGGGCCGCGTGTATCCGATCGGACGGCTGGACTATGCCAGCGAAGGTTTGCTGCTGCTGACCAACGATGGAGATCTCGCGCACCGGCTGATGAAAGCGGCCTCGCACGTGGCCAAGACCTATGTCGTAAAAGTTGCGGGCACGCCCAAGGACGAAGCGATCGCCAAGTTGCGGGCAGGCGTATCGATCGCCACCGAAGACGGGAAGCGCGTGAAGACTGGGCCGGCTTTGGTGCGCGTGGTGAAAGAAGCGGCGAATCCGTGGTATGAGATCACGCTGGTGGAGGGACGGAACCGGCAGATCCGGCGCATGTTCGAGGCGGTGGGACATCACGTGGAAAAGATCAAGCGCGTTCGCTACGGACCGCTCACGCTCGACGTTCCGCCGGGAAAGTTCCGCTCGCTCACGTTGCGAGAAATTGAAAAGTTGAAATCCGCCAGCACGACGGGCGCGACCATTGCCAAGCAATCCACAAAGTGATGCGCGGCGAGCATGAGCCGATTTTCTGATCTGGTTTCGAAGCCGGCGCGCGAGATGGCCAGCTTCTTTCCGCCGCTGGCCCCGACCCGGACTTCCGCGGATTCTCAGCCGCGGCTCATCAAGCTCGACTCCAACGAGAATCCCTTTGGCCCGTCGCCGCGCGCGCTCGAAGCGATGCAGGCAGCGCTGGCCGCGTCGAATTCCTATCCCGACGACGGCTGCACTGAGTTGCGCCGCAAACTGGCCGCCCACCACGATATTCCGGCTGAGCAAGTTCTGGTGACCGCGGGATCGACGGGGATGCTCAGCCTCCTTTGTCAGACCATGCTCGGTCAGACCATGCTCGCACCGGGATTGAATGCAGTCACCAGCGAGCGCTCATTCGTCGTTTATGCGATGGCGGTGCACGCCGCGGGAGCGCAGCTGATCGAGGCTCCAATGCGTGAGGATGGATTCGATCTGGACGCGATCCTGGAGGCGATCAACGAGCATACGCGCCTCGTGTTTCTGGCGAATCCAAATAATCCGACCGGAACCGTGATCGATGCCGCCGCGGTCGACAAGTTTATTGCAGACGTTCCGGGACACGTGGTGGTGGTTCTGGACGAGGCGTACTCCGACTTCGCGGCGCATTTCGCCGCGCTGCGTAACGTTGAGTATTCCAGGTCGATGGATTACGTTCGACAGGATGCCAGTGTCGTCGTGCTACGAACTTTTTCCAAGGCGCACGGACTGGCGGGGCTGCGCGTGGGATATGGCCTGGGCCCGGCGGAACTGCTGGGGTATTGCGCCCGCATGCGCGATACATTTTCAGTGTCGTCGGTGGCTCAGGCCGCGGCCGTGGCGGCGCTTGACGATCTGAATCATGTGCAGCGAACCGTTGCCAACAATGCGGAGCAGGCTGAGATTCTGCGTGTGGGATTGTCCGAGTGTGGGTACCGCGTGGTTCCGACTGCGGCGAATTTTCTTTACTGCGACGTAGGAGAAGAGGCCTCCGGGTTCGCGGAGCGATTGCGTGGTGAGGGAGTCAGCGTGCGCCCGCTCGGCAGTTGGGGAGCGCCGACATCTATCCGCGTGAGTATCGGCACGCCGGAGCAGAATCAGATTTTTCTAAGTGCGGCGCAGAGAGTGGGCGGGACTCCCTAGATGCACCCCAGGGGCTAAAGCCCTCCGGTCGAGAGGCGACTTTACCGCAGCGCTTAAAGCGCTGCGCCACCCGAGAGCGGAACACCCAACATCAAGCTTCCAGCTACGAAGCGGGGATCCTCGCGGCGCCGTACAGTCCGGCGTCGCTGCCCAGTAGCGCGCGGGTGATGATGGTCTTCTTGCGCGTGTAACCCGCGATCTGGGCGGACGCGCCTTCCTTCTTGCCCAGAGGATCTTCGGGAGCGGTGGCGGCGTAAACCAGCGAGCGCTCGCGCAACTCGGCGAACATTTGCGGAGCAAAGGCGTCCCACGCGCTGGCCACGCCCCCGCCAATCACGAACATATCCAGATTGAGAACGTTGATCAGACCCGCGAGCAGGATTCCCAGAACCTGGCCGAAGCGCTGGAAGATGCGCCGGGCGTCTGGGTCTCCCTGAATCGCGAGGTTGTAGATTGAACGGGCGCTGAACTCCGGGTCGGAGTTGGCAGCCTTCGCCAGGCCGGGCGCGTGCCCGGTGGCAATCGCCTCGTGAGCCATGCGCACGACAGCCGTAGCCGATGCGTAGCGTTCGGCACAGCCGTGATTGCCGCAGCCGCACGGAACACCGCCTGGTTCGACGGTGACGTGGCCAAACTCACCTGCCATTCCATTCATGCCGTAGAAGATTTTGCCGTTCAGAACGATGGCACCCCCGATGCCGGTACCCAGCGTGATCATCGCCATGTTGTCAACGCCACGGCCAGCGCCCAGCCATTTTTCGCCCAGAGCGGCGACTTTGGCGTCGTTATCGAGAAATACGCGTGCGCCCAGACGGCGCTCAATCTCATCGCGTACAGGATAGTCGGACCATCCGGGAAGGTTGGCGGACTTGCGCATCATTCCGGTTTCCATATCGATGATGCCCGGGACGCCAATGCCTGCGCCGATGAACCGGCCGCTGCCGCGATATTGCTCGGTCAGGCGGTGAATCGCGTCGCACATTTCGCCGATGACATGGTCGCGGCCGAGAGCGACTTTTACGCCGAGAGTAATTTTTTCGAGAAGCTGGCCGTCTGTACTGACGGCTGCGATACGCAGGTTGGTGCCGCCGAGATCGACTCCGATGGAAAAATCAGGCATGAAGGAGAAGGTTATCAGATTGTCAAGGCAGCGGTCTCATTGTTGATTGATGATTGTTGATTGATGATTGAAAAACCGATGGGGCAAAGGTTTTCAATCAACAATCAGAAATCATCAATCAACAATCTACTTCTGGCACTTGAAGCAGTAGTGGCTGCTGCGGCCCGCGATTACGACTCGCTTGATGGGCGTCTTGCAAACCAGGCAGGGCTCGGACTCGCGGCCATAGACGCGATGCTGGAGCTGGAAGAATCCTTCTTTGCCTTCGGCGTCCACATAGTCGGAAATGGAGGAACCGCCGAGGGCGATCGCTTCTTTCAGGACCTCTTTCACTGCGGCGAGAAGCTTGCCCAGTTGCTCGCGCGTGATGGTCGAGGCGCGGCGGCGCGGGCGCAGGCCGGCGCGGAATAAGGATTCATCGGCGTAAATGTTGCCGACGCCGCGCAGCAGCTTCTGGTTGAGTAGCGCGCTCTTGATGGGTGTCTTGCGGCCGCGGAACAGATCGAGGAAGCGGTCGAGACCGGCTTCCAGAGGCTCGATGCCGGCGGCATCGAAGTCTCCGGCCTGTGCGACGCTGAGCCGGCCGAAGCGCCGAGGATCAACGAAGCGCAGTTCCCTGCCCGACGACAATCTCAGGATAGCGTGCGTGTGCTTGGCAACTTCCGTCTGCGCCTCGCACACTCGCAAGCTGCCGGTCATCCCGAGGTGAACGATCCATTGGGCGATGGTGGGAGTTTGTGTGGGGCGGGCGCCTCCGCCCGCCTCTGCCTGTGCGATTGATGAAGCTTGGGTTGACACCGCTTCCTTACGCTTTCGATCTGGTCTCCGCCTTTTCGCGGGCGAGAGCGCCCGCGCCACATTCTGCTGCCCCCGTTCCAGATCGAACACGATGTGTTTGCCCATGCGGTGAACAGCGGCGATGCGGCTGTGTTCCAGCGTCGCGGCGATGGCTGAAGCTGGCGATTTCAGCGGCTCTTTCTTTTGGCCTAGCCACACAGATTCCACGACGTCTCCGGTGACGCGTTTAGCCAGGCCGCGGGCGATGGTTTCGACTTCGGGGAGCTCGGGCATGTTTGTGATTGCTTGTTGGAGTCTCGCTGCACGAAAAGGCGATCACGGGGCTAAAGCCCTCGCGATTCTAAACGATTACGCGGCCCTTAAAGGGCCGCTCTTCCACGGTGCTGCGGTGCCTTCAAAACGATGGCGTAATGTTTCAGGGCGGCGGCGCGATGTTCTGAGGGCGGACAGGCTCGCGATCAAAACGAATCAGCGCGGCGTTTCCTTCTTCAGAAACGTTCCCTGTTCCAGTTCTTTGAACGCCTGCTGGAGCTGCTCCTGCGTGTTCATGACGATGGGACCATACCATGCGACCGGCTCTTCGAGCGGCTTGCCGGAGACCAGTAGAAAGCGGATGCCATCTTCGCCGGCCTGCACGGACACTTCATCTCCACGGTCGAAGACGACGAGCGAGCGGTTCTCCGCGTCGGCGGGAGGCTTGGTGTCAGCCCATCCCACGCTTTCGGTCGGGACGGCGAGCGGGCCGGAGGCATTACAGAATTTTCCGTCTCCCGCGAAAACGTAGGCGAAGGCGTGGCGAGTGGTCTCGACGGGAAGCGTCTTGCGTTTACCGGGAGGCACGGACACGTCGAGGTAGATGGGATCGGCAGCAATTCCGTCGACCGGGCCAGACTTGCCCCAGAAATTTCCGCAGACAATGCGAACGTGCGTGCCGTCGTCGTCGGTAACCCGCGGAATGTCTTCAGTCTTCACTTCCTGATAGCGCGGCGCAGTCATCTTCAGTGCCGACGGCAGATTCGCCCAGAGCTGGAAGCCATGCATGCGACCGGTGGGATCTCCCTTGGGCATCTCCTGGTGAATGATGCCGCTGCCAGCGGTCATCCACTGCACGTCGCCGGCGGCGATGGCGCCGTGATTGCCCATACTGTCGCCGTGCTCGACGGTGCCCGCGAGGACGTAGGTGATGGTCTCGATGCCGCGGTGCGGGTGCCAGGGGAATCCGGCGAGATAGTCCTCGGGGACATCATTGCGGAAGTCGTCGAGCAACAGGAACGGATCGAAGTCGTGAGTATTGCCGAAACCGAAGGCGCGGCGCAGGTGCACTCCGGCGCCTTCCAGCGTGGGCTTGGACTTGATGAGTCGCTTAACGGGTCGAATGGACATGAAGCCTCCTAAGCTGGATGCTACCTCGATAAGTCGCATCAGACTCTAATTCCGTAGCACATATTGATGCACCTCCGGCATATTCGACGCAAGCTGGTCGTGAGCTAGCTTACAGCTATAATTCCCCGACACAGAGCCGGTTACGCGGGCGCAACGGCTCCAAGGCAAGAAATCGATGACTCTCCGTTACCCCGTCCTCGTGGCGACCGTTCCGTTGTTCGTAGTGATTCGAGCACACGCGTGCGAGCCGGTTGTTCCGTTCATCCAGTCTGTAGCGCCCCTGTTAGCTTTGTCAGGATCGATTCTGACGCTGGTTGGAGCAGTAGTTGTGAAGTCGGCGCTGTTCACCTTTTTTGAGCCGCGGCTTCCCCGTCCTCGCGCGGCGTGGCGTATGTTCGTGGGCAATGTGCTCACCAGTTTTGTCGGCCTCGTTGTGGCGGCAATGATCGGCAGCGGTCCGATCTGGGTCGTCGGAGTGCCGGTGGTGGGCTTTCTTTGCTGGCTGCCGGCGCGGAGGCTTGTGAAAGTGGCTCCGGTGAAATGGTTGACGAGATTTTCCCCCACCGGCGTCGCTGCGATTATGACTGGCGCCTTGCTGGCTAGCTGCATTCTGTTCAGCGTGGGTCAGATCTCCCTATCGGCGCACCGGCTGTGGGCATACTGGATCATCAAGCTGGTGGCGATTTTTTTGGCGCTGCTGCCGAGCGTCACCCTTACGACAGTTTGGGAAGAGTGGGTGATCTGGCGGCTCAGTTCGCGGCCTGAGGGAACTGCGTATTTCACCTCGGTCCTGCGCACCAACCTTTATGTCCTGGTGCTGGTGATGGCGGTTCCGGCTGTGATGATGCTGCCTCGAAGGCTCAAGTCGCCGGACTTTCTGGCCAAGCGGCCTGCGGTTTCTCAGGGCACCGGCTCACGTCGCTAGCGACGCAGACCTCAACCCTCGGGCAGCGGCTTGAGCTTGGTTCTGGTGACGAATCCTAGTCCTTGAGCGGGACCACGGCGCTGCCGTCGCGGCAGAGCGTGGCGACTTTCTGCAGGTCGCCGTTGGCGCGGGGCAGGGTCACGACGGGACCGTAGCAATAGACGGCGTGGCCGGAGGCGGCGAAATACCAGCGTCCGCCCTTGGTGTGTTTGGCGATCTCGCTGGTCGGCTGGCGCACCGGCTTTGGCTGGGATAACGGGGTAACCGGCAGACTGAACAACAAGGCTAGGGTCAGGACCTTCATGTTTGCTTACCACCTGGGCAGGTTTCCCTGGAACTGGTTTCCTGCTGCTTTCCGCTCACCCACAGAACGAAAGGGTTGCAATGTTCAGGTTCGTAAAGCTTGTTCTTACCTCGTGCTGCTTCGTAATCCTTAAATCGTGATCAGGGTCCGGACATCGTCTACCAGATCTGCGGCTGGTTTGGACGGCATCTTGAAATCTGGTTTCTGCTTGGTCGACTGGCTCTGCGTGCGTTGTTGCTGCGGTCCTGCCTGGGAAGACGGGGTCCGAGTCGTTGGTGCCTGGGTTGACGGGTACTGGGTTGACGGGTACTGGGTTGACGGATGCTGGGTCGAAGAATTCTGGGATGACGGGTTCTGTGCGGCTCGAGCCTGGGTCTGGGCTTGGGTCTGGGACGACCGGGCCGAGGATGTCTGGGCACTCTCTTGGGCGGCCTTCAGCCTGACCGCGGATAGTTCGGTGCTGTCGCGGAAGAGCTCGCGAATCAGGGCCCGTTGCGACTCAATGGTCCGTCCCTGCTCGACAATCAGCATAGTCATCAAGCCGTAGGAGATCAGAAAAAGAACCGTCAGCAGCGGCAACCAGCCATGCTTCTTGGGAGCAACGGGAGCGTCGATCGCGGCTACGATGGGTAAAGCGTTGGTCCCGAATAGAGTCGTCACATGGCACCCCGGTCCTTCGCCCCAGCACGCAGGCACTATGAGGAATTGCACCTCGGGAGCCAATGGGTTAAGTCTCTCTAAATTGCTGATATCAGGTCGGTTATAGGTGATCCGCGAGGATCGTTGGACCCCGGGATGTGCAACTCAATGCACATTATGAGAAGGCAAGATTGGTTGCAGGCGCACCCGCCCGCAGGTGACTTGGGCCGCCCACCACGGCTTTTGCGGCCTATGGTCCCATTCAAGGATGTGACCTTCCTGGGATGGCTTTGGGTACCTCGGTTACTTTTCCGGAGTGGGGCGATCTCTTAACATCATCGATACGAAGAAGTATTAGAAATCTTTTATCTCAGGAAGCCCCCAATTATGCGGAAGTACGTTCTGGTCTTGTCTCTTCTCTTCTCATGCTGCTTTGGACCTGCGGGAATGGCCCAAAGCCAACAGTCTTCCAACGAAAACGCGCGCCGGGTCGTCCGACAAACGACTCCCTCCTATCCGGAACTGGCAAAAAGGATGAATCTCGGAGGCACCGTCAAAGTGATTGCCGTCGTCGCAGCGGACGGTAAAGTAAAAAACGTCGAGCCCATGGGCGGCAGCCCGGTGCTGATCAAGGCTGCCCAGGATGCCGTCGCCCAGTGGAAGTTCGCCCCCGGCGGCGAATCCCGGGAAGTCGTCGAACTCCATTTCAATCCGTAACCGGATCAGCGACCGCGCGGTACTCTACGCGGGCACTCCTTTTCTGTGGATGGCTATTTGCCCAGCACCAGCTTGGCGATGGTCGCCAGTTGCATGTTCGAGGTGCCCTCGTAGATCTTGCCGATCTTGGCGTCGCGCCAGTACTTCTCGACGGGATAGTCCTTGGTAAATCCGTATCCGCCGTAGATCTCGATGGCCAGCGACGTCACACGCTCGGCCACCTGCGAGGCGAACAGCTTGGTCATGGCCGCTTCCTTGACGAAGTTCACGCCGGCATCCTTCATGCGCGCGCAGTTGTAGACCATGAGGCGCGCGGCCTCGATCTCCGTGGCCATCTGCGCGATCTGGAACTGGATGCCCTGGAATTCGGAGATGGCTTTGCCGAACTGCTTGCGCTCCACGGCGTACTTGCAGGCGAACTCCCAGGCCCCGCGGGCCAGGCCAATCATCTGCGCGCCAATGCCGATGCGTCCCTCGTTTAAGGTCTCGATGGCGATCTTGTAGCCCTTGCCGGGCTCGCCCAGCACATTCTCCTTCGGCACGCGGCAATCTTCCAGAATCAGTTCGCAGGTGGACGACGCCCGGATGCCGAGTTTGTCTTCCTTCTTGCCCACCGCAAATCCGGGGAAGTTCTTGTCCACCAGGAACGCGGTGATGCCTTTGTATCCGGCGCTGGGATCGAGCGTGGCGAAGAGCACGAACAATCCCGCCTCTTTGGCGTTGGTGATCCACAGCTTGCGGCCGTTGAGCACGTACTCGCTGCCTTTAAGAGTGGCGCGGGTCTGTAACGCAAAAGCGTCAGAGCCCGAGCCGGCTTCGCTGAGGGCATACGCCCCCGCCGTCTCGGTGGCCATCTTGGGCAGGAAGCGCTTCTTCTGCTCCTCTGAGCCCCAGCGCAGCAGGGCGTTGTTGACCAGCGTGTT
>Ga0209415_10016833_pt1 | contig 11697 bp, 6 predicted proteins | sample PeaSoiSIISIP2007_FD_187696 | JGI IMG/M metagenome (GOLD analysis project Ga0209415, IMG submission 187696) | Peat soil microbial communities from Weissenstadt, Germany - SII-SIP-2007 (SPAdes) (version 2) | ecosystem: Environmental > Terrestrial > Soil > Wetlands > Peat | place: Germany... | reverse complement strand
CCTGGTGGCGCACAACACGGCGGGGACCACGAAGCTCTACGTCGCCGCAAGCGGCGCTCGGCCCGTGATCACGTACACCCTTGCGGCACTGGGGAGTACCCAGGCATACGTGCACTTCTCCGAGCCGGTGTATGGCGCCGACAACGGAACCACGTCTATCAGCAATACGAGCATCTCCTACTCGGGAGGGGCCATCACGGTTCAGCCCGTGGAGACAAGCGGCAGCGCGGCTCACGCCGCCATAGTCACACTGCCGACGCCGTTGGTTGTGAACGATATTCTCTTGGGCCAAAAGTCAATCAGCGCGGCAACCTTGGCCGGCACTGGCCAGATCTGGAGCAACCAGGTCTATCCAACTACGTTCGACTATCCATCAAACTTCGCTTCGGCCTCGCAGAGTCACTATTCGGGCAACCCGGGGGCAGCGGCATATACGAATACGAACCCCGACGGGAACCTTCCTCCCAGCGTGACCGCGGTAGCCCCCTTCAGCGGCAGGGCCATGCTCACGCCCAGCTCCGCTCCCGGTCCGACTGCGCCCGCTCACAACATCTCGGACGTCGGGATAGGATTTGTTGTCCCCGTTCTTGCTGAGGACCAGAGTACCGCTCGTAATCCGACCCTCGGCGGGGTCGGCCTGGTCACAAACTTTGACGGCTCGCAGTGGCTGCCGCCTGACAACACCTTCCTGGAAGCCAGGATAATGCCGCCCACGCTGAGTGGGGCCACCGTGACGCTGTACTGGGACATCAACCCTCCGCCCTCGCATGACTTCAACAACCTGTGGATTCCGACGACGGCGACAACGATCTCCGCGGGAGCCCCGGGGACTGGCGACCGGGCTCATTTCCCCGGGGATTCCCAGGCCCGCTCGGTATCATCCGCGGTCAACGGGGCGCTGCGAGACTTCACAATCGCTTCCACGGACCCGGCCATCAAGGATGGGGCCCTTTTCCAGTTCCTGTTCATCCTGGACGATGGGGCAGGACACAAGCTCCCGTGCGCCTTCCCCGCGGACCCCGCCAACCCGGCCAATGTCCGGCCGTTCGAGTACATGTTCCATTCCATCATCCGGCAGCGCGGCGGGGTCACCATAACGAACAACGTGATCCGTCCCGACAATGGGCAAATGGCGTACCTGACCTACACGGTGAGCACCGCAGGCCAGGTGACGATCACGGTGTTCGATCTCAGCGGCAGCATCGTGAACGTCCTGCAGCGCGGCTCACAGGGGACGGGAACCTATACGACCGCCTGGGACGGCAGGAACCGCGGCGGCCGCGCGGTGGCCAGGGGGATCTATTTCATCCGCGTGGTCGGCCCCGGGTTCGACGAGATCCGCAAGGTGTTGGTGGTCAGGTAGGCCCGGCAGTGCCAGGCCCTGCAGCGGCAGCCCCCGCAGAGGCAAGCCCCGCAGCGGCAGCCCCGCCGGCGCCTTGAACTCTGAAGGGATTCACGTCAGACTGCGGGGGAATGGATCCCGGCGCGAGGAGAGGTGGGCCGCTGCGGCTGATCATCGGGCATTCCAACATGGATCTCGATTGCCTCGGTTCAGTAGCGCTGGCGCGCAAGCTTTTCCCCGGCTCCATTGGTGTTCGCAGCCGCATGATCCACCCCGTGGCGCGCAATCTCTACAACCTCTACGGGGAATACCTCGACCTCGTGAGCATCCAGGAGATCAGCAAGGAAACCGTTGAGCAGCTCGTGGTTGTCGACACCAGGTCCCTTGGCCGCATCAAGGAATATATCGTGGAAATGGATCAGCTCCCCTCCCGGGTGGAGGTCTACGATCATCATCCCGCGGATTCATCCGATATTCCCGGCGCTGTTATCCACGAGGGCAGTGTCGGAGCCAATACGACTCTTCTCGGGATGGAAGCCATGCGGAAGGGCGTTCGCTTGACGCCGGAGGAAGCAACCATAGCCCTCACCGGCCTCTATGCGGACACCGGCAGCTTCACCCATGAAAACGTCGCCCTGGTGGATTTCGAAGTGGCGGGCTATCTCGTTTCCCAAGGCGCTTCGATTTCCCTGGTGAAAAGCTTTCTCCAGACGCTCAAGGACGAGACGCAAATCTCCCTGTTTCACGAGATCCTCAACAGGCTGACCTACCAGACCCTGCATGGCCATCAGATCGTCACGACATACATGGAGATGGAGAAGCAGGTCGGGGGGCTTTCCGCCGTTGTGGAGAAGGTTTTCGAGGTCGAGAACCCTGACGCGATTTTTGCCGTCTTTTATTTCCAGAAAGAAGGGGACTCCCTCATCATCGCCCGCAGCCAGCAGCATCGAATCGACCTCTCGCGGATCCTTGCCACATTCGGAGGGGGAGGACACTCCCGGGCTTCCTCCGCCTTGCTGAAGAACCAGCCGGGGAGAAAGACCTTTCACGCTCTCCAGGCGTACCTCAAGACGATGCTGGACGAAGCCGCGACGGCGCGCGGGATCATGAGAGACGGCGTCAAGGTGGCCAAGGACTCGTGGACCCTGCGGGAGGCCTCGGAGTTCCTGGAGAAGCTGGATCGCACCGGGGCGCCGGTTGTGGACCGCGCGGGACAGCTCTGCGGGTTTGTCACGCTTCGCGATATCTCCAAGGGCCGCAGCGCGGGCCAGATGGAGGCACCCGTTCGCGCCTTCATGACGCGCAAGGTGATCAGCGCGGCGCCCTCGACGACCTTCCGGGAGCTCGAGCACATCTTCTTTTCCCACACGATATTCTCTCTTCCCATCGTCGAAGACGGGAAGGTCACGGGCCTTGTCACCCGGGCGGACTACTTGAAAGCCCGCATGGGAGAGGAAGGCGGACCGTCCCCAGAGCTCCCCGCGTGATACTGAGACCTCCCTCCTCCGTCCCCGAGATCGTGGCCGACCAGGCATGTCGGCTGGCCGGCGCACCCGTCTGGCACCCGGTTTCGAACCTCCTCTATTGGACAGATGCGCATTCCGCTTGCCTCTATTCTTACGATCCGGGAGCCGCACGGAGCGTCCTGTCTCCCACGGCGGAGAAAGTGCTCCAGGTGGCCGCCTGTGATGACGGCAGCCTTCTCCTTTTTACCGCGGACGGGGCGCTCAAGGCTTTGCGCGGCACGAGTATCCTGACTCTCGTGGAACGTCTGCCGTTGGGTCCCGGGGCGCAGATCGACGCGGCGGCGGCGGATCGTCAGGGCAGGCTGTATTGCGCGGTGAGATCAAAGGGCAGGAAGGGGAGCTTGTACCTTGTCCATTCAGATGGCGCAATTGAGCCGGTGCCCGGCGGAGCGGGCCGGGTGTGCGGGCTGAGCTTCGATTCAGACGGAGGCCTCCTGTACTGCTGCGACGCGGTGACGCGGGAGATCTCCTGTCTTGCCCATGACAGCGCCACGGGCGCTCTTTCCAGCCGTGCAGTGGTTCACCGCGTGCCTGAGTCGCTGGGCGCGCCGCGGGGGATTGCGGCGGATGCCAAGGGCTTCGTGTGGGTTGCGGTCTGGGGGGGAAGCTGCATCATTCGACTTGCGCCGACCGGCAAGGAGGAGAGGCGCGTCTACTTCACGGCCAGGCTCCTCAGCGGGGTCACCTTCGGGGGGCCGGATCTCCGGGACCTCTATGTCGTTGCATCCGGCGGGGAGGACCGGAAGGCGAATGGACCGGGGGCGGGAGCGCTTTACAGGCTGCGCGCCGGCGTGAAGGGCGCGTCGACGGCCCTCGTCCCGGGGCGACTCCTCCCTTGACTCTGAAAGGGGCGGCCGCTATCATGCGGCCACTATCGTTTCTGTGAGGAGAGCCAATGGCAAAGAGCCATCGTGGAAAGGGATTGCAGGGGCAGGTACGAGGCGGTCGCGGCCTTTGCCCGCTGTGCAAGAGGACGGCGGTGAAAGTCGTCTATGAGGCGCAGGTGAAGGACAAGACCATCAAAGTGTGCAAGACGTGCAAGGCCGCGCTCAGCCACGGCAAGTACCAGCAGGAGGCAGAGGCCCTGGTTTCAGCCGCCCCGGCAGCGGCTCCCGCGTCGACGTAATCCCCTTCACTGACATACCCAGATCCTCTTCCCGTCCTGACCACGTCACCAAAGCTCGCGGGCGGGTTTCCCTATCCTGCCTGCTCTGATAGACTTCACTCCAGGAGACATGGGGAATGCCTGAGCCGGTGTTTGTCGCCCTTCTCATTGCGGACAGGGTCGTCACGGAGGACAACCAGAAAAAGGGGATCATCGGGACCTTCACGCAGTTTACCGTCCGCCAGGTCCCTGCCGCTCTGCCGCCGTGGTACATCTACGCCGCGGTGACCAACATTGCGGGCGAGCACGTCTTTTCCCTCAACCTTCTTTTTGACCGCAGTCAGCAAGTGATCTTTTCCGCCGGCGGGAAGGTATCCGTGGATGATCCGCGCCGGGTGGTGGAGCTGGTCATCCAGGTGCCCAATGTCGTATTCCCGGAAGAGGGCACGTACAACGTTTCCTTCCATATAGATGCGGACCTCATCGCAACCCGGATCCTGGACGTCGTGAAAGCTCCCGAGCAGCGGCCCGTCATCCCTGGTCACCCCGGATAACAGGCATCCTTGAACCTGCAGCTCCTGGCGCAGTGGCGGCGCCGGCGTTCCAGCTGCGCCGGGTAGGATTCCAGGTCGATGCGGACCCGGGCCACCCCGGATTCCATGGCTGCCTTTGCAACCGCGGGGGCCTCCCAGAAAAGCAGGCGCGTGTCGAGCGGCGTCGGGATCAGGTAGTCCTCACCGAAGGCCAGGGAGGACTTTCCGTAGGCCTCCAGCACGCACTCCGGCACTCCCTCATGGGCAAGTGCCGCAAGCGACCGCGCGGCGGCGAGCTTCATCTGTTCGTTGATGGCCCGCGCGCGAACGTCCAGCGCCCCCCGAAAGATGAAGGGGAACCCGAGCAGGTTGTTGATCTGGTTGGGGTAGTCGCTGCGCCCCGTGCCAATGATCACGTCCCGGCGCGTTTCCCTGGCCAGCTCGTAGCGGATCTCCGGGTCAGGGTTTGCGCAGGCAAACACCACCGGTCGCTCCGCCATGGAGAGGAGCATGGCCGGCAGGAGAACGTCCTTGCCTGAGAGTCCCAGGAAAACGTCAGCGCCCCGCACGGCGTCCGCGAGCGTCCGTTCATCGGTTGCCAACGCGAAACGCTCCTTGTACGGGTTCATGTTCTCCTGTCGTCCCGCGTAGACCACTCCCTTGGTGTCCACCAGCCGGATGTTTGTCCGCTCCGCGCCCATGGTGATGTAGAACTCCGCGCAGGCGATGGCCGCCGCGCCGGCTCCGCTCACCACCACTTTGACGTCGCCAACCTTCTTCCCGCTCAGCTCGAGGGCGTTCAGGAGCGCTGCCCCGGTGATAATGGCCGTTCCATGCTGGTCATCGTGGAAAACCGGGATGTCGAGAGCTTCCTTGAGCCGTCGCTCCACCTCGAAGCACTCAGGCGCTTTGATGTCTTCCAGGTTGATGCCGCCAAAGGTAGGCGCCAGCGCCTTGACCGCGCTCACCATCTGGTCCGCCGTCGGGGCGTCCAGCTCGATGTCGAACACGTCGACATCCGCAAACCTCTTGAAGAGGATTCCCTTGCCTTCCATGACCGGCTTGGAGGCAAGCGGCCCGCGGTTGCCCAGGCCGAGGATGGCGCTCCCGTTGGAGATCACCCCGACGAGGTTGGCTCGTGCCGTATACTCGAACGCCGCCTCCGGCGAGCGCTCGATCTCCTCCACGACGACTGCCACACCTGGTGTATAGGCAAGGGAAAGATCGCGTTGGGTGGACAGCCCCTTTGTGGGCACCACCTCAATCTTGCCGGGTCGGCCGGCTTTGTGATAGTCGAAAACATCCTGGGGGGTGATTGCTGCCATCGCCTATTTCCCGATGGTATACACGGCGCCGCCGGTCCGCCCGAAGACCTCGGGCTGGTACATCAACTCTGCCTGCACGGGCGGGGTGGGGAAGACGCCCGGGGTGGTCGTTCTGAACAGGAAGCTCACCTCGTGCTTGCCCCGATCGAGCTGATCGAAGAAGAAGCGGACCTCGCTGTCGTAGATTCGCGACGTGTAATCCGGTGCCGACACCTCCTCGTCTCCCGAGTCCCCGTTGTCCGAGTCCGCTGAGGCCTGCGGGGAGGCCGGCGGCTTGACGATCTGCGATGTGGCCAGGGATCCGTCAATCGGCTCCGCTCCCGAGGGGATGGGCGCGCGGAGCGCCACATACGTTCGGTCCCGGGAGGAGTAGAACACGAGCCTCATCCGGTAGACCTGGCCCAGTGCCAGCGCCGTCCCATCTACCGTGTCGCCCTTCTGGTCCAGGAGCTCCGCGGCAATCCCGATCCCTTCGTCCCTCGGGTCCACGTCTCCCGCCGCGATGGCGTAGCGAAGCTCCGCCGTGTAGTACAGCGTGCCAGTCCCATCCAGGGCGAAAGAAAGCGGCAGCTGCGTGCCCCCGGCAGCATGGTCTCCCGGCCGGGCAGATGCGATGCCCATCAGGTCCGCGGCTGGAACCTGCTTCCTGAACGGGGCCTTCGAAAGCCCTTTGAAGCTGCTGCGGGCCACCTCAGAATCGCCAAGCTTCACCTGCGCCGTGAAACTCGCCTCCGACTCCTTGTTCTGGGCAATCAGTTGCGCGAAAGCCTGGAGCACCCAGCCCGCATTGCTCGTGTTGCCCCAGTAGCCGCTTGCGTTCGCCGTCAGCAGGTCGTTGGCAAGACCCAGGACGAGCTGCGAATCCGGCTGGAGCCGGGCATACAGCATGAGGAGGAGCGCCCGGGCCTGGATGTTGCCGCCGTACCAGAACCAGTCGTTCACCGTTCCGACAAGGGTGACCGTACGCGTGCCCACCCGCACGAAGTTCTTCATCCTGGTCAGGATCTTCGCGGCAGCTCTCCGGTCTCCCATCCCGTCGTATGCAAGGCCCAGGAAGCCATATCCGAAGATGCCGATCTCATCCCCTCTGGCCGCAAGGGCATCCGCCTTGTCCTTCTCCATTCTGCCGAAGAGGGAGAATACGTACACGGCATACGACTGCAGGTAGCTGTCGTCGTTGAGCTTTTCCCACCCCTTGGAGAGGTAGTCGAGGAGCGCGTCGGTATCCAGCTTCTCGGGGATGTCGAATCCCCGGTCCTGGGCCACCGCAAGGAGGTGCGCGACGCGAAGGGACACGTAATAGCTCGAGCGCCGCGGAGCGGGATCATCCCAGTAGGAAAACCCGCCGTCCGGATTCGCGAAGCGCTCCAGCGTCGTGAGGTCCGCCTTTGCGTCTCCGGCGAGCTGCGGGAAAAGGATGCGGGCGAACATCTTGCTCGTCACCTGCTCCAGGCAGTCGAAGGGGTAGATTTCGAGGAATCGCACCGCTCCCGCAAGGTTGGATGCGATTGTGGAGTCCAGGGTCAAGAACAGTCCCTCGTCCGGCACGCCAAGGAAGGTTGGCGGTACCACCACCGCTTCCCGCGAAGCGCTGGTCGTCTTTCCAATCACCGTGAAGGTCTCGCTTATATGCTCGGAAGCGACCCCGAGGGAGTCCTCCAGTCTTTCTCTCAGGATGTCCGAATCCACGTCGAAGAGCAGGCGGGCGGAACCCTCTTTCGGAGCCTGGAGGTCGAATGCGACTTCCGCGGTCGCACCCGCGCCGAGCTGGACTGTCTTCTTCGCGGCGCCTTTGAGCGCAAGAGGCTCGCCTGCAGTGAGTGACACGGTGACCGCGTGGGGCTTTGCGTCCAGGTTCGTGAGGACGACGCCTGCCGTTGCCGAGTCACCGACCCTCATTCGCCGCGGGAGCGCGGTCCGCACATTGATGGGGTTCTGCACAACGATCTCGCTCTCTCCCATGCCGAAAAGCTCACCCTTCGAGGCAACAGCGGTCGCCCGAAATCGCGTCAGCGAGTCCGGCAGGGTGAAGGTCACCGTGACGGTGCCGTCCTTGCCGGTCTTGAGACCCGTTCGAAAAACAGCGGTGGGATTGAAGTTCTTCCTGACGTTGACGCCAGCCCCCGCTTCCGGGGCGGCCTCGCCTTTCTCATCTCCACCGGGCAGGTCCCGTGCTTTCCACGTCACGGGGTCCAGGAGCAGGTCACGGGACTCATAGTGGGCGACCTTGTCAGGGAAATTGCCCGGGTTGTAGAAGAAGTCCAGCGGGCTTGGCAGGTGGTAGTCGATCAGATCAAGCACCCCTCTGTCCGCAGCAACCAGGGCTATCTCCGCTCCAGCAAGCGGCTTTCCTTTCAACGTGGCCTTCACGGTGAGCGACGCCTGCGTGCCGGGCAGGTAGCTTTGACGGGAGCTGGTTACGTCCACGTGAATGCTTCGAGAATCGACCCGGACGGGAACTTCCAGGAGCCCCGAGTATCCTCGCGGCTTCCCGAAATCCGGCGAATCCGGTCCGTCCGCCGGCGGCTTGGTCCGCGGGGTGCCCGTGGACACGAAAACATAGAAGGTCGGGACATAGCCTTCCTTCACGGGGATATCGATGGTCGGCGCGCTCCCTTCGAGGGTCACGGCCTTTTGCTCGATGATCCCCTCCCTTTCAACGGTCACAAGGAAGTTCCCCCTGGCCACCGGGCTCTTGATCAGAAGACGGGCCGTATCCCCCGGGGCGTAGCTCTTCTTGTCAGGAACGATCTCGATCTGCCGTTCATCCGCGCTGTTCCAGCGGATGAAGTCAGCCCCTGTAGAATAGAAGGAAACGCGCGTAAAGCTTTCCCTGCCCTGGGAGTCCTTGCCGGAGAGCTCGATTGCATATGAGCCCGCCTTCTGCGTTGCAAGCTGGACGCTCCCAAAAGGCATGTCGGGTCTCACGGTGAACTCTTTCTCTGTTGTCTCCTCCTGCTCCCAGTGCGTGTCAACCATGCCGCCCACCGCCCTTTCACGGACAAGCTTCCAGTCCTCCCGAATGAGCTTGCCCTGCGCCTCACCTGAGCGATACAGCTTTCCGTCAGGGTCCACGGAAACGACCTTGAGAGTGAACGGCACGTCCTTCTGGACGAAATACAGGGAGTCATCCGCCTTCGGGTTGGACGATATCAGTGCGCCCAGGAGCTGCTCAGATGAGAACACGAGGCGCGAGTCCTGCCTGGAGATTGCCTGCCGGTCGACATCCTCCACGGTTGCCGCAAGCTCGTAGTCGTACACGCGGCCCTTGTCACCGTCAGCCAGGGCCTGGGTCGCCGTGACTGTCCCGTCGCCGGAAAGGCTTCCGGCCTGCGAGCCGAGGTCTTCGGGGTACGCGCGCGTGACCGCCCCAAAGCTGTAGGGAGCCAGGGCGTCGCCGGGCGGCTGATACCACTGCTCACGTCGAGTCCAGAACCAGCTCCACTTCCCGTTGGAGACATTCCCCCCCGCCAGGTACTTGCCGACAAAGCTGCCGCTCAGGGAATCACCCATGAACTTCCTGGCGTCCGGCAGGGAGAGATCAACGGAGAACGTGACCCTGCGGAAGTTGGCGACCTTGATCCACGCCTGGCCGGTTGCGTGGTCCTTGCCTCCGCTGGTCCGATTGAAAGAAAGAGACCAGTCCCCCGGCTCGATATCCTTCGGGAGGGTGACCTGGCCGGCGAAGCTGCCGGACGGCGAAGAGGTGCCGGTGAAGGAAGCGACGGGCTGGGCGTCCTCCGAGTCCGTCTTCAGGTCGACGCGGTATTTCCCGGCAGCCGCGGCGAGCTTTCCGACAACGAGGTCCTGGTCTATTCCGGCAAAGGAGACAGTCTCTCCGGGCCTGTAGATCCCCCGGTCAGACCACATGTAGGTGAGAGGGCGCGGCACCTCCGCCGAATACGGCTCCGAGGAGTTCCATGTCAGGCAGGGCATCTGGGATGGGCTCACGACGAGCCTGTCGTTTCCCTTGGTTATCTCTACCTGGGCGTCCTCTTCGTGCCCCCGGAATGCGTTCATCAGCGCTCCGGGAGGAACGACAAGCGCGGCCAGGCCGGAGGCATCCGTGGTTCCGGACGCGACGCGCTGGCCACCCTTCCGCAACGTCACCGTTGCGTCTCCCAGGGGCGCCCCCGTCGAAAGCGAGCCGGCAAGCACCACCAGAGAGTTGTATGCCACGTGCACGGAGGCCCCGATGTCCGTGACCTGGACCACCAGGTCGTCCGTGACCACCTGCGGGGTGTCGCTTTCCTCGAAGTTTCCCGTGAAAGCCCAGGACAACCAGGCCGTTCCCTTGTGCTCGCTGTTGAGATACGGGGACAGGTCGAAGAGCTCGAAATGACGCGTGTTCTTGGGGACCCGGCGCACGTCAATCTTCTTGCTCGGGTCGCCGGGCTTCTGCAGGAACGGCTCTTTCAGTGGGCCTATTCCGAACTTCCCCGAGATCACGTTCTGGAACTCCACGGCGACCCGCGGAGGAAACTGGGACTCCAGGAGCTTCTGGCCGTTGGCGTGGAACACCACGAAGCTGGCCGCGGGCCCGACCTGGAGACTGACCGGCTCGTCCTGTCCCAGGGTTTGCCCGTAGACGTCCGTGAGCCCGCGGAGGACCTTCATGTCAAACTTCGATTCGAAGGGGACCGGGAGCTGGTTCAGGTACACCCAGGATCCCGAGACCTCCACGTGGCTTTCCAGCGAATAGTCCTTCAGCGGGACGTCGAGATTCGGGATGACGGTCTCTTCCGTGAGAGCGTGGTTGAAGCGCAGCACCGCGCTGGGCGATGCCTCTCCCATGGCGACCTCGCTTGTTTCCAGCTCGAGCGGCCTGAGCGTGTGGAACGACGCCGTGATGTCCTCCGAAGTCCCATAGTTCTCAGGTCGCGGCTTTGCGCCCTTTCGGACAACCACCTTTATGTCCGCATCCCTGGGCAGTGGCGCGATAGGCTTCAGGGAAACCAGGCGGGCAGCGTTCTCATACGGCCCGAGCTCGCTCTTGTCCTTGATCACGGTCCGGGCGGCGCTGAAGCGCACCGCGTTGCCATCCGCCTCCAGGCGAATGAACGGAACGATGGTCGGGAGGTCGACCGGAAAGTTGAACGTGACCACGATCTCCTTGCTCGCCTCAGGGATGACATCGTCTCCCCGCGGGCTCATGTTCACTATCCCCAGGGGCTCGGTGCGGAAGGTGAACTCCGTGTCTCCTGTGACCGCTTCTCCTTCCAGCGAGCGCAGGGATTTGTTCACGCTGACCTTGTATTCCGTTGCGGGGGCCAGCTGCCCCTTGGGCTCGAAGGACAAGAGCCGCGAGCCGTACCAGCGGAAGACACCGTCCACGCCGGGGGAGATGGAAAGCACGTTCGACGCGGTTACGGGTTTGGCAAGCTTCGTCAGGGGCACCACGGGTTTGTTGAAAAGGACCCAGACGCCGCCCTCCAGGTTCTCGTGGGGAACGGTGCCGCTGGGCCCCGTCTCCGCGACCTGGAACGGCAGGCCTTTGTCCTGGCCGGACTGCTGGTCGCTGTTGCCCGGCGTGTACAGGGCCGGAAGCGCGATCACGCGCTGCGGGACAGGCGCCCGTGAAACGCTGCATGCCGCGACGAAGCCTGCTGCAAGCGCCAATCCGAGCAAGAGCCGGCACAACCTCTTCATGAAGGCCTCCTGGGAGAAGGCGATTGTACCTCGACACGAGCCCGGGGTTCAATGAAAACAATCCTGGTTGCGATAATCGCAGGCAGCCGTGCCTGTACCAGCCGTGCCTACTGCAGCGACCGCGGCGACTGCGGCGCCTACGGATTGACAAAACGGCCCACTTTGATCATATTTGCCACCGCATGGTGGGTGTAGTTCAATTGGCAGAGCACCAGAC
>Ga0209415_10016832_pt1 | contig 11699 bp, 4 predicted proteins | sample PeaSoiSIISIP2007_FD_187696 | JGI IMG/M metagenome (GOLD analysis project Ga0209415, IMG submission 187696) | Peat soil microbial communities from Weissenstadt, Germany - SII-SIP-2007 (SPAdes) (version 2) | ecosystem: Environmental > Terrestrial > Soil > Wetlands > Peat | place: Germany... | reverse complement strand
GCGGGAGCGAGCGGCGCCCAGGCTACGACTCCGTCCACGTCGTCATCCACGAAATCCACAACCGCCGGCGACCAATACTGAACCGCCGGACCCGGGACCCAGCACCAGCCGTATGGCTCGTCTACCCAGGTGCCGTAGTGGTAAGGCGCCCAGCCCCAGGGCTCGTCGCCGACCCACGTCCAACCCCAAGGATCGACCCAGACCCAGTGGCCGTCGTGATAGGGCCGCCAGTGAGCGTGCTCGCGCGGCGCCCAAACGTAGCCGTAATGAGGGTCGTCGTGCCAGGTTCCGTAGGCGTCGATATCGTCCGCCGTGAGATCGACGTCGTGGGGGACGTGAAGATCGTGGTGCTCGTAGATGACGTCCCGATTGTCGTTGAAATTATCCCAGGGATCTTGCTTCGGGATCGTCGTTACCTGGTAGGGAGCCGTCGAGTTTGCGACGTCGAGCCGCTGCCGACTGTGGAGAACGGCCTGACCCTGTTGACCGTGGACGTCGGCTTCGCCGGAGTCGCAGGCAACCTCGACGGTGTTCGCGCATCCGATCCGGACTTCGGATGGTCCGTGGGATTTGACCGCCGAGAGCGGGGTGTCGACCTGATATTCCGAATCCTTATTGCGAAGGTGGAGGGTCGCCAAACCGCCGGTCAGCCTGATCTCGGTGAATTCGCCTCGGTCGTCGCTGTACATCGTCTGCAGGACGCAGTCCGCGCCGCCTCCGAGGCGCATCATGCTGCCATCGTCGAACTGGATCTCGGCCCGGCTGTTAGGCTTGACCCAGATCTCCGCGCCTTGGCGGAAAGGAAGGTTCATCGTTGCCCGCGACCAATCGCCGAAATCGGCTGGCCGCCAGGTAACCGGCCCGCTCAGGTAAGAAACGCGGGCGAGCCGGACCGGGCCCTTGTCGGCGGTCGCCGAGTTCTCGCCGATCTGATAGCTGGTCTGAGCATGGCTCTTCGCCGTCAGGAAGAGAGTTAGGCCTGCCAAGACGATGGCCGTCCCAGCTAGGCACGCGATGCCAATCTTGGATTTCATAGCTTCTTGGACCCTCCGATAAGCAAGGGTGTTCGGAGTCCTATGACGGCCAGAAGCTTAGGAAACGTGAAGGATCGGGAGCGTTGGGGCATGCATCGAAGTGAGCGCGAAAGAATCCTCCCGATCATCGGGTCCTTAGGGAGGAGGATTCTTCAAGCCTGAAATATGCATCAGCCGCGATGCCCCGCCACGCCTCGTGGTGCGCGGCCGTCTCTGACGCAGATCCGGGCTAGTTTCGGGCGTGCGACTTTGGAAAGTGAGCCCGCCTATAGTCACCTGATTGGGCGGCCTCACTCAGCGCCCAGTGCTCAGTGCGCTGCGCTCTTTTTCCATCATCATCACTCTAAGCAAAGTGGTGTGATGATGATCAATCCTGGGTCCCCACTCGCGACTTCCGGGGGCCTAATGGACGGTCGGCGCGCTATCCGCGCTGGCTCCCCCGAGACGAGCGAGCTACATTGCCGGGACGGCAAAGGGACTTGGGCCGTACAATCTTGTTGCGATGCTTGCCGCCCTGCTTCTTCTCGCCGCCGGTCAGAACCCGGCGATGCCTAACCTGATCGTGCAGCGGAGCCCGCTCCAGTCGGTGTTCCTCTCCGGCGTCTACTTCTCCGACGAAGGCTCCTACCTCGTTACCTCGGGAGACAAGGGGACCGTTATCTGGGACGCGCGATCGGGCAAGTCGGTCGTCACGATCCCGCCCGCCCATCCCGACCTCGCGATGGCCCCTGTCGCCGATATCATCGATACCACCTCCATGCGGCAAGCGGCGATGACGGACAAGGGCGTGGTCCTGCGCGACGTCTTCTCCAACGCGTCGGTCCTTCTCGACGACAGCAAGATCGTGCCCCCGCCCGGCGAGAGGCCGTGGGTCACGCCGGGCGTCGGCTTCACGACGAATCCGGACGAAGTTTCCGGATTTCGCTGGGGCAAGGATCATTGGCAGCTATGGTTCTGGAACGCGACGACCGGTAAGCGCACACGGACCGAGGACATCCCATTTCCCGAACAGGCACGCATGACCTGCTCGAAGGACATGAGGTACGCGATCGGCACCGAGACGACCTTCGCCTCGCCGCAGGACCGACTTCCGCAGAAAGTTGTTCTCGACTCCCTGGACTTCAAGACCCACAAGTACAGCCAGTTCACCCTCCCCGATCCTCTCTACTCGACTTGGGGGGTGTCCGAATCGGACCAGGTCGTCCTCGAGCGGTTCGACCAAGCCTCGGTCACCGTCGACACCTGGAAACCCGGATCAATCGACCCTCCTAAAGAGATCGGCACGTTCGCAAGGGTCAGCCTCAGCCCGAACGGGCGATGGCTCTACGGAGTCGAGATCCCGCCCCAAGGAACGCCCCTGCCCTGGCCGGCCCGGCTGATCGACCTTGACGGCAAGACGCCGGACGTCAGGACGACCGCGACCTACGTGCCGATGGCGCTACGGAACGACGGAAGAGTCCTCGTCGGGGGCGACCTCCAACAAACCGGCGGCTACTCGATCGTCGATGTCGCGAGCCAGACCCCACTCGTCGAGATCGGGTCCCGGATCGCTTTGCTGACCAGCGTGGTGACCGATCCCCGCGAGGAATACGTGACGGTCACCTTCTTCAGAGACCTGAAGCGGGTTCTCGGCATGGATCCGAACTCCCAGGCGAACACCTTCTCCTGGGATCTCGCAAACGGTCTCCAGGGCCCTCCGATGGCCTTCGGCTACTTCGGCTTTTGTGACTTGCTGGCGGTGAGTCCGGAAGGTTCCTACTATGCGGGCCTCACCCTCCGCCCGGGTCACGCCTCGACCCAATGGGAGATCGGCCTTTACCGCTATGGCTCTTCGCAGCCGATCGCGGAGATTTCCGCCGATCTCGGCAATACCGATGCGAACCAGCAGAGATTCACAAGGGGTCTGAGCGCCCTGAAGTTCTCCGGCGACGGCTCCCGGCTCTTTGCCGTTTACTCCGACCTCAGCGTCTGCGTCTACGAGAGCAAGACCGGCAAACAACTCGCAACCCTGAACCTCGCCACGACGCTCGGCATCAAGCAGATTCAGACCTTCGATGAGACCAGCCTGGCGATCAATCGGGATGGATCGGTGATTGGATTGCCCGGAAATTCCGATTCGGACTATTGCCGGCTCGATGGAACCCGGATTTCACTGCCGCTCGACTTCGCGACGGCCAACCCAAACGGGAGCCTACTGGCGATCGCGGGGCTAAAGATCAGAATCTATGACTTCGCTACGATGAAGCCCTTCCGCACGATGGACGCCGGCGGTTGGCCGCTCGCCATTTCGCCGGACGACAAGCTCATGGTGGTGGAGCGCCAGGAGATGCCAGACCCGCATGCTCCTGCGCCGACGCTGATCTTCGAGATACGAGACTTCACGGATGGAAAGCTCGTCGCGAAGCTCCCGGACGGCCTCACCGTGTACCACTCCTTTCAGTTCACGCCGGACGACCGCTATGTCGTGCATGCGGAATCCGACGACGTCGTCCTCTTCGATGCCAAGAGCGGCAAGGAAGTTGCGCGGCTGTTCGTCGATGAGGATGGCGATGCCCTCGCCATTACCCCCGACGGCTACTATTCGGGAAACCGGGGCGCGGCCGACATGGTCGGCATCCGGCTGGGAAACCACGGCGCCGGAGTCGAGCAATTCGATCTCGCCCTCAATCGGCCGGAGAAGGTCGCAGCCGCGATCGGATATGCGAGTCCGGACGAGCTTCGTTGGCTGGAATGGCTGTCGAAGAAACGGCTTGAGAGGTCGACCGTGCAGGGAACCGTTGATTACCGCAGCCTGCCGGAGGTTCGGATCGATACCTCGAAGGTCCCGGAGGAGGTAGCCGGCGATTCGGTGTCTTTCTCGGTCGCGGCTTCGTCCCAGGCCTCGGAACTCAGCAAACTCAAGATCGTCGACAACGGCGAACCGATCGCTTTTGGGAGCGATGCCGGCCCCGCGCCACTGACCGGTTGCCCCCTGAGTGGGAAGCAATCGGAGCGGCGCGTCGATGTCCAGCTAACGCCTGGCGTCAACAAGATCGAGGCTTCCGTCGTCGATACGAAGGGCGTCGAGTCCCTGCGCGAGACGTTCGTCGTCGTCTCAAAGCTCCCCGCCCGAACGCCGGACTTGTACATCGCAGCCGGCGGCGTTTCAAAATACAAGAACGCCTCCGCCGACCTCGGGTACGCGGCCTCGGACGCGACGGCGATGGCCTCGATCTTCAGCTCCGCGAAGTTGGGCTACGGGCAAGTTCACACGAAGGTTCTCGTCGACCAGCAGGTCACCCGCGAAAGCATTGGGAGTTTGCGCTCGTTTCTGGCTCAGGCGAAGCCGGACGACCGCGTGATCCTCTTTCTCGCCGGCCATGGGATCGCGTCCGGCAACGACTACTTTTATGGAACCTGGGATATCGACTTTGCGAAGCCCAAGGAGCGTGGCGCCTCCTATGCTGAGATCGAGGGCCAGCTCAGCGACATTCCGTGCCGCAACAAGATATTGCTCCTCGACACGTGCCACGCGGGCGAGATCGACCGCGACGTCGTGACCTTCGATCCCAACAAGGATTCGCCGCTGCCTCCCGACGTGAAGGCCCGATCGGTTCGGCTAACACCCGGCGGCGAGCCGCCGCCGTCGTCGGTAAGCATGTCCGATTATCTGGGCGCGATGTTCGCCAGCTTCAGCAACGATAGCGGCGTGGTCGCGATCGGAGCTTCGTCGGGCTCGGAGTATGCGTTCGAGTCTCCGGAGTTCAAGTCGGGGGTGTTTACCTACGCGGTGCGCCAAGCCCTGACTCCAGGCTCCGCCGGCTATCTTTCGGCGGACGCGAACTTGGACGGGGTGGTCTCCATCCGCGAATTGCAAACATTTGTCGGCGCGATGGTAACCGGCTATACGAACGGCCGCCAGCGCCCGACCTTGCGCCAGGACAACTTCGGCTTCGACTTCCCGATCGCCTGGAAGAAGCCTTAACTACCGCGGCTGCACGGCGATGGCGTCGACGACGAGCTTCGGCGGTGCGTCCTTGCCATCCCATTTCAGCTTGATCAGATGCTTGCCTGGCGTAAGCTTGGCCCACCAGCCGGGATACCAGGCCAGATTCGCGGCCGCGTAGGAGCCGCGCGAGATCGGTTCGTTCATGTCCAGCCAGGCGTACTTCTCCGGCTCCGCCTTGACTTCGTCCACATAGGCGGCGTAGCGATGCAGATTCGGGCCCGAGTCGCAGGCGACCCGGATCGCGTAGTCCCCGCTCACGGGCATGTCGACGTTGAACGCGATCGTAGAGCCTGGCTGGCCAGCGGTCACGAGCGCGGGCCCGTAGCAACCCTGAGCCGGACTCGAGGTCGTATCGGCCTTGGCTGCGTCGGAGGCGAGTGCCACCACGCTGTCGAGCGGCTTGACGGGTGCGACCGGATAGGCCGAGGCCACAAAGTCGTGGACCTCCTGGGCGGTGAAGTCGTAGTGGTTGTAGGACAGCACCTTGCCGCCCGAGTCGCGCACCGTCAACTCGGCCACAAACCCGCCCGGCACGTGCCAGATATCGCCAAGATCAGACCGGTCCAAGACTTTGGTGACCGAATCGACGGGAAGATCGAAGGTGCGATCAGCCTTAGCGACGACCTCTCCCGCGCGAGTCTTCAGCGCATAACTGAGCCGGCAGTTCTTCCACGACCGGAACCAATAGTCGTTCACGACGCGGACGTCGGAGGCGCTCTGAAAGTCCAGCATGAGGATCGGCAGGACCGGCTGGCAAGCTTCCTGGCCGCCATAATAGGCCATCAGAGGGTTACCGAGGAAGTTGACGACGCCAAGGAACGCGGTCGGGAAAGGATCGTCGAATCGGCAGTAGATACACGAGGTCGACGGCGCGAAGCGTTGGGCGCGGGTGTTTTCGTACATCGACTTGATGGCCTGCCAGAAGTAGCGCTCGCTCGCGTCGACGTGGCTGAAGATGAAGGGCTTGATCCTGTCGACCGGCCAATCGATCGGCGGCGGATTCTCGACGTAGGGCCAGCCGTCGACCTGCCGGTAGGAGGCGAACGTCTCCCAGAAGTATTCGGCGCCATCGTATTTGAAAAGGTCCGGCCCGAACATCTCGTGGAGATGGGCCAGGTCACCGATTCCGTAAGCGCCGGTTTCGCTGATGTAGCCGAAGCTGTAGCCAGTCCACAGGGGGGTGCGGCGCGTGAGGCTGGAGGTTTGGGTCGGGTAGACGTGGATGTCCCAGTCGCCGCCTCCGGACGCGCGGCTGATCGGCCGGGTTGGATCGAGGGTCGAGATCATCTTCGTGATCTCGTCGGTAAATCCGAATTGACCTCCCTCGTTCCAGGCCGAGTAGCCGATCACGCAGGCGTGAGGCCGCGTCTGCATGACGGTCTCGGCGACCACGGAGCGGATATCGGCGCGCACGGTGGGCGACGAAGAATAGCCCCATTGCAGGGGCATCTCCTGCCAGACGAGCATGCCCATCTCATCGCAAAGCTCGTAGAACTCGGGCGACGATTCATGGGTGATCATGCGGATGACGTTGAAGTTGGCCTTCTTCTGAAGCTCGATCCGGTATTGGTAAGCGCGACGGTCCATCAGCGACTCCCAGTGGACGTCGTCGTCGAGCATGCCTTTGAGGAAGATGCGATGGTGGTTGACGACCATGCAGTTGAGTTTGGGATCGCGCTCGACCTCCTTGATCCCGACCCGGGAGACGAGCCGGTCCGACAGCCGACCGTTCTGCCAAAGTTCGACGACGAGGGTATGCAGGTTCTGCGGCCCCTGCTCCCATGGCCACCAGAGCTTGGGCTTGGAGATGTCGAGGGTGAATTTAGCAGGGCCGGATTCGACGGCCTTTGACTGGTACAATTCCCGGCCCTCGGGCTGCCCCGGCTGTCCGCTCCGGCGAGTGCCCTTGCCGGCAACCTCCGCTGGTCTGCCGATCTCGCGAGCCCGGCCATCCACCCCTAACCCCTCCTTCAAAGGTGGGGAACCGGAGGCGCCGCTCGGCTCCATCAGCCTGACGATTACCTTCACCGGGCCGTTCGATTTCACGTTCATGCGCACGTGGACCGTCGCCCGGCTGAGGTCGTTCGAGATGTCGCTCTGCGCCCAGATATCTTCGGCGGTTGCAATGCCGCGGCCATCGAGCCAGACCGAGCGGTAGATTCCGCCCATGCTGCCTTCCTCGGCGTAGGGCATCGAGATGTCGTTCATAGCATTGCCCTTGATGATCGTCTTGTAAGCCTCGTAGCCGGGATCGAGAGGGCTGTCGACGCGAACGACGACCAGATTTTCCCGGCCCTTGCGGATCGCCTTGGTCGCGTCCAGATCGAAGGAGGCGTAGGCGCCGGTGTGACGCCCGACGTAAAGGCCGTTCACCCAAACCCGTGCATCGTAGTCGACCCGGTCGAAATGGAGGCCGCTCATCTGGCCGGGGAAATTGGCGGGCACCATGAAGGATCGCGCGAACCATACGACGCCGTGGTAGTCGAGGCCCTGCACGTACCATTGCGAAGGAACTGGCATCCTCCGCCAGCCGGTCCGGTTGCCGGAGAGGCTGAACCACTGGCCACGCATGCCTTCGTCGCCGGGATCGGTTTCGTAGCGCCAGACCCCGTCGAGGAGGATTCCGGTTATCGAATGTGCGGACTCGGCCACGCTGCTGCTCTCCGGCACCTCTGCCTGTTTCGCGCCATGTCGCGCCTTGCCCGGTATCACGTTTTCCTCGCGCCAAGACGGCGTCTCGGGGTCCGCGGAGGCAGGAGTCGGATTCAAGCGGCGACCGTTGTAAGAAAGGGCGTTCATCTTGTCGCCCTCGCTGAGGAGGGTTAGCCCTTCGAGGATGAGATAGGCACGCGGAGAGGTACAGCGAAAAGTGAGCTTGGCGAGAGGCCAATCGGGATGGGCCGGCTTGTATTCGAAGACCATGATCTGGCGCTTCGGCTCGACCTGGGCAAGCTCGCCCAGATGGTAGAACAGTTCGCCGGAGGTTGAGTTGAGGACGGCGTCACGGTCCCGCAGACCCCAGGCGAACTGGGCATCTGGGACGAAGTTGCCATACAGGGTCGCCGCCACGTTCTGGCCGGCGATCAGCGGCACAAGCTCTTGCTTACCATTCGCGTAGGTGAGCACATATTCGCCGACCTTCTCGCGCTCCCTCGTGGTTTGGTCGTTCTTTGTGAGTATGCGGCGATTGTAGGGTCCCGAAACCCCCTCCCTACCCTCCCCCGGCTCCTCGCTGCGCGGCGGAGCTAGGGGAGGCGGGAAGCCGCCGCCGACGTTGCCCAGAAAGCAGACCTCCTTTGCCGTCAACCCGTGGAGCGGGATTTCGACCTGGCTCGGGAAGGACTCGGATGTGGGAAGTTGGTCTCCGAGGGCTTGGAACTCGTAGATGACGGGGCCGTGTACTGCTTCCATCGTGGAGCGGACGTCGAGATAGATGCCGGCTGCGATCGTTGGCGAGATCGGAAAGGAGATCCACTCGCCCCTCCGCGTCTCATCATGGACGGCGGCAATCTCGTGCCGGGAGCCATTGGGGATGATCAGCCCGACGGTATAGTCCTTCGGCGCGTGGCGCGGTTCGGCCCAGCCGAGGAAGCGCACTTCCTTGACCCGCTGCGGCTTCTTGAATTCAATCCAAAGCTTGCCGGTGGGATGATTGTCTCCGGCATACCAGTAGCTGAAGGGATCGCCGTCGTTGGCGAAGCTAATCGCGCCGTTGCCAGGTTGCTGCGAATCAGCCTTTGCGACCGAGCCGTTCGCCGCCGATGAGACCACGTCGGTGACTGGGCCATGGTAGAGGGGCCCCGCGACCCGGATGTTCCCCGCGCCCTGCGGATACCAATACGGCACGCCCATCCGCTTCCAGACGTCCATGCGAAAAGAGGCGTACGACCAGTATCCGGTCCGGTAGAGATCAAGGTAGTTGTCGTTTCGGTAGGGGCGGAGGTCCATGCAGTGGAATCCGCCGAGCGTGAGGACTCCGTTCTGCGGAAGCTGGCACAGAGCGGATTTGAAACCGAGACAGGCCAGGAGGAGGAGAAACGGGCGCATTCGCCCCTGTGTTTACCTGGAAGGTGCGGGGGCAGAGGGTATTGAGGTGTTAGGGTATCGGAGCATTGGGCGGACGGCGCTGCGCGTTTACGGTGTTACGGCGTTGCGGCGTTGGGTGACCGAACGGAGGCAAAGGTGTCCTTCCGCTCAACCTTCGTCGCGACATCCCGTAGAATCTATTGGATGGCTACTTCAATGCAAGAAATCGCGCGCCGTGGTTACGCGGCCCATGACGTACTCGCCAGCACCGACTGGGTCGCCGCGCATAAAGACGAGCCAGGCGTTGTGCTCGTCGAATCCAACGAGGATCCGCTCCTGTTCGCGAGCGGCCATATTCCGGGCGCGGTCGAGGTCGACTGGACCCGTGACCTGAACGATCCGATCAACCGCGACTATCTGCGCGGCGAGGGATTCAGCAAGCTGATGTCCCGGATCGGCGCGACCCCCGAGAGCACGATCGTGTTCTACGGCGACAAGAACAACTGGTGGGCATGCTACGCGGCTTGGGTGTTTCACCTCTTCGGCAATACGAACTGCAAGATCATGGACGGCGGCCGCCTCAAGTGGCAAAAGGAACATCGGGAGATGACGCGGGAGGCCGCGAGTCCGGCCCCGACGAACTATCCCGTAAAGGAGCGCGACGACTCCGTGATCAGGGCGTTTCGCAGCCAAGTCTTCGACCATGTCGATGGTCGAGGCAAGTTGATCGACGTCCGGTCTCCGGAGGAGTATTCCGGCGAGCGGCTGCATATGGAGGCCTATCCGAACGAGGGCGCGCTGCGCGGCGGGCATATCCCCGGGGCGAAGAACGTCCCCTGGGCGAAGGCGATCAATCCCGAGGACGGGACTTTCCTCGACGCCGTCGAACTGCGGGCGCTGTATGAGGACAAGGCCGGATTGTCGAAGGACGACGACGTCATCGTCTATTGCCGGATCGGCGAGCGAAGCAGCCATACCTGGTTCGTTCTCCACTATCTGTTGGGCTATCCGGACGTGCGGAACTACGACGGGAGCTGGACGGAGTGGGGCAATCTGGTCGGTGCGCCGATCGAAAGATGATTTGGGAGTGCGCGAAGCTCTTCGCGCTTTGTGATTCCGCGGAGCGGCTTCGCCGCGCTCGAAAGCTCCAAGAGCTTGGAGCACTCCCAAAGTGAGCCTCCAGGAAGTTCTCGACGACCTCGCTCTCCTGGCCGACCGCCAGGAGCGGATCGACTATCTGATCGCCATCGCCGAGGAGTTTGAGAACCCCGGGCCGGACGTAGTGCCGAGGATTGCCGAGAACCGGATTCCGGGCTGCGAGAGCGAGGCCTATGTCGCCCGCCGGGGCCCGGGGTTCCGCATTGCGGTCGACAACCCGCAAGGCATCTCCGCGATGGCGTTGGCGGTCATTCTGGAGCGAGCCCTTGCAAGAGACTCCGCGGCCGTCCGCGGGGTATCGGACGATGTCGTCTACCGGATCTTCGGCAACGAATTGTCCATGGGCAAAAGCATGGGTCTTACCGGGATGGTTCGGATGGTCAAAGCTCTTGCAGCGGGGTGAAACTCCTCACTGCGGATCTCAGATCTCAAATCTTGTATTTCAGATTTCAGATTTAAGATGCCGGAGTCTGAACCACCGATATCCACCGATTGCCACAGATCGAGACTCTAAACTCCAGACTCCAAGCACAGCCTCAGGACTCAGGCTTGCGAAGGCGGGATCGAGAGGCGTCCGGTCCTGAGGCATGAAGAAATCCAAACTCCGCCACGGGGGGCGCGAGATGAACAATAGATGAAAGTCCGTATATTTACAGGATGGCTCACAGGTCCGCTCTCATCTCCCTCCTAGTTGGATGCTCTTTCGCCCTTGCGATCGGGGCCCTTGCCCAGGTCGATCCCGACCAGGAGGTCAGCCGGTCCCCAGGCGAAGATATCGCCAAGTCCGTCGCCGACGAGCTTGCTAAGTTCCACACCCCAAGCGTTGCCGGCATGCCGGCGACGGCGACTGCTGCCGCCTATGCGAAGCGCCTTCAGATGGAGGCAGACAGCCCATTCGGTCAGCTCAAATGGAGAAACGTCGGGCCCGAGATCCAGAGCGGGCGCGTGGTCGACATCGACGCCCCCGCCGGCCAGCCGAACGTGCTCTTCATCGGTTTTGCGACCGGAGGGCTGTGGCGTAGCGACGATTACGGGAAGACGTTCACCTCGATCTTCGACGGCTACTCGAGCTGCGGGATCGGCAACTTCGCCCTTAGCAAGGATGGGAAGACGATCTGGGTCGGCACCGGCGAGAACAACAGCCAGCGCACGAGCTACGCCGGGACCGGCGTCTTCAAATCGACCGACGAAGGAAAGACCTGGCAATACATGGGACTGCCCGAAAGCCAGCACATCGGCAAGATCGTGATCGATCCTCGCAACGAGAGCACGGTCTATGTCGGCGTCCTCGGACATCTCTACAGCCAGAACCCCGAGCGAGGCGTCTATAAGACGACCGACGGGGGCAAAACCTGGAACCAGGTCCTCAAGCTCGACGACCACACCGGGGTCGTCGACCTCGCCATGGACCCGCGAAACCCAGACGTGATCTACGCCTCGGCTTGGGATCGCGACCGCCGCGCCTGGGACTTTATCGAGACCGGAGCGGGGAG
>Ga0209415_10016831_pt1 | contig 11699 bp, 7 predicted proteins | sample PeaSoiSIISIP2007_FD_187696 | JGI IMG/M metagenome (GOLD analysis project Ga0209415, IMG submission 187696) | Peat soil microbial communities from Weissenstadt, Germany - SII-SIP-2007 (SPAdes) (version 2) | ecosystem: Environmental > Terrestrial > Soil > Wetlands > Peat | place: Germany... | reverse complement strand
TGAACCCCCATGACCTTGCGGTCGGACGATTTTGAGCCGTCTGCGTCTGCCAGTTCCGCCAGCCCGCCACAGCGCAGTTCTGCGCTTCTTCACTTTAACATTACGAAGCTCTGATCGCTCACGCGTCTCTACTCCTCTTGTTCGGTAGGCGGTTCGTTCTTCTTTTTGGTTTTCGGCCGCCGTATGTTGATCGCGGAGGCGTCGAGGCTGTTCTTGAGGTGGGACGCGTAGTATTTCTCGATCATCTCGACGCTGGTGCGGCAGTTCTTCGCGATCTGGTAAATATCCGCGCCTTCCATGAGACGCAGGCAGATGTAGGTGTGCCGCAGGCTATAGGCCGTGCGGGGTTGTCCTTCACGGTCCTTCTTCAGATTTTCCTCGTCAAGGATTGTGTTGAAGAGCTGCCGGTGGGTTTTGGGAAAAATCGCATCGGTTGGCTGCGGCTTGTTTCTCTCGACCAGCCTCTGGAAAGGCCTGACGGCTCCGCTGGTGCTCTTGCAATAGCCGACGCCGCGTTTGCCGCGCACCTCGATCTCAAGGATGGTTTCCTTGCTGCCGTCGTCCTCGACGATCTTGACGTCGCGATATTCAAGCTGGTTCGCCTCGTCCGGGCGGAGGCCCGTATTGGCCATGAACAGGACATAGTCGTGAAGCTGTTCCGATTCCCATTTGTAGCGAGCGTTTTTCGGAGCGCGCGCCCGCCGACGGGTTGCCTCATAGAGCTGCTTGTATTCCTCCGGCGAAAACCACGCGCGGTGCGAGACCTTTCCCGACGCCCGGTAGGGTTCGGAGAGATCCGGAAGCCGGTCTAGCCAGCGATGGCGCACGGCGGCCTTCAGCGTCTGCCGCAGAACGACGATTTCCTGATGCATGGTGCTACGGGCTGGCGGCTTTCCATGGTCCTTCACCGCTTCCTCGTGGCGGTGAATGCGGTACTCCTGGATCTGGCCGGGCGTGATCTCGGAAAGTCCCATGTCGCCGAAGAAGGGGACCAGATGGACCCGGAGGCGAGCGCTGTGGCCTTGAACGTACTCGGCGTTGCGTTGGCCCTCGGTGATGATCTGGTATTCGCGCTCGAATTGCACAGCGGCTTCGCGGAAGGTTTTTTCGCTGGTTATTTCACCGTTCCGGACCTTGCCGCGCAGTCCCAGATACCAGTCTTCGGCGAAGTCCTTGGCCTTGGCGAGGCCGTCTTCCTTGGTTGAAACCCTTCGGTTCTTGCCGGCGAGGTAGGTCGAACACTGCCAGAGACTGCTGTTGTCGCGCCTGTAGACGTGGACTTTTCCGCCGAGGATCGTGTGTTTCTCTGGCATAACGGTCGGACCGCGAAAAACGGCCAAACTGTGTAAGGCTTGTGTAAGTATACCAGAGGTGTCAATGGATTAGCTATCGCGCTGAAAAAAGGCGTCTTAGCACGACAGAAAAGTTAATACGGATGATTTTGAGTCTGGTGCGTCTGCCAGTTCCGCCACTCGGCCGCGACTGGTACGAATGTTAGTTTAGCATCCAGCGCGCCTGCGCCGTGCCCCACAGAAACCGTGCTTAGATGGATGCGTGTCCTTCCTCGACCTGCTGCTCGGCAAGCCGCTCGCGAACTGGGAAGAGCGCGGCGAACGCATCGGCCCGGCCGCCGGCATTCCTATCTTCGGCCTCGACGCACTGAGTTCCGCCGCGTATGGTCCCGAAGCCGCGCTTACGCTGCTGATCCCGCTCGGCGCGATGGGCATTGCCTACATCGTTCCGATCAGCGCCGCCATTATCATCCTGCTAACGATCGTTTACTTTTCCTATCGCCAAACGATTGATGCGTATCCCGGCGGGGGCGGATCGTACACGGTAGCGCGCGAGAACATCGGCACAGGGGCAGGTTTATTGGCGGCTGCCGCGCTGCTGATCGACTATGTTCTCACGGCGGCCGTGGGAATCTCGGCGGGAGTCGGCGCCCTGGTGTCGGCCGTTCCGTCGCTGCTGCCGCACACGCTGGCGATGTGTCTAGGAATTCTTCTGCTGATCACCATCGTGAATCTGCGCGGCGTCAAGGAGGCCGGCGGGGTCTTCATGATTCCGACCGGTCTCTTTGTTGGCACCCTGCTGATTACGATCCTGATTGGTGTGCTCAAGGCGCTGGCGGCGCATGGGCAACCCATGCCCATTGTTGAGCCTCCTCCTTTGCCGGCAGCCAGCGCGCTGGTCGGAGCCTGGCTAATTCTAAAGGCATTCGCTAGCGGTTGCACCGCGCTCACTGGAGTAGAGGCCGTCAGCAACGGTGTACGGGCCTTTCGGGAGCCGACGGCCGAGAACGCAAAGAAGACGCTTACGGTGATCATCGGGCTTTTGATCATTCTGCTCGCTGGAATCGCGTGGCTGGTGAAGGCGTACCACATCGCTGCTACCGATCCGGGCTCTCCCGGTTATCAGAGCGTCCTTTCGATGTTGGTGGCTGCGGTGGCTGGAAAGGGCGTGTTTTACTACGTCACCATTGGCTCGATATTGCTCGTCCTCGCGCTTTCCGCCAACACGGCGTTCGCCGATCTACCGCGCTTGTGCCGCATCATCGCGATCGACGGCTACTTGCCCAGGTCCCTCGCCAACCGGGGGCGCCGCCTGGTCTACTCAGAGGGAATCATTGTTTTGGCTGTGCTGACCGGCGCGCTTCTGATCCTGTTCGGCGGCGTTACGGACCGGTTGATTCCGCTGTATGCCGTAGGCGCATTCCTCGCCTTCACGCTCTCCCAATTGGGCATGGTGTTTCATTGGAAGCGCACGGGTGGCGCTCACGCGTTGCGCAACATGCTGGTCAACGGGCTTGGCGGGCTGGTCACAGGGATCACGGTTCTGGTGGTGCTGGTCGCGAAATTCATCGATGGCGCGTGGATCACGATGCTACTGATCCCCGGAATCCTGCTGCTGATGTATGCCGTTCATCGCCATTACGGCCGAGTGAGCCAGGAAGTCGCGGATTCCACCCCGCTCAATCTCACCCACTTTCAACCCGCGATGGTCGTTGTCCCGCTCGAGCGCTGGAGCGCAGTGACGAAGAAGGCGCTGACACTCGCGCTTTCCATTTCACCCGACGTGATCGGGCTGCACGTCGATTGCGAATGGACCGAGCAGTTGAAGAAAGAATGGCAAGAGTTCGTCGAGAAGCCGGTTCAAGAAATCGGACTTTCAGCGCCGCGGTTGGTAGTTTTGCAGTCTCCTTACCGTTACGTCACCAGTCCGATCGTGGACTATGTGCTGAAGTTACAGAAAAAGGATCCCGAGCGCCAGCTCGCGGTGCTGATTCCCGAACTCGTAGAGCGGCACTGGTATTACTACTTCCTTCACAACCAGCGCGCGGCCGTGCTCAAGACACTGCTGTACGTTCGGGGCAGCCAGAAGATCGCCGTCGTCAACGTGCCCTGGTATATCGAATAGCGAAGATCGTGCCAAAATGGGTGTACCCGCCCGCGTCCTCCAGGAGTCCGCATGTCTATCATTCGAACATCATTGCTGGCCGTTGTTTGTCTTGGTGTCTGTCTCAGTCACCTTCTTGGCGCGACCGCGCCCGATCATCCGTTGTATTTCGAAGAGCGATCGGGCGGAGTGTTTGAGACCCACGCCGCCGGGCAATCGGTCACGATCCGCGCCGATCGCATTGCACTCGATGATGTGACGCTGCGGTTCGTTCATCCATCCAAAGCCGCACACCTCGAAGGCATCGGCGAACCTGCGCCCAGCACGTACATCACGCGAAGCCAAACCCGCAGCTTCCAGCAATATCCCAAAGCCGGGATCCGCCGACTCTATCGCGGGGTCGACCTGACGTTCTATGGACATCCGGGACATCTGGAATACGATCTGGACCTGGCGCCAGGGGCATCGCCCGATCGCATCCGAATCGAGGTGCGTGGCTCGCTTGGCGTCCGGCTCGATGAACACGGCAACCTCATCGCAAAAACTCGATCGGGCGAGCTGCGGCAACTTGCGCCGCGCGTGTTCCAAACTGCTCACGGCGTTCGCCAGGAGGTGGTCGCCCGCTATGTTCTCTTTTCCGCCAACGAGATCGGGTTCCAGCTTGGGAAGCACGATCGAACCATCCCGCTGACCATCGACCCCGTGATCGTATACACGAAATACTTCGGCGGCAGCGGCTCGAATGTCGGCGGCCCAGTCGCCACCGACGCGCAGGGGAACGTCTATATCACGGGCGCCACCAACTCCATCGATTTTCCGTCTACTAATGGAACGAAGGCCAGGTTGCAGCCGCCTCTGCTGGCCTTTTCCAATGCAGGCCAGACGGTGACTCCGCTGCGGGTGGCGACCGCGGTGTCCGTCACTGCGATTGCCGGAACTCCCGATGGCAACGTCCTCTATGTTGCCACTCCCGACGGCATCTACTACAGCGGCGATCATGGCGCTAGCTTTTCTCAAACCGCGTCCTTGCCGCTTTCAGCCAACGCAATCACTCCGCCCGTAATTTCTGTAGACGCCATCGACCCGTCCCGCGCCTATGTCGCCACCCTGGCTGGTCTGTTTTCGACCGACAGCAACGGCGAAGGCTGGGGCCAGAATGATGTGGGGATGGCCGTGGGGGGCAACGCCCTGGTGAACGCGGCTTCCGTGCAGGTGAGCGCCGTGGATCACACCGTTCTTTATGCCACCACGGCCACTCCGAATTACCTGTACACGAGCACGGACGCCGGCGCCACCTGGAACCAACTATATCCGTCATATCCCGGCGAACCAGCGGTCTTCCCCTTTTCCACTACGACGTTCACCTTGGCCCCGGGCGGCAGCGACCTGTACGTGATCGACGGCAATGGCATCTTTTTCAAGAGCGCCGACGGCGGCAAGACCTGGCAGAAATTGTCCGGGGACTATCTACTGGCAGCGAAGTCTATCACGATAGATCCAAGAAATCCGTCCACCATTTATGTGCTCGATGACGCTGGTATCGAGCGCAGCAGCGACGGTGGCACCACCTTCACTACGATTTCGCCGCCTCTCGCACCGGGCGTGTATATTCAGACCGTCGCGCTGGACACGTCGAGTGGCGCCCTCTATTTCGCCACCTACAGCCAGATCGAAGTAAGCACCGATCAAGGGGCAACCTGGAAGACTCTGCCGGCGCGCCCGAATCCCCACGTGCTGATTGGTTTGGGCGGCCAGGTGCTCGCGGGAGTGGATTCTCCCAGTGTTCCGTTCGTAATGAAGTGGAGTCCGGATGGATCGCGGTTGCTGTATTCCACGTTCTTTGGAGGCAGTTACTCGGACGCGATCACCGGCATCGTCGTCGACGCGCAAGGCGAGGCGATCATCGCCGGCAATACATCTTCGTCAGATTTTCCGGTTACCAGGACTATCTCCAATGCATCGCCGGCACAAATCGGCAGCGGCTTCGTGGCCAAGCTGAGCGCCGACGGCTCCCAAGCGATTTATTCGAGCATCATCGGTGCATCGAAGGGCGTGACAATCAGCAGCGTCGCCATCGATGCCGTAGGGGCGCCCTACGTCACCGGCACGACGCCATCGCCCGATTTTCCAACCACCGCGAACGCTCCGGAGGCAAAGTTGCCCACCGCGATGTGCCAACGGCCCAGTGGGAATATTTTTCTGCCCATCGTAAACACGGGGAATTATGGGTTCGTGAGCAAACTGAACGCGGATGCCAGCAGTTTGGTGTATTCCACTTTCCTTACGGGCTCGTGCGGGAGCACCGGGCAGGGCATTGCGGTTGATTCAGCAGGCGAAGCAGTGGCCGTAGGTTCCACAACATCGCCCGATTTCCCTGTTTCAACGAACGCGTATCAAACCACCTTTCCCGGCGGCGACACGGCCGGCACAACATATCCAAATCCGATTGATTTCGGATTCGTCACCAAGTTGAGCGCCGCCGGGGACAAAATGGTCGCGAGTTCGTTCATCGGCGGCGGATATATGACGCAGGCTAACGCGGTGACGCTGGATTCGTCGGGCGACGCCTACATCACAGGCTCGACGTGGGGTATCACTCCCGGTGCAACGCCCGGCGCGTATCAGACCCAGGTGAACACCGGTTGCCCACCAGTTATCTACATTGGTCCAGGCCTCTTGTACCAAACTGGTGGTTCAGATGTCTTCGTGCTGAAGCTGGACCCGGCGCTTTCCAGCGCTCAACATCTGACCTATCTGGGTGGTATTTGCGACGACTCTGGAAATAGCATTGCGCTGGAGCCAAACGGCAACCTGTGGATAGGTGGGAGTCCCTCTCAGGGTGCTTTCCCTCAGGTCACGCCGTTTGAGGCGAACGGAACGGGTTCCAACTTCGTCAGCGAGTTCAGCGCCGACCTGTCTCAGTTGCTCTTCTCAAGCTATAGCGATGGCGACCACCTTGCCGTCGATACAAGCGGCGCAATCTACGTGGGCAGCGGGCTCGGGAACCTGGCCTCACTGGTAAAGATCGATCCCGCAGGCACTCCGCCGGTGATTATCAATTCCATCGGGATCAATACACCGTACGAGACGGTGTCTAGCCCAGCCGCGATTTTTACCTATCCCCAAATCGCACCTGGGGAACTGATCGGTATCGTCGGTCAGCATCTGGGACCCAGCACTACCGTGATGGCCCAACTGGACGCGACGGGCCGGCTGCCGTTCGAGGTCGGTGGAACCAGCGTGTCGTTCGACGGATACGTTGCACCGCTGATCTCCGTACAAGACAGCCTGATAGTGTGCTTCGCGCCGTTCGAGATTTCAAACACAGCGGTGGTGACCGTCAAGGTCAATGGGCAGAGTTCGAACACGGTCCGCGTCGGTGTGACGCCAGTCTCGCCTTACATCTTGACGATCGTAAATCAAGACGGCAGCCCGAACTCGGCGGGCCATCCCGCGCCGCAAGGCTCGGTGGTCACGTTCTACGTCACAGGTCTTGGCATCACTTCTCCCCTGAGCCAGGACGGCAGCGTCAGCGCGCCGCCGCTTCCAGTGCCGGTAGCGCCGATGGGGGCCTATATTGACAGCAATCAGGTGCAGCCGCAGTTCGTAGCCGCGGCAGATGGACTGGTAGCAGGCATCACCCAGATCAACATCCAGATACCGGTTGCGACCTATACGTCCAATCCCGTCACCGCCGGTGTGGGCAGCGCGTACGCGCCACTCTACATCGGGCAGTGAAGACTCGGTCCGCCGGCCTTGGCTTCGCGTTTCAACTTCGGCGCGCATAATCGGCGACCCCCAGCATCGCGCTGCTATGCTGGATCGTATGCAACTCGGCATGATCGGTTTGGGACGAATGGGCGCGAACATGGTGCGCCGGCTGATAAAGGGCGGGCATGAATGCGTCGTGTTCGACATGAATCCCGGTAACGTCGCGCAGCTTGGCAAGGAAGGCGCCGCTGGATCGAGTTCGCTGGATGAATTTCTGAGCAAGTTGAAGCAGCCGCGCGCCGTTTGGCTGATGGTGCCGGCTGCTGTGGTGGACCAGACGCTGGAGCAACTGGCGTCGCGCATGCAAAAGGGCGACATCATCATCGATGGCGGCAACTCGTATTACATCGACGACATCCGCCGCGCCAAGGAACTACAGCCGCGAGGAATCCACTATGCGGACGTTGGCACCAGCGGCGGCGTATGGGGCCTGGAGCGCGGTTACTGTCTGATGATCGGCGGCGAGCCCGAGATCGTGAAACATCTCGATCCGATTTTCAAGACGCTGGCGCCGGGGCGCGGGAATATCGAGCGCACGCCGGGACGCGAAAAGGTCGGCGGTACGGCTGAAGAAGGCTACTTGCATTGCGGACCCGTGGGCGGCGGCCATTTCGTGAAGATGGTGCACAACGGGATCGAATACGGCATCATGGCTGCCTACGCCGAGGGCTTGAATATTTTGCATCACGCGAATGTTGGCAAGACGTCGCGAGAGGCTGACGCCGAGACCACTCCTCTGCGCAATCCGGAGCACTACCAATACGACTTCAACCTGGCCGATGTGACGGAGGTCTGGCGTCGCGGAAGCGTGGTCGCGTCCTGGCTGCTTGACCTGACCGCGATTTCGCTGCTCGATTCTCCGAAGCTCGAGAGATTCTCGGGGCGCGTTTCCGATTCGGGCGAAGGGCGCTGGACGATTTCCGCGGCCATCGACGAAGGGACTCCAGTGCCGGTGTTGAGTTCCGCGCTCTACGACCGCTTTACGTCCCGCGGTGAAGCCGATTTCGCGAACAAGCTGTTATCAGCGATGCGGTTCCAATTTGGTGGGCACCTGGAGCGCACGTCGGGCGACTAAGGTCGGCGCAATGTGGTGACTTTTTACTTGTCGGCAAATTCACCGCCGAACTTGACGGTCGAATCTACGGTGTAGACCTTCACGCCGGCTGCGACCGGGCGCAGCATTTGCAGCACAATCGCATCGCCCAGGGTCTTGACGCCGAAATGCGTGCTGTCGTCGCGGTGCACCGGGAACTGGCGAGCGGCGTAGGGAGGAATCAGAACCTCGAACGCAAGGGAGCAAACCAGCTTCAGCTCCGGCGTGGGATGGGCATCCGTCGGCACAGAGTAAAGGTTGCCCTGCGAGTAGCACAGCGACGCCTGCGCGGCCCGTTCGGACGTATTCACCACCGAAATCATGTTCCCTTGCATCTCCTCCACATCGCCGGAGAACCAGGGATTGCGCGTGGGATAGGAAAGCTCGCGCGGCGTGCTGCGCAACTGATTGTCGACCGTACATTCGCTTAAGCCGGACACGGCGACTACGGGCGAAAGCTTGGCGGAGGGAACCCGCTCGCGAACCTTGAGCCAACCGACGCCCGCCTCGTCGGTCACTTCCAGGCGATGCGAGACGCGCTCGCCGGGATTCAAGTGCAGGACCGACTGATCCAACCCGGCCAGCCCAATCAACCCGCCGCCCGCGCGATGCGCCTCGATTTCTACGGTTACAGCTCGATCCCCGAGATCACTCAGCGCCACGCTCGACCAGCATGATCCGCCGTAGTCGAGTGAAGGAAGGATGCTGGTGACAACCCTCTCGCTGTTGGCATTGGCCTGGCCGGCGGCGCAGGCGCTTGTTAGCAGGAGAAGCAGTGACAAGAAGCGCGCCATCAGTCTTCTTGTCGGCTGTTTCGCTAAGAAACTCCAGTGATTTGTGCCAGCGCCGCCCGAATCGCATTCTGGGCTTCCCGCAGGTGCTCTTCGCCAGGATGCGCCTGGCGCGGCCAGAAGAAACCCCGCAGACCGTCCTTCTTGCGGCGCGGCACGATGTGCACATGCAAATGCGGAACGCTTTGGCTGACCCGATTGTTGATAGCTACAAACGACCCCTCGGCCTGCATCGCCTGCTCGACCGCGCGCGTGACCAACTGCACGCGTCCGAAGAATGGTCCGATCACCTCAGACGGCAAATCCGAGAGCGTTTCATAGTGCGCCTTGGGAATCAGCAGCGTGTGTCCGATGAATAGCGGCTTATAATCCAGGAACGCAATCGAAAGTTCGTCTTCGAACACGACGTAATTGGCGTGCAGCGCGACCTGGCAGAACCGGCAACTTTCGCTGGCGGCCATTAGTCTTCAGAGCCTGCGGCCATTAGTTTTCAATGGGGCCTTCGCCGCTACTCAGAGCGCCGATGATCTGTTCGCGCCGATCGGCCGCGGCTTTCAGCGCCGACTGCATGGAATAAAAGTACACTAGCACGCCCACCACGCCGGCGAAGAGCAGCACGCCGAAAAACGCCCATTCGGTGTCGAACGCATAGCGCGCCAGGTACGCCAACGCCACCGGGCTAAGCGTAAGGGGAAAGGCCAGCATCAACAAGGCCTGTGAGCGGCTCTGGGCAGTCGTCTTCAGAGATTTTACCGGATTCACAGCGCGCGGATTGTAGAGGGAGCTAATGTTCCCTATTGCGAGGATGAACATCGTAATGACGCAGGTGACGGCGACCGCTTCCAAGATCTGGCGTCCGCTGAGAGGCAGCCGCAGCAGGCCGCATACGAGCGCGATGGCGGTGATCTCCATCAAAACCAGAAACGCCGCGGCCAGATTTTTCCCGGCGAGAACGGTGGACATCCTGACGGGCACCAGGAAATAAACCTGCGCGGCGCTGCGATCAAACCCGAAGCAGTTCCAAAACAGCGCGTCGCTCAACAACAGGAGCGCGTAAATGCTGACCATCGTCAGATAGTTGTCGCTGAGAAAGCTGCGCTCGGTGCTTAGGCGGCCGAATGCGATGGGCGCCCAAATCAGCAGTCCGAACGAGAAACCCATTAGGAAGACCAAGCGAAACCGCGGTGCACGGCTCAAAAATCGCAACTCCTTTTCGATAAGGGCGGCCAGCGGATCGCGTAACACGGCGTTCGGCAACTGATACCACCACTCCAGCCGGCTGACACGGCGCGTTGACGAACCCCGGGCAGAGGCTTCCGCCGCGTCGAACCGCAGCCCGCGCTCAAACTGAGTGCGTCCGAATATGTAGGCGGCCAGCGTCCAAGCCAGCATGCCGCCCAAGCTCGTCCACGAGAATAGGCCCAGCGCCAGGCGCGCCGCTGCGGTCCAGGGAAGGATGACGGAAGGCTCGCCACCGAAAAACTGCCGCAACCGGCCTTGGGAGCCACGGAACAGCATCAACTGAGGAAGCGCCGCCGAGATCACAACCAGGAATACGATGATCTCCCGGATTCGTTTATGCGCCAATAGCCGGACCAGCAGATCCCGAATGCCGGTGGAACAAAACAGGTTGAAGAGGACGAACAGGGCGAGCGAGAACGGCGCCCAAAGGGGGACACTACGGTTGAACAGAAGGCCGGCCGCGGCGCCCGTTAAAATCAGGAGCATCTCCACACCGGTGGATATGCGCAGGATCACTTCAATGGCAAACAGGGCCCGCTTCGGGATGGGATAGACCAGCAGCTTGCGCAGATCGAGCGACGAACCCATGGATGTGAGCAGCACGGGAATCACTTGCCAGTAGAGAAAGCAGAGCAGCAGCGCGGCCGGCAGGATTTTGTGGAAAGTCTCTAAGTCCGCGGGTTGGGAAAGCAGGATTCCCGCCAGCACAGCCAGGTATGCGAAGGCGCCGTACCAAAAGGCCGTCAAAGTGCTGGTGAAGAGCAGTCCGCCCAGATTGGCGCGGGGAAGGTGATTGCGCGTGCTGCGCCACTGCGCCCAAATGATTGCGCTGGCTTGGCTCCACATTCCCTCTTTAGTCTCCTCTTCCGCCAGCGCACTTGGCAATGGGCGTGCGACGCCACATGTCGCCCGCTCTAAAATGCGGCTCCCGTGGACGGCGGGTCCGCTTGGAGACGGGTTGGAGGGGCGTAATAGGTGGGGTTGCGAGCTATCAGGTGTCGTGCGTGGCGCTCGACTTGTTCCTTTGAAAAAACGAAGCCAGCGTCAGAGGGGTCCCAGGAAAGTCCTTTGCGTTGATGGCGTATGAAGAGCTCGGCCGCTTCGGTGAGCTGGCGGCGCTCCAGGCGGCGGCGCTCGTATTGGATTTCGCGGAGGTTTTCCAAGGCTTTTTGGAACTGGCGGGAGAGCCGCTGGCCATGCAGGCCAAGGGTGGCGAGGGCGCGGTGGGCATCGACGATGTCAAAGTCGATAGCGGCTTGATCGGAGGGCGGGTTGGCGGCGCGGTCGAGGAGGGCGGCTTCGAGGAGTGGGATGCGGTTGAGGCGCCAAGCGGTGTTGGCGATTTCGTGGACGAGTTGAGTCTCGGTGGCGGTTGCGGGGGCGTACTCATCGAGAAATTGCTGGAT
>Ga0209415_10016830_pt1 | contig 11699 bp, 13 predicted proteins | sample PeaSoiSIISIP2007_FD_187696 | JGI IMG/M metagenome (GOLD analysis project Ga0209415, IMG submission 187696) | Peat soil microbial communities from Weissenstadt, Germany - SII-SIP-2007 (SPAdes) (version 2) | ecosystem: Environmental > Terrestrial > Soil > Wetlands > Peat | place: Germany... | reverse complement strand
CATCGCCAAGGCTTCCTCGGCTCCGAAGACGCGGGCCTCCAGCAGGATTTCCAGGGCGCGGGCGGTGCCGGCCAGGCGCATGACGCCGGCGATCTCGGGCTGGCCCATGACCACGGAAATCTTGCCCACCGGCACGCCGAATTTGCCCGACGCCGCCGAGATGCGCAGATCGCACTGCGCCGCCAGTTCCAGCCCACCGCCGACGCAGGGGCCATAGATCTGGGCGATGGTGGGGTGGGGGCAGGCCTCGACCAGGGCCAGCGCCTTGCGCATCACCGCGTCATAGTCGCGGGCCTGATCGGCGTTGGCGCGCAGGGTTTCGAATTCGGTGATGTCGGCGCCGGGGGCAAAGGCCTGCTGGCCGGCCCCGCGCAAAATAACACAGCGGATGGAAAGATCGGCATTGATGGCCGTGAAGGCCTCGGCCAAACCCCGCCAAACCGGCAGATTCAAGGCGTTCATCTTGTCGGGACGGTTCAAAATCACCGTCACCACCGCGCCGTCGCGGCGCTGTTCAATCACATTCGTCATGCCTGCCCCTAAGCCTGTTGTTGCACCGAGAGCCGTTTTAGCCCTATATCCCCGCGCAGGAGACGTCTTCTCTATATCGCCCCCCGTTGGCTGGGGGAAGTTTGGAGTATCACCCAAATGCAGTCCGTTTCGCGCACGCCGGAGCAGAAGCAGGCCGGCCTGACCACCGCCCGTATTCTGTTGGAGATCGGTGCCGTCAACTTCCGGCCGGAAGAACCCTATACCCTGACCTCGGGCTGGAAGAGCCCGGTCTATATCGATTGCCGCAAGGTGATTTCGTTCCCCCGCGCGCGCCGCAAGATCGTCGAGCTGGCCTCGGCGGCCATCACCCGCGAGATCGGCTTCGAGAGCCTGGACGCCATCGCTGGTGGCGAGACCGCCGGCATTCCCTATGCCGCCTGGATCTCCGACGCCCTGTCCCAGCCCATGCTGTATGTGCGCAAGCAGGCCAAGGGCTTTGGCCGCAACGCCCAGATCGAAGGCGATTTCAAGGACGGCGACCGGGTTCTGCTGGTCGAGGACTTGGCTTCCGACGGCGCCAGCAAGGTCAATTTCTGCCAGGCCCTGCGTAAGGCCGGGGCCAGCGTCAACCATACCTTCGTGGTGTTCTTCTACGGCGTCTTCCCGGGCGCTCTGAAGACCCTGGAAGAGATCGACGTGGACATGCACTACCTGGCCAACTGGTGGGACGTGCTGGAGGTCGCCGAAGAGGGCGGCCAGTTCAGCAAGACCGCCCTGGACGAGGTGCGCAAGTTCCTGCACGACCCGATTTCCTGGTCGGCCTTCCACGGCGGCCGCGAGGCTTAAGACACGATATACGGGGTGGGGAGACGTATTTCCTCACCCCGTTCGTGAGATGCTCAGCTCTTGGGAGTGAGCGGGTCCTTCAGCATCATTTCCAAATCGCGGGCCGGCACCGGACGGCTTAGCAGATAGCCCTGAGCGCCGCTGCACTGGTTGGCCTTCAGGAACTCGAACTGGCCGGTGGTTTCCACCCCCTTGGCCACTACGCGGATGTTCATGCTGCGGGCCACGGCGATGGCGGCTCGAACCAGATTGGCTTCGGCCTCTTCGCCATCCAGCACCCGGATGAAATCGGGGGCGATCTTCACCACATCTACCGGCATGGTATGCAGCGTACGGAAGTCCGTATGGCCGATGCCGAAGTCGTCCAGGGCAATGTGAACCCCCAGGGTGCGCAGGCTTTGCAAAGCCCGCATGGTGGATGCCTCGGCCTCCATGGCCACGCCTTCGGGCACTTCCACATCCAAGGACTGGGGCGGCAGGCCGCTTTCGGCCAGCAAGCCTTCGATCATGGTGATGAAGCCGGAATCCTGCAGCTCGGTTTTACTGGCATTGACGCAGATACGCAGTTCGGGGCAAGTCTTCAGCCACTGTGCGCCCTGGGTCAGGGCTTGGCGCATGGCCCATTGGCCGATGGGCTTGATCAGCCCGGTTTCGTTGGCCAGGGGCAAGAATTGGCGCGGCACCATCAGGCCGATCTCGGGATGCTGCCAGCGCAGCAGAGCCTCGGCGGCGACGATGCGCATGGTGCTTAAATCGACGATGGGCTGGAAATAAACCTCCAACTCGCCGTTCTCGATGGCGGCGCCCAGGGCCTCTTCCAGAGTCTGACGTTCAAAGGCGCGGTCGGACAGGTCGGCCGAGGCGAAGCGGAAGGAATCCCGCCCCTGCTTCTTCGAGGCATACATGGCTTCGTCGGCCTGCCGCAGCAAGACTTCCACGGTTTGGCCGTCGGCCGGGTAAAGGCCGATCCCGATGCTGGTGGTGACGCGGTGCGGCTGGTTCGCCAGTTCAAAGGGAATGGCGAATTGCTGCAAGATTTTCTGAGCTACCTTGGCGGCGTCGCGGAAGTCGATGACGTCTTCCAAAATCAGCGTGAACTCATCGCCGCCCATGCGGGCCACGGTGTCTTCGGCGCGCACCGTATGGATCAGGCGCTCGGCCACCTGTTGCAACAGGGCGTCGCCGGCCAGATGGCCCAGGCTGTCGTTGATCTGCTTGAAATGGTCCAGATCCAGGAACAGCACCGCCACCAGCAACTGATTGCGCTGGGCGCGGGCGATGGCATGGTCGAGCCGTTCCAGGAACAAGGCGCGGTTGGGCAGGCTGGTCAGCGGGTCGTGATGGGCCCGATGGGTTAGTTTCTCTTCGTTTTCCTTGCGTGAGGTGATGTCGCTGAAGACGGAAACGAAGTTGGCTAACACCCCTTGCTCGTTTTTGACGGCGCTGATGTCCAGCCAGGCGGCGAACAGCTCGCCGGATTTGCGGCGGTTCCAGATTTCGCCTTGCCAGGTGCCGGTGGCGTTGATGCGCCGCCACATTTCGGCAAAGAAGTCCTGGCCGTGCCGACCCGAGGACAGAATGGTCGGTGTCTTGCCCAGGACGTCGGCGGGAAGATAGCCGGTCAGACGGGTAAAGGCCGGATTGGCATGAATAATCCGTTGCTGAGCATCGGTGATGAAGATGCCCTCGCTGGTGGCTTCCAGCACGCGGGAGGCCAGGCGTTGCTGTTCCTCCATGGCCTTGCGCAGCGAGATGTTCTCGATCAGGGCCACGGCGAATTGAGGGGCGCCATCGGCGGCCCGTACCAGCGACATGCTGACCGCCGCCCAGAAAACGCCGCCACGGGGCGGCGAAATGCGTAATTCCTGGCTGATGCCGTCGCGTTCGCCGCCCAGCAGGTTCCACATGGGATCGGCGATGGTCGGGCGGTCCTCGGGATGAATGATGTCCAGCAGGAAATTATCCTGGCCGTCCGGCCCCAGCATGGTCACCAGGGAGGGATTGACCGAGAACAGTCGTCCATCGGTGTCGATCATCGCCATGCCCAGCCCGGCATTTTCGAACACGGCGCGGAATTGGCTTTCGCTGCGGCGCAGGTTGGCGTCGGTGGCCGAGCGTTCGATGGCGTAGCGGATGGCCCGGCGCAGCAGATCAACATTGCCTTGGCCCTTGATCATGTAATCCTGGGCGCCCTGCTGCACGGCCTGAACGGCCAGCGCGTCGTCGTTATGGCCGGTCAGCACCACCACCGGCAGCATCGGCGCAAAGGCCCGCAGGCGGGTCAGGGTTTCCAGGCCTTGAGAATCGGGCAGGGACAGGTCGAGCAAGGCGACGTGAAAATGCTGCTGGGAAAGCTTGGCGATGGCGGCGGCCAGGGTCTCGGCCCAGACGAAGCGGAAATCCGATGGCGACTGCTCCAGCAGCAGCACTTCCACCAGTCTGGCGTCGCCGGGATTGTCCTCGATCAGCAGAATGTCGATGGGGGGCTTATGGGTCGGGGGAGGGCTCATGGTCGGGCTCTCCGTCCGTTTCAGTGAGGCGGCAGCTTGACGACCTTGCCCCAAAACTCGGCGATGGATTTGATCACCGAGATGAAGCTGTCCAGGTCCACCGGCTTGGCGACAAAGCAGTTCGCGTGCAGATCATAGCTGCGCATGATGTCGGGCTCGGCCTGCGAGGTGGTCAGCACCACCACGGGAATGCGCCGTAGGTCGGGATCGTTCTTGATCTCGGCCAGCACTTCGCGGCCATCCTTGCGGGGCAGGTTCAGATCCAGAAGCAAAAGATCGGGTTTGGGGGCCGAAGCGTAAGCCTCGGCGTTGCGGAGGAAACGGATGGCTTCGACACCGTCGGGAACCACATGCAGCCGACCGGGCACACCGCCTTCCTTCCAGGCTTCAGCGGCAAGGCGGGCGTCACCCGGATTGTCTTCAACCAGGAGGACGTCCAGCGTTTCGGTTGATTGCACCACGAGCTCGTACTCCGTCTCATCCCCAGGCGAACAGTCTATGCCAGACGGAAGGTAATGGAAAGAGACAGCTGTTCGTGGGGTTTAGAGGCTTTCCAAGCCGCTTCAGCCCGCCTGATGCCCGGCCAGGGAGTATAAATCGATCGGGGTTCCCACCAGCTCGAACAGCAACCGGACGCAGACCGCCAGAACGATCAGGGCAAGCATGGCGCGCATTTGCTCGGCCCGCAGTTTCGAACCGAAACGTGCGCCCATCTGAGCCCCCACCACGCCGCCGAGCAGCAAGGCCAGCATCAGCACCACATCGACGGTTTGGGTCTGCACAGCTTGCAGCAAGGTGACGTTGGCGGTGACGAAGATGATCTGGAACAGCGAAGTGCCGATCACCACCGAGGTGGGCATCTCCAGCATGTAAATCATCATGGGGACCATGATGAAGCCGCCGCCGACGCCCATCAACGCCGACAGCAGGCCGCCGAAGGCTCCGACCGCCAGGGGCAGCAGGGCCGAGATATAGAGCCCCGAGCGGGGAAATCGCATCTTCAGCGGCAAAGCCGCCCACAGATGGCGGTGGCGCTTGTGGGGACGGGCCTTGCGGCGCGACGCCAGCAGGCTGCGCAGGCTTTCCACCAGCATGGTGGAGCCGACGAACCCCAGGAACAGGACATAGCAAAGATTAATGACCAGATCGACCTGACCCAGAGCATGGAGCAGGGCGAACAGCCAGACGCCGAACAGCGAGCCCAGCAGGCCGCCGGCCATCAGCATCAGGCCCATGCGGAAATCGACGTTCTTGCGTCGCCAGTGGGCGATCACCCCGGAAACCGAGGCGCCCACCACCTGATTGGCCCCAGAGGCCACCGCCACCGGCGACGGTACGCCCATGAAGATCAGCAGCGGCGTCAACAGAAAGCCGCCGCCGACTCCGAACAGCCCCGACAGAAAACCAACACCCCCGCCCAAAGCCAGCAGCGCCAGAAGATTGACCGACAGACCGGCAATGGGAAGGTAGATGTTCACGCCAGGCGCTGCTTATTCGACGGGATAGCCGGCAGCGATCCAGCCGTTGATGCCGCCTTGCATCCGGTTGATCTCGCCCTTATAGCCGCTTTCCAGCAGGCGCTGGGTGGTGGTGCCGCAACGCACGCCCGATCGGCAGTGGATCACCAGCTTTTTGCCTTCGGGGACGGCGGGGAACGCCGCCGGGTCAAGGCTGGACAGCGGGACCAGGGTGGCTCCGGCGATATGATGGGCCACCCATTCATTCTGCTCGCGCACATCGACGATGAATGCCTGGTCGTTTTCGACCCAGTCGAAGATGGTTTCTACATCGACGATGTTGACCTGTTCGCTCATTTCAGACTTTCCATATCCGTTCAAACGGCTTTCGCCAGCGCAACAGTGGTTATGATGGAGACGCCGTTGCATTTGCGCAAGAGGCGCCGCCGCCTTAAGCTGAGCGGATTCATCAGGAAAGGGGAGCGTATCCGTCATGGCCGATGAGTTGCTGGACGCCAAGGGCCTGTCTTGTCCGCTGCCGATTCTGCGGGCCAAGAAGCTTTTGAAGATCATGTCCAACGGCGATTTGCTGACGGTGATCGCCACCGACCCCGGCGCATTGCGGGATTTTCCCAGCTTTTGCAAGCAGACCGGCAATGGCCTGGAGGCCAGCGACGAAATCGGCGAGGGGGTTTACCGCTTCCTTATTCGCAAGATCGTTTGAAGTCTTCATAAGCGTGCCAACTGCCATAGGCCACCAGCGGCAGGGTGAAGATCAGTCCCAGAAACCCGGTGACGAAGCCGAAGCCCACCAACACGACGATGGTGGCGGCCCAAGAGGCCATCACCCGGCGATTGGCCCAGACATAATCGGCTGAAGCCAACATGGCTGCCATCACCGGCATTTCGCGTTCCATCAGCAAGGGCACGGTCATGGCGCCAAAGGCGAAGACGGTGGCCGCCAAGGCACCGCCCAGCAGGGTTCCGGTCAGCAGGAAGGGAAAAGCAATGTCGGACGTCAGCAAGCCGCCGATAAAGTTGTCCAGCGGCGGCGGGCTGCCATTGAAGAACAGGCTGAAAGTCAGCAGCGCGACTTGAAGCCAAGCGGTCATGGCCAGCATCAGCGCCAGCCCAAAGCCCCCCAACCCCACCAGATTGCGTTTCCAGGCCGATAAGGTCAGGTGGAAGGAGATGGGCTGTCCCTGAGCGCGACGGCGCGATACATCCATCATGCCCACGGCCAGGATGGGGGCGACCAGGAAGAAACCGGCCATGGCGGCGGGGATCAGGCTGCCAAGATCGAGGGCGGAGAGTCCAAAAGTCAGGGCCAGTCCCAGACCGGCGAAGATCGAGCCCCAGGCCAGGGCGATCAGCGGAGCGGCCAGAAAATCGTTCCAGCTTTCGGACATCCAGCGGCTGGGGGCGTCGATGCCCAGGGTGGGGTGGCAATGGAGAGATTGAGCGCCGTGCAACGGCAGGCTATCGGTGGACATGCTGTCCTCACTTCATGATGGCCGCGATAGGCTCGCCACCCAGAAATGGGGATGAGAATCGTTCTCGAAAAGCTATCCTTATGGTCATAAAACAAACGCGCCGCCCCTTGCGGGACGGCGCGTTGTCGCTTTCTTGGACGGAACGGCTTACGCGAAGGGCTTGCCCACCGGCAGAACGTCGCGCCCGAACAGGTCCTTATAGATGGTCGAAGCCATCATGTACCAGGCGCCCAGAGCGCACAGGGTCAGGTCCAGACCGGCCAGGAAGGCCAGATTGACGCCTTCGATCTCGACGAAATGCTCCAGATCCAACAGCACGAAGCCGATGACCAGGGTGGTGAAGGTGAAGAACATCGCCTTGCTGATCTTGATGGAGGCGATCCACAGGATCGAGGAATACAGGGTCCAAGCAACCAGGAACCATCCCAGATCGGCCTTGCTGACCGGGAACAGGTTGTAGTTCTTGGCGACCAGAATGGCGCAGAGCGAAATCCAGAAGCAGCCGAACGAGGTGAAGGCGCTATAGCCGAAATTGTTGCCCATCTTCTGTTCTTGGAACCCGGCAACCATCTGGGCCAGACCGCCGAAGAAGAAGCCGAGCCAGATCACCGGGCCGACGCCAGCCAAGCCCAGATTATGGAACTGCAGCATCAAGGTGGTCAGACCGAAGCCGGCCAGACCCACAACGGCCGGGTTCGCCAGCTTGGGGGCGGCGGCGGCAGGCGACTGCTTGGCGGTATCAATGGCGATGGGGCTGATTTGCGACATTGGTGCTTATCCTTATCTACGGCCCCCTTGTGGTGGGCCTTGGTTCCTCCCGGAATCCCGAACGTGTCCCTGCTATTCTTTTATTGCGCCTCTGATGGGCGAAAATGACATAACCGAGATTGGCCACATCGGCAATGAGTCTTTTTGTTACGCAGGCGGAACCGCAGATTATTTTTTATGAAAAAAGCCCGCCCCAGGGTTGAGCCGGGACGGGCTTAATTTTTTAAACAACTGATACTGAAGCGTATTTACGAGATGGCGGCTCCGCGCTCACGCTTTTCGACGCGAGCCATGGAGGCCAGCAGGAAGCCGCCGCTCCACAAAAGGGTGACGCCCAGGGCCAGCAGCCAGCGGCTGTCGGCCAGCATCTGGGCCGGCTGCATATAGAAGGGACCGCGCATCAGGACCAGGGCGTGGGCCACCGGATTGACGCTCATCACCGCGTGCAGCCACATGGGGGCGTTCTCGATGGGGAACAAAGCGCCCGACAGCATCCACAACGGCATCAGGAACACCATCATGATGGCGTGGAACCCGGCGGACGACCTCATGCTCCAGGCGAAGAAGAAGCCCATGGCGGCAAAGCCGATGGACGACAGAATATAGGCCATCACCAGGAACACCAGTGAGCCCAGCCCCAGATGCAGCCCCAGGAAGGGGGCGGCGATGGTGAAGATCAGGGTCTGGACCATGGCGATGGCGACGCCGCCAAAGACCTTGCCCAGCACGATGGCCATGCGCGACACCGGAGCCACCAGCACGCTTTGCAGGAAGCCGGCGTCGCGGTCTTCGATGATGGTGATGGACGAAAAGATGCTGGCGAACAGCATCATCATCAGCATGACGCCGGGATAGAAATATTCCAGATAGCTGACGCCCTCCATTCCGGGGGCGCGGAACGAGGCGTTGAAGCCCGATCCCAGGAACAGCCAGAACAGAATGGGCTGGGCCACGGTGCCGACCACCCGCTGGGGCTGGCGCATGAAACGGACGAACTCGCGGCGGGCGAGGGCGAAGGCGACGCCGATCATGCTGCTTCTCCGGTCTGTTCCACTTCGCCGGCGGTTTTGCCGGTCAGGTGGATGAACACATCTTCCAAGGCGGGCTGCTTGATGGCGATGCTGTCGATGTCGGCGCGATAGGCGGCCAACAGTTTTTCCAAAATCGGCAGGCTGTCGCCGTTGTCGGTTTCCTCCAGGCGGATTTCGTCGCCGTGGCGGCGGGCGGCAAGGCCCAGTTCCGAGCGGATGCGGGCTTCCAGCGCTTCGGCGTTGCGGCTTTGCACCACCACCATCTCGCGGCCCAACTGGCCGCGCAGAGCCTGCGGGCTGTCGTTGGCCAGCAGCTTGCCATCCTTCATGATGGCCACGCGGTCGGCATCCTCGGCTTCCGAGAAGATGTGGCTGGTCATCAGCACGGTCATGCGCCGGCCCCGCTGAATTTTATGCAGGGCGTCGACGAAGTTGCGGCGGCTGGCGGGATCGAGGCCGGTGGTCGGCTCGTCCAGCAGCAGCAGGCGCGGACGGGTCAGCAGACATTTGGCCAGTTCAACCTGACGGGCCAGGCCGCCCGACAGGGTTATCACCTTGTCGTTCTGACGGTCCAGCAGGTCGGTCCAGCCCAGGGCTTCGTCTTTGCGCTCGTACAGATCGCGGCCCGACAGGCCGTAGAGATCGGCGTGCAGCTTCAGGTTCTCGGCCACCGACAGATGCTTGTCCACCGCCGGGCTCTGGAACACCACGCCCATCTGGGCGCGGGCCTTGGCCGGGTCTTTCAGCAGATCGTGACCGCCGATGCGGACGCTGCCCGCCGACGGATAGGCCATGCCGCACAGAATGCGGAACAGGGTCGATTTGCCGCTGCCGTTGGGGCCGGACAGAATGCAGAATTGCCCTTCCTCCACCGACAAATTCAGCTTGTCGATGGCGGTGCGGGCGGGGGTCTTCCGGCTGGCCGGATAGACATGGGACAGGTTCTCGATGTGGATCATGGCCTGTGGGGCTTCCGGGTCGATAATTTAGAATGCATCTATTTCACAATATGGGCGATTGGTAAAGTTAAGCTCACCCGGCAATTCCCTGTTTGGGGCGGTTGTCCCACCAGGATTGCGCCAGGGATACCGCTTCGTCGGGAGTCTGGGCTTTGCCGGCAAGGCGCAGGGCGATGGCGGCGGTGGACACCACCACCATTTCGGCATGGGCGTCCGAGGTTTCGCCGCGCCACAAGGCGGCCAGCCGGTCGGGTTCCAGGCTGGTTTCGGCGCCGGGGCTGGTTTCTACCAGGGGCGGCCATTCTTCCTCGAAGGCTTGGCCGTTCAGGAGTCCTTCCACCACGCAGGGCTTTTCCGGGCGGCGTTCGATTTCGCCGCCATCGCCCTTGAAGCAGGCGATGGTGGTCAGCCCCATCAGCTGCGAGGCATCGCGGTGGACGCTGCGGTAATTGGGGTGGAACACGCTCATCAGCGCCGCCTTGGCGTCGAAGGGGTTCAGGTTGCGGGCCACGGTGTGCAGGGGCGAACGCAGGCCCAGCAGCGGCTTCAGCTCGAAGATTTCCAGCAGACGCGGATTGAGCACTTCCAACGGCACATAGGTGAAGTTGTTGGCGCTCAGCTGCTGCCCGGCCTCGCCCAGGCTGGCGGCGGCGGGAATGCCCAGGGCGGCCAGGGTCTCGCGGGTGTAAAGCCGCCCGGCGGTGTGACCCTCGGTGCCGTGCATGGCGACTTTCAGTCCATGGCGGGCCAGCAGCAGGGCGGCCAGAATAAACAGCGGCAACTGGCGGCTTTTCCCGGCATAGGACGGCCAGTCGATATCCGGCTTGGGGAAGCTGGCGGGCAGGGCCAGACTGTCGCGCACCGCCAGGGCGAAGCCCGCCACCTCGTCCGGCGTCTCGGTCTTGACCCGCAGCAGGCAGAGGAAGGCTCCCAACTGCACGGGCTGGACCTCGCCCTTCAGGATCATGGCGACGGCGGCGCGGCTTTCCTCCAGGGTCAGCGGGCGACTGAGATTGGGGCCTTTGCCCAGAATGCGGATATATTGGGCGAAGGGATGTTCACTGGTCATGGCAACCTCTATAGCCAGCTAAGCGACGCCGGCTGGTCGGCGCAAAGATCGACGAAGCCTTCGTAATCCACCAGCGCCGCGCCGTCCACCAGTGCTTTCACCGATAGGCCGCGGGCTTCCAGATCGGGGCGCAGCACATGCAGCGACAGTCCGGCCAGCCGGGGGGCGAAGCGGCCTTCGGCCAGGGCCGCCACCACGGCGTCTTCGATCAGGATCAGGGCGTCGCCGTCGCGCCAGTGGGCCAGACAGCTTTCCAGCGCAGAGTCGGCGAAGGGGGATTTGCTGACAATATGCAGCATGGCTTACAAACTCATCAGCATATCGGCCTGGGCGAGAATCTCGCTCATGGCGGCGCGGTCCAGCAGCGAGACGGCGATCATCAGATCATGTTCGGTCAGGCCGCGCTCGGCCAGGGATTCCCGTTCGACCCAGACATGGTCGATGTCATATTCCCCCAGTTCGGCCAAGCCCTGAGCAAAGGGTTTGTGGCCGATGGCTTCGGGCATTTGGCCGCGGGCCAATTGGAAAACGCCGTCATCCAGAAAGGCCAGATGCACTTGCTGGTCGAAGGCGGCGGCCACCAGAACCGCCTCGATCATCTCGGTGTTGGGGACCAGCCGCGCAGCGCAAGGCGGGATTCGCGCCACCCTCGGCCAGTTCGGCGACACCGGGATCTTCATCGCGGTCGACCCGCAAGGCGACGATCCGAACGCCGCGCAGATTCAGTACCGCGACGTACGCAGCGTCCTCGAGGCGAACCCCGAAACGATCGAGCGAGCCTTCCCCGTCTATCAGCGCAGCTATCACCTGCGTGCCGGGACGGCCGGTTACGACACGTTCGTTACCTCGGCGGTCGACTACATCGTCGACAGCCTTCCGCTCCAATCGGGACGCCGCGTGGATCGAGCCGACGTCGAATCGGCGGCCCACGTGTGCGTGATGAAGGAAGGGCTCGCGCAAAAGCTGTTCGGCCGCACCGGCGTCGCCGGCGAAGAGGTTCGGATCGGCGGCTCCCGCTTTCGGATCGTCGGCGTCTACGCGCGCGATGCGAGCAGCCTCTCGACGACGATCACC
>Ga0209415_10016829_pt1 | contig 11700 bp, 9 predicted proteins | sample PeaSoiSIISIP2007_FD_187696 | JGI IMG/M metagenome (GOLD analysis project Ga0209415, IMG submission 187696) | Peat soil microbial communities from Weissenstadt, Germany - SII-SIP-2007 (SPAdes) (version 2) | ecosystem: Environmental > Terrestrial > Soil > Wetlands > Peat | place: Germany... | reverse complement strand
AAGAAGGCGAGCCGCACGCGCCAGCCCGGGCGGTCGAGGAGCGGGCTTTTCTTGGCCGCCTCGGGATCGGGCATGACCTTGGGGCCGATCACCGCCGACACCAGGACCGCGTTCTCGACCGTCGCCCCGTCGAATATATGCTTCGAGATGAAGACCTCGCCGGCCTTCGCCTTGTCGATCAGGAAGATCGTGTGCGCGCTCGGGAACAGCATGCCGGCCGGCAATTTGAAGCTCTTGCCCTCCGGTTTCTCGAAATCGGCGGTGCCGCCCTCGCCGGGCCCGTCGAGCTTGGCGGTGCCGCGGATCTCCTCATCCTCGGCGCCGTTGCGCGTTTCCTTCTGGTTGAAGCGATAGTTGAGGCCGTCCTTGGCTTCCCAGGTCACGAAATTCGACGCGATGCTGACATCCGGGGTCTCGGAGTAGCCCATCTTGAGCCGATAGCGCTGCTCGACGGTCCAGCCGTCGCAGGTCTCGCCCCATTGATAGGCCATCGTGCCGTTCGCCCCGATGACGCCGCTATCGCCGCCGGTCCGCCCGAGGGTCATCGTGTAGAGCGCGCGATGCGGTGCGATCTCGGCCGCGGCGGCCGTGCCGGCCGCGCAGCACACGACCAGGACCACGGCGGGCCGCCCAATCGTCAACAAACGGTCGATCATCAGCGGCAGCCTCCGGGGCCGACTTTGGGTGCATCTATGACGCCAAGCCGGCGGCGCTGCAAGCCGCATGCCCGACCGCTTCCAGCCGGCCCTACCACGGGGAGAGCGGGCGATTGGTTATATGCGCGCGCGGCGGGATCCATTCCTGCGGTGATCCTGCGCAAGGGGCTTGCGCCGGGCGCGCGCTCTGACTAGTTTCTCGGCCATGACACGCGTCAGCCGCCACAGGATCGCGCGATTTTGGTACCGCCTGTACGTGCCGGCGGCCTAGGATTGCGACTGTTGCGTTTTCCCGAAGCCGCCCCATCGAGGCGGCTTTCGTGTTTCTGAGATCAGGAATGCCGATGTCGTCGAAGGTGGAGCGGCCTCCAACCCAGGAGGTATCCATGCGTAGAAATTCCTGTAACGCTTGCAGCCGAAGGCGGGGTGGCCGGTCATGACCCAGAATTGGACGCCCCAGAGCTGGCGCGGTCTGCCGATCCGGCAGGTTCCCGGCTATGCCGATGAAGCCGCGCTGACCCGCGTCGAAGAGATCCTGCACAACTTCCCGCCGCTGGTCTTCGCCGGCGAGGCTAGACGCCTGAAGGACCGACTCGCCGATGTCGCCGCCGGCAAGGCGTTCCTCCTGCAGGGCGGCGACTGCGCCGAAAGCTTCGCCGAGTTCCACCCCAACAACATCCGCGACACCTTCAAGGTATTGTTGCAGATGGCGGTGGTGCTGACCTTTGGCGCGGCCTGCCCGGTCGTCAAGCTGGGGCGGCTTGCCGGGCAGTTCGCCAAGCCGCGCTCGTCGGAGACCGAGACGCAGAACGGCGTCACCCTGCCCTCCTACCGCGGCGACATCATCAACGGCCTCGATTTCGATGCCGCCGCGCGCGAGCCCGATCCGCAACGCATGGTACAGGCCTACAGCCAGTCGGCCGCGACCCTCAACCTGCTGCGCGCCTTCGCCCAGGGCGGCTATGCCGATTTGCACCGGGTGCATGCCTGGAACCAGGATTTCGTAGCCGATTCACCGCAGGGCGAGCGTTACCAGGCGCTGGCCGACCGGCTGACCGAGACGCTCGATTTCATGGCAGCGTGCGGGCTCAACTCCGAGACGACGCCGCAGATCCGCGAGACCGAGTTCTATACCTCGCATGAGGCGCTCTTCCTCTCCTATGAGGAGGCGATGACCCGGGTCGATTCGACGACCGGCGACTGGTACGACTGCTCGGCCCATCTCGTCTGGCTCGGCGACCGCACACGGCAGGTCGACGGCGCCCATGCCGAGTTCCTCAGCGGGATCGAGAACCCGGTCGGCATGAAATGCGGGCCGACGCTCGAGCCCGACGATCTGTTGCGGCTGATCGATAAGCTAAACCCGCAGAACGAGCCGGGGCGCCTCACGCTGATCACCCGGATGGGGGCGGACAAGGTCGAGGCGAAATTGCCGCTGCTGATCCGCGCCGTCAAACGCGAGGGGCGCGAGGTCGTGTGGTGCATCGACCCGATGCACGGCAACACGATCACCTCGTCGACCGGTTACAAGACCCGGATCTTCGACCGCATCCTCGACGAGCTGCATGGCGCCTTCGCGGTCCATCTCGCCGAGGGCAGCTATGCCGGCGGGGTGCATTTCGAGCTGACCGGCCAGAACGTCACCGAATGCGTCGGCGGCGCCCATAAGGTCAGCGAGCAAGGCCTCGCCGCCAATTACCTGACGCATTGCGACCCGCGGCTCAATGCCAGCCAGGCATTGGAACTGGCCTTCGAGGTCGCCGAGGCGCTGAAGCGTGAGCGCCAGGGGAAATCGAACGGCAATGGCACGGCGAGGTTCAGCCGGTTTGCCGCAAATTGCTGAGCCGCCGGCATTGCGAGGAGCGAGGCGACGAAGCAACCCCCGGCCCGGAGCACCAAGGCCGTGGAGATTGCTTCGCTCCGTTCGCAATGACAGCATTCGCTAATTTCTTGCGTAGCGAAGAGGGCGGCGGAGATGACTGACGAACTCGCCGCGCGGACCGACAGCTATTTCCTGAAAACGAAGGCGATCGTCGGGCGTTTCGGCGATCGCGCGGCGACCTATGCGGTTTTCATGCGCCGACCGGTCATCTGCACGCCGCGCCTGGCGATCGAGTTTCTCGAAGCCGCGGCGGCCGAGCGCGGCACCAGCTTCAAGATCGAGCTCAACCATCCCGAGGCCGCCTGGGTCGGCGCCGGCGAGCCGATCCTCTACTTGAGCGGCCCGCTCTACCATCTCGTCGACCTCGAGACCGTCCTGCTGCAGAAATTGGGGCCGGCCTGCGTTGCCGCCTACAATGCCTCGGCGATGTGCGCCGACCTGCCCAAGGTCGCCTTTCTCGCGATGGATGCGCGGCATTGCGCCGGCGCCGAGATGGCCGAACTGATGGCCTATGCCGCTGCGGTTGGCTCGGTCCACGCCAAGAAGGTCGCCGGCGCGGTGGGATTTGTCGGCTGCGCCGCCGCTGCGACGGCGCATTTCTTCGGCCGCGACACCGGCATGGGGACGATGCCGCACGCGCTTATCGGCTATGCCGGCTCGACATTGCGCGCCGCCGAGATGTTTCACGAGACCTTTGCCGACGAGCCGTTAACCGTGCTGGTCGATTATTTCGGGCAGGAGACCAGCGACGCGGTTGCGGTCGCCCGGCGCTTTCCGGAGCTTGCCGCGTCCGGGCGCCTATCCTTCCGCATGGACACCCCGGGCGGGCGCTATTGCGAGGGGCTCGACCTCGCGCGCTCCTACGCCGTCCTCGAACGCCACGCGCCGCAATCGATCCGCGGCTACCGCACCGAGGCGGAGCTGCGCTATCTCGTCGGCACCGGGGTGTCGGCCGCAGCGCTGTGGACCCTGCGCCTCGCATTGAACGCGGCCGGGTTCCCCCTCGCCAAGATCGTCGCCAGCTCGGGGTTCGGGCCGGAGAAATGCCGGATGATGGCCGCCGCGAACGCGCCGATCGATGTGATCGGCACCGGCTCATACCTGCCCGAACTGTGGAGCGAGACCTACGCGACCGCCGACATAATCGCCTTTGACGGCAAACCGATGGTCAAGGCCGGGCGCGAGTTTCTGCTGCGCAAGGGCTGAGGACGCTAGGCGTCGTTCCGTACCGGTTCAGCGGAAGGCGCTGCGCTCTTCCGCCCTACGTATCGAGCGATAACCAGGGCATTACCGGTGCAGAATTCCTTCGGCCGCGTCGAGCGGCTCGTCGAGCCGGTTCCGAGAAGTCGAAATCTTCAGGCGCACCAACGCTTCCCTCTATGAGCCCGAAGAAGGTTTCGGCGATTTCCTCGGGAGCCGGTGGTGGCGTGAGCACCGCGACGGGCCGCCCTCTTTTGGTAACAACGATGCGGTTCAGCTTGCGGGCCGCGAGCCGATCCATCAGTTCCAGAAATTTCGTCTTGAACTCGCTGGCAGCGATTTCCAGCACCTATCGCTCATTGCTGTTTCCTGACGACGCAATGACGACTGGTCAGGGATATGACCAGCTCCGGGCAGGTCAACCTGCCACACCAACGCTGTTGACGTTGCTCCCCGGCCTGTGCTGGCTTTCCGCGATGATCTTTACCAGCGAAAGCGGCCTCACCGACGCGAACCGCATTGCCGAGTGGGACGAGTGGTATCTCGGCCATCTCGCGGCGATGGTGGCGGTGCCGGGAATCACCTCGGCGCAGCGCTTTCGCGCGCTTGACGACGGACGACCGCCGTCGCTCGCGATGTATACGGTCGCCTCAGCTTCGGTATTCGACAGCGAAATCTATCTGCGCACGCGCGGGATGGGACCGTTCGTGTCGGTGGTGGACGAGCGGATGCATCGGCGCAACTTGTTCGAGGGCCTCGGGGCCGCACCGGAAGTGCCGACGGGCGGCATTCTGTTGGTCACGGATCGCGCCGCGGCCGACCCTGCCGCGGAGGGAATTGTCTGGCTGCGGGCTATCGCCATCGACCGCTCGACCCCCTATCGCGGCATCGCCGTCTTCTCTGATCCGGCGAGCGCGCGCCAGGTCGCAGCACGGCTCGGCTGCGCCGCGTACTACAGGCCGATTACCGAGCGCTTTTCCGCATCGTGAGGGAGTGATGGCCGAGCATCGCAATCACCTGGGTCAGCCGGTCGGCGTGCCGGTGGCAGGCTGGATGCCGCGACCGCTTCCGCCGCGCACAACGATGACTGGGCGCTTCTGCACGGTCGAACCGCTCGACCCCGAGCGCCATGCGGCACAGCTCTTCGCCGCCTATGCCGAGGATACCGAAGGCCGGATGTGGACCTATCTGCCGCCTGGACCCTACGCATCGCCGGGCGAATACCGAAGCTTTGCAGAAACCGCCTGCCGCGCCGATGATCCCTTAGTCCACGCGGTCCTCGACAACACCACCGGAGAGGCGGTAGGAACCGCGTCCTTCATGCGCATCGAACCCGCTGTCGGGGTCATCGAAATCGGCAGCATCACCTACAGCCCGCGCCTGCAGCGCCGGCCGGCGGCGACCGAGGCGATGTACCTGATGATGCGCCGGGTCTTCGACGAACTCGGCTATCGCCGCTACGAATGGAAATGCGATTCGCTGAACCAGCCGAGCCGAGATGCCGCCCAGCGCCTCGGCTTCCGCTATGAGGGCCTCTTCCGGCAGGCCTCGATCACCCGCGGCGGCAACCGCGATACCACCTGGTTCTCGGTCATCGACAGCGAGTGGCCGGCACTGCGCGCCGCGTTCGAGCGCTGGCTCGACCCGGCGAATTTCGCACCCGACGGAACCCAGCGCCGCAGCCTGGCGAGTTTTAGATCGTCCCCAGGATGACCGGCAGGCCGGTACCGTCGCTGACGCTGCTCGCGGCGGTGACCGCGCTTGGCTTTTGCGCATTGCACATGGGCGTGCCGGCCCTGCCGTTGCTCGTCACCGCGTTCAACGACAGCCCGGCGCGGGTCCAGCTCGTCCTCACCCTCTACCTCGCCGGGATCGCCGGCGGGCAGCTCGTCTACGGACCGCTGTCCGATCGCTTCGGCCGCCGCCCGGTGCTGATCGCCGGACTGGTGGTGTTTCTTGTCGGGACACTGCTTTGCGGCCTAGCCTGGTCGCTGGCGGCGCTGATCTTTGGCCGGGTTCTGGAAGCCGTTGGTGCCTGCGCCGGGATCGTGCTCGGTCGGGCGATCATCCGCGACGTTTACGAGCGCGAAGCGGCGACGCGCGGCCTCGCCATCGTGATGATGGCGATGAGCCTCGCCCCGGCGATATCGCCGGCAATCGGCGCCTACCTCGCCGAATGGATCGACTGGCGGGCCATCTTCGCGGTGCTCGGGATCCTCGGCGGGGTCGTGCTCGCGCAGACCGTGGCGCGGCTTGGCGAGACCAACCTCCACCCCGCGCGCCTCCACCTCGCCGGCATGGCGGGGTCTTACATCGCCCTCTTTCGCTCGCCGCAATTCCTCGGCTTCGCCTTGTGCAGCGCCTGCACCAGCGCCTCCTGGTTCACCTTCATCGCCAGCGCGCCGCATGTGTTGTCCGAGACATTGGGCGAGCCGCCCAGCACCTATGGGCTGATGATCCTCATGCCGATGGCGACCTATATCCTCGGCAATGCTGCCGCCGCCCGCTTCGCGTTGCGCCTGGGCAGCGTTCGCCTGTTGATCCTCGGCCGCTGCATCGCCCTCAGCGGGGCCGTGGCGATGGCGCTATGGCATGTTTTTGCGGAACCCAGCGCGTGGGCGGTGTTCCTGCCCATCGCGCTCGCCGAGATCGGCGACGGGCTGAGCCAGCCGGCGGTGCTGGCCGCCGGGCTCAGCATTCGGCCGCTTCTCGCCGGCACCGCGTCGGGGCTGATGGGTTTCCTGCAGATGACGGTGGCGGCGATCGGGACCCTCGTCGTCGCCTTGCTGCCCTGGCCAATTGCCGTCAGCATGATCGTCGTGGTCGGCGGCTTTATCGTCCTGGCTTTGGGCTTCGGGATATTCGCGCTACGCCGGCCGCGCAGTGGCTCGATGCCGGACGCGCCGCTGTTGCAGCTCAGGAGGAAGGAATCAACATGATCGACGAAACCCATGATCGCGCGCGCCAGAGCTGGGTTGCCTCGGCCAACGAACATGCCGAGTTCCCGCTGCAGAACCTGCCCCTCGGCGTCTTCAGCCCGCCCGGCCGGACCGCGCCCAGCGCCCAGAAGCGCGGCGGCATCGCGATCGGCGACATGATCTTCGATTTGCGCGCTGCGCACGAGGCGGGGCTATTCTCCGGCACAGCGGCGGCGGCGGCCGAAGCCGCCGCCGGCGCGAGCCTCAACCCGCTGATGGCGCTCGGCGCCTTGTCGCGCCGGACATTGCGCCAGCAGGTCTTCGCGCTGCTCGCCGCCGACGGCGCCGGGCGGGCCAAGGCCGAGCCGCTTGCCGGAAGGCTGCTGCATCGCGCTGGAGATTGCTGGCTGCACCTGCCGGCGACGATCGGCAACTTCACCGACTTCTTCGCCGGCATCCACCACGCGAGGAATGGCGGCATGCGGCGCGACCCCAACAACCCGCTCAGCCCCAATTACAAATACGTGCCGGTCGCCTACCACAGCCGGCCCTCCTCGGTGCGCGAGTCGAACGTGCCGGTGCGCCGGCCGAACGGCCAACGCAAGGCCCCGGACGAGGCCGCGCCGAGCTTCGGGCCGTGCCGCAAGCTCGATTACGAGCTGGAATTGGCGGTGTGGATCGGCCCCGGCAACCGACAGGGCGACCCGGTCCCGATCGGCGAGGCCGGCGACCATATTTTCGGACTCGGCCTCGTCAACGACTGGTCGGCACGCGACATCCAGCAATGGGAATCGCAGCCGCTGGGGCCGTTCCTCGGCAAGAATTTCGGCTCGACCGTGTCGCCGTGGATCGTCACTACCGAGGCCCTGGAGCCGTTTCGCATCGCCCAACCCGCCCGGCCAGCGGGCGATCCGCGCCCGCTCCCCTATCTGTGGGATGACCAGGACCAGGAACAGGGCGCCTTCGACATCGCGCTCGAAGCGTTGGTGCTGACCCCGATGATGCGCGAACGCGGCCTCCCGCCGCACCGCGTGTCCCAGAGCAACACGACCGACCTCTATTGGACATTGGCCCAGCTGGTTGCCCACCACACCAGCGGTGGTTGCGATTTGAGGCCGGGCGATCTGTTCGGCACCGGCACGATCTCGGGGCCGACCCCGGCGGGCTGGGGCAGCCTCAGCGAGCAGAGCCAGGACGGGAGCCGCACGATCAGCCTCGCATCAGGCGAGACCCGCAGCTTTCTTGAAAACGGCGACGAGGCGATCTTGCGCGCTCATTGCCGGCGGGATGGCTTCGCCCCGATCGGCTTTGGCGAATGCCGCGCCCGGGTCGTCCAATAGCGCGCCGCTGGATCAGCCGGTCGCGCTGCCCCATCTCTGCCGCCAACTCGGGAAGCCGCCGAGCGGCACGGCTTCGACCGCCGCCCGCATGATCGCGCGGGCGAGGCATGATGCGGCAGCGCTGCCGAGCCGGGCCAGCATTGCCGGATCGACCTCGCCGCTCTCGCCGCCCGGGCTGACTGCCAGCGCGAACACCGTATCGCCGTCGAACGGCGTGTGCGCCGGGCGGATCGCCTGGGCCAACCCGTCCTGCGCCATGATCGCAAGCCGGCGGCACCCGCTCTTGTCGAGCAGGACGTTGGTTCCCACTACCGCGATCGTCGTGTTCGCCCCGGGCGCGGCAGCCGCGCAGGCCGAGAAGTCGTCCGGGTCGAGAGGGATTGCGGGGAGCGCCGGCTGAGGTCCGATCTCGCCGGGAAGCGCCTGCTCGGCCGCCCAGAGCCGCCCGCAATCCGGCCGCACCACCGAGCCCCACGAATTGACCGCGACGAGCGCGCCGACCATCGCCTGGTCGCCGAGACGCAAGGACGCGCTGCCGATGCCGCCCTTGAGCCGCCCGGCCTTGGCGCCAAGCCCGGCCCCGGCATTGCCGAGCCGGAACTCCCGGCCGGCGCGCGCCAGCGCCTCGCGCCCGAGCCGGCGATAGGGCGGCTCACCCGACCACGCCCGGCGCCCCGGAAATGCCAGATCGAAGAGGATCGCCGCCGGCACGATCGGCACGCGCACATCGCGCACGGCAAACCCGCGCCCGGCCGCGACCAGCCCCGCCATCACCCCGCCGGCCGCATCGAGCCCGAAGGCGGAACCGCCCGACAGCACGATCGCATCGACCCGCTGGACCAGCGCGGCCGGATCGAGGAGCTCGGTCTCGCGGCTGCCGGGTGCGCCGCCGCGGACATCGACGGCGGCAACCGCGGGTGCCTCGCACAGCACCACAGTCGTGCCGGTGATGCCGGCCGCGTCCTCCGCCTGGCCAACCAGCAGCCCCGGCACGTCAGTGATCAGATTGCGGGGGCCGGGTTCGGCCATGCCATCTCTCCGCGTTGTCGCTCCGCTCCACCTTCATTGTCATTGCGAGCGAAGCGAAGCAATCTCGATCGGCCGGGCTTTGTCGGGAGCGCAATACATGTCGACGACGCTGATCAAGAACGCGGCCTGGGTGATCGCCTGGGACGAGGCGCTGGGGCGTCAGATTTACCGCCGCGGCGTCGACCTCGCCTTTGAGGGCAACCGCATCTCCTTTCTCGGCCACGACTTCGCCGGCCCGGCCGACCGGGTGATCGACGGCAGCACTCGCCTCGTGCTGCCCGGCCTCATCGACATCCATTCGCACCCCGAGCACGAGCCGCTCTACCGCGGGATCCGCGAGGAGCACGGCCTGCCGACAATGCACATGACCGGGCTCTACGAGCGCTCGCAGGCTCTGTCGGCGACCGATGACGAGGCCCGCGCGGCCTCCGCCGAATTCGCCTATTGCGAGCTCCTGCTCTCGGGCGTCACCAGCCTCGTCGACATTTCGCCGCCGTGGGGCGGCTGGGTCGAGCTCTTCGCGAAGAGCGGAATGCGCGGCTTCCTGGCGCCCGGCTATGCCTCGGCACGGTGGTATCTCGAAGACGACCATGAGCTGCGCTATGCCTGGGACGAGGCGCGCGGCCGCGCCGGGTTTACCGCAGCGCTTGCACTCATCGACGCGGCGCTCGCCCATCCCTGCAGGCGGCTGTCGGGTGTCGTCTCACCGATGCAGATCGACACCTGCACCGAGGGTCTCCTGCGAGACAGCCGCGCCGCGGCGCGCGACCGCGGCCTCCCCTTCACCGTGCATGTCGCGCAGAGCGTCAGCGAAGTGCGCGAGATGATCCGCCGCCACGGCCAGACCCCGGTGCAGTGGGCGCAAGCACAAGGCCTCCTCGGCCCTGGCACGATCCTCGGGCATGCGCTCTTCCTCGACCACCACTCCTGGATCCGGGGCTGGACCAAATCGGACCTGAGGATCCTCGGCGACAGCGGGACGGCGGTGGCGCATTGCCCGACGCCGTTCGCCCGCTATGGGCAGATCATGGAGAATTTCGGCGATTATCTGCGGGCCGGCGTGACGATGGGGCTGGGCACCGATTGCGCGCCGCACAACCTCGTCGAGGAGATGCGCAAGGCCGCCATCCTGGCGCGCATCGCGGCGCGCGACATCACCACGGTATCGACCGCCGATCTGTTCCATGCCGCGACGGCGGGCGGGGCAAATGCCCTGATGCGCGACGACCTCGGCCGCCTCGCGCCGGGCCGGAAGGCCGACATCGTGCTGGTGGACCTCGAATGTCCGCAGATGCAGCCGGCGCGCGACCCGCTGCGCTCGTTTGTCTATCACGCCGCCGACCGCGCCGTGCGCGAGGTGTTTGTAGATGGAAGACAGGTCGTTGCCAACGGAAGGGTGCTGACCCTCGACCAGGCAGCCGTCGGCGCCCGCCTGCGCGCCGCGCAAGAGCGCATGGAGGCCGCCGCCCCCGGCCGCGACTACCGCCGCCGCAGCGCCGCCGAGATCACCCCGCTGAGCCTGCCGGTGGCGGATCCCTAAACGGGGATTTCGACCAAGCTGATGCGCCAGTGCCGGCCCCTCACCCCAACCCTCTCCTCGTGGACACGGGGAGAGGGAGGGACCCGCGCGCAGCGTGGGAGGGTGAGGGGCCGGCACCGCGGTGCGGAAAACCGTCTCAATTTTTGCCGCCGAGCTTTGCATGGTCCCAGGTGACGGTCTTGGTCGGCACGATCTTGAGGACCACCCGCTTGGGCGCGCTGCGCGATGCGCCGGCCGGGCGCGGCTCTCGGCGGTCCTCGGCCATCCAGGCGAAAACCTCGGCGACCGCCTCGGCACCCTCCAGGATCTCGCAATGCCCGCGCACCATGACGCCTTTCAGCTCGGCGTAGGCGCTGCCGGCCTCGACCATCAGCGCCACTTTGGGGTTGCGCCGGATGTTCAGGACCTTCTGCGCCTTGCCGTAGGAGGTCATGTAATAGGCCCCGTCGCGCACCGCGAAATTCATCGCCACGAGGTGCGGGAACCCCTCCTGGTCGAGCGTCGCGAGGGCGCATTTGCGGTTGTTGCGCAGGAAGGCCGCCTGCTCGTCGGCGGTGAGGCGAATATCCGGGCGTTGCGCCATTGCGGGACCTTTCGTGAGCCAATGCGTGATCTTACAGCAGCAGCCCGACAACCGCGCCCGACATGCAGGTGGCGAGCGTCCCCGAGAGGATCGAGCGCAGCCCGAGCGCGACAATCTCGGGCCTGCGCTCGGGCACCATCGCGCCCATCCCGCCGATCAGGATGCCGAGGCTGCCGAAATTAGCGAAGCCGCACAGCGCATAGGTCATGATAAGGCGCGAGCGTTCGCTCAACGCGCCCTCTGGCAGCCTGGCAAAATCGACATAGGCGATGAACTCGTTGAGCACGGTCTTGGTGCCCATCAGCGCCGCTGCGGCGGCGGTCTCCGGGCCGGGGATGCCGATCAGCCACATCACCGGGCGGAAGGCGTAGGCGAAGAGCCGCTGCAGCGTTACCGGCTCGCCGCCCAGATTGGGCAACAGCCCGAGCGCGCTGTTGGCGAGGCTGATGAGCGCCACCAGCACCACCAGCATCGCGATGATTTGGGCGAGGAAGACGATGCCGTCGCGGGTCCCCTTGGCGATCGCATCCATCGAGCTGACCGGCGGGGCGG
>Ga0209415_10016828_pt1 | contig 11700 bp, 12 predicted proteins | sample PeaSoiSIISIP2007_FD_187696 | JGI IMG/M metagenome (GOLD analysis project Ga0209415, IMG submission 187696) | Peat soil microbial communities from Weissenstadt, Germany - SII-SIP-2007 (SPAdes) (version 2) | ecosystem: Environmental > Terrestrial > Soil > Wetlands > Peat | place: Germany... | reverse complement strand
AAGGTTGGGGAACTCCCCCAATGGCGCATCCGTCTGCTTCGCGTACATGAGCGACGAGGCGATCGTCAGGTCGGCGATCGTCAGGGCGTCGCCAACGACGTACTTCTTGCCCTCCAGCCGCTTGTTCAGCACGGCGCCGAAGCGGCGGAAGTTGGTGAGGGCGTCCTCGACCCTGCGCTGATCGGGCTCGCCCATGCCCATCATGGCCTTCACCATTTTCTCGAAGGCGAGCGTGCCAAGCTGCGGCGAAAAGTGCGAGGCATCCCAGAACTGCCAACGCACCACGTCGGCGCGCGCCTTCTCGTCGCGCGGAAGCAGCCCCGACTCCGGCTTTTGGGAGGCGAGGTACTGCATGATCGCTCGCGACTCGGTCAGCACGAAGTCGCCGTCCACCAGCGTCGGGACGGCGCCGTTCGGGTTGAGGGCGAGGTACTCGGGGTTCTTGTGCTCGCCCTTGGTGAAGTCGAGCTTTCTCTCCTCAAGGTCCATGCCCAGCACGGCGGCGGTCAGGCGGACGCGACGGACGTTCGGCGACATAGCGTTCATGTAGAGCTTCATGGTTTCGCCTCCGGGTGTGGTTCGATGCCGTAGCACGGCTGCGCGTGTCACTCGATCTGCCGCAAGACCTCGTTGAGCCGTTCTCGGCTCGTTGAAGGTCGGGCTAGGGTCCGCCGATGATCACTCGTCACCATCCTCGATGATCGTCGGCGCAAGTGGTGTGCATTCGGCCCCGCACCGTCATGGCAGGGGATTGCGTTCTGCGAGCGGGCGGCGTGCTACAGGATGCCCAGCCAATGAGCCGCAACGACCGCGAGAGGCCTCCCCCGCCGACCAAGACGACCGAGCCACGGCCCGCGTGGATGAGAGACCCGGCCTTGCTGCCGCGGAAGCCGCCTCGCATGCCCATGGTCCCCGACCGACGGCGACGAGACGACCCCGGGGCTTGAGCCGACTCGAACGCTCCGCCGGAAGCTACTCGACCACGTGCTGATCTTGGGCGAACTGCACCTGCCCGTCGACAGCGTCCCGCGTGGGCACTACCCCTGCTCCCATGGCCGATACGGCTACATCGAGCATCGACCTCGCCTGCCGATGCGGCGACGTGCACGGTCGCGTGGCGTACCGGGTGCGTCCTGGTCACGCGCCGCCGCGCTCACGCCACCTCCCTGGTGGCGCGCACGGTGCGGCCGACGAGGCGCACACGTGTTCCGCCTTCTGGCCAGAACGTGATTGCGCGCCGGACGATGCGCGCCGGAGTCGGCTGCGCGATCTCTAAGTCGCAGTGTGCGAGGATCGTCCCCAGCACGACCTTCATCTCGTAGAGGGCGAACGACGCGCCAATGCAGCGGCGGATCCCGCCGCCGAAGGGCAGCCACGACGCCGGGTCGGGCTGCACGTCGAGGAAGCGCTCGGGGCGGAACGCCTCGGGCTCGGGGTACACGTCGGGGTTACGCTGCGCGAGGAAGATGTTCGCCGCCACCGTGCTCCCTGCCGCCAGATCGTAGCCGCCAAGCCGGAATGGCTTCTGAAGCACGCGTCCGACGAGTGGGATCACGGGCCTGAGCCGCATCACCTCCTTGATCGTGGCGTCGAGGTACGCCAGCGTCGCGAGCTTCTCCGGCTCAGCGTCGATGCCACCTGCCTCGCGCACTTCGCTCTTCAATCGCGCATAGACGTGCGGATGCGAGAGGATGCGCTCGAACGCCCACGCGAGCGCTGTCGCCGTCGTCTCGTGGCCGGCAGCGAGCGCCGTCATCAGCTCGTCGCGGAGTTCCCGGTCCGTCATCGGCTCGCCCGCCTCGTCGCGCGCCTCCAGCAGCATCGAGAGAATGTCTTGTCTGCCGCGAGGCCCGTCGACGCGGCGAAGTGCGATCTGGCGGTAGAGCGTCTCGTCGGCGCGGTTGCGGGCGCGCAGAAGCCACTTCCACGGTTGGCGCGCCTCGACCTCCGGATGCGCCGAAAGGTAGAGGACCGGGAGCAGGACGACGCGGCTCTCGGCGTCCGCGAGCATGCGCTTGATCTGGTCGCTAAGCTCGGCGAGCTGCGAGCCGTCCTCAGCGCCGAACACCGTGCGCAGGATGATCTGGAGTGTGATGTCCTGCGTGTGCGGGTGGATCGAAAAGGCGACACCATCGGGCCAGCCAGCGATCGTGCGCCGCGTGATCTCCTGCATCGTCGCGCCGTAGTGGCGCATGCGCTCGCCGTGGAAGGAGGGGAGCAAGAGCTTGCGTTGTCGTATGTGTTCTGGGCCGTCCAGGAGCAAGACGGACGAGTCGCCGACCAGCACGCGCAGGATGCGGTTCACGCCACCCGCGTGCATCTCGTCGCCCTTCGCGGCGAAGATCGTGCGGATCGACTCGGGGTCGCTGAACGTCACCAGCTTGAACGGCGGAAGTCGGATCACGAACGTCGGGCCGTACCGGTGGCGGCACCACTGCATGAACAGGACGGGCCGCCGGATCCAGAACAATGTCTGGATCGATGCGGGCAGCGGAGGTTCGGGCGGCGAGGCCACGGTCCGAGCATGCCTCAGGTCGACCCAGTCGACCACGTGCAATGGAAGCGCGTACTCGCGCGGGCCCTCGCCGGCACCGGTATTCGCGTCGAGGTTGTGGTGGGACGCTACCGCGCTGGCGAATCGCCCACCGATCTCGCCGCCGACTACCGGGTGCCGGTGGAGCTGATCCACGACGCGGTCCGGTGCGAGCTCCGTGAGGCTGGCTGAGCCTTTCACCGTAGCCGTTCGCTTCGTTACAAGGTGCGGACCTTATTGAGCTCCTGGTAGGTGCAGCGGTGCTCCCGGGAAAAAAATGACCCACGAGCGGCGCTCCGTGCGCCTACCCCCGTACGACAATCATGAACCACACGCATCTCTCGCTCTCGCCCCCCTCGCTCGCACGCGCCGCAGCTCTCGTCTCGACGACGTGGTTGGTCGTCGCGGGCTGCAGCTCCAGCTCGAACACCGGAGGCGTCGCAATGGGCCCGGACGCCAGTTCGCTCAACGGCAGCAGCTCGTCGGGGAGTGTGAGCGGGAGCTCGAGCAGCGGCAGTGGGAGCACCTCGAGCGGCGTAGGATCATCCTCATCGGGAAGCGTGTCGTCTTCCACGTCAGGAGGTGGCTCGGGGAGTTCATCGTCAGGAGGCGGCTCCTCCTCCGGAAGCAGCTCCGGCACTTCTTCGTCCGGCGCAAGCTCTGGCGGATCTGGGTCAGGCAGCGGCTCCGGCAGCAGCTCATCCTCGACCTCGGGGAGCTCGTCGTCGTCGTCCGGCAGCTCCTCCGGCAGCGGATCTTCCTCCGGCTCCTCCAGTAGCGGGTCCTCGTCCAGCGGCGCGTCGTCGTCGGGCGGAGGCGGCGGCTGTACCGCGAGTATCGGTGGCTCCTGTGGTCCTTACGCATGGTCCGGCTGGCCGGGGTCCAACGGCTACAACACCTATGTTGGAGACCAAGAGGTCGACGTACAGTCAGGAAGCACCGGTGGAATTACCGTTACCGGGCCGTCTCTCTGGTCTGCGACTGCCAACTACCCGTCCTGCAGCGGCTGCGTACAGACCTATACCGCCGTGCAGCAGCTGACGAACAACTGGGGCAGCGGAGGGTGGAACGGCTCCAATAACACGCCCATGTCGGCCCTGTCGTCGCTGACGATCAGCTACACCGAGGTATCGCCTACTGGCTCGGATGAGCAATACGAATTCAGCCCGGACATCTGGCTGAGTCCATACGCCGGGGTGGCGTGCGGTGGCTGCGGTGACGTGATGATGTGGGTGGACACGTCATCTCAGCGATGCAGCGCGGTCAATGGGTGGACGGTGCTTGGCCATCCGGCTCTCGGCGGACAGAACTGGAGCGCATATGTCGCGCCTGGCGGCACGGGACAGGAAATCATCCTGGTCCTGGATGGATCAGGCGGTTCCGGTACATGCGCCACACAGGGCACAGGGACTATTCCCGTGCTTGCCGCAATAGAATGGCTTAGTGCCAATCCAGGATCTTCCGGGTTCCCGCCATTTAGCCAGCTCCAGCTCACCCAGTTCAACATCGGCTGGGAAATCACACAGGGAGGAGGAGGTACATTCCAGGTCAGTAATCTAGCTTACAACGTGACCCTGTCTCCCTAGCCCACCAATCGCCTTGGCGATCACGGAGCTTTCCTCCGGAGCCGCCCCTCGCTGCAGAGCCAACCATCGGGCAAGCGCGTCTCGCCATCGCAGGTCGCCTCGCGCATGCTCGCGGCATCGAGGTCCACTTGCCGCAGATCGGCGCCCGCCAGCGCGGCCTCATCGAACGACGCGTGGCTCAAGTCGGCGCCCACAAGGTGCGTGTGGGTCAGGTTCGCGCGCGACAAGTCCGCGCCGCGCAGGTCCGCCTTTTCCAAGTCCAGCCGCGAGAGATCGGCATCGACCAGGAACAAGCCGCGGAAGTCGCGCCCCAGCCGCACGATCTCCTCTACCCCCATGCGCCTCGATGCGGCGTCTCCCCGCAGGTGCCGCCGCGCCGCCAGACGATACGTGAACGCAAGCGGATCGAAGACCGCGAGCGGAGTGGCGCATGCGAGTGCCAGGAGTAGCTGAACCGCTGCGCTCAAGCCCCGGCCCGCGTTGCGGGGGGGCCGCACGAGGGTGGTCGCGAGCGCCACCCCGGCGACGAGAGCGACGCCAAGCGCCTTGCGCAGGTCCGCGCTCGAGCCGCCGACGAGCGCCGACGCGACGACGGCGCTCGTGGCGGCGAGGAGCCCCACGACGCCCAGCGCAGGCGGCAGGTGCCAGGCCGCAGGTCGCGTCGTGACCCGCGCGCGAGTCGGGGGCTCCTCCTTTCGAACCCGGAGGCTCGGCACTAAGGTCGCGGGTATCGAGCTAACCGCACGAGGAGCGGGTTCCTCGGCTGGCAGAAGACATAGGGCGGTTTCGAGCGCGACCCCCAGGTCGCCGGCCCGGAAGTAGCGCTCCGACGGGTGACTGGCCGTGCAGCGCCGCACGATCTCGTCGAGCTCCGCGTTCGGCGGGTCCCCCTTCAAGGCGTCCTCGAGGAGGCGCCCCAAGGAGTACACGTCGCTACCCGCGTTCGCAGGTTCCCCCTTCATGACGTCCGGGGCGGCGAACGCCACGTAGAGCTGCGCGTCGCCTCCGAACTGCTTGGCAAGGGCATGAACGGCGACCGAACCGGCTTCCGCAACGATCGGCTGCAGCTCGTCGTCGAGCAGCACGTTGCCCGGGCAGAGGCAGCCGTGCACCATCCCCAGCATGTGCAGCCCCTGCACCGTATGAACGGTTCGAAGTACGAACTCCACCCGTCGTCTCGGCGGCCACCGGAGCGCCGACAGATCGCGCGCGCTCCCGGCCGTCCACAGGTCCGTCAGAAATGCATCGCGCGACGGCGCGATCGCGCTCACCCGCAGCACGCCGGGCAAGCCATCGCCAGCGGCGTGAATGGCCTCGGCCATCGTCGAGAAGAGCGCACGCTGAGCCGTCGTGGCTCCCTCCGCCACCGTAACCATGGCGAGCTCCTTCGCGTCGGGCGCGGCTGAGCGCACGCACCAGGTGCGGGAGAGCGGGCGCTCACGGACAAGCGGCCCGAGCTCGACGCCAAGCGCCTTCGCCGCGCTCGACACCCGGATATCTTCGATCGCCTTCGCGATCTGCGGACCGCTGGCGAGCGAGGAGACGAACTTGCCGGACCGGTTCGTGGGCATCCCATCGCCTCGCAGGAAACCATACGCCGCGGAGTGGACACGTACAAAGCGCGCCGGCCACGAGCAACTGGGCTGGCGGATCGAGCGCGACCACCAAATCGAGACTCGTCGCGTTCTCTACCCGCGCTGCCGCACGGGACTCGGGCGTTCTCACCACCAGGTCTCCGGCACGACGGGGGACCCGCGCGCTTGGACCACCAAGAAGCGCCGCCCGTGACGCGCGCCTGTTACGTTCAGGAGTACGCAGACTGGCGGAAGCGAAAGGGTCCAGGCTGATGGGTGCGAGCGACTATGACTCGGTCAATCACAAAGACAACGAAGCGCGCCGACAGGCAGGGTAAGAAGACGGCCCAAGGTAAGACCCCCGCGAAATTGCTGGTCGCGATGACGGGCAAGGCAAGCGCCGCGAAAGCCGCAGAAGGCGACGAACCCGTTTTTGCCTACATCGCGAGCTTGCCACAGCCGCAACGTGGCATCGCCGAGCGCATCGATGCCCTGGCGGCCAAGACGTTGCCGAACCTCCAGCGAGCGGTGAAGTGGGGCATGGCATACTACGGTGTTGACGGCGGTTGGTGCTTCTCGTCCGGCGCCTTCGTTGGCCATGTGAAGCTGATGTTCATCCGTGGCACGGAGATCAAGCCGGAACCGCCGGTGACGCCGATCGGGATGGGCACGTCCACACGTGGCGTCGAGGTGGCGTCCGTGGACGATCTGGACAAGCGCCAGCTGGCGTCGTGGATGGAGCAAGCTGGGTCCATACCCTTCGTCGGAGCGAAGAAACGATGACGAGCGTCAGACGGGGCCACCATGCCGTCAAGCGGCCTTCGCCACCTCTTGCAGCGCGGCGGATGCCGGACTGCCGAGTCAGCGCCGCTTTTCCCGAGGGTCGGCATGCAGCGCCTCGCCGCGTGCGAGCATCCGCACGAAGTCGTCGATGCGCTTTGCACGGGTCTTTGGCTTCTTCGCGTCTTGTACGCGATACAGAATCGCGTACCGATTATGGCTGTCGAGGGTAGCGAAGTATGCGAAAGCTGCGGGCTCGGCATCGAGCGCCCGCTGCAAGTCGAGTGGCACGCTTGCACGGCTCTGTGATGCATAAGCACGAGCCCATCGGCCGTCGGCCTTCGCGCTCGCCACGGCGGCCAGCCCCGCTGCGCGCATGCGGCCCTCTTTGATGAGCCGTAGTGCGCTCGCACGGTTCGACTTCGACCACCGGCTCCTCGGGCCGCGAGCGGTGAACTTCTGAAGCCAGAAGTGCTCGTCGAGCTTTCTCTTCTGTCCATCGATCCAGCCGAAAAGGAGCGCGACTTCCAGAGCATCTGCGTAGGTGACAGAGGATACCCCGGCCTCTCGCTTGGCGATCTTCAGCCAGACGCCTCGCGCCCGCTCGTGGTTTTGCTCAAGCCAGAGCTCCCAAGCGCTCGACGTTGCGAAAAGCTTCGTAGGAAGCGCGTGGGACCGCGATGCATCGCTGGCGTCATTCGTCTTCGCCATCGTAGTAACCCAACGTCTGGCCGTGAGGGGAGCAAAAAGGGGCGGATCGCGAGCCCGCGCGTTGTTCCGAGGGGCGCACGAGTACCTCTCGCCAGCATAGTTGTCCCGCGGCACCTTGTCGTCTGCGATCACCGCCAGGGTCCGCGGGGGTGCGGGAGGCGGGCGAGAACCGCGCGCACGGTGCCCCTCGCCGTGATTGCGGCGAAGATACAATCATGATGACCACCGATGCCGGACTTCTCGACGCTCTGGCCGACTGCTTGGAGTCGGGCAGCACGCTTGTTGAGGCTCTCGAGAAGGTAGCCAAGGCAGGCCAGGCGGCCGAGCAGTGGGCGCAACACGTTCGTCGGTCGGCGCAGTCGGAGGTACCGGCCGCCAGGGCCCTGGGCGAGTCAAGAGTGCTCGATGGCGAGGAGCTCTGCCTTCTTTCGGCCGCAGGCACCGACGCGGCAGTTGCCTCAGCTCTCCGCGCCGTGGCCCTTCGCAGGCGACGGAGTCTCGCACGACGACGTGCGATCCGATGGGGCCTCCTGGGTCCCTTCGCTCTGGGAGCGCTTACAGTCGTCGTCGACCCACTGCCGAACCTCGTCACCGGCGGGGCCTATTTTTGGCCGGTGTTTCGCGGACTCTTCATGCTCCTCATCGTGTCGCTCGCGGTCGTCGCCGGCATCCCGGCGCTCCTGCGCGACCCCCGAGCACACTCGAGGGCCCTCCGGCTTTGCAGCTCGGTGCCGGGCGTTCGACGCCTCGCGGCGCTCTACGCCGAGGAGCGTCTCACCACCGCGCTCGTACCGTTCGTGGAGGGTGGCGAGGTGAGAACCGCAGGGCTCACGGCGGCCGCATCCCTGCTGGCGTGGTCGCCCCTCGGCGAGAGCCTGAGCGTTGCCGCACGAGCGGTCCGTCCCCCGTCCATGCCGCAGCCTATGGGGGGGCTCGAGCCACTCGCCCGCCAGCTCTCGCTCGCCACCAACCTCGCCATCGTCGGAGGGGAGGCGTCGAAGCGCCTCGAGGGGCGCCTTGCCCAGCGCGCAGAGGCGATCACCCTGCTCCTCACCGCGCGGCTTCGCCTGGTGGTGCGCATCGCTGCCTACGCGCTCGTCGTCCTCTTCTCGGTCAGCAGCTTGGCGGGCATGATCTCGCGGGGCCTCCCCGGGATGCCCACGCTTCCGGGGGGTGCCATAAGCCCGGATCAGAAAGAGCTCGAGGAGCTCATGAAGCAGCTCGGGCAGTAGTCTCGCTCCGCTCCGAAGAGACGGGCACGTATTCGGGCGATGCGGCGGCGAGTACTACAACCAAGCGCTCCGGACCTCCATCTGGCTGCCCCAGACCGACCAGGCTACAAGCGCCGGATGCCCGTCTTCAGCCGGCGGATCACGCTGACAACTCGCGAGCACAACGAGGTGTTGGACATCACTGAGCAGGTTCGTCGCATCGTCTCCGAATCCGGCGTCCGCGACGGCGTCTGCACGGTGTTCACCCGCCACGCCACAGCGGCCATCACCATCAACGAGAACGCCGATCCGAACATCGGCGTCGACTTTCTGAGCGCACTCCGCAAGCTCGTCATCGAGCACGACGGCTGGCTGCACGACCGGGTCGACGACAACGCCGCCGCGCACATCAAGAGCGCGCTCGTGGGGCCCTCCGAGTCGGTCCCGGTCGAGCAAGGCGAGCTTGCCCTGGGCACGTGGCAGAACGTGTTCTTCTGCGAGTTCGACGGCCCGAGGTCCAGCCGGAGCATCGTGGTCGTCATCGTGAGCTGAGCGCATCATCGCTGCCCCGGCCAGGGTCACGCGCTTGGGTGTAGCCTCGAGACGCGATGGCGGAATCGACTCACGCGGCAGTCCTGGCGGCCAACGCGACCTTCTACCGGGCGTTCACCGAGGGCGACTTCGCCGCCATGAGCGAGCTGTGGGCCCAGCGCGCGCCGGTGACCTGCTTTCATCCCGGGGCGCGAGCCCTCATCGGACGCTCCGCGGTGCTCGACACCTGGAGGCAGATCCTCGGCGGGCCGTCACGCCTCAAGCTGCGCTGCGATCAGCCTGTCGTCCGCATCCTCGGAGAGACGGCCATTGTCACCTGTTACGAGGGAAGCAACGACGACCCCGCGCACCTGGCGGCGACGAACGTGTTCGTGCTCGAGGACCGACGTTGGCGCATGGTCCACCATCACGCCGGACCGATCTCGAGGCCCGTTCCCCGCTCTGGGCCCTCGCGTTCGGTCAACTGAGACACACGCATGCACTACAACTGCCACGTTCACCAGGCGCTGCGCGTGACTCCGGCGATGGCCGCTGGGCTCACGGATCACGTGTGGGAGCTTGCGGACCTGATCGCGCTCATGCCCAAGCCGGTTGCGCGGCCGTGGGGGAGCGTGAAGCGGGCCGCCGCAAACGCGTAGCGACGCCGCCTGGCGCGGAGCCTGGATCCGCTTCACCATGCGCGCATGAAGATGTCTTGGATCGCGCTTATGCTCGCCGTTGGCTTCATCGGCGCCCTCGACGCGGGCTGCGGAGGCGCCAGCCCACCTTCTCCCCCCTGTGCGCTGCCGGACGGCGGAGGCGCGGGCGGAGAGCGGTGCTCATGTCCGGGTGCCTCCGTCCAAATTTTCAACCCACCCGCTGGCTGTCCGCCGTTCACGTGCTTGGAAGACGGTACGTGGGCTCCATACGATGCGTCATGCTTGACCCCTTCCGGCGAAGCCGGACCCATCCCAGGCGATGCCGGCGTCGCCGATGCGGTGGGCGAGCAATGATGTCGGTCGCGTCGTCGCTCGCGCATCCGATCCGCTCCATCTAGCATCGAACATCCTGCCGTCCGTGCCGATGCTCGGCCCCTCCCGCATGATCCCCCCATCGTGCAGGGCGGCCGGTCCGGCGCGGGCGGCGCTCGTCTCTCATCGGCACGAGCAGGAGTTCTGCCCCGAGATCCACGAGGACCCACGGTGGGCGATGCAATAGGCACATGCGCACGTCGCCGTTCCTGGGCAGGTCGCTTGACATGCGGGCGAGGAGCTTCCGTTGGCACACACGAGCGTGATGCACTGGCAAGACGTCGTGAGGGGTTCGGACCCTCTCGGCGCATCCAATGCGACAAGAGGTGTCTGCGGCTCGAATGAGCGGAACCCTGGAAGCCCCGCAACGACGCACGCGAGACTCAAACCGAAGCTCGCGAGGTGACTCATGGTTGCTATCCGCAGAGGGAACGGCCCGGAGAGGTTAAGCGCGCTCGACGTAGCTACAAGGGTTGAGTGCGGACGCGGACGCCGAGTAGAGCGCGCCGGCCCGTCGGCGCACCCACCCTTGCCGGTGCTACGGTTCGGTCATGGTGCGGACAGGGGGTGCGGTCGCGGTGTTGGCCGTCGTCGTGGGCTCATGCACTTCGGGTGATAGAAAGTCCGCCGACGCGGGCGCGGAACGCGACACGTCGACCCTCGCGTGCGCGAGTCCACAAGACTGCTTGGGTGACTTTTCAGCCGGCCCCGGTCAGCCGCCGGACACCTCCTCACATCCGCGGATAGGGGCGCCCCGCTGAGGGGGCACGCCATCGCTCCCGGGGCGCGACACCCTTTCCGCTCCGCCCCGGTTCGATGTACCCTCGAGAGTTGCGCCCCGCGTGATTTCGACGGGCGCGCGCCGAGGAGTAGTCATGGGCATGCGACCCAAGTTCGAGGTGGACACCACGACCACGCGCGGCGTCATCCGGTGCATATTGACCGGCGCCCTCCGGACGGAGGAGGTGAGGGAGTTCGTCGTCGTGCACAACGCCGCCGTCGATGCCATGCGCGGCGCAGACTACAAGGTCTGGGTCGACCTGCGAGGAATGGAGCCGCTCAGCCCCGAGGCGACCGAGGTCATGGAGCAGGCTAAGATCTACAGCAGCAAGCACCGCAACTTCCGCGGAAGCGCGGTCCTGGTGAACCGCGCCACGATCCTTCTTCAGCATCGACGCACCTCGGTGAGCGGCGGGGTCATCGACAGCGAGCTGCTCTCGGACGACGAGGCAGAGTGCAAGCGGCACCTCGCGTCGGTGTACCGCACGTCCGTTGCTCAACCTGGCGCACGTCTCCCCGAGCCGCATCAACGACGATGAGCCTCGCGCCCGGCGTTCACGCAGCTGAGGTGCTGCGCGCGTCGTCAACGCCAGCGCGGGCCGTGAAGGTTGTGCCCATGTTCACGGACGCCGGTTGGACTGCTTGCGCCCAATGCCATGCTGCTTGCTGCGGCGACCGCTGCGAACGTCCTGAGCTTCATCGTCGCGATCCTTCCAGGCTGTCTCGAGGTGAGAGGCCGATTTGCCGTCTTTCGAAGATTGGGCTTCGGTCTGTAGTCATTTGTTCGGCGACCCAGTGGCTTCAGTGTCGGATCGTCGGCGCGGTTGCCCGGGCCATCATCAGCGACGGCCGCCGCAAGAGCGGCCCTCCGGGAAAGTCGCGATGCGGAATTCGCGCGAACACATCGAAGCGCTCCGCGGTGCCGGCGACGGCTTCGGCGATGAGCTTGCCGGCGAGTCCGGT
>Ga0209415_10016827_pt1 | contig 11700 bp, 11 predicted proteins | sample PeaSoiSIISIP2007_FD_187696 | JGI IMG/M metagenome (GOLD analysis project Ga0209415, IMG submission 187696) | Peat soil microbial communities from Weissenstadt, Germany - SII-SIP-2007 (SPAdes) (version 2) | ecosystem: Environmental > Terrestrial > Soil > Wetlands > Peat | place: Germany... | reverse complement strand
CGCGGCGGGTGGCGCCCGCCGCGGCCGCGCGCGAGTCGCCCAGCAACCCGGTCGTCGGGCTGGAGGCGTGCGCGTGGCGACGCTTCGGCATGCGGCCCGCGAGGAACGCGTGGCGCCCTGACCGAACGGCCTCGCGCATGGCTTGCGCCATGAGCACCGGATCTTTCGCATGCGCGATCGCCGTGTTGACGAGGACGCCATGGCAGCCGAGCTCCAGCGCCACCGCCACGTCGCTCGCCGTTCCGACGCCGGCATCCACGATCACCGGGACGCCCGCCCGCTCGAGGATCATCTCGAGGTTGTGAGGGTTGCGGATGCCGAGGCCGCTGCCGATGGGCGCTGCGAGAGGCATCACGGCCGCGCAGCCCAGATCCTCGAGCTTGCGGCAGACGATGGGGTCGTCCATGCAGTACGGCAAGACGACGAACCCCTCCTTGACGAGCTCACGCGCGGCGACGAGCGTTTGCTCATTGTCGGGATAGAGGGTCTCGGCGTCGCCGATCACCTCCAGCTTCACCATCGGGCCGGCGGGGGCCTCCGTCGGAGAACGCCCGATACCCAGCTCGCGCGCGAGTCGGAGTGTCCTTATGGCCTCGTCCGCCGTGTAGCAGCCCGCCGTGTTGGGCAACACGAGCCATTTTTTTCGACCGAGAAGCGCCATGAGCGAACCGGACGACCGATCGGCGACGTCGATGCGTCTCAGAGCGACCGTCACGATGTCGGCCCCCGAGGCGTCTATCGCCCGCTCGGTCTCCGTGACGTCCTTGTATTTGCCGGTGCCGACGATCAGGCGGCTCTCGAAGGCGCGCCCGGCGATGACGAGCGGATCGTGCATTGCCGACGCAGTGTAGCTACGCGCGGGCCCGGGTCGAGATGCTTCCAGCGCCGGTGCAGCCATAGCCACTGGTCGGGGTGCGCACGCACGAAGCGATCGAGGGCCCGGGTGGCCGCCACGGTGGCCTGGTCGATCCACGCGCGCATGTCTTCGCAGGGCGGCACGAGCACGTCGAGCACGTGGAGGACGTGCTCCCCGCGATCGTCGCGCCTGCTCGCCGCCACGACCAGGGGCACGCCGCGCGCCGCCGCGAGAGTGGCCGGGGCGCGGTCCACGAGCGCCGGACGGCCGAGAAACTCGACGACCACCGCCTGCGCGCGCCGGGCCGGCACCTGGTCGATCATCATGGCGACGGCGCCGCCGCGACGCAGCACGTCCCGCGCAACCCGGATCGCACCGTGCGCATCGGCGAGCCGGACACCGTGCGCCGCGCGCGTGGTCTGCCAGAAGCGATCCAGCGACTTTACGCTCAGGCGCTTGGTCACCACGAGCAGGTCGACCTCCCGGGCCATCGCGCACGCCGCGAGATCCCAGTTACCCGTGTGGGAGGCGGCGATGACCACGCCGGACCCACCACCGATCGCCTCCCGCCAGGACGCCACGGAAGCCTCGTCGACCCTCGCGTGGGACCCCACCTGTCCGCCCGGGCTTCCCAGCCACAAGAGCTCGAGCGCCGATCGACCGAGGGCGCGGTACATGGCCCGGGCTCGGCCGCCCGGGTCCGCCACGCCCCCCAGGCGCATGGCCTCCTCGACGTGAGCTCGGCGGATGCGGAGCACGCTCCCTGCGAACCACCCGAGCACGGCGCCGGCGGGGCCGAGGGCGCGCCACGGCAGCAGGCCGACGAGCGCGGCCACGGCGCGCAATACCGCCCCCATCGTCTCCTCTCAGCCGAACCCGGCTCTGCGGACGACCTTGCCGGGGCCCGTCTCGCCCTCGAGCGCCACGGCATAGACGTCGCTCCGGACGACCACGAAGAGCTCGCGCTTCGGGTTGCGGGCGACCAGAAGCTCTCCATCCTGGCGGAGCGCGTCGATCCGCGAGATGGTCATCCCCGCGCCGTCGTGACCGACGTGCAGGGTCACCGTGCTGCCGTCGGGAAGGGCGTGCCAGCCGTCCTTGTCGCTCTTCGCACCGGCCATCTTCAAGATCGCGTCCAGATGCTCGCCCGTCATGGTTTGCGGCTTCTAGCTCGCCGATGGCCTCGCGTCGACCCTCGGCTACTCTCCCCTTGGCGATGCCTACGAACGGCCAGGCCCGCGCGGTCCGCGAAGGAGCGCGCTCGAGCGACATCGTCGTGCTGAAGGAAGTGCGCAAGCGCTTCGACGGCGACGAGGTGCTAAGGGGTGTCGATCTCGTCTGCCGGCGCGGCGAGACGACGTGCGTCGTGGGCGGGTCGGGAGCGGGCAAGACGACCTTGCTCCGCCTCGTCGTGGCGCTCGACAAGCCCACGAGCGGTCAGATCTTCGTGGACGGGGAAGACATCGTCCCGATGCGCGAGCGCGAGCTGAAGCACGTCAGGAGGAAGTTCGGGGTCGTCTACCAGTACGCGGCGCTCCTCGACTCGATCACCGTGCTGGAGAACGTCGCTTTCCCGCTGGTGGAGCACACCCGGCTGTCGCGCGCGGAGATCCGGGCGCGCGTCATCGACAAGCTCGGCATCCTGGGGCTCGGAGAGAGCGTCCTCGCGATGCGGCCCGCCGAGCTCTCGGGCGGAATGCGCAAGCGCGTCGGTCTGGCGCGCGCGTTGATGCTCGATCCGCCGATCCTTATCTACGACGAGCCGACGAGTGGCCTCGACCCGCTCACCAGCCGCACGGTCGACGACCTCATCGAGGACACGCGACGCCGCTTCGCCGTGACGAGCATCGTCATCACTCACGACATCGCGAGCTGCTTCCGGATCGCCGACCAGGCGATCCTCCTGGAGAAGGGCGCGATCGTCGCGCGCGGTACGCCGGACGAACTCGCGCACGGAGACAGCCAGGTCGCCCGCGACTTCATCCGCATGTCGGGCGTCGACGTCGACGCCCTCACCCGGGCGAGAAGGCAAGCGCCGCCTCGGCCGACGTGACGAAGCGGTAGCCGCCGCGACGGAGCTCCTCGATTGCGCCTCGGAGGGCCTGCAGCTTGCGATCCACCGGCACGCGAACGTCGTGCTGGTGCGGCCGCAGCGCCTCCAGTCCGTCGGACGCGTCGAGCACGTCGAGGCCGTGCAGCTCCAGCGTGACCACAGGCTCGCCGACGCACGCTCTCGCCAGGCGCCGGCCCACGGCGGCCCCCCAGAGCGTCACGGACGTGCCGATGAACGGCAAGCGCAAGCCGGGGGTTACCTGGACCGGCAGCTCCACGACCGCCCCCCTTCCCCGCCGCCAGTACGGACGACCGACGGCATAGGGGCCGGTCGGCGCGGCGAGCACTGTCGGCGTGTCGACGATGGACCGGCTGGTCCGCCCCCGGAGCGCGATGAGCGTGATCGCCGCGGCCTTCGCGGCCCAGTACGCCGGGCAGGGAAACACCGACGAGTCGTACGAGACCTCGAGCTCTTCCAGCACGTCGAACACCTCGTCGGTGACCGTGTACCCCGGCGCGCGGAAGCCGACCGGTGTCGTTCCGGTCGTCCGCTCGATGGCCCGCGCGCCCTCCTGGATCTGCCTGCGGATCTCTTCGCGCCCGAGGCGCACCAGATCGTAGCGATGGTCGAGCGTGTGGTTGGCGATCTCGAAACCGGCTCGGCTCGCGGCGCGCACCTTCGCGGCGGACTCGCCGCGCTCGAGGTCGCGCCCGATGACGAACAGCGTCAGCGGGATCCCGACCTCGCGCGCCAGATCCGTGAGCCGATCGAGCGCCACGTCGTAGACGAGGGCACGCTCGGGCCCCGTCGGCTCAGGCAAGCCGTGGATGGCGAAGTAGTGGGGGATCTCGTCGAGATCGACGCTCACCGTGCAGAGGCGCACGGCATCAGCCGCCGATGGTCTTCGCGACCTCGGCCGCAAGGTCTTCCTGCGGCGGCTTCTCGACGCCCTCGCCGAGCGAGAAGCGGACGAAGGCGTGCACCTTCACCTCGCCGCCGAGCTTCTTGCCGAGCTCCAGGCGAAGCTTCTCGATCGTCCCCGCCGGAGGGTCCCACACGTTCTCCTGACCGAGCAGCGTGACCTCGGTGAACCACTTGCCGATCTTCCCTTCGAGGATCTTCGGCCAGGCCTGCTCGGGCTTCTTCTCTTCCTTGAGCTGCGCCTCGAATATCTCCTTCTGCTTGGCGACCTGACCCGGCGCGAGGTCCTCGCGGCGGACGACGATCGGGTTCATCGCGGCCACCTGCATCGCGACGTTGTCGACGAACGCCAGAAGGTCCGGGCTCTTCGGGTCCGGTCCCTCGGCGTGGAGGAGCACGGCGAGCTTCCCGCCCGCGTGCACGTACGCGTGGACGAGGCCGCCCGGCTGCTTCGCCTCGAGCGAGGCCCAGCGGCGCAGGACCACGTTCTCGCCGATCTTCGCGACCAGCTCCTGGCGCACGACGTCGATGGTCTTCTCGCTCCCGGGGTACTTCTGCGAGCCGAGGTCGGCTCCCGACGCCGTCTTCGTCGCGACGCTGAGGACGTTCTTGACGAAGCCCTTGAAGTCGTCGCCTCGCGAGACGAAGTCTGTCTGGGAGTTCACCTCGACGATCACGCCCCGCTTGCCGTCCGGCGCGACCCACGTGGCGACCTCGCCCTCCGTCGCGACGCGGCCCGCGCGCGCAGCGGCTTTGACGATCCCCTTCTTCAGGATGACTGTGACGGCCTTCTCCATGTCGCCTTCGGCCTCGACGAGCGCGTTCTTGCAATCGCTCATTCCAGCCCCCGTGCGCTCGCGGAGCTCCTTGACCATCGCGGCGGTTATCGCAGGCATTGTCCGTTCCTCGTCATGTGTGGCAACCGATCAGCTAGGGCGGTCGGCGTCGTCGCGGCGGGCGCGGCCACGGATGATCTCGGCCTGCGGTCCGTCGCGGCGGCCGCCCTGCGAAGAGTCTTCGCGGGTGTTCACGTATTCCTTGCGGCGCTGGGCGCCCTCGAGCACTGCGTCGGCGATGCGCGCCGCGATCAGCCGGATCGACCGGATGGCGTCGTCGTTGCCGGGAATGACGAAGTTTACGCGATCGGGGTCGCAGTTCGTGTCCGTGATGGCGATGACCGGAACGCCTATCTTGTTCGCCTCCTGTACGGCGATGGACTCCTTGGCGGGGTCGATGACGAACATGGCGCCCGGGATCGAGCCCATGTTGCGGAGGCCACCCAGGTACTTCTCGAAGCGGTCGCGCTCCTTCTCGAGGCGCGAGACCTCCTTTTTGGTGATCGACTGGTAGGTCCCGTCTTCCTTCATGCGGTCGAGCTGGCGCATGCGCTCCAGGCCCATCTTGATGGTCCGGAAGTTCGTCAGCGTCCCGCCGAGCCAGCGGTTGACCACGAAGTGACTCCCCGAGCGCGTCGCCTCCTCGCGGACGATCTCCTGCGCCTGGCGCTTCGTCCCGACCATCAGCAGGTGGCCCCCGCGAGCCACGGTGTCTACGACGAAGTTGTAAGCGCGCCCGAAGAGCCGGGCCGTCTGGTCCAGATCGATGATGTGGATCCCGTTTCGCGCGCCGTAGATGTACGGGCGCATCTTCGGGTTCCAGCGCTTGGTCTGGTGGCCGAAGTGCACGCCCGCGTCGAGCAGCGAGCGCAGGGGGAGCGGCATGTCGCCGCGGAGCTGCGGCACGCCTTGAGCTGTGGTTTCGGTTGTCTGGGTCATCTTCGCGCGTCCTTTCGGTTGGGCCGCCGCTCCCCGTCCTTCACCAACGCTGCCGAAGCAGCGCACCGGGCGAAGGTTCGCGCGGGAGAGCGTGTGGGGTCGTGGTGAGCGGCCGGAGCCGCCCGCCTGTTGGTTCGAGCGCGGCGAAACTTACGCGCAGACGGCAAAAAAGCAAGCTATGACGGCGGGCTCGGACCATGAGGCCGCCATGAAGAGGCTCAGGGGAACGATTCCTCTCGCCCTAGGCGCGCTCGCCGTCGCCTGCGGCTCGCGACCCGGACGGCCCAGCCTCCCGCCGCCCGAGTACGAAGAGCCCGCCCGCCCGGCGGCGAGCGCCGCGCCGTCGGCGTCAGCCGCCTCAGTGCCATTCGCCCAGCCCGATGCCTCCGTTCGCGTAGCGCGGCGCCAGGTCGACGAAGAGCCCGAGCTTCCAGTTCGCCTCCGGCAATAGCCCCCAGAAATCGAGCGGGAAGAGCCGCACGTCCGTGCCGAACGTGAAGTGTTGCCGAGGGGTGCCGTCGTCGTAGCGGGACGGTTCGACATACGTGCCGACGCGCAGCAGCATCCGGTCGCGCAGCGGCTCCCCTTCCATGCCGAGCCGCGGCGTGACGCTCGCCACCCGTCCCACCGTCTCTGTACGCTGGTCGAGGAAGCCCTCGAGCGAGATGGCCTCCTGGCTCGAGCTGGTGCTCGGACCGGTGAGGAGAACGCTGGCGAGCACCACGATCTTCTCGCGCGGCCAGTTCGCGTAGCGCGCCTTGCGCACTCTCCGCAGGCGGTCGATCTCGGCGTCGAGGTGCTCGTCCTCGATCCCGCGCAGGCTCGCTTCCTCCGCGTCCAGCTCGCGCCGCCGCGCGTCACGCTGGACCGCCGGCAGCGACGCGAGCTCCCGTTCGCGCGCGAGGGCGCGGACCGCCCGGTCACCGGCGATGCGCCGGCGCAGCCACGCCTCCTGCGCGTGCGGGTCCTGCCACCCCGGGTTGATGGGCCGCGGGCCGAGCTGGTAGGCGGCGCCGAATTCGATCTCCCACGGCATGACGATGCGGTCCGGAAGGATGAAGCCGCCCGCGGTGCGCTGGCCGCTCGCGTCCGACATGACGTTCTCGCTGCCGAAGATGTTGCCGCTCACCGGCGCCCTGGCCGTCGCGCCGGCGCGCCACTGCTGACCGGTCGGCATGAGCAGCGCCCCCACCTCGGGCGCGAACCCCGTCATCGTGAGGAGCGTGCCTCCGCCGTCCTGGTTGATCTGCATCGTCACGACGCGCGCGCCGCCACCGACCACCAGCTGTCCCCCGAACATCCCGTAAGCGCCGAGCGCCTTCCAGCGGCCCACCTCGAGAGACAGCCCGGGGGTGCCCGGCGCCGCCGTCGTGAGGGAGAACTTCTGCAAGTCGCTCGTCGCCGCGACGCCGAGCGCTCCGAACTGCACCGTCGCGCCGAAGTTCACGTCGACGAAGTCGCCCGCGCTGGCGTGATTCTGCAGGTTCGCGAAGTCGCCGTGGTTATCGAAATCGGTGTTCGAGAACGCGCCCGGCGCCGAGATGCCGGCGCTCACGTCGTACGCGAACCACGTGGTGCTGTACGGATCGCGCACCGCCGGGGACGCCGAGTTGACGGCCGCACCCTCGGTGTCCTCGGCGAGCGCCACGTAGGCTCCCCCGACGCCGGTGACGTGGATCGGCGCCAGCAGCGGCCCCTGGAAGAGCTCGATGACGTAGCGGTTGCTAGTGATCGGGGGCGGCGTCTGCGCGGCCGCGACGCCCGCGCGAAGGAGCAACGTCAGGAGCGCTGCCCCAAGAGGAAGCGGACGAGGGGCTCGGCGTCCACCTTCGCGGTCGACACGAGCGCGTCGATCAGGCGCCGGCCCAGCCGTGCGAGCTCCAGCAGCTGCGAGATGCGCTCGTGCTGCAGCTGGGCGCGGGCGCGGGCCGCCGGGTCGGGCGACGTCCGCCGGATCCGGTCGAGCTCTGGCAGCGCCTCCTCGAACGCGTCGATCGCCGCGATCACTTCGCTCTTCTCGCGCTCGTTGAAGACGCGGCTGATCATGCGCCAAAGCTGTACCTCGGCAGCGTAGAAGTCCTTGCGCTCTCCTTGTATCCAGACCTTGCGTACCACACCCCAGCGCGACAGCTCCGAGAGGGTCATGCTCACCGCGCCGCTCGAGAGGGCGAGCGCCTGGCGCAGGTCCTCGGCGCTGAGCGGCTCCGGCGACAGGTAGAGCACGGTCCAGACGCGCCCCATGTTCCGCTTGAAGCCCCAGAACTCGATGAGCCGCCCGACGACGTCGCTCGCGGCGGCCTCGCCCGGCCAGAGCGTCCGATGTTTCTCGCGCTTGGTCACCTGTTGGCGGGCCCGCTTGGAGGTTTACGTTGCGCGTGCGGCGAGCTCGCGGGCGATCGCCCCCAGCATGTCGCGAGCGCCGCTCGCCGGGAGCCGGGCGAGCGACGCGAGGGCCCGCGCCGTTTCCTCGCGCGCCAGCGCTCTCACCCCGTCGCACGCCCCCGACTCGCGCACCTGCTGGGCGACGCGCAGCGCCGCCCGGTCATCGCCCGACCGCGTCGCGTCCACATCTGCGGCCAGCGCGGGGCGGTCCACGAGGACGCGGATGAGCGGCAGCGTGACCTTGCCTTCGACCAGATCCGCCAGGAGCGCCTTTCCGGTGGCGTGCGGGTCTCCCGTGTAGTCGAGGACGTCGTCCACGAGCTGGAACGCGAGCCCGACGCGCTCGCCGAACTCCCCAAGCGCAGCCACCGCGTCGGCCGGCGCGCCCGAGACGACCGCGCCGGATCGAGCCGCCCACGCGAAGAGCGACGCCGTCTTGTCGCGCACGATCCGGAAGTAGACGTCCTCACGCGGGTCGAGCCTCGTCCGGCCGCGCAGCTGCACGACCTCCCCGTCGACCAGGCGCCGCAGCGTCGCGAACAGATCGGTCAGCACCGCCGGGGGCGCCGACGCGGCGGTGCGCTCGAGCGCGTGCGTGAGCAGCAGGTCCCCCGCGAGCACGCTCACGGCGTTGCCCCACAGCCGGCGCGGCGTCGGACGCCCGCGCCGCTCTTGCCCGTCGTCGACGACGTCGTCGTGCAGCAGGGTCGCCAGGTGGACAAGCTCGGAGACGACGGCGACGTCGCGGGCCACCGGCGGGGGCGGGCCGAAGCAGGCCGACGCCAGGAGCACCGTGAGGGGGCGCACGCGCTTTCCGCCGGCCTCTAGAAGGTGGACGGCCGAGTCGGTGGCCGGAGACAGCCCCTCGCGGGTCAACCGGGCCAGCTCCCCGTCGATAGCTGCCATGTCGTCCGCGAGCAGCGCATGGACCTGCGCCAGGCGCCCCATGGCGCGGTCGCCGCCCTGTTCGGCGGCTTCGCGGAGCCACGCCACGGACACGGCAGGGGCGTTCGTCGCAGCGTTCAAAATGATTTGAAGGGTTCTAGGTCACCGGCGCGAGAGGTCAAGGGTCACCTTGGGCCGCCACGGCCGCTCTTCAGCCCGCGAAGGCCGTTGCTCCGCTGCATATCGAGAGGGCCTGGCCCGTGATGGCGTCCGAGGCGGGGGAGCACAGGAACACCACGAAACGGGCGACCTCCTCGGGCTCGACGAAGCGGCGGAGAGGCAACGCGTCGAGGGCGACCTGGCGCGCCTGCTCGTACGTCCCGCTCGCCTCCGCCGCGATGTCGGCCAGCCGGGCCCGCGCCATCTCCGTGTCGACCCATCCGGGGCAGACGGCGTTGCAGGTGATCCGGCGGGGTCCGACCTCGACCGCAACCGCGCGCACCAGACCGTGCAGACCCGCCTTGCTCGCGCAGTACGCTGCCTGACCGGCGGTGCCGAACTTGCCCAGGACGCTGCTGATGGCCAAGAGCCGCCCCGGTCCGCGCATGACCGAGAGCGCTGCGTCGAACGTGTGGTAGGTGCCCAGGAGGTTGGTGTCGAGGATGGCCCGGGCGCGCGCGAGCCGGCCGTCGCCCCCGGTGCCCCCCATGCGCACGGTGCCCCCCATGCCCGCGTTCGCGACGACGACGTCCAGGCCGCCCCATGTCTCGAGCGCCCGCGCGGCCGCGGCCCGGGCGTGGCTCTCCTCTCGCACGTCGCCGACGAGATGCCTCGCCTGCCCTCCCCCGTGGGCGATCTCGCCCACGGTCTCCCCCAGAGCCCCCTCGTCACGGCCGGTGACGAGGACGCGCGCGCCGCTGGCCGCCAGCTCGATCGCGATGGACCGCCCGATCCCCTTGCCTCCCCCCGTGACAATCGCGACCTGCCCGTCGAGCAACCGCGCCGTCGTCATGGCTTTTCCCCGTAGCACATTGACACCGGGCTCCTCCGCAGCCATCTCAGGCGCATGGACGACGAAGCGACCGCACGCGCGGCCCTGCAGGGCAAGCGCGTCGCCCTCGGCGTCGTGATCACGATGGCCGTGGCGTTCATCCTCGCCACGGCGGTTCACGTCATTCCGGCTGTTTTTGGTGTCTGGATCGGCCCCCTTCGGGCGGGCTCCCCGGGCTCTGCAGCGTGCGCGGCCGGGCTGAGGGACCTCGGGCTGGCGCTGGATCAAGACCGTCCCGAGACGCCCTTGGCCGCCGGCCAGCGCGCTGCCGTGGAAAGCGCCTGCGCGGGCACGCCTGAGGGCCTCCAGGCGTGGGCCTCGTTCGAGAGGCTGCGAGTGGCGAAGGAACAGCTCAGGGGTCGCGACCCCGCCGCCCTCGCCCAGCTGAAACATGACTTGGCCGCGCATCTTCCCTCCGACTTGCGCTAAGAGACTTCACCCGAAATGACGGATCCGATGAGCGCGCCGGCGGAGCCCCTCACGTCCGAGCCGACATTCGACGTGCTCCCGCTCTCGGCGGACGTGCGCCGCGCCATCGACGCCATGGGTTACCGCCACCCGACCCCGGTGCAACGGGCCGTCTTCGAGGCCGCGGCCGAGGGCCGGAGCCTGGTGGTGCAAGCCCGCACGGGAACGGGGAAGACCGCCGCCTTCGGGATGCCCCTGGTCGACCGCATCGTGCGCCCGGCCGTGAAGTCGGTGCAGGCCCTCGTACTCGTCCCGACTCGCGAGCTCGCGCTCCAGGTTTCCAAGGAAATCGAGCAGATCGGCAAGTTCCGCGAGGTGGGCGTCGTCGCTATCTACGGCGGCGCGTCGATGACCAAGCAGATCGAGGCCCTCCAGGCGGGCGCCCAGATCGTCATCGGCACGCCCGGGCGGGTCCTCGATCATCTGCGGCACCGCACGCTCGACCCGAGCGGCGTGCGCGTCCTGGTCCTCGACGAGGCGGACGAGATGCTCTCGATGGGCTTCGCCCGGGAGCTCAACGCCATCCTGGAGACGCTCCCGAAGAAGCGCCAGGGGCTCTTCTTCAGCGCCACGATCCCGGGGGATATCGAGCGGCTCGCGAACAACCATCTGACCGCCCCCGAGCTCGTGACCCTGTCGAGCGACCAGGTGGGCGCGCTCGAGATCGCCCACTTCGTCTACGTGATGCGCGAAGGCGACAAGGTGACGCAGCTCGTGCGCATCCTCGAGGTGGAGGACCCCGAGAGCGCCATCATCTTCTGCAACACCCGGGACGAGACGCAGCGCGTGGCCGAGGCGCTCAAGGCCCGCGGCTTCGACGCGGACTGGCTCAACGGAGACCTGCCGCAGAGCGATCGCGAACGCGTGATGACCGCGACAAAGCAGGGCAGGCTGCGCTTCCTCGTCGCCACGGACGTCGCCGCACGCGGGATCGACATCTCGCACCTGACGCACGTCATCAACCACGACTTCCCGGAGACGGCCGAGCAGTACGTCCACCGGACGGGCAGAACGGGCCGGGCCGGGCGCACGGGGACCGCGATCTCAATCATCGGTCCGAAGGACATCGGCAACCTGTACCTCTTGCGGCTGACCTACAAGATCCGCCCGATCGAGCGACAGCTGCCGAGCGCCGGGGAGCTCAAGACCCGCGCGGAGATGGATCTGCTGCAGCTGTTTGTCGATGCCTACCGCACGCGCCCGGTTCATCCGGACGACCTGGCGCTCGCCCGGCGCCTGCTCACGCACGACGACGCAGAGCCGATCGTGGCGGGCCTGCTGCGCGACCACCTCGGCGCTCGCGGTGGCG
>Ga0209415_10016825_pt1 | contig 11702 bp, 9 predicted proteins | sample PeaSoiSIISIP2007_FD_187696 | JGI IMG/M metagenome (GOLD analysis project Ga0209415, IMG submission 187696) | Peat soil microbial communities from Weissenstadt, Germany - SII-SIP-2007 (SPAdes) (version 2) | ecosystem: Environmental > Terrestrial > Soil > Wetlands > Peat | place: Germany... | reverse complement strand
AAGACCACCGCCAGGCAAATGCTCATGATGAAGGCCTTGATGTTGCCCAACATCCCGATGAAGCCCAACTGGAAAGCGTGTTCGCTCTCCGTCTTGGTGGGACGGTCGGCGTTGCGGAACTCCTCGTCAACGGCTTCGGCCACGCGGGGAACGGCATCGGGCGAATCGGCCAGAACCCCGAAGAACCCCTCCCAGCCTTTGAGTCTGGGGAAACCTTCGTTAATATAGTCTTTGTTGAAGTAAATCGACTGCGTTGGATCCGGCGGCGTGAAGATTCCGCGGATGGTCAACTCCAGGTTAACCGGGAAAATCTTCCCGGTAATGTTCAGGCGGTCACCGACCTTCCAGTGAAATTTGTTCGCCAGGCCCACATCCACAATGGCGCCAGCCCGATCATGCTGCCAGGCTTCGAGTTGGTCGGCGGGCAGCTTGAACTCGGGGTACACCTTCAGCAATTCCTGGGGATCGGTGCCGAACTGGGCGAAGTAGTGTTCCGGCTTGTCATCCATATATTGCCCGCCAAACCATTGCTGATTCACTACCTCCTTGACGTGGGGGAGGGCGTGAATCTTCTGCCGGTAATAGCTGGGCAAATTGAAGACCAGCGACACCTTATGGCGCACGATCAGGCGCTGCGCCGATTGTTCGGTCGGCTTGCTGTCATAAAAGCTGCGCCAGATGGTGATCAGGAAGGTGAGCAACAGCAGCGATCCGCCAATACTGAGCACTGTCAGAATACTGCGCCGCTTATTGCGAAAGGCGTTTTTGCTGACAAATCGGGTAAGGGTCATGACTATACTCCTGGGATACAACCGACATCGCGCCACCCAAGCACGCGCCCAACCGTTCAAGGATCATAGATGATTGGGCCCCATCCAGCGTTTCTAAATTATTGGAGGGGCGACAATGCCACCAGTGGAGATCGTCATCCGCCGTCGATGACAAATGTCATATGCGGTTCGGTTGGAATCCGCTGTCGGCCATGACGGAAATCTCAACGCCGTAGTAAATCGGGTTTCATCAGTGATTTTCGATATCTGACGCGCGGCCCGCAGGGGCTAAAGCCATGCCCCACCCGCAAACCCCTACCCGCAACCCCTTCCCACAGCCCCACGCGCAGCCCCTGCAGACAACCTTACCCACGACCCCTACTCACAACCGTTGACGAGACCAGTTCGAGGGCCGGGGCCTGGTCTCTTCGCCGCTTCGGGTACTTTCGTAACTCCCCCGGCGATTCCCCCCGAGCTATGCTATCGCTACCCTCCTCAAAGGCTCTTGCTGGGATTTTTCCGTTGAAAAATCCGATGGGTGCGTATCCGTCGGAACATCTGTCGAGGCTAATTTAGATGTTGGACAAAATCGGCCGGTTCGAAATTCTCAGTGAAATCGCGCGCACCCCCGCGGGGTGTATCTACAAAGCGTCTGACCCAGACAGCGGGCAGATCGTGGGCTTGAAGATCATCAACCTGGAATTGCTGGGCGAGAGCGCACCGGCGCTGGTACAGCAAATCCTGGAAGAAGCGGAAACGACCAAGCCTCTCAACAGTCACAATATCGCGCTGCTCTATGGGGCAGGAGAGATCGACGGCCAGTTCTGCGCGGCCATGGAATACGTGCAGGGCAAGAGTCTCGCCGCCATGCTGGCGCAGCAGGAGACATTTTCCGTCTGGGACCTGCAAGACATTGCCCGTCAAGCCTGCCAGGCGCTCGACCATGCCCACGCCCACCAAGTGGTGCACCGCTGCCTGGAACCGGGGAAGATTCTGGTGAGCTGGGACGGCACGGTCAAGGTTCTGGGGTTCGGGATCTCCGCGATGGGCGCGCACGCGGCGCAGGCTTCCGGCGGGGCGCCCGAAGCCCTGCACTACATGTCTCCGGAGCAAGTGCGAGGAGAGCCCCTCGACGCGCGCTCCAACCTATTCAGCCTGGGCGCAATTCTGTATGAGATGGTGACCGACCGCAAAGCCTTCGGGGGAGAGGATGCGGAGCAGTTACGGCAGGAGATCGCCGTGGGGATGCCGGTGGCGCCGGCGCAGATCCTCTCCAAGATGCACCCTGCGCTCAGCGAACTGATTATGAAAGCGCTGGCGAAGGATCCCGAGCAGCGATATCAGTCGGGACAAGAGTTAGTGGTCGACCTGGAGAAGTGCAAAGATAGTCCCCAGAAAGCAGCCCCCAGGAAGACGCCGGAACCGGAAGCACAGCGCGCCACGGAGACGCCGGCTAACGAGAACACATCGTTTTTCGGCAAGAAAGCCGCAGCCGCCGCCGCCGGCTGGTCGGGATCGCCCTCCGCGGAGGCGGAGGTTTCGGTCAGGCCGGATTGGGGGAAGTCCGATTTTACCCCACCGGACTTGGCCAAAGCGGACTTGGCCAAAACCGATTTCGCCCAGAGTGATTTCGCCAGGAGTGATTTCGCCAAACCGGCCGCGGAAACCATGTCTGCGGCTTGGCCAACGGAAGCGGAAACCGAAGCTCCCGCCAGCCCAAGCGCTCCCCGTAACGGAGATCAAGGCCAGGTGGCGGGAAAGCGGACCCGCAGTTTCTCTGATGTCGCCGAACTGCCGCCTCTCAAAGAGGTTTACATCCCGCCTCCGCCTCCACCGGTGGCGGACGAGCCGCCGGTGCGGGAGTCGGCGCCGCCGGCAACCGTGTTTCAGGAATCGGCTCCTGGGGAAAAGCCCAAGACGCCGCCGGCTGAAATCGCGAAGCGAGCGGTGGCGGAAATCCAGAAGATTCCGCCGAAGCTTTTCCTGTACGCGATTGGGGCTGCGGTCCTCATCATCTTGCTCGTGATCGTGGGAATCGTTTCTCGCAACCATTCCGAGAATTCGGCGGAAACCGGGGCTCCAGCTCAAACCGCGGCGCCCGCGGCAGCTTCGGATCAGACGCAGGCGTCCGCGTCCCAGCCGTCCGCTGCGCAGCAAGCGGCACCCATGCAGGTTCCCACACCGGTTGAGGCGCAACCGTCTTCGCCGGCGGCAGAACGCCCCGTCATCTCGGTCGCGCCCAAGCATAGCCGGCGCAAGTCCGGGAAAGTGGCCCCGCCTCCAGCGCCAGTCGTGGTTCCAGGTCAACTGACCATCAACTCGACGCCGGAAGGCGCGCAAGTCCTGGTGGATGGACATCACAATCCAAACTGGGTCACCCCGTTTGACATGACCGGACTGGCTCCTGGCCAGCACCTGGTGAGCATCAGCAAGTTGGGATACTCGCCCGAAACTCGGAGCATTGACGTAGCCTCGGGCAGCAAATCCTTCCTGGTCGTCCAACTGGCGCAGCTGGGCGCAGGCGCTTTTGTAAGCAGCGTGCCCGTGGGCGCGGAAGTCTTCATGGACGGCAAAGACATGGGGCGAGTCACTCCGGCGCAGATCCAACTGGATCGTCCCGGCACACACATCTTTACCGTCAGAAAACAGGGTTACCTGGAAGAAAGCACCACCGGCAACCTGCAAGCGGGCCAGACATTCCAGTTCGCCCCGGTTCTCCGCGCTCTGGGAGACGCGGATGACATCAAGATGGGCGGGAAGTTCAAGAGAATGTTCGGCGGCGGTGAAACCGCAGGGATGGGTATGGTGACCCTCAAGACCCAACCCAAAGGAGCACAGATCGCGGTCAATCGCCACCTCCTCGACAAGACCTCGCCGGTGGAGTTCTATCTGAATCCGGGCACTTACATCATTGACATCACCTTGTCCGGCTACCAGAGCGTGCACAAGGTGGTGAACGTCGACAAAGGCGGCAAGTACATGGTCGATGAGACCATGGACCGGCAGTGAGGCCGGACGCGGATTTAGACTTCACCGTATTGTTTCCGAGCGCGCCGCCAGCTCAATAGCGCCCGAAAGCTCTTTCATATCCGTTGCGATACCCGTTGGCATAGCTTTCCATGTAGGCATACTTGTCGCCGTACTCATGGCGGTAGCCATGATCGCGATGCGCATACTTGCCGCGCGGATAGGGGTTGTACGGCTTGCCGTGAGCCAGATCCTGGCGCGCCACCAGCGACCCATCAGCAACCCCGATATCGCGGGCGGCGCGGAGCGACGCCCGGTCATCGTCATAGCCGTAGTTCCCGCGATCGTAGTGATATCCGTCCTGCGCTGCCGCGAGTCCGCTGCCCGCGACGATCATCGTCACCGCCAATGCTGCCGTTCTCAGCTTTCGTAACATAACGTCCTCCCGCCGGGTTTCCTCCGACCCTGAAAGTGAAGCATGCACGGCCGCGTTCGACGATTCCATGCTTCATCTTCACTCCCGGCATTCTTGCTTGATGGGATGCCTCGCGGTTCGCGATTGCTGCATTGCCGGCGGCGATATTTCGCGCGCGCGCATCGAGGAATCAACCTGGGTGCGATTTTTTTATGACAACTTTTCGCGGGAAGCTGGGTTGAGTTCCCGCTTCGAAGCTGTGAAGTGTTAGACTTTTTTCCTTTATCTCTATCTCTTGCTGGGCGAAGCGGCTTATGAAGATTCAGCACGTGGGTGTGATTGGCGCAGGCGCCATGGGCAATGGCATCGCGCATGTGTTTGCCCGCGGCGGCTTCCAGGTCACGCTGTGCGATGTGGAACAGCGTTTTCTTGATCGCGCGCTCGAGACCATAGAAAAAAATCTGGAGCGCGCAGCCGCTAAGAACAAAATCAGCGCCCGGGAGAAGACCGCCGCGCTGCAGCGCATTCACACCGTGCTCGAGCGTTCGCGACTCTCCGCTTGTGATTTCGTCGTCGAAGCGGCCACCGAGAAGTTTGAAATTAAAGCCGAAATCTTCCGCGATCTCGACCGCATTTGCCGCCCTGAGGTGATTCTCGCTTCGAACACTTCATCCATCTCCATCACCAAGCTGGCGGCGCTGACCGGGCGTCCGGATAAAGTCATCGGAATGCACTTCTTCAACCCCGTGCCGGTGATGAAGCTGGTGGAAGTGATTCGCGGCCTGGCCACTTCGCAGGAGACTTTTCAGACCGTGCGCGAGCTGGCGGTGAAGCTGGAGAAGGCGCCGGTCGAAGTCAACGACGCGCCGGGGTTCGTCTCCAACCGCGTGCTGATGCCGCTGTTGAACGAGGCTATGTTTGCGGTGATGGAAGGCGTGGCTACGCCGGAAGCGGTGGATGAAGTGTTCAAACTGGGGATGGCGCATCCTATGGGGCCGCTCCAGCTCGCGGATTTCATTGGGCTCGACGTCTGCCTCGACATCATGCGCGTGCTGCAGGATGGGTTGGGGGATCCCAAGTACCGCCCGTGTCCGCTATTGACGAAGATGGTCGACGCGGGCTGGCTGGGAAAAAAGAGCGGGCGCGGGTTTTATGTTTATTAAGAAGACTTCCCTGTGGCCCCTGTGGTTCAACAGGCTCGGAGTCCAACCAACCACCGAGGAAAACGAAGAAAACGCCACGGATCGCACGGATTCCCACGGATAAAAGCCGCAAATTCATTCTTTATCGCTTGATCTTTTTTTAGTTGATCTTTTCGTGGATCGGTGTAAATCCGCGTAAATCCGTGGCGTCTTGAAGTCGGCCGTTCTACCAAAACTGTCCATCACGAGCTGACAGCGGAGGCTGCGAGCTCACCAAGGTCTCGGCTAACCAGATAGTTACTCCCGTTTCCACAGCAGCGGCGCGTATTCTCGGCACATGGGAGTTTCTTTTACGGTGCTGGCTTCGGGCAGCCGTGGCAACAGCGCCATTGTCGCCAGCGTGAGCACACGCATTCTGGTCGATGCCGGCATCTCCTGCCGCGAGATCTTCAAACGCATGAAAGCGGCGGGAGAGGAACCACACGCGCTTTCCGCTATTCTGATTACTCACGAACACTCCGACCATGTATACGGTCTGGCGACGCTGGCCAAGAAACTGAAAGTTCCGGTGTTCATGACCGGCGCCACGCATCAAGGCTGGGCGCGAGCGGTGCGCGACGAGAAGGGCGAGCGCCCGGAAGTGGCCCGTTTGGAACTGTTTGAATCGGGATCCAGTTTCCAAGTTGGCGACATTCAAGTCACGCCCTTTACCATTCCGCACGATGCCGCCGATCCAGTGGGATTTACCTTCCGCGCCGAGGGCGCAAAAATCGGCTTTGCCACCGATCTGGGATACCTGCCGGCCAGCGTGCGCGATCATTTGCGGGGCTGCGACGTGCTGGTCATGGAATCGAATCACGATGTCGAAATGCTGCGCGGCGGGCCCTATCCCTGGTCGGTGAAGCAGCGGGTGATGAGCCGGGTCGGCCATCTGTCCAATGAGGCCCTCGCGGAATTCTTCGCCAGCGACTATGATGGGGGCGCGGCTTACGTTGTGCTGGCGCATCTCTCCGAGCAAAACAACCATCCTGCGATTGCCCGGGGAGCAGCGGAGAAGGCCCTGGGTTCCCGTCAGACTCTGCTCCACAACCGGGTGTTGCTGGCCGTGCAGGCTGAGGCGATGCAACCAATCCGGTTCTAGTTCATCTGTAGTGCATATGAGTCAATGCGTTGATCCGATCGTGGGCAAGATCCTGGCCGGCTGGCGCTACGACATTTCCGGCATCGCGCCCGAGATGCGTGGCGGCTACGAGCATCACTTCGCCGCCTGCGAGCATTGCCGCTCGCGGCAGCGGCTGCACCGCACCATCGACGTGTCCCTCATCGCTCTGGCTTCGGTTTCGGCGGCCATGTTCCTGCTGGCGTTTGGCGTGATCCGGCATTTTGGCCCGCGCCATGCCTTCTGGCTGGAGCTGGCGGCGCTGGCGGGGTTCACCCTCTCCGCCCTCATCTGGCTGGGAGTGGCGGTGGCCACACCCGCACCCATGGCTGTGGTCGATGCCGCCAAGCTGGGAGCGCGCCATGTACACGATCGCCTGCCACCGGAAATCCGCGAGCGCTTGCCGGAAGAGCTGCGCATGAAAATCACCGGTTCCTGAATCCGCCGCTCAGGATGGTTGAAAAGGATGGTTGGAAGAGATTAGCTACTTCGGAAATTGGTTAGGCCATGGGACCTGTCGCAAAAACGTTGACCCTGCTGCTGGTGGCGGTTATGGCCACGGTGGCTGTGCCGCAGCCTGGGTCTGGCCCGGCTGCCTCTTCGGAACAGCACGCTTGTTGCTCCCGAAGCCCCAAGGTCCCCGTATCTCAACCGGCCAATCACGCCTGCTGCGAGGTTGGACAGCGCGCTGCAGTCGTCGTAAAGACCGGTGCGGTTGCACGGCCACTGTTGGTGGACTTGGCGCAAGCGGTTGCATCGGCGACGTCGTTCGCGAACGCTGGCTTGCCTGGTAACTCCCTCCTGAAACCCTCATCGGGCAGTCCCCCGGCTACCGCTCCTCTGCGAATCTAACCTCCTGCGTTCCCGCCTGCCACATGCTCCGCGGAGCCCAACAAGAAATGGGTCCCGCGAGGACTCGCTGCGATCTCCGCCAACCCAAGGAGTGGCCATGCTGTTGCCCAGTACGTTCCTCTTTGTAGTCACGATTGCCGTGTTTGCCAATCCATTCTTGACCCAGGCCTTTGCCCAGGATTCCAGCCAGGGCATGCAGACCTCTGAGCAGAATATGCCGGGCATGAGTGGGATGGCCTCGCACAGTAAGCAGATGCAACCTCAGTCGTTTATCGAATCTCTGGAAATGCACGCCACCTCAGGCACCGATGCCGGGCCGAACTCGACTCCCTTTGGCATGCTGATGAAGACGAAAGGGAGGTGGACGTTCATGTTGCATGGGGTAGCCTTTCTGAATGACATTCAGCAAAGCGGGCCACGCGGTGCGGACCGGCTCTTTTCCACCAACTGGCTGATGCCGATGGCGCAGCGGAAGTCCGGCAACGGTACGCTGACTTTGAGAATGATGCTCAGTCTGGAGCCAGCGACGATTTCCGAGCGGCGCTATCCGGAATTGTTCCAGCAGGGGGAAACGGCGTTTGGCTTGCCCATTGTGGACGGCCAGCATCCCCACAACTTTTTTATGGAACTGGCCGCTTTGTACGATTACAAAATCGGCGAGAACACCTTGCTGTCTTTCTATGCCGCCCCTATGGGCGACCCGGCCCTGGGACCGATGGCGTATCCCCATCGCGAATCGGCTTCCGAGGATCCACTCGCGGCGCTGGGCCACCATCTGGAAGATTCCACCCACATCGCCGCGGATGTGATCACGGTGGGCATGGCGCACCGTAGTTTCAGATTCGAGGCTTCGGGATTTCATGGCCGCGAACCGGGTGAAAACCGCTGGAACATAAACTCCGGCCAGATCGATTCCTGGTCGGTGCGGGGGACGCTGAACTTCCGCCAAAATTGGAGCGGGCAGTGTTCCATCGGGCAGTTGCACAGCCCGGAAGCACTGGCGTCCGGCGAAGACCGCCGCCGCATGACCGCATCGGTAGTCTACGATCGGCCGCTCCTCTCCGGGAACTGGGCGGCCATGCTGCTTTGGGGCCGCAATCAGAGCCTAGCGGACGGCAATGTGGGGAACGCTTTTTTGCTGGAGTCCACGTTGACTTTTCTGCGCCGCAACGCGGTGTGGACGCGCATCGAGAACGTAGACCGGACCAATGAGCTGTTGTTAGGGGAGAACCCGGAGCCGGCCGGTTTCAGCGAACGGTATTTCACGCGGATACAAGCTTATACGGCAGGCTATGACCGGGAGTTGGGACACATTCCCCATCTTTCGACCGCGATTGGCGGCCAGTTTGAGTGGTACGGAGTTCCGGCGGCGCTGAAACCGGTATACAGTTCGCATCCGGTCGGCGGGGTGGTGTTCTTGCGAGTGCGGTTGCAGTGAACATCCGCAGACAACGCAATTCTATGTCTTGATGTGGCAGGTCGCCAGACCGCGTTTTTCCAAATATTGCTGGTGATAATCCTCAGCCTCGTAGAACGTGGGCGCGGCAACAATCTGGGTCACAATCGGCTTGCGGAAGCGGCCAGATTTCCCCAGTTTCTCTTTTGACGCCTGGGCCGCAGCCTCCTGCTCCGGCGAGTGGAAGAAGATCGCCGAGCGGTATTGCGTTCCCCAGTCTGGCCCCTGGCGGTTGAGCTGGGTGGGGTCGTGGTTCTCCCAGAAGACGTCCAGAAGCGCGTCGTAAGAAATTTTCGCCGGATCGTATTCCACTTCCACGGCTTCGGCATGCCCGGTGCCGTCGGTGCATACCTCTTTGTATGTTGGGTTTTCGGTCTGCCCGCCGGTGTAGCCGACGCGCGTCGCAATCACTCCCGGCAGTTGGCGGAAGGTGGCTTCGACTCCCCAGAAACAACCGGCGGCAAAGGTGGCTTTGGCCATAGGAGATTCCTCGGATGAATTGTAACGGCTCTCGTTAGATGCTGCGAGCGTCGCAAAGTGACACAGTCATCCCTTTCAGCCCGTTTTTCAGCCTGCAGATTTCACTTCCCCAAACCCCCGCGCCGGGGTAGGATTCCGCCCCGGTATTCAATTCGCCGGGAGGTGGACCGATGAACTTCATGGGTGTCAACATGTTGGCCGTGCTTGTGGCAGCAGTCGCCACCATGATCTTGGGATTCCTCTGGTACGCGCCGCCGCTGTTCGGAAAGCCGTGGATGGCTTTGATGGGCTACGATCCGGCCGACAAAGCCAAGACGGAAGAAATGCGGAAAGGCGCAGGCAAACTCTATACCATGTCCTTTATCGCCAGCCTGGTTGCCGCGGCAGTGCTGTCAAAGATCATCGCCGTCACCACCATTCACTCCGCCTTATACGGGATGAAGTTCGGCGCCGGGGTGTGGTTGGGTTTTGTCGCCACGGTGCAGCTCACGGATTCGCTGTTCGGCAAGAAGCCGGTGAAACTCTATTTGATCAACACCGGCTATCAGTTGGTCTGCTACTTAGCGATGGGCGCGATTCTGGCGGCGTGGCCGAGGTAGCCTGAGGAAATCCTCGTGCGCGGAGCGGACCGAAACCGCGCCGCGCTACTCCGGCAGCATTGCCCCGGTCAGGCTGGCCAGCTGCTCAAGCTGATGCTCGACGCACCACTCGGTGAGTTCGTCCACGATCTTCTCGGTAGCACGAGGGTCCCAGTAACTGGCTGTGCCGGCCTGCACCGCGGTGGCGCCTGCCAGCATGAATTCCACAACATCGGCGGCGGTCGAGATTCCCCCCATCCCAATCACCGGGATCTTCACCGCTTTCGCGGCTTCGTACACCATGCGCAGCGCGATGGGTTTGATGGCCGGCCCGGAGAGCCCCGCGGTCACGTTGGCAATGCGCGGCTTGCGCGTTTCCGCGTCGATCGCCATGGCCACGAAAGTGTTGACCAGCGAGATCGCATCCGCTCCTGCGTTTTCCGCGACGCGTGCCATTTGCGCGATGCTGGTCACATTGGGAGAAAGTTTCACCATCAGCGGGCGCCGCGCCACGCGCTTGGCGGTGCCCACCACTTCATCCAGCAGACGAGGATCGCTGCCAAACAGAATGCCGCCCTGGGCGGTGTTGGGACAGGAAACATTCAGCTCGTAGGCCGCGATGCCTTCGCCCTCATTCAGTACCTGGATGACCTGTTCGTAATCCTCGCGGGCGTAGCCGAAGACGTTGGCAAACACCACGATGTTCTTAATCCGGCGGAGCTTGGGCAGAGTCTCCGAGACAAACGCTCGCACGCCGATGTTCTGCAACCCGATGGCATTCAACATTCCCGCGGCCGTCTCGAACAGCCGCGGCGGCGGATTCCCCGCCATCGGATCCTTCGAGAGGCCTTTCACCACGAAGCCACCGAGCTTGTCGAGGTGTACGACGTCTTCGAACTCCAGCCCATAGCCGAACGTCCCGCTGGCCGCGATCAGCGGATTCTTGAGCGCGATGCCGCAGAAGCTGACCTTGAGATCAGGACCTCGGGCAACCGTGAGCGGGGAGCCCGTCATCGCAAATCCTCGGGCAAAAGCGAGGCCGCCGGCTGGCCTTTCCCAGGAGAGCTGGGATAGGGCCTGATTTCCGGCGGCTGCGCGGAGCTTTCTCCGCGATGCGGGGCGGTAAGCGCTTCAGTCAGCACCCGCCCGATGGCGTGGGTGGTGGCGTTGATGCCGAGCAGCGAAGCCAGGGTGGGCACCAGATCCACGGGCTCGGCATGCGTCCGGTAGATCCCCGGCTGAAAGGGAATGCCGTAAAACGCCAGCGGAACATGGGTGTCATAGGTGTAAGGCGAGCCGTGGTCGGTTCCGGTATCGCTCCCTACGGTGTAGGGCGGAGGAACCGCCATCACGTACCATCCCCCCAGCGGCGAATAACTATGCTCGTAGCGCAAGCCGGTTTCGGTGTGGGGGACTTCATCGCGGGCGAGTTGGGTGCGCGTGTAGGAGCCGCGCATGCCCGCCTGCCGCAAGGCTTCGCCCACGGCACGCTCCGCATCTTCTTCCTTCATCTTGATGGCGGCGAAGGCGTCTTCGTTCAGCCAGGCCAGCGGGTAGCTGAAGTCGCTTACGTACTCTGCCGGATGCGAGGGCGATAGCTTTGCAGTCAGCACACGATTCAGTTCCGCGCGCACTTTCGTCTCGGAAAGCCCGGCCGCCGGGATGCGCAGTTTGAGCGCGACCTCTGGAAGAGGCGCGACTCCGTGGTCGGCCGAAAGCGCAATCCAGATGTTGGCGAGTCCAATCTGGTGGCCGAGGAAATTGAAGAACTCCGCCAGTTGGCGGTCCAGGGCCAGCGCCATGGCCTGCATCTCCGGCGAATCGGGCCCAACCTGGTGGCCGAGAATGTCGTTGGCCGACAAGCTGATCAGCAGAAGATCGGT
>Ga0209415_10016824_pt1 | contig 11704 bp, 12 predicted proteins | sample PeaSoiSIISIP2007_FD_187696 | JGI IMG/M metagenome (GOLD analysis project Ga0209415, IMG submission 187696) | Peat soil microbial communities from Weissenstadt, Germany - SII-SIP-2007 (SPAdes) (version 2) | ecosystem: Environmental > Terrestrial > Soil > Wetlands > Peat | place: Germany... | reverse complement strand
GGGGAGCATCGGTGCGCCCAACATGCCATAGAGCCCGAAGGACCCCAGCGGCAATCCGACCAAAATCACCAGCGACGTCGCCAATCGCAACTGGCGCCCGCCCCCCAGGCGGAACTCCACCGGCGGCGACTCCAGTTCCGCGTCCTCGGCGGCCAGCATGCGGCGTAAGATCTCCGTTCGCGCCGCCTCCGCCTGATCCGCGTTCAACAAGCCGCGGTCAAGGTCCCGCTCAACTTCCGCCAGTTGATCCCGATACACGACGATATCATAGGCGATCCGCGCCGGAGCCGCCGTCTGACGCCGCAACAGAGGAACCACCAGAAGCAACAGCACGCCTGCGGTTACGGCGGAGAACAATATCCAAAGCGTCATCGCCCGTTCATCTCTCTCGTTCTTTAGCCAACAGCCTGCTCAACCGCTTCTGTTCGCCGTCGCTCAGCGGAAGACTTGCGCCCCCCGCCCCATCCGCCTTCCCGCGCCGTCGGTAAAACCCCACCGCGGCCCAGATGCCCCCCAGCAGCAGGGCGCCTGGCCCCAACCACAGAACCAATGTCGTCGCCTTGAACGGCGGCCGCAGCAAAACATAGTCGCCATAGCGGTCAACCAGATATTGCTTCGCCTGCGCGTCGCTGTCACCCGCCACCAACCGCTGACGGAGCAATATCCGCAAATCGCGCGCCAAATCGGCATCCGAATCGTCGATCGACTGGTTCTGACAGACCAGACAGCGAAGATCACGACCCAGGTCGCGGGCGCGAGCCTCCAATTGCGGATCCTTCAAGACCTCGTCGGGCTGCACCGCAAGGGCCGAACCGCCCATCAGAAAGAGAACCGTCATCACAACGATTGCACTACGGTAGACACGGCTCATTTGCTCAACTCCGCCAGCAGGGGCAGCAGCTTGCTCCGGATATCGTCCGCGGTGAACGGTCCGACCTGCTTGTAGCGGATGTGACCGGTCCGATCGATCAGATAGCTCTCCGGGACACCATAGACCCCGAAATCGATCCCAACGCGTCCATCCCGATCCATCCCAATCGCCTGATAGGGATTGCCAAGACGGGAAAGCCAGCCCCGCCCGTCCTCGGGCTTGTCCTTATAGTCGATTCCGACCAGACGCAGCTTTCCCTTCACCGCCGGCTGGACCATCAGATCGACCAGCAAAGGATGCTCGGCCCGGCAGGGAATACACCAAGACGAGAAGAAATTGATCAAGGTCACCTGTCCGGCCAGGTCCGCCGTGACCGTCCCCGGACGGTCGAGGACCAGGGGAGGCAGATCAAAGCCTGGAGCCGGCTTGTCGATCATCACCGAGGGAATCATGTTGGGCGCGTCGCCCCGGGTGATCAGCACCAACCGCCACGCGAAAAAAGCGACCAGAACCGCGAAAACCGCCAGCGGCAGCAGTGTCGACCATCGACGCAGCATTATACCCGTCCCTTCGCCGCAGCGGCAGCGCGCGCCGTTCGCAAAGGCGCCCCCACGCGGTAGCGGCGATCCGTCAGCGACACCAGCCCCCCGATCACCATGGTCACCGATCCGATGAAGATCCAGGGCACCAGAGGATTGAAATAAAGCCTGGTGACATAGCCGCCGGTTCCATCCGCATCTCCGACGACCGCATAGAGATCGCCAAGCAAGTTGGTATGGATCGCCGCATCGGTCGTCGGACGCGGCGGCTGACGATACATCCGCTTCTCAGGATAGAGATCGGTCACGAGGTGTCCGGCCTTGCTGGCGACGAAATGCGCCCGCAAGATCATATAGTTCGGCCCCGGGATCCCGTCTTCGACCCCCTCCAGGCGCAGATCGTAGCCCGCCACCGACGCCACGTCGCCGACATGCATCACCTGGATCTTCTCCACCGTCCAGGCGGCAGACCCGGTAATCCCGGCGATGACGATCGCCACGCCGGCATGCGCCACCGTCATCCCATAAGCCGACCGAGGCAGCCGGATCATCCGCTCCACGGTCTCGGACAAGGGTCCGCGAAACAGACGCACCCGTTCGGCCCATTCCGTCAAGGCGCCGCAGAACAGCCACGCCGCCAGCGCCAAACCGCCGGCCGCCCACAGCGGCCCCGCCGACCCACCGGCAACCAACCACGTCCCGATCAACACCAGCAGGGTCAAGCCGAAGGCGGCCTTCAACCGGCCCAATGCGCCCGCCAAATCGCCGCGCTTCCACGACATCAGCGGACCGATCGCCATGGTCATCACCATCGGCACCATCAGCGGAATGAACACCGCATTGAAAAATGGCGCGCCGACCGACACCTTGCCCAAGTCCAGGGCATCGGCGAACAGCGGATAAAGGGTTCCCAGCAAAACCGTTCCCGCCGCCGTACTCATCAGCACATTGTTCAGCAACAGGCTGCCTTCCCGGGACAAGGGCGTGAACAAGCCGCCCCCCTTCAAACCGGGGCCGCGGATGGCAAACAAGATCAGAGAGCCCCCGACCACCAACACCAGAAGCCCCAGCACGAACACGCCGCGCGACGGATCCGCCGCGAAGCTGTGCACCGAGGTCAGAACCCCCGAACGCACCAGGAAGGTGCCCAGCAAGGACAAGGAGAAGGTGACGATGGCCAGCAAAATCGTCCACGCCTTCAACGTGTCCCGCTTCTCGACCACGATCGACGAATGCAGCAAGGCGGTGCCCGCCAACCAAGGCATGAAGGAGGCGTTCTCCACCGGATCCCAATACCACCAACCGCCCCAGCCAAGGGTGTAATAGGCCCACCATGACCCCATGGCGATGCCCAAGGTCAGAGCGCACCAGGCGACCAGCGTCCAGGGCCGCACCCAGCGCGCCCAAGCCGCGTCGACACGGCCTTCGATCAAGGCGGCGATCGCGAAGGAAAAGGCCATCGAGAACCCGACATAGCCGAGATACAAAAACGGCGGATGGAAGGCCAAACCGGGATCTTGCAGCAACGGATTGAGACCGTCGCCGTTCAACGGCGCCGGATCGACTCGGGTGAACGGATTCGAGGTGAACAGGATGAACAGCAGAAAACCGCAAGAAATCATCGCCTGCACGGAGAGCGCGCGGGCCCTGAGACCGGGCGGAAGGTTACCGCCGAAAATCGAAACCGCCATCCCATAGAGGCTTAGGATCAACACCCACAGCAGCATCGAGCCTTCGTGATTACCCCAGACTCCCGAAATCTTGTAGAGCATCGGTTTATCGGTGTGCGAGTTCTGCACCACGTTCAACACCGAGAAATCGCTCGTCACATAGCAGGTCATCAGCGCGCCGAATGCCGTCGCGATCAGCGCGAACTGCGCCAAAGCCGCCGGTTGCGCCACGTCCATCCACGCCCGATCGCCGCGCGTCGCGCCCACCATCGGAATCACCGCCTGCACCAGTGCCACGAACAGCGACACGATCAACGCAAACTGCCCAAGCTCGGCGATCATGGCTTCTTTCCTTCATCCTGCCACTGTCCGGACTTCTTCAAAGCGTCCGCGACTTCCTTCGGCATGTAATTTTCGTCATGCTTGGCCAGAACCTCACTCGCGTGAAACAGTCCCTCGCCATCCATCTTGCCCTCAGCCACCACGCCTTGCCCCTCGCGGAACAGATCCGGCAAAACACCCCGATAGGTCACCGGAAGCGTCGCCGTCAAATCCGTCACCACGAAGCGCACGGCATCGCCCTGGCGCGCAACCGAACCTGGCTCGACCAAACCGCCGATCCGCAAGCGCCGATCCGGACTGACATGTTTCGTGCGAAGATCCGACGGCGTGTAGAAATAGACCAAGGTGTCGTTCATCGCCGTCAACACCAGAGCGGCGGCGGCGCCAAGCGCCAGCATCCCCAGAAACACGAAATACAATCGGCGTTGCTTGCGGGTCATCGTCCTTTGTTCTCCCTGGGGATCATTTGTCCCGCCTTCTGCCGCGCCGGCCCGGACTTTGCTCCTGCAACATCGTCAGAGCCCGCTCCCGGCTCCGCAACGTCCGGAGGCTCACCAGCAAAAGCCCGATCGTGACGACGGCCACCAGACCATAAGCCGGCCAGACGAAGCGGGCATATCCGCCCATCTCCAGAAACGTCATCAGGCTGTCCATCCTCTTGAGCCCTCCTTACCCGACCGCATGATCCGCCAGAGGCTCTTCCCGCGTTCCATGAATTTGCGTCAGACGAATCGCCCGGATCTTCGAGGCGATGATCTCGGAGCGCACACGGATCAACAAAACCACCACGAAAAAGCAGGTAAAACCCGTCACCATCAGCAACAGCGGCGTCAGCATCGCGGGATGAATGGCCGGGCCCGACACTTTCAGCAAACTGGCCGGCTGATGCAACGTTTTCCACCAATCCACGGAGAATTTGATCACCGGAACATTGATGAAACCGGCCAGGGCGAGAATTGCCGAGGCGCGGGCGCCGCGCGACGGATCGTCAAAGGCGCTTTGCAGCGCCATGTAACCCAAATACAGGAACAGGAGAATCAGCATGCTGGTCAGGCGCGCGTCCCACGCCCACCAGGTTCCCCACATCGGCTTTCCCCAAAGCGATCCGGTCGCCAGGCAGAGAAAGGTGAAGCTGGCACCGATCGGAGCCGCCGCCTTGGCCACCAGATCGGCCAAGGGATGCTTCCAGATCAAGCCGACCGCGCTGGCCAAGGCCATGGTCGAATAGCCGACCATGCCAAGCCACGCCGACGGCACATGCACATACATGATCCGAACCGTCTGGCCTTGCTGATAATCGGCCGGCGAGACAAGTAACGCGAAATACAAACCGGCGCCGATCAGCAAGACGCTGGCCGCCGCCAACCAGGGTTGCAGCTGCTTCGACAACCGTAAAAATTGCGCTGGGTTCGCTAGTCGCTGCATCACCGAACACCCGTTCCTTATCTTCACTCTCGCCGCCGCCGGATCAAAATGATCGGCCCTTACTCCAACGCCTGGCGCAACGCCGCGGCCGCCGCCAAAGGCGCCAAAGGCAACGCCGCCAAAAGAATGCCGCCCAGCACCAACAATTGGGCGCCATCCTCCAGTCCCTGCACCACCGCATCGATGGCGCCGACGCCGAAGATCAGCACCGGAATATAAAGTGGGAGCACCAGCAGCGATAACAACACGCCACCACGCCGGGCGCCCAACACCAATGCCGCTCCCATCGCCCCGATCAGGCTCAATGTCGGCGTTCCCAACAGCATCGTCACCAAGAGGGCGATGAATCCCTCGCCATTCATATGCAGCAGCACCGCCAGCACCGGCGCGGCGATCATCAGAGGCAGACCGGTGGTCAGCCAATGGGCGATGACCTTGCCGATCACCAGAACCTCCAGCGCCGTCGGCGTCAGCGCCAGCAACTCCAGACTGCCGTCCTCGTAGTCGGCTTGAAACAACCGATCAAGAGACAACATCGAGGCCAGCAACGCCGTCACCCATAGCACACCCGGGCTGACCCGCTCCAGAATATTGGCCTCGGGACCGATACCGAAGGGGAACAAAATCACCGTCAGGACGAAGAAGGTGACCACCATCACGCTGTCGCTGCCTTGACGAAGGGCAAGCCGGAGATCGCGGCGAACGATTTCGAGCAATCGGCTCACGACCACACTCCCAACATGGCATCGGCCGGTGCCGAAAATTCGTCCAGATGCAACGCGCCAGCCTCGGGAAGATCGATATCGGCATGCGTCGAGAGAACGACCATGCCACCGGCCGCGCGATGCTGGGCAATGACCCCTTCCAGGACCTTCACCGAAGCCCGGTCGAGGGCCACCGTCGGTTCGTCCAGTAGCCACAACGGCGCCGGCGCCGCCAACAGGCGCGCGAGATTAAGGCGCCGTTTCTGCCCGGCGGAAAGCAGCTTTCCCGGGACATCCGCCAACCGGTCCAACCCCAGCGTTTCCAGCGCGGCCCAGGCCGTCTTGTCGCCGGCGGCCCCATCGTGCAACCGCGCCCAGAAGCGCAAATTTTCCAGAACCGAAAGAACCGGTTTGATGGCGTCGTGATGGCCCACGTAATGGATACGCCCGGCGTGCGCTTCGCGATCCTCCAACACCGGCAGGCCGTTCCACGACAACTGACCGCTTGCCGCCTTCAGCAATCCGGCCATCAGACGCAACAGGCTGGATTTGCCGCTACCATTGGGACCAAGCAGCAGCAAAGCCTCGCCGGAGGCGATGCTGAAATTCAACTGCGTAAAAACGACCCGCTCGCCGCGGATACAAAGAAGCTTTTCGCCGGTGAATTGGGAGGAGGGAGAGCAACCATCGATCATGGCCCGGCACCATAGCAAAACGGCGAGCCTCGCCAAGGAAAAACATTCGCCAGTAATCGAGCGAGTCACGAAGACGGAAATACCACTAATGTTTTCATGGACAATATTGCCGCCGACAGACCTCTGAACAACGAGGGAAATAGGAAATGCCCGCCCCTGGCGGAACAGGAAAGCCCATAACGTAGGTAAGGCTTACGCGCGCAACAATTTCAACCGCGCGCGCAGGGCTTCTCGGATGTGAGCCCGCGCCAGAGTCTCGGCCTTTTCGCCATCGTGAGCGGAAATCGCGTCGATAATGTCCTGATGTTCCGTCGCGGCCGATGATGGCCGCCCCTCGACGTTGAACGTCGTGGGTCCGAGAAGAGCGATCGCGTCCTGCAATTCATGAAGCGCGCCATCAAGGTAGCGATTATGGGCGGCGCAAAAAATGGCCGCGTGAAACAGCCGATTGAGCCGCGCCAGTTCCCGCGGGTCATCGCGATGCGCCTCGCACGCGACCTCAAGATCGACAAGCACATCGATCTCGGGAGGAGAGGCCTGTTGCGCGGCCAAACGCGCCGCCGCGCCTTCTAGAATTTCCCGCATCGCATAGAGTTCGATCACCTCGGTCGTCCCCAAGCAACGAACGATCAAGCCCCGCGCTCCCGCCGGCTCGACAAATCCTTTTGTCAACAATCGGCCGAACGCTTCGCGAACGGGTGTGCGGCTCACATTGAGACGATGGGCGACCTCTTCTTCCCGAAGGCGATCCCCCGGTCGATAAACGCCCTCGCTCATCGCGTGGCAAAGCGCTCGAAAAACCGATTCGCCGAGTGTCAGACCGCCGCGATTGCCGTCTCGACCCAAGACCCCGCCGCCCTCAATGTCAGCCATAGAGTCACTCGGTTTCAGCACGCGCGCCCCCTTTCCCACGGACCGTCAATCACCATCCCCATCCGACGGATTTCGCCGCAATCGCAACAATCCTCGGAGAGGGAATCCATTTGAGTGGCATTGTATACATGGGAAGGGAAGACGTGGCGAGAATCTGCCGGATCTTCTGACGCTCTTCGAAAAGACGACGGCAACGCCGGCGTTTTCAGGCCGGCGCCACCGCAATCGTTCGGCTTTACGCTTCTCCGCCAGTGAAGTGACGCCTTTCCCGCGCATAGCGGATCAGCGCCAGGAAACGGTAAAGGCCATGAACGAACTTGCCATAGGGCAAGGTCAGGAACAGGGCGAAGACGATGCCGAGATGACAGGCGAGCATCAAGGGCATTGCCGACGTGTCGCGCAGCGCAAGCAAGGCCAAGCCGCTCAGACTGCTCAAGGTCAGCATGACAAGAAAGACGACGTCCATGCCGAGCGACGTTCCGTCGATCAGTATCTTATCCCGCCCGCTCTTCGCGAAAATAAGGCCAACCGGGCCGGCAACCAGTCCGAGGCCGCCAATCGTGCCGAGCAGCACGGGAAGATCGGACCAGCCGGGCGCCCCCACGCGGTGGAACACATAGTAATCGAGCGTGCCCGCGGCCGTTGCCGCGAAACAGAAGAGGAAGCCGTAGAACGTCAGATGGTGGAAAAGCCGCCGACGGTCGACCGGCGCGTCTTCGGCGTTGTAGCAACCTTCGCCGCCGCCATCGAGATAACGCAATTGCAGGACGTCCTTGACCGCTTGCCAAAGCGACTGCGGTGCGAAAAGCGTACCCTCCGGCGCTCCGATATCGCGCCAGAAATTCCGGGCTCCCTTGATCAAGGCAACGATGGCGCACAGAAAGACGACCCCGAAGAGGCCCACCATCGCATTATGCGACATCAAGGAATAGAAGGACGCCGGTCCCGTTTGCGCATCGCCGAAACTGTATTTGAAGGCCGCGACGCTTGCGGCCGCGATCACGGCAACGGCGAGGCCATTGCGCGTGAACAGGCCCCGCAAAGCGCCTGGCCACGCATAAGCGGCATAGGATTGCTTGCGGACTTGAGAGAAGACCTTCGGGATATTCACATTGAATTCGTGAGGCGGCGCGTACTGACAGTCGATGTAGCAACTGCCGCAGTTATGGCAAAGATTGGCGAGATAATTGAGATCGCCGTCGGGAAAGGCGCGCCGCATTTCCATGGCCGGAAAGACCGCGCAAAGCCCCTCGCAATAGCGACAGGAATTGCAGACCGTCAACAGGCGATCGGCTTCGGTGAGAGACTCACTGGCATGCATAATGTGCGGCCCCCTGTCCTGCGATGCGTCCGAAAACGCTGCCGATCGTCATGCCGATCCCAGCGGCGTAACCGCGCCCCAGAATATTCCCGGCCATGATCTCGCCAGCGGCGAACATATTGGCGGCCGGCTGATCGCCTTTCATGATCAGGTGAGCCTCCTTGTTCACACGCGTTCCCAGATAGGTGAAGGTAATGCCCGGCCGCACTGGATAGGCGTAGAAGGGAGCGGTTTCGATCCGCCGCGCCCAATGTGTTTTCGCCGGCGACAGTCCTTCCGTCCGGCAGTCGTCGAGCGTCGTATGATCGAAGGTTCCCGGTCGGACGGCGGCGTTGAAATCGTTCACCGTCTTTTCGAATATTTGCGGATCGAGCGACAATTTGACCGCCAGTTCGGCGATCGTGTCAGCTTTCACCGGCGGGAAAAGCGATGGCATGAACAGTTTCAGCGAAGAGGCGTCAAAGACGATATTGGCGATTTGGCCGGGCTGCGCCGCGACAAGACGGCCCCAAATGGCATAGCGCTTCGGCCAGACATCCTCGCCTTCGTCGTAAAAACGCTGCGCATGTTTGTTGACGACGATGCCGAACACCACGCAATCGAGCCGGGTGATGATGCCCCCGTCGAATTTCGGAGCCCGCGCGTCGATAGCGACGGCATGGCATTGGGTCGGGTCGCCTATCGTCTGGACGTCGTTTTCCATCAGCATCTTGAGAACGGTGCCGCGGTTGTTCGGCGTTCCGCGGATCAGAAAATTCTCTGCGATATCCCCCCAACTTTCGCGAAGCCACTCGGTATTCGCCTCAAACCCGCCGGATGCCGCAACAAGCGTTTTCGCGTGAACCCGATTTGTCCCGCCCTCTTGCTTAAACAGGGCCGATTGGAAAACGCCATGATCGATTTCAATCTCGGTCACTTCCGCGCCATAGAGAATTTTGACGCCCAATCCTTCGGCAGTCCGGTACAGCGCATTCAACATCGCCCGCCCCCCTCCCAAAAAGAAGGAATTCGTACGCCCCAGGCTCAATGTGCCGCCAAGCGACGGTTGAAACCGCACCCCCTGCTGCACGATCCAGTTCAACATATCCTTGGACTGGTGGATCATGTGTCGGGACAGCTCTTCGTCGGTCTGTCCACCGGTGATCCGCAAAAGGTCGTCCCAGAATTCTTCTTCCCGGTAGGGGCCGGTCAAGACCGCCGTCGCGCTATCGTGAGCGCACCGCATGTTGCGGGTATGGCGCGTGTTCCCACCGCGATAAAACTTCGACGCGGCTTCAACGACCAGCACGGAAGCGCCGGCACGACGGGCGGCAATCGCCGCACAAAGCGCGGCATTGCCGCCACCAACCACCAGCACATCAAATCGTTGTTCGAGATCGATGACGATCTCACCTCTTAAGTTCGTCATGCTCTAACCCTCCAAGCATTTAACACCTCTTTGTCGCGATAGATCATCAGCGTCGCAAGAAACCCACATGCCGCGGCTGCCATCAGCCAATATCCTGGCGATGCCCGATCACCAGTTGTTGTAATCAGCCATGTTGAGAGAAGCGGAGTACAGGTTCCGAAAAGTGCCACAGCCAAAGCAAAGGCTAAAGAAAAACAGGTTGTTCTTACATGTGGCGGAACAATTTCAGACAGGCTTACGACCATTGCGCCATTATACATTCCAAAATAGAATGACAGCAGCAGCTCAACAGCCAGTAACTTGGCGAATGTCGGCGCGTTGACGAGCCACGACAGCGCCGGATAGGCCGTGCAGAGAGCAAGAAAGGCTATGGCGAGCAACACCGCCCGACGACCGATGCGATCCGACAACGCTCCGCCGACGGGAAGCCAAAAGAAATTGGTGGCCGCAACACAAAGCGTGACAAGCAGACTGTCGACTCCGCTCAGTTTAAGGACGCTTCGGCCGAAGGTCGGCGTATAGACCGTGATGAAGTAGAACGTAACGGTCGTCATCGAAACGAGCATCACGCCCAGGATCACGATCCGCCAATTGGTGAGCATCGACGAGAAGATTTCCTTTGTACTGGGATGTTTCTTATGGGCGCGAAAGGCCGGGGTCTCTTCCAGACCGACGGTCAGATAGAAGATGACCGGCATCAGGGCGCAGCCGATGGCAAAGGGAATGCGCCATCCCCACGCTTCTATGGCTTGTGTGGAAAGGGTTTCGTTCAAGACATAACCGATCGCGGCGGCCGTAAAAATGGAGACCTGCTGGCTTGCCGACTGAAATGAGGTGTAGAAGCCCTTGTTGCCTGGCGTTGCGATCTCGAACAGATAGATCGAAACACCGCCGAGTTCGACGCCGGCGGATAACCCCTGGCAGATGCCACCGAGCAACACGATGAGCGGTCCCGCGACGCCCACCGCCGCGTAGGACGGTGCAACGGCAATCAACGCCGTGCCGAGACCCATCAGCGCAAGAGCCACGATGAGCCCCTTGCGCCGACCGACTTGGTCGAGATAGGCGCCAAGCACGAGAGCACCGACCGGGCGCATCAAAGCGCCAAGCCAAAAGGTCGTGAAGGCGAGCATCAGAGACGTCAATTCATCCCCGGCCGGAAAGAATGTCTTTGAAATGAACGGCGCATAGAATCCAAAAAGAAAAAAATTGAACATTTCTAGAAAGTTACCGCTTGTGCAGCGCAGAATCGCGCCTCTCCGCGAGCGGACCAGCGTCACCTCTGTCATTCTTGTTTCCTCCCGATAACGACCGAATCGCCTCATCGGTGGTCCTCTGGCGTGACCATCCGAGCGCGCCGGTATTGAGTCATTTGCCGTTCCGTCGTCGATCGCCCCTATCGTCGCAATCTCATTAAAACCAATTGTATACAAAAAAATACCATTGTATATGACAATGTGCGATCGGCTGTTTTGATGGGACGTTGGAAAATGGCCTGGCTATTTCGGGACAACCGTTCAGGCAATGGGGAGGAGCCGCCGTGGCGCCTCTCGATATCCGCGACCAAAAAACCCGCAGTAAACTGCGGTTATTCCGTCATTGCTTCGGAACCGCCGACAAGGTTATCAATAGGACGGAAAGATTCTCGTTCGGATGACCGGCAAGGATCAGCCCATCATGAATAGACCGGCCCGACGAAGATCGCCGTCGGCCCGGTGGCGCGCCACCGCTATCCGTAGGAACGGCGCGACTTGGGTTCCGCCCGTCTTTTCGTTTTCGACACGCAAGACAACAACACGTCTGCCTTAGGAGGAGTTTCGCATGTCCATGCTTGAAGCCTATCGCCAGCATGTCGC
>Ga0209415_10016823_pt1 | contig 11704 bp, 9 predicted proteins | sample PeaSoiSIISIP2007_FD_187696 | JGI IMG/M metagenome (GOLD analysis project Ga0209415, IMG submission 187696) | Peat soil microbial communities from Weissenstadt, Germany - SII-SIP-2007 (SPAdes) (version 2) | ecosystem: Environmental > Terrestrial > Soil > Wetlands > Peat | place: Germany... | reverse complement strand
CGTGGACAAGGCTTTGGACGCCGCCCACGCCGCCAAGGACAGCTGGGGCCATAAGTCGGTCATCGAACGTTCGTCGGTGCTGCTGGCCATCGCCGACCGCATGGAACGGAACCTGGAGCTGCTGGCGACCGCCGAGACCCTGGACAACGGCAAGCCGATCCGCGAAACCCGCGCCGCCGACATTCCGCTGGCCATCGACCATTTCCGCTATTTCGCCGGCTGTATCCGCGCTCAGGAAGGCAGCTTGGGCGAGATCGACGGCAACACCGTGGCCTATCACTTCCACGAGCCCCTGGGCGTTGTCGGGCAGATCATTCCCTGGAACTTCCCGATCCTGATGGCCGCCTGGAAGATCGCTCCGGCTCTGGCCGCCGGCAACTGCATCGTGCTGAAGCCCGCCGAGCAGACCCCCATGAGCATCATGGTGCTGATGGACATCATCAAGGATGTGCTGCCGCCGGGTATTCTGAACATCGTCAACGGCTTCGGCATCGAAGCCGGCAAGCCGCTGGCCTCGAGCCCGCGCATCGCCAAGATCGCCTTTACCGGCGAAACCAGCACCGGCCGTCTGATCATGCAGTACGCGTCGGAAAACATCATTCCGGTGACTCTGGAGCTGGGCGGCAAGTCGGCCAACATCTTCATGCCCGACGTGATGAACGAAGACGACGCCTTCCTGGACAAGGCGCTGGAGGGTTTCGCCCTGTTCGCTCTGAACCAGGGTGAAGTCTGCACCTGCCCGTCCCGCGTTCTGGTCCACGAGGCCATCTTTGACAAGTTCATGGAAAAGGCCGTGGCCCGTGTCGAAAAGATCGTCGCCGGCAATCCTCTGGACGCCAGCACCATGATCGGTGCTCAGGCTTCGGTGGATCAGCTGGAAAAGATCCTGTCCTACATCGACATCGGCAAGATGGAAGGCGCTTCCTGCCTGACCGGCGGCGAACGCAACCATCTGGGCGGCGATCTGGAGAAGGGCTATTACGTCAAGCCGACCGTCTTCGTCGGCAACAACAAGATGCGCATCTTCCAGGAAGAAATCTTTGGCCCGGTGGTTTCGGTCACCAAGTTCAAGGACCGTGACGACGCCGTTAACATCGCCAATGACAGCCAGTTCGGCCTGGGTGCCGGCGTGTGGTCGCGCAACGGCAACGACGCCTATCACATTGGCCGCCATCTGAAGGCGGGCCGCGTTTGGACCAACTGCTATCACCTCTATCCGGCCCATGCCGCGTTCGGTGGTTACAAGCAGTCCGGCATCGGCCGCGAAACCCACAAGATGATGCTGGATCACTATCAGCAGACCAAGAACCTGCTGGTCAGCTACGACCCGAAAGCCATGGGCTTCTTCTAAGCCTCAGCCTTGATGGGGGAAGCGATCCGTCGCTTCCCCCTTTTTTTCTGGAGGTCGCCGATGTCTGCCGAATTGACCAAACGCGTGACCGCCACCCCGGCAGCCGTGGATCTGATCCGGCGGCTGGTTGCCATGCACGGCCCGGTGATGTTTCTGCAATCCGGCGGCTGTTGCGACGGCAGCGCCCCCATGTGTTATCGCCGTGGGGAATTCCTGATCGGCGATCACGACGTGTTGCTGGGGGAAATCGACGGGGCTCCATTCTATATCGGCGCCGTTCAGTTTGAATATTGGGCCCATACCCAGCTGATCATCGACGTGGTGCCGGGGCGCGGCGCCAGTTTCTCGCTGGAAATCCCCGAAGGCGTCCGCTTCTTGACCCGCTCCCGCGTCTTCAGCGACGATGAGGTTTCCGCCCTTGATCGTGCGGGGCCGCCGCCGACCGGGCCATCTGCTTTCCCCTGATGGGCGGGGTGCTTTTTCGTTTCTTTGTCCGGTGCCCATCTCGATGACCAATTTTCCGTCCGACCAGAAAATCCGCCGCGCCGTTACCACTGCCGCCGATCCGGCGCAGGCGGCGGCCGAACTGCGTGATGATCTGATGCAGGACGGCCTGACTCTGGTGATGTTGTTCATCGCCCCTGAAAAGGCCACTCCCGAGATGGCGGCGGCGCTGCGCCAAGCCTTCGGCGACGTGCTGTTGGTAGGCTGCACCACGGCGGGCGAGATCACGCCCAGAGGCTATAGCCACGGCAGCATCACCGGCGTCAGCTTTGCCGGGCCGGATTTTCAGGCTGCGGCACGCCTGATTCCCGATATCCGCAGCTTCAGCGTGGCCGAGGGGCCTGCCGTGGTCCAGGGCTGCCTGCATGATTTGGAGGATCGGGTTCCCCATCTGGGCATCGACAAGATGTTCGCCATGCTGCTGATCGACGGGCTTGATGCCTGCGAGGAATCGGTGGTCAGCGCCTTGCACCGCGAATTGGGGCCGGTGCCGTTGTTTGGCGGCTCGGCGGGCGACGAATTGAGCTTCCGCCAGACCAACATCCTGTGGGACGGCGGCTTTCACAGCCATTCAGCCATTTTGCTGGTGGTGGCCACCGATCATCCCTTCCGGGTCTTCAAGACCGAGCATTTCGCCAGCGGTGGCGAAAAGATGGTGGTGACCGGAGCTGATCTGTCCACCCGCGTGGTCACCGAGATCAATGCGGAACCGGCCGCCGAGGAATATGCCCGTCTGGTCGGGCTGGAGGCCGAGGAACTGACTCCCATGGTGTTCGCCAATGCGCCGGTGGTGGTGCGGGTCGGCAATGTTCCTTATGTCCGCTCGATCCAAAAGGTCAATGACGACAACAGCCTGACCTTCTATTGCGCGATTGATGAAGGCATCGTGCTGACGGTGGCCAAGGCCATGGATCTGGCCGAAGACCTGAGCCGCCTGTTCAGCGATCTGCGCCAGGAAATCCGCCAGCCCGAAGTGATCATCGGCTGTGACTGCATTTTGCGCAGCCTGGAACTGCGCAAGAAGGGCGGGATGGAAACCGTCTCGGATATGATGGTCAGCAACAATGTGGTGGGCTTCAACACCTATGGCGAACAGTTCCACGCCATGCATGTGAACCAAACCTTCACCGGCGTCGCCATTGGCCGGCGGGAGGAATGATGAAGCTCCAGCCTGATCCCCGCATTGCCGAGCTTGAGCGGGAAAACGCCAAGCTGCGGAAAATCAACAAGGTGCTGATCGACCGCGTCGAGCGCAGCATGGATTTTCAGGGCAACGCTTTTTCCCTGTTCCAGACGGCCATCGTGCTGGAAGGCAGGGTGCGCGACCGCACCTCCGAACTGGAATTGGCCCTGCGGGAACTGGCCAAGACCAATCGCGCCCTCAGCGCCGCCAAGGAGGTGGCGGAAACCGCAGAAATGCGCCTGATGGCGGCCATTGAATCCACCAGCGAAGGCTTTGTGCTGTTTGATGCCGAAGACCATCTGGTGATGTGCAATTCCAAATACCGGGAATTCTGGCCGGGCTTGAGCGAGATCATCAGTCCCGGCGTTCCATTTCCCGCTCTGGCCGAGCGGGCGCAAAAGCTGGGTCTGTTCGACGAGCATGAAATGGGCATGGCTTCCGCCTTGCAGCGCCGCCTGTTCAACCATCTCAATCCAGAAGAGATGTTCATTCTGAAGCTGTCGGACGGGCGTTGGCTGCAAATCCGTGAACGCGGCACCGCCGATGGCGGCAGCGTCGCCATTTATACCGACATCACCGCCATCAAATTGGCCGAACGCCGTCAGCGCGAGCGGGAACTGGCGGCCAAAAGCGCCATTCTGGAAGCCACCTTCGACAATATCGCCCAGGGCATTTCCGTGGTGGACGCCAATCGTTGTCTTCTGGCCTGGAACGAGCGGTTCCTGAAGCTCTTGAGCATTGCCGAGGATGAGTTGTCGGTGGGGCGGCCTTTGCAGCATCTGGCTCATCTGCCGGCAATCCGCCCGCAGATCCTGCATGGTCAAATGGCGGGTGGCGTCTGTGTCGAGCAGATGGGCGATGACGGGCGGGTGCTGGAAATCCAGATGAACTCGCTGCCCGACGGCGGCATGGTGGCGACCTATACCGACATCACCGAGCGTAAGGCGGCGGAATGGGCCTTGCGCGACAGCGAGCAGCGCATTCGCCTGATTACCGATGCCCTGCCGGCCTTGATCGCCTATGTGGATGCCGGGCAACGCTACCGCTTCACCAACAAGCCCTATGAGGAATGGTTCGGCCGTCCGCGCAGCGAGATCAACGGACGCCACATGCGCACCGTGCTGGGCGACGAGCTTTACGAGGCCCGGCGGTTCTATGTGGAAGAGGTGCTGGCGGGGCGGCGGGTCACCTTCGAGATCGTGCTTCCCACCGTGCGCCATGTCATCGAGGTGGCGCTGGCCACCTATGTGCCGCATTTCGGGCCGGATGGCGAGGTGCAGGGCTTCATCGCCCTGATCCAGGACATTACCGAACGCAAAAAGTCGGCCATGCAGTTGCGCGAGGCCAAGGAAAATCTGGAACGCCGGGTGGCCGAGCGCACCATCGAGCTGACCACGGTGAATTCCAAGCTGCAGCAGGAGGTGGAGGAACGCCGCCAGGCCGAGGAAGCCTTGCGGGTTGCCAAGGCCGAAGCCGAAGCCGCCAATATGGGCAAGACCAAGTTCATCGCCGCCGCCAGCCACGATCTGTTGCAGCCCCTGAACGCCGCCCGCATCTTCACCCAGGCACTGAGCGAAACCCGCATCTCGGGACGCAATCGCGGCTATGTGGAAAATGTGGTGCGCGCCCTGGATTCGGTGGAAGAGCTGATGACGGCGCTGCTGGATATCTCGAAGCTGGATTCCGGCGCTCAGGTGCCCCAGTTGGCCGACTTCATGCTGGAAGACCTGATGGCCATGCTGGTCAAGGAAACCTCGGCTCAGGCCTCGGCCCGAGGATTGGAACTGCGCTGGGTGAAGTGCGGCGGGGCCGTGCGCTCGGACCCCTTGCTGGTGCTGCGCATTCTGCGCAATTTCCTCAGCAACGCCATGCGCTACACCCCCAGGGGACGCATTCTGATCGGCTGCCGCCGACTGCCTCACGGAGTTGCCGTCCAGGTGTGGGACAGCGGCATCGGTATTCCTGAAGACAAGCTATGCGAAGTGTTCCAGGAGTTCCGCCGTCTGGCCCAGGATAGCCATGGCCGGGACGGCGGCATCGGTTTGGGCTTGGCCATCGTCGAGCGTATTGCCCGCCGCCTGGGTCATGAAATCCAGGTGCGCTCGGCCCTGGGAGTGGGCTCCATGTTCGGGGTGGTCATCCCCTATGGCGACGAAGCCAAGGCCCGCGAGCGCCAAAGAGCGGCCAAAGCGCCGATCAATCTTCCCGCCGGGGCCGACAAGCTGGACGGCGCCCGCCTGCTGGTGGTCGAAAACGACGAGGATGAACGGGACGGGATGCAGGCTTTGCTGGAAGGCTGGCGCTGTCAGGTGTTCGCCGCCGCCGACGCCCATCAGGCGGTGATCGGTATTGCCGCCGCCGGCGAGCCGCAACTGGTGGTCGCCGATTATCATCTGGACCATGGCCGCACCGGCATTCAGGCGGTGCAGGAAATTAGGGCGCGGCTGAATAGGGATATCCCTGCCGTCATCCTGACTGCGGATCGTTCCGACGAAGTGATGGCCGAGGTCAAATCCATCGGCGCCCATCTGCTGAACAAGCCCTTGAAACCGGCGCGGCTGCGCTCGTTGCTGGCGCATTTGGTGGGGTAAGGCTTTGGGAGGGGGAGGTTAAGAGGCTCGTCTGAGCCAGCCCTTTTCCAGGCTGGTGGCAATGAACTCTTTCACATCGTCTTCGATATCGTTGATCCGATAAAGATTACACAGCCGTCCGACGATGTCGCTGACGCTGCTGGGGCTTTTGCACTGCTCGAGAATGGCGGCGGCGCTCTCGTTCAGCTTCACCAAACCTTCGGGATAGAGCAGCACATGGCTTTGCTGGGGTTCTTCCCAGCGCATCAGGAACATGGGCGACATTTCGACGATGTCGGAACTCAAAACGCCAACATCATCCAAAGTCTTTGCGTCCGTCATAGAGGGGGCTTCCTGGAAAGGCAGAAGGGAACCGGCAGGCCGATTCCCTTCATGCTGTGTCAGCGAACGAAGACGTAGGCGGTGACTTCAAAGCCGAGGCGCACGTCGCAGTAATCAGGCTTGACCCACTTCATGGAAACACTCCCTGCATTGCCGTTGAGGAGGGGCCGTCGAAGGGCTCCGTCCTTCTGATATTCAGCACTCTTCGAGGCATCGGGTGCAATTGGCAAAAAGTAGCATGTGCTCGGGCTGGGTTATGGTCAATTTGGCGGAAGGATGTCTGTCATTCAACAAAAGTACAATGTCAGGATATCAATCATGTTTTTGTGCAATGCAATAACGTGACTAAAGTCGCTATTCCATTTTGTGGTCAAGATGTTGGATTGTGACGTCTGCGCCGCGATTTGTTTTATTACATAAAATGTCTTTAAAAGGCGGCGGCGCTGTTCAATCAGCTTAAACCCGGCATAACGGGTTCACGGGGAGGTCCGTCAATGAAACGATATTGGGGTGTTGCCATTCTGGCCGGAAGTCTGCTGAGCGCCACTGCCGCGATGGGCACTGAATTGTGGGATCCGCATCTGCGCGGCGTCGGCGAAGGCCTGGCGGCCGGAGCTTTGCCTCCCGAAGGTGTTTATCTCATCAACAACAGCTATTTTCTGTCTTACCAAAGCACCAACAGCGCGGGCAACAAGACCGGCGTGAAGGTGGATGCCTATGTTGATGTGCCGATCGTGCTGTGGAACCCCGGCGTCAAGGTGCTGGGGGCCGACTACGCCATGGGTCTTGCCCAGCCGTTCGACAGTGTTTCGGCCAGCGGCAACGGCTTCAACCAGGGCAACAGCCACTGGGGCAACTTCAATACCGTGGTGATCCCTGGGGCGCTGTCCTGGGCCTTGCCCAACGATTTCCACGTGGCCACCAGCCTGGCCGTTTATTTGGACGACGCCAGCTCGTCGCCGGCTCATCCGCCCAGCAATGGCGGCTTGGGCTCGGGCAACGGCTTTTGGACCGTCGAGCCGACCCTGGGCCTCAGCTGGCTGCATGACGGCTGGAACCTGAGCGCCGACATCCATTACGACTATAACGGCAAGGACAGCTCAACCCATTATCAGTCTGGCGATGAGATCGCCGTGGACTATACGGCCACCAAAACCATCGGCAAATGGACCATGGGTCTGGGGGCTTATCAGGAAAACCAGCTGTCCAAGGACGAAAAGAACAGCGCCAAGGTTTCCGGCAGCATGGTTCAGAATTTGGGCGCCGGTCCCATCGTCGGCTATGCCTTCGACGGCATCAGCCTGACGGCTACCTATAATCGCGAAATCCTGACTCATAACGATGTCGGGGGCGATTTCTTCAATGTCAGAGCGGTGGTGCCGTTCTGATATCTCCGGGGCGGCCTTCGGGGCGGCCCGTGTTCCTACCAAGCCCGTCCGACTTGCGGGGGTGGTTCGCCACCCCCGCTTTTTTGCGCTTAGAGCGTTTTTCGATAAGATGAGCTCAGCTTGGAAAACGCGGCAAGCCCGCGCGGCGCTTGAGCGAGCCAGGAACCAGTTCTAAAGACTCATTGCCCCAGGGGCGCGGCTACCGGAAACTGGCGGCTGGATAGCTGGGACAGTCAGGATGCGGTTAGGACGGTTTGGCATTTGGGGGTTTCGCATCATCGTGCTGGCGGCGGCTCTGCCCGTCTATTGGCCGGCAATCCCCGTTGCCTGGCTGGCGGCGGATTGTTGGACCCGCTGGCGCCGAGCCGGTGACGCCACTCCTCTGAACGACGAGGCAATGACCGACTTGCTGAACGGCTGCGGTTTGCCAGGGGTGCGTTTGGTCCTTTCTGACGCCAAGGCGCAAGGACGGGCCAATGCAGGATGCGCTGGACCGCCCTGGAACCGCCGCATCGAAATCTCTCCGCTCTTGCTGGCGCGTCTCCCCGAAGAACCGCGGTTGGCGGTTCTGGCCCACGAGGCCGGGCATCTGCGTCTGCATCACGAAGCTTTGTGGATGACCGGGCGTTTCTTCGCCTGGTTGGGGATGTTCGGGCTGATGTTCAGCCATCCTCTTTTGTCGGCGGCTGTGGCGGTCGGCGTGATTCCTCTGCATGGCTGGCTGCGTCAGGTTTGGGAGTATCAGGCGGACGCCTACGCTGCCCGCCATGTCGGAGCCGGGGCGATGGTGGCGGCGCTGGAAAGTCTGAGCAGTCCTGCCGCTTCGGCTCTTCCTCCGCCCGGTTTGTGGCGGGGTCTCTGCTCGACCCATCCCCCCCTTGCAGAACGCTTGCGCCGCCTCAGCTCGCTTTGAGCTTGGCCAGCCCCCGGCTGGGGCTGTAGCCCAGGACGGCGGCCACCAGGAACAGGGCTCCGGCCATCAGCACCACCAGGGCCGACAGGCCGTCGAACTGTCCATAAAGAGCGAAGCGGATCAGCTCCACCCCATAGGTGAAGGGGTTGAGCCGGCAGACATCGGCCAGAATGTCGCTGCCTTCCTGGATCTTCCAGATGGGATAAAGCGCGGTGGACAGGAAGAACAGCGGGAAGACCACGAAGTTCATTACGCCGGCGAAGTTCTCCAACTGGCGGATCAGCGACGACAGCAGCAATCCCAGCGCCCCCAGCATCACGCCGTTGACCAGCAAGGCGGGCAGGACGGTCAGATAGCCCAAAGGCGGCGCCTGATCGCCAAAGGCCCAGGCCACCGCCAGGAAGGCATAGCTTTGCAGGATCGACACGACGATGCCGGCGGTCAGTTTGCAGACGATCAGATACCAGCGGGGCAGGGGACTGACCAGCAGGGCGCGCATACTGCCCATCTCGCGGTCATAGACCATGGACAGCGAGCTTTGCATGGCGTTGAACAGCTGCACCATGCCCACCAGTCCCGGCATGATATAGACGCCATAGGGGATGTAGGTGTCATAGGGCGGCGCGATGGCCACGCCCAGAGCGGCGCGAAAGCCGGTAGCAAACACCACCAGCCACATCAGAGGCCGCACCAGCGCCCCGAACAGGCGGCTGCGTTGATGGAAAAAGCGCAGCATCTCGCGCCAGACAATGCCCTTCAGGCAGATCAGCCAGCTCATGCCGCCACCTCGCCATCGGCCAGTTTCGAGAACAGATCGCTTAAGCTGCCACCGTTGGCGGCCAGGATGTCGGCGGCTTGGCCCTCGGCCCAGACGCGGCCTTTGTCCAGCACCACCAGCCGATCCTGGACGGCGTCGATTTCGTCCACCAGATGGGTGGCCCATAGCACCGCCAGATCGTCTTGACGGCACAGCCCATGGATTTGGGCGATCAGGCTTTTGCGGGTGGGAACATCCAGCCCCACCGTCGGCTCGTCCAGCAACAAAAGCTTGGGATCATGGATCAGGGCGCGGGCGATCTCGACCCGCCGCCGATGCCCGCCATTAAGGGCGCGGGCCTTTTCGCTTTTGCGCGGCTCCAACTCCATGCGGGCCAGTTCGCGGGCGATGCGCGGTGCGGCCATGCGGCGCGGCAGGCCGTGCAGATCGGCGGCATAGTGCAGATTCTGCAAGATGGTCAGGTCCAGATCCAGGGTGGGCTGCTGGAACACGACTCCCAACTGCCGCAAAGCCTGCCCCGGCGATTTCCCGAGATCGAGGCCGAACAGGCTGATGCTTCCCTGGCGACAGTCGAACAGCCGGGTGATCAGGGAAAACAGCGTCGATTTCCCCGCGCCGTTGGGGCCGAGCAAAGCGGTAAAGCTGCCCTGGGGGATGTGGAAGCTGACATCCTGCAGGGCTTTGCGCTTCCCATAGGCATGGCTGACGTTGGCAACGCGCAGAGCCTCCGTCATGGCTTGATGGCCACGCCCCAGGGGTAGCGCCCGACCTTGATGGATTTGACCGGGGTCAGCTTGTCCACATCAATCACCGTAACGTCGCCGCTGACGCCGTTGGTGGTGTAAAGCTGCTTTTCGTCAGGGGTAAAAGACATCTGCCAGACGCGATGACCCACCAGCAGATAGTCCTTCACCTCGAAGCTTTGCGGATCGACTACCGCCACATGGTTGGCCGGGCCCAGGGCGACGAAAGCCAGCTTGCCGTCTTTGGACAGGCGGATGCCCACCGGCTGCACCTTGTCCTTGGGCACTCCCTTGACGGCGAAGCTGATGGTCTTGATCACCTGATGGCTTGCGGCGTCCAGAACGGTGACGGTGCCGCCGATTTCCGAAGACACCCACAGCTTCGAGCCGTCAGGGCTGAACACGGCGACGCGGGGGCGCTGTCCCACGATCGAATTATCCACCACCGTGTTGGTGGCAGTGTCGATCCAGTGGACCATCGAGGTGGTTTCCGAGGTGTTTACGGCGGTCTTGCCGTCGGGGCTGACGGCCATGCCTTCGGGCTCGACGCCGACCTCGAACTGAGCGGCCACCTTGCGGCTGTCCACGTCGATGACGGTGACGGCGCTGCTGTTTTCGTTGGAGACATAAAGGCGCTTGCCGTCGGGAGTCAGGGCGAAGGTTTCTGGGTCTTCGCCCGACGGCAGATTGTGGATCACCTTATGCTGGGCGATGTCATAGACCTGAATGGTATCGTCGCTGGAGGCGCAGATATACAGGCGGCTGTTGTCGGGCGACAGCAGCAGGCCGCGCGGCTGGCGACCGACCTTGATGGTGTCGGTGACCTGCATGGACGCCACGTCGATGACCGACAGGGTATTGTCCTTTTCGTTGGTCACATAGGCGGTCTGCGCCGCCGCCGGCAGGGCGCAGGCCAGGGAAAAGCCGAAGAACAACAGGCTGGTTCTCATCTTCATGGGCGGGGTCCAGTGCTGCATTTGGTTTCGGGCCGGTCGGTGCCCAGGGTGTCCATCTCGGTGACCGGATGCATGAAGCCGTCCACCGGGGCGGTGCCGATCAGGCCGTTGGCGGCGGCCAGCAGGATGGGCTGGCGCAACTGGCCGTCCCAGGAACGGAAACTGAGCTGGCGGCCCTTGAAGCCGGCCACGGAAAAGTCGGCGGCCAGTATGGCCTTGCGCAGGGCGGCGGGGTCGGCGCTCTTGGTTCTCTGGGCCGCTTCACCCACCACGCGCACCGCCAGCCAGGCGGCGTAATCCACCGAGGTCATGGGCCGGTTCGCCAGCTTGCGGAAGCGGTTCTGCAACTGGATGGCCCCCCATTCCTCGGCGGCTCCGTCCCAGCCTTTGGCCACCAGCCCCTGGGTGCCGACCACCGGGCGGGGCAGCCACAGGCGATAGGACAACAGGTCGCCGAAATTGCCCGCTTCGTCGGCCACCACGGCGACGTCGTAATCGCCGCCCTGGGTGAAGGTGGAAACCTCGTTCTCGGGCTTGCTGTCGAGGTCGAAGTTCCAGGGACGGGTCGAGACGATGCGGGTGCCGAAGCGTTTGGCCGAGCGGCGCAGGGCATCGGCAAAGGCGGCGTCTGCCCCATCGGGGCCGATGATCAGCAGCCAGTTGGTCCATCGCTTCTTGACCAGATATTGCGCCAGAGCGTCGGCCAGCATGGCGCGGTCGGGGATCAGATGCAGCAGGTTGAGGCGGCAGTTGGCGTTGCGCAAAGCTTCGTCGGGGGCGGCGGCGTTCAGCAGCAGGGCATCGGCCTGGGTGGCCCTGGTCAAATCATCGGCGGCCAGCAACGAGACGATCAGCTTGCGGCCCTTGCCGGCCAGATCCTGAGCCGCTTTGGCGGCGTCGCCATCCTCGGCCAAAGCCCGCTCGTCCAGGCTGAAATTCTGGCCGATGAATTTCCCGGTGGTGTTGTTGTCTTCGA
>Ga0209415_10016822_pt1 | contig 11704 bp, 10 predicted proteins | sample PeaSoiSIISIP2007_FD_187696 | JGI IMG/M metagenome (GOLD analysis project Ga0209415, IMG submission 187696) | Peat soil microbial communities from Weissenstadt, Germany - SII-SIP-2007 (SPAdes) (version 2) | ecosystem: Environmental > Terrestrial > Soil > Wetlands > Peat | place: Germany... | reverse complement strand
AGCAGGATCGCGCGATCCGTGCAGTGGCCGCGGCCCGTCAGCGCGAGCGAGCCGTACAGTTGCACCCCGATCTGGGTCGTGCGCTCCAGCAGCCCTCGCTCGACGAGGTCGAGCGCGAAGCGACGGGCCGCGTTCATTGGGCCCATCGTGTGCGAACTGGACGGGCCGATCCCGATCTTGAAGATGTCGAGGACGCTGAGTGTCATGCGTACAGTTTGACGTGCGCGGCGCTCAGCGGCAATTCACCCGGGGCCATCGACGGGTTTATTGTCCACTCCCGGTCCACTTGCCACCTGCACGAGTAGCAGCCGCTCCCGCGATGCGTCCCGGCCGAGCTCGACGGCGGCGCGTTTGAGCATGTCGAGGTCGCGTTGAGCCACAGGCCGGAACTCCCCGCCTTGCTGCCACCACCGTTCGACCTCGAGCAACGCTTCCCCGCGCCGTCCGAGCGCGATCAGCCGCGCGACGAGCTCGCCATTGAGCCGATCGGCTATGCGGCGGTCTTCCCACCGCGCTGTACGGTCGCGGAACCACCGATAGGTATCGGGATCGGTCGGCGGGGTACCGAGTGCGGCGCGCAGCCGGTCCCAGGCCGCGGTGACCTCGCGCACGCGGAGGAGAGCGTAGACCTCATCGACGGACCGGTCGCGTGCCCGCGTGGCGGATGCGTCGGTACCCGCTGCGCGGCGCTCCGGTGACTCCCACGCCTCGAGCCCGAGCTCGGCGCGGCGCTCATACAGTGCGCCGCCGAGCGTCGTCGCAATCGAGAACGTGGCGAACTGCCCGAGCGCAAATGCGATAACAAGCGGAACGTGCGGTGCGGCGGTGAGTACCAGCCAGCCGCTGCCGATCACGACCCCGCAGACGAGGAAGTAGCGCAGGCCGAGTCCGCGCGCGATCGCGAGAAGCGCGGGCGGCCAGACGGCGCGACCGAGATCGCCTTCGACCGCGAGTATGGCCAGCGACGCCGGGAACGACACGACGGTGACCATTGCAACCGCGATAGCAACCGGGCGCGCGCCGAACTTTTCGAGTGATGCGGCGAAGCCCGCGGCAATGAGCAGCACGAGGAGCTGCAGCAGCGGCCGGGGCTCGTGCCACGGGTTCACCATCTCGAGCGCAAGAACAGGCGGTGGCAGCCCGCGTGCCGTGTAGTCGACCAGCAGATACGCGTACGTCCAGATCCACGAGGCCAGTATTGCCAGCAGCGGCAGACCCATCAGGCCTGCCGCCGCGGCCGCCGCCAGCAGTACCGACACGACCACGATGAACATCAGGGGTGGCCCGGCCAGAGGGCGCAGCAGGTAACGCACAATCGTCGCGAGGGCCATTGCGGCAGTATGCGCCGCGGGCAGCAAACCGTCCGAGCGAGAGTCGCGATTCGCTAGAATGCCGGCGGTGAGGAATGACCAGGGGGCGCGATGAGCGAGCGACTGACGAACGCCGTGTGCGTCTACTGCGCCTCGAGCAGCAGCTGTAATGCGGAATACCACGCGGTCGCCCGCCGGCTCGGCGGACTTCTGGCGCGGGACGGCCGCACAATCATCTACGGCGGCAGCCGGATCGGCTCGATGGGGGCGCTCGCGGACGGCGCGCTCGCCGCTGGTGGCCGCGTGATCGGTGTGCTGCCAAGATTCCTCAAAGACCTCGAGGTCTCGCACGACGGGCTGACCGAACTGCATGTCGTTGACGACATGCGGGCGCGCAAGCATCTGATGCTGTCGCAGAGCGAGGCGGTGGTGGCGCTGCCGGGCGGTTGCGGCACGTTCGAGGAGCTGCTCGAGGCCATGACGCTGAAACGTCTCGGCGTTTACCTCGGGCCGATCGTGATCGTCAACACGCGCGAGTACTTCGCGCCGCTCCTCGAGCTGCTCGAGTCGGCCGTCCGCGAGCGGTTCATGGACGCGCGCCATCTGGCAATGTGGCAGATTGTCCCGCAGCCGGAGGACGTTGTGTCCGCTCTGCTCGCCGCGCCGCCATGGTCCGCCGCCGCGCGCCGGTTTGCGACGCTGTAAATGCGTCACGGCTCGCATCCGCGACTTGGCGGGTCGAGGTACCGCTCACTGCTGGTAGCGCGAGATTCTCCGAATTGCGCCGCGCGAAGCTCACCCTCGGCGCGCGCCTAGTCATGTAGCCATCGTGCCAATGGTGGTGCCGCAAGCGAAGGCGCATGCTCGCCACACTCCATCAAGGAGGTCGCGGCACACTTGCCACGACAGCGGAGATGAGGAGGTTGTCATGCTGGCTCGTGATCTGTTCCCCGTAAAGGGATTCGAGAACTATCTCGATCGTTTTGAGCCGTTTTTCAGCGGTGACTTCCTGCCCCGGATCGCCTGGCCTCGGAAGCTCGACATTACTGCCGAATGGCGTCCGAACGCCGACATTCTCGAGAGGAAGGAAGAGTTCATCGTCAAGGCTGAACTGCCGGAGGTGAAGAAGGAAGACGTGAAGATCGACGTCGTCGACGGGATGCTGAAGATCCGCGGCGAGCGCAAGCTCGCGGTCGACGAGAAGAAAGACACTGTGCACAGGGTCGAGACGTTCTACGGGCGGTTCGTGCGTACGTTCGCGCTCCCGGACAACATCGACGTTGCGAAGATCCATGCCGAGTGCGCTGACGGCGTGCTGACGGTCCACCTGCCGAAAGTGGTCGCGGCAATGCCGAAGCCGATCGAGATCACCGTCCAGTAGCGGATCGGACTCGAGTACGGCGCAGCCGGGGGGCGGGAGCCGCGGGGCACCCGCCCCTGTTTTTTGCGGGTAAGATTCGGACATAGGTGCCGCGGACCCGGGGGGAAGAAATGTCGACGGAAGAGTTGCATGGCTTGTTGCGCGGGCTCCACGCGGAACTCGCCCGCACCACGACGCTCGACGCGGAGGCGCAACGGCTCATCAGCGCGGTCGTCCGCGATTTCGAGAAACTGGGCGCCGGGACGTCAGGGCCGCACCCGACCCCGGGCGCGCTCAAGGCGCTGGCCGTCCGCTTCGAGGCTGATCATCCCGCAATGGGAGCGGCACTGCGACAGGTCGCGGATCTGCTGGGCAAGGCCGGGATCTGAATTGGGCGGCGCGCCGGCTCGCCCTTGGTTGCGCCGCGCCGGCGTGGGCGATCTCGAGTTCATCATGGCCACCGAGCGGCTGCCCGGCTACGAAGACCTGGTCGCCCGCTGGAGTCGAGCTGAGCACGTTGCGGCCCTCGAGCGCGCCGACACGTGCTATCTGGTCGGTGGCTGCCCGGATGCGCCGCTCGAAGGTTTCGCGATCATCGAACACATCACCGACGTCCATGAGGGACCAAAGCTCAGGCGTATCGCCGTGGCGCGCCCGGACGCCGGCTTCGGGCAACCGTTTCTCGGGGCCGTCCTCGACTGGGTGTTTGGTTCGACTGAGGCCGCGCGGATCTGGCTGGACGTCTTTACCTCCAATCACCGGGCCCGCCACGTCTACCTGCGCGCCGGACTTCGCGAGGACGGCCTGCTGCGCCAGGCGTATGTGCTGCCGAATGGCGCGCGCGTGGACCGCGTGATCATGTCGATTCTGCGCAGCGAGTGGCGGCGTGCATGAGGATTTTGCTGGTCGTGCTCGCGTGTACCGCGGTCGCACAGGCTGCGCAGATCCCGTCCGATACAGCCGCGGCGCCGTCCGCGGTTGCCGCAGCGCGGCCTCCGCCGGTGCAGCCATTGCGCGACGTCTTCGTCCGCCTCGCGACCCGCGAGAAGGTCGTCGCGCTGACCTTCGACGCCTGCCAGGCGGCACAGCACATGAGTCTCGATCGCGGGATCACCGATTTTCTCGTCGCGCGCCGGATCCCGTTCACCATCTTTGTCGGTGGGCGCTTCGCCAGGGACAACGCACCTGACCTGCGCGAGCTCGCACAGTATGCGTTCGTGGACCTCGAGAACCACACGTGGAGCCATCCGACTGACATGCGCTTGCTGGACGATGAGCGGGTCAAATCCGAGGTCCTGCGCGCGGCCACGATGATCGAGTCCGTCAGCGGCCGGCGGCCGCGGTTGTTCCGCTTCCCGGGCGGTACGGCCGATGACCGCACGGTCGCGCTGGTGCGGGCCCTCGGCTACCGGGTGGTCCACTGGCGCTGGGCGGAGGGCGATCCGGACCCGAAGATCGACGCCGATCACCTCGTCGCGCAGACGCTGTCGAGGACGCGACCGGGCGACATCCTGATATTCCATGTCAATGGCCGCGGCTGGCACACGGCGGAGGCGATGCCGCGGATCGTCGACGGCCTGGCGGCACAGGGATTTCGGATCGTCCCGCTGCCAGACTACCTGCCGGGCGGCTGAACGCGCGAACCCGCAGCATTCGGATCCGTGACGACGCTTACCGGGGGACCTCGTGGACAGACGCCCGGCGGTGCCTCAGATCTTGCCGCCCGTCCGGAACAGGTAGTTCTCGAAGTCCTTCAGCTGCGCACTCAGCCGGCGCTGGGACTTGTGGGCGACCCGCATGATCGCCCGCATCACTTTGTAGACGACGGACGGTGAGCTCTCTATCAGAGTCTCGAAGTCGCGGCGCTCCAGCACCAGGACCTCGGTCGGACCGGACGCGACGAGCGCGGCATAGCGCGGAGCGTCGTCCATGAACGACAGCTCGCCGACCAGATCGCCTGGCTCCAGCGTATGCAGGGTGTTCCGGCCGTGCCCCGAATCGCGCACAACGTCGATGCGGCCCCGGATGACCACATGCAAGTGGCTGTCGCTCGCTCCCTCCGGGAGCAGCACCTCACCGTCCTTGAGGTCGCGGACCACTACGAGATCGGCGAGTACAGCGACCTCCGGCGGCGAAAGTTCGGTCGCCAGCGGGCTCGCCCGTAAAGCATCGATCGCCGTTGTCATGATGATGCAGCCTGTTCACACGGGTACTGTTTAAGTATCGCCCAACGCGCCCTGCCGTTGATCCGGTGTTGCCGCAATCGCCTGTGCGCCGGGTCACGGCGAGGACCGGAGCCGCATCGGCCTGGCCGGCGACCGCCGCCTACGGCGGTGCGACCGAGACCCAAAGCGCCTTGACGGACCCCTGCGCGCCGCCTACAAGGCATACGCGGCACCAGGCGGTCCGCCTCGATTGAGGCTGCACTCGGCGGCTGGACCTCTCGCCGAGTCCGCGGCGATCCGACCGGCTGGTGCGCCCACGAGCGCTGGGCGCCAGTTGCGAGCAGGGCGCCGTGCGCCCGTCAATACAGGCGTGCGGCGGGCAGGTTTACGGCTCCGCAGGCCGGTGCGCTCCGGGCATCCAGACAGGCACCGGCGCATTGGGCCGACCAGCGCAGGTGCCTTTCGTAAACTCCGGCCGCTCACAGTATAGTCGCGGTAGTCAGGTGATTACCCGGGCGCGGCCGCTGCATACCGAGAGCGAGTCACTCTGTTGGGACTACGGCAGTCGCACACGTTCGACATCCCGCAATGGGCGCATTTTTCGGACCGACATCCGTGCGTCACTACCCTTGATCGACATCACTTCGCGAGGCTGATTCCCATGCGATCCGTCGTGACTGTGCTCACAATTGTGCTCGTACTCGTCGGCAGTGGCGCGCCGGCGGGGCGCGCCGTGGCCGACCAGTCGGCGCTGTCACCGGTATTGAACGCCGGCGATAAGACGCTCCAGTTCGACTGGCCGGCGCTCAGGATCGGTACCGGGGAGTATGAAGAAGGTCCTACGGGCGTGACGGTCATCCACTTCCCGCACCGGGCACTCGCTGCAGTGGATGTCCGTGGTGGCAGCCCGGGCACAGTCTTCACCGACTATCTGCGCCTCTATGAGCGGCCCGATCTCGACGCAGTCGTGTTTTCGGGGGGCTCGGCGTATGGTCTCGAGGCCGTGACCGCCGTGGCGACGGCACTCAAAGACGACGGCGTGCGCGGCGGGTGGTTTGACAACATCGCCGAGGTCTCCGGCGCGATCATCTACGACTTCGGCGACCGGCGCCTGAATGAAGTCTACCCTGACAAGCGGCTCGCGCAGGCCGCGATCCGGGCCGCGCGACCGGGCATTTTCCCGCTGGGCGCTCACGGCGCCGGCCGTTTCGCTGTCTCCGGAGGCCTGTTCGGGTGCGACGCCTACTCGGGTCAAGGCGCGGCGTTCCGCCAGATCGGCGATCTGAAGATCGCGGCGTTTGTCGTCGTGAACTCAATCGGCGTCGTGACCACCCGCGATGGTCGTGTCGCCGCCTGCTACCCGGACCAGGGTTGGCCGCAGGACTTGCGCACGGCCGATCTGGTGGCGGCATTTCCCGCGAATTTGAACGTGGCGCGGGCCAACTCGAAAGGCGCATCCAAGAGCAACACGACCGTGAGTCTCCTCGTCATCAACCGCAAGATCGGGCAGGCCGCGCTGGAGCGACTTGCGATGCAGGTGCACGGCTCGATGGCGCGTGCCATACAGCCCTTCGCGACGCAGTTTGACGGCGATGTACTCTACGCCGCGTCGACCGAAGAGTTCGATCCGCCGGGCGATCCCAAGTGGCAAAGCTTCGTCGACCTCCAGCTCGACGTCATTGCATCGGAGGTGATGTGGGATGCGGTCCTCGCCTCGGTTCCGGCGCAGCCGGCTGTCCCGAGCCCCGACCCGCACGCACAGCCGGCCCCCGAGCAGTTGCGCCGCTACGCCGGGCTCTACGCATTTAGCCCGATCGCGCAGCTGCGAGTCACAGTCGAGGGGCGGGAGCTGCGCGCCCTCGCGAGCGGTCCGCGCAGCGTCTACGCGATCGGCCGAGAGACGCCCGTCACGCTGCAAGCGCTGTCGTCGACCGACTTTACGGTTCCGGGACGGCACCCAATGATCTTGCGCTTTGACCGGTCCGGGACGCTCGTGATCAATCCGGGACATTGGGAGCAGGTCGGCCGGCGGCAGCCGGACTGAACGCCCGGCGCCCGAGTCGGGGTGCTCGACCTCGCCGTCCGGGCGATCACGGACCTCCGTTGAGGAGCGTTTCGCCCGTCCGATCGGGCTCAAGGCGATCCACGGCGCCGCAGCAAGCGCTAGAAACGAACGCTCACGGTTCCGTAGACGGTTCGCCGGGGGCCGTACGCAGCCTGGAAGATGCCGATGCCCTGCGCCGACCGGATCTCATTGATCCGATCGAGAACGTTCAGCAGCGTCAAGCGAAGCGACATCGGCAAGCCGCCGGGCAGCGCCAGCGTCCGCTCAGCGCTTGCATTGAGCTGGACGACATGGGGTAGCGTTCCGGTATCGGCAAATCCGGTCGCGAGTCCGCTGCTGTAGAGCCCATCGGCGGCAAGGCTATAGGAATCTCGCTGGTAGCTGAGTCCGGCCGACGCACCCAGTACCGGCTGGTGATCGAGCAGGATCGCGTGCGCGTTGATGTAGGCGAGCTCGTCGGGCGGAAAATTGAATTGGCCGGTGGCGACCCCGCGCTGCCAGTTCTTGCCGGTGGTGACATTCGCATAGGCAACGAGGCCTTCAAGCTGGTAGCGCGTCGCGAGCTCGGTGCCCCAGACGTGACCATGGCCGTAGTTGAAGGGCGCAAAGATCGGGACGACGCCGAACTGGCCGGTGTCGAGGTAGTGGATCGTCCGCTCATAGTAATTGTCGAGCGAGACCGTGAGGCGCGGTGTCGGATGCACCACCAAGCCGGCGTCATAGACGTAGTCGTCCTCGGCGACCGGCAGTGACACGCCCGGAGGTCCCTCTGCGGTGGTGCCGGCAAAGGCCGCTTGCGTGGTTGGGGCGATCCCGAGAAAGCTGGGTACCTGCAGGTAGCGCGCGATCCCGGCATGCAATGCGCTGTCGGGGTTTGGGCGAAATGCAAGATTGACGCGAGGGCTCAGCTGCTGCGCGCGTGTGTAGCCGGTGAGGTCATCCGCCCGAAGTCCGAGATCGACGCTGAAGCGCTCGCCGACCCGCCACAGGTCGCTCAGATAGAGGCTTGACACGACGTTGGTTGCGGAGCTGCCGGTCACGACTCGCACCGGCACGCTGCTCGCCTGACTGCCGCTGGCATCGGCCGGAAAGACGAGCGAGTCGTCGCTGTTCGCGACGCGGTACGCACCGACATAGAAACCCGCACCCAGCGTGTGCGCGCCGTGCTGGTAGCTCAAGTCCCCCTCGAGCGCGTCGTCGCGGTCGCGATGCGCGGCCTGCGAGGCGACGCCCTGGTAAATCAGCTCGCCCGCGTCATCTGGACTGAAGCGCTGCGAAATGAAATGCCCCGTATAGCCGAGCTGCACGTCTAGGTCCGGACCAAGCGAGCTCTTGACGCTCGCCATCGCGAGGTAATCGTGGAAGTCGAGGTGCGAATCGATCGCGGCCGACGGCGGGATGCTCATCAGACCAGCCAGTGTGAACGCCGCCGGCAGGCCGGCGGCATTCGGCAACTCGTTGTCGCTGACGGTTGCCGACAGCAGCAGCGATAGTCGGGTGTCCGTGCCGAGAGCGTACGTCCAAAAGCCGAGAGCTTGCGTCTGTCGACCCTCGTCGTGGATCGGCGTCGGCCCGGGTGTTGCGCTGCTGAACGCCGTGTTGCTCAGGGTCTCGCGCGCGCTCATGTAGGTTGCCAAGGACCCGTCGCAGGCGCCGTACTCGAGGCTCGGGGAGAAGGTGGCGCGCTGCCCGCCGTAGAGACTCAGCTCCCCTCCGGGCGCGCGGCACCCGTCCTTGGTTTCGACGTCGACGACGCCGCCAGTCGCGTAGCCGTACCGTGCGGGAAGCACGCCCACGCGCAGGCCCATCTGCTCGACGAACAGAGTATTCAACATCGATAGGAAGGGTGGATTCGTATTGATATCGATCGGGACCAGGAAGCCGTTGATCTGGTATTGGAACTGAGGGCCCTCGGTGCTGCGGATGTGGATCTGCTGGTTCTGGTCGATCGCAACGCCCGGCAGCTGCGCAAGAACGTCCGTCAGGGGCGTCTGCGCGCCCGCGGGAAGCCGCTTGAGGTCCTCGGCCCCGACGCCGTAATCCGCCGCGCCGGTGTCGGAAACGCCCGGTCCCGCGAGATGACCCGCCTCGACGATGACGGGGTCCAGCGTATTCGCGCCGGATGCGAGCATCGCGACGACGACGCCAGCGACCATGACCCCCGCCGGAGCGGTGATTTCCGGCGCGGGTTGCTGGGCGGCGGCGAGGCTTGCGCCAAGGAACGCGATCGCGACCAAGACTGGACTTACAACTCGCACGATCTGGGACGTCCAAACGCTAGTGAGAATCATTCGCGTTTAGTATACCGACCAGGTCCCTGGGGCGCACCTCGTGCAAACCGAGATGCTTCGTATCGTTAGATATATATTTTAAATCATGTAGTTACATGAGTTTCCTGGGGCTGCGATTCGACCGTACGACATCCTGAGCCCGCGCCGCCAGCATGCGGTGAGGGTGAGTCGGTCGCCCGGTGGAGCCCGCCGAACAACTTGGACGGCGGACACTCATCGGCGATTCGCCGCCCGGCACATGGGCGGGACCCCGTCATGAAACTTCGGCGCGGAGAATGCCGTTGCCGCACTACCCGTGCTGCGCCGGCGTATCACGGCGGTGCTTCGAAGCGCACTCTGGCGTCAGCCAGGACTCGGTCGCGTGGCAGGGTGTCATGGGCAGATCACATTGACCGGCTCCCGCGCCGGGTCCGCGCGCGGATCGCATTTGGGTCGCGCGCTTTGAAAACATCGAACCGCGAGCGGTCTGTCAATAGCGCCTCGGGAGTGACGGACGGCGGAGCGGCGAATTGTGGCCGGTGGCTCGTGATTAACGCATCCGGGAACCAGAGGTCGTCGGCCTGACCCCGACACCGCGCTCGAATCCGCGGACAATCGCAGTCACACCGACCGACTCACGTTTCGGCGGCCGCTCGCACCGCTGATGACGATCTAGACCGGACGGAGCCGCCCGTCTCCGCTGCGGGCGCCGATTCAGCATGCCTCGCCGGCAGCCCGCGCACGCGCCTTGCGCGTCTCCTCAGCAGCTCCGATCTGCCGGCTCGCGAGCCATAGCAGCAGAAGCGCCAGCGGCATCACCGCAGTCATGCTCAGCATGCCAGTACGAAGCGAGCCTGTCATGGCCGCCACTTTGCCGGTGGTATAAGGACCGAGCCCAAGTCCGAGAATCGAGACGGCCAGGATGAAGATCGCCCCCGCGATTCCGCGCATGCGCGGCAGCACACAATCCTGTACCGCGGCCGCGGCCGGACCTACCCACAAATAGGCAACGAACAGCATCAGCGGATTTATGAGATAGAAGAGCCGCACATCCGCCACGCTGAGTGCCGCGAACAGCAGTGGCGCGGGCACGATGGCCGCCAGCATGCAGACGAACAGGCGGCCGCGTAGATCGCGACGCTTCCATTCATCAGACACGTATCCGCCGGCCACACACCCGGCCGCCGACGCGAAAGCGCCCGGCACTCCGAGCATCAGACCGGCAACGTCCGCGCCGACATGGAATGTGCGAATCGCATACGGCGCGCCCCAGAAAAAGAGCGAGTAGGAGACGAAGGCGAGCGCGCCGAATCCGCATAGTGCAAGTGCGACTGACGGTGTCCCGTACAAGAGCGCAAAGGTCGGCCGATCGGTCATGTAGAGCGCCTGCGTCCAGGAGACGACGGCGTAGGCGCCGAGGCCGATGGTGCTCCACTGCAAGGCGTCGCCCGTGAGACGCGTCATGCACCCAGCGACGGCCACGATCGCGCCAAGCAGCAGCAAGTTGCGTCCCAGGGCGCCCGGAAACCGCGCCACGCTCCACAGCGTGAACGGCGGCAGGATCGCGCCCAGCTCGCGGGCAAATGCGACCCAGGCACCTGGCCGGACCACCGGCGAGGGGTTCCCCTCCGAGAGGCCGCGCGGCGGTTCGCGCAGCGAGAGTACCCACAATGCGAGCAACAGGCCTGGCACGCCGACAGCGAGAAAGGCGACCTGCCAGCCGGCCAAACCGAACGGTGCGGCGGCATTCTGGTAACTGTGAGTCCATGTATGCGCGATCCACCCGCCGAGCGGCAGGCTGAGACCGCCGCCAACGTACAATCCGGCGCTGTAGATCGACAGCACGAGTGCGCGACGCCGTACCGGAAAATGATCCGCGAGCAGCGAGTACGCGGCCGGCGAGGCGCTCGCCTCGCCGATCCCGACACCAACGCGAGCGACCGCCAGCTGCCCGTAGGAGGCGGCGAGACCGGATAGGGCAGTCATTGCCGACCACATGCCGAGACCGGCGGCGATCAGTCGCCCGCGATACCAGCTGTCAGCCAGGCGGCCGAGCGGGATTCCGAACAGGGCATAGAAGACCGCGAACGCGGTTCCGTAGAGAAATCCCAGCTGCGCATCACCCAAGCCGAGACCGGCCTTGATGTCCTGCGCGAGGATCGAAAGGATGCTGCGGTCGATGAAGTTGAGCACATACACAAGGAACAGCACGCCGAGCACGTACCACGCATACGCGCCGGCCCGCTCGGGGGCCGACCGTTGCATCGCAGTCGGCGTTGGGGGCGGGCCCGGTGACGAGGCAAACGGCTCGGCGTGCGAAGTCACCGCAGATGGCTCAGGGCGCTGGCCGCGCGGGCCCGGGGCTCAGCGCGTCGAGCACAGTGCTGCCGGCACCATGGCGAGATGCGCGTGTCACATTATCACCCCGTTTTATTTGAGCGGCTTCAAAGACTCACCCGCCACCGCGCGAGCGCAGTCGAGCTTGCCCGAACGAAGTGCGTGTGTCACGCAGGCGCGCGAAGGCTACGACCGAT
>Ga0209415_10016821_pt1 | contig 11705 bp, 7 predicted proteins | sample PeaSoiSIISIP2007_FD_187696 | JGI IMG/M metagenome (GOLD analysis project Ga0209415, IMG submission 187696) | Peat soil microbial communities from Weissenstadt, Germany - SII-SIP-2007 (SPAdes) (version 2) | ecosystem: Environmental > Terrestrial > Soil > Wetlands > Peat | place: Germany... | reverse complement strand
ACCCGCGCCCCGGCATCGGCCAGCCGGCAGGAACACAACGGCGCCGCCACCGCCTGTTCCAGCGCCACCACCAGCAACCCTTCGAGAGGCCCTTTGGCCATGGTTTTCCCCGCCATCGCCATAGCTTTGGCCGCCGCGGCGGTTCCCTGTCAACCGCTAGAATGCTAAAGGGGTAAACTGGGAGGAAACGGGCAATGATGCAGGTGGCGGTACTCGACGATTATCAGCGCGCGGCGCTCAGCCTGGCCGATTGGAAGAGCCTCGAACCTGGGGTGTTGGTCCAGTCCTTTCCCGAGCACATCGCCGACCAGGCCGAACTCGCCAAGCGCCTCCATGTCTTCGAATGCGTGGTGCTGATGCGCGAGCGCACGCTCTTCTCCAAGACGCTTATCGACAAACTGCCCAATCTGCGCCTCATCGTCACCGCCGGCATGCGCAACGCCGCCATCGACGTCGAAGCGGCCACGGCGCATGGCATCCAGGTCTGCGGCACCGAGACCCTGGGCTATCCCACCGCCGAGCTGGCCTGGGGCCTGATCATCGCGCTCGCGCGTAAGATTCCCGAGGAATGGGCGTCCCTGCGCGCGGGCCAGTGGCAATCGCGCCTCGGCACCGGGCTCAAGGGCAAGGTGCTGGGCGTGGTCGGCCTCGGCCGGCTGGGCTCCCAGATGGCCGCCATCGGCAAGGCCTTCGGCATGACTGTCATCGCCTGGAGCCCGAACCTGACCGAGGCCAAGGCCGAAGCCGCCGGCGTCAAACGTGTCGAGAAGGACGAGCTGTTCGCCCGCGCCGATGTCGTGACCATCCATCTAGTGCTGGGCGATCGCTCGCGCGGATTGGTGGGGGCGGCCGAACTCGCCCGCATGAAGCCCTCGGCCACTCTCGTCAACACCTCGCGCGGTCCCATCGTCCAGGAAAAGGCGTTGATCGAAGCCCTCAAATCGCGCCGCATCGCCGGCGCGGCGGTGGACGTGTTCGACCGCGAGCCGGTGGCCAAGGATCATCCCTATCTGGCGCTCGACAATCTGCTGGCGACGCCGCATCTGGGATACGTCACCGAGGAAAATTATCGCCAAATCTACGGCGAGGCGGTGGAGGATATCCGCGCCTTCCTTCAGGCCAAGCCCATCCGCGCCATCAACAGCCCGGCCTGACCGGCCCCGCCGAGGAAAAGCATGCGCCGTTTCCTGCCGATGTTGTCGCTGCTGGCGGCGCTTTGCCCCGCCGCGCCCGCCTTCGCACAATCCGACGCATTCAAGCAGGCGTGGCAGCAAAGCAATGTCCTCATTGATGCCGGCAAATACGCCGAGGCCGAGCCCTGGGCGAAAAAGGCCGTCAACCTGGCGCAAGCCGAATCCGGCGCCAACAGCGGTGACTACGCCAGCACCATTTACAATCTGGCGCGGATTTACCGTTACCAGGGCCGCTACGCCGAAGCCCTGCCGCTCTACCAGCGCGCGCTCGCCATTTACGAGAAGGGGTTCGGGCCGGATCATCCCTACGTCGCCGCCGTCCTCGACAACATCGCCGAGGTCTATCGCGCGCAGGGCCGCTACGCCGAGGCCGAGCCGCTCGACCAGCACGCCCTGGCGATCCGCGAAAAGAACCCGGGGCCCGACAGTCCCGAGACGGCGCTGAGCCTCAACGACCTGGCCGCACTCTATCATGACGAGGGCCGTTATGCCGACGCCGTCCCGCTCTACCAGCGCGCGATCGCGATCTACGAGAAGACGCGTGGGCCCAACAGCCCCGATGTCGCGGCGACCCTCACCAACCTGGCCCTGATCTACGGCACGCTTGGCCGCACCGCCGACGCCCTGCCGCTCTACCAGCGGGCGCTCGCGATCTATGAGAAGACGCTCGGCCCGGAGCATCCGCTGGTCGCCGTGAGCCTCAACAACCTGGCCGGGCTCTATGGCGACCAGGGCCGCTACGCCGACGCCGAGCCGCTCCTGAAGCGCGCGCTCGCGATCGACGTGAAGGCGCTCGGTCCCGAGCATCCCGCCGTCGCCAACGACCTCGACAATCTGGCCGGGATCTATCGGTTACAGGGCCGCTACGCCGACGCCCTGCCGCTCTATCAGCGCGCGCTGGCGATCCGGGTGAAGGCGCTCGGCCCCAATCATCCCGATGTAGCGAAGAGCCTCAGCTACATCGCCTTGGTCTACGGCGCGGCGGGCCGCTACGCCGATGCGTTCCCGTTCACGCATCGCTCCGCCATCATCATGGCCCTGCGCGGCATCCGCGCGAATGCCGACGACAAGGGCGGCCAAGCCGAGTTGCGCAGCCAACGCGACATCTTTCTCGACGACGTCGCGGTGGCGGGGCGCTTATCGGTCGCCAACACGCCCGACGCCCCACGCCTGCGCGAGGAAGCCTTCGCCGCCATGCAATGGTCCAAGGCCTCGGACACGGCGGCGGCGGTATCGCACATGGCGGCGCGCTTCGCTGCCGGCAGCGACGCCCTCGCCAATCTGGTGCGCCAGCGCCAGGACACGCAGAACCGGCTCGATGCCGACGAATCGCAAATCCTCGGCGCGGTGAGCCAGCCGCCCGACAAGCGCTCGGCCCCGGCCGAAGCGGCGCTCCGCGCCGACGCCGACAGCCTGCGCCAACGCCTGACGCAGCTCGATGCCGAGCTTGCGGCCAAGTTTCCGGCCTATGCCGAGCTCGCCAGCCCGAAGCCCATCACCATCGCCGAGACGCAGAAGCTGCTCGCCCCGGACCAGGCGATGATCGTCTACGCCGTGGGAACGAATGAGAGCTACATCGCGGTGGTCAACCACAATACCGCCGGGATTTTCGGCGTCCCGATCGGCGCCAAGGACCTGACGGCCACGGTGAAAAAATTGCGCCGCAGCCTCAATCCGGAGGGCAAGACCAGCGTGCCGCCCTTCGAGGCGAGCACGGCCTTCCAACTCTACCAGCAACTCTTCGCTCCGGCTGAACCCGCGCTCAAGGGCGTGATCCAGCTCTATGTCGTGACCGACGGCGCGCTTGAGAGCCTGCCTTTGGGCGTGCTGCTGACCGGGAAGCCCTCGGCCGATACCCTGTCTGCACCCGATCAACTGCGCGCGGCGCCATGGCTCGCCCGGCGCTATGCGGTGAGCGTGCTGCCTTCGGTCTCCTCCTTGAAAGCGCTGCGGCAATTCGCAGGATCCGCGCACGCGACGCAGCCCTATATGGGTTTCGGCGATCCGGTGTTGAAGCCACAACCGGGCGGTGATCGCGGCGCGCCGGCGCGCAGCGGCACCATGCAATCGATCTATCGCGGCGGCGCGGTCGATCAGGCGGAACTGCGCGACCTGCCGTCGCTGCCCGAAACCGCCGGCGAGCTTCAGGCCGAGGCCAAGCTGTTCAAGGCCGGCGCAGGCTCGGTGCTGCTGCTTGAGGCCGCCACGGTAACGGCGGTGAAACACGCCGATCTCAAGAGCCGCCGCATCCTCGCCTTCGCCACCCATGGCCTTTTGGTCGGTGACGTGGGCGTGGCCGAGCCGGGGTTGGTGCTGACCCCGCCCGCCAACCCCACGCAAGAGGATGACGGGCTGTTGAAGGCGAGCGAGATCGCGCAATTGAAGCTCAACGCCGATCTGGTGATTCTCTCCGCTTGCAACACCGCCGCATCCGACGGTACGCCCGGCGCGGAAGGATTCTCCGGGCTGTCGAAAGCCTTCCTCTATGCCGGAGCGCGCTCGCTGATGGTCTCGCATTGGTCGGTCATATCTGATTCGACCGTGGCGCTGATGACACGGATGGCGACTCATCTTGAGGAAAAGGGCATCGGCCGCGCCGAGGCTCTGCGCCGCGCCGAGCTCGATCTGATGGATGACAAGGAACATCCGGAATTCGCTCATCCGCTGTTCTGGGCGCCCTTCGTGGTGGTGGGCGAAGGCGGCTGACCCTGCCTGACCGACCAGGGATGACGGGACGCTACAGGGCATATAGACTAGGCATCCGGTTCCACGGCCATCCCGGGGAGGGTCGCGTGATGAAATTAAAATCCTTCGTCATTCCATTGGCTTTAGCGGCCGGCCTGGGAGCGATCCAGCCAGCCCTGGCGCAGGCGCAAAGCTCGGTTGCCGATCAAACCGCCGCCTATCAAAAGAGCCTCGCCGCCTATAACGCCCAATGCAGCGGCGTCACGGCGAGCAATGCAACGCTCTATCAGCAATGCGCGGCCCAGAAAGCCAAGCTCGACAGCCAGAAGCAGAAGCTTTCAAGCGCAGGCGGCCAGACCACGAGCGGGCAGATACCCCTGCAAATGCGGGGCGGAAGCCATGGCGGCAACGACGACTGATCGCCGCTACCGGCTAGTGGGGCTCAGCCGCCGACGGAAATGGTGGGCGTCAGCGGCGGCGATTGCGATGGGATCGCCATCATCGTCATGAACAGCGACAACAGCTGAAAATTCTTCTGCGATATCTTGTCGTCGGCGTCGATGTAATACCAGTGATCGCCGTCGGAATAGGAGACATAGGGCGGCTTGGCCGGTAGGCGGTCGTCGACCACGATCAGCACATAGCGCCGCATCCGCCCCAGCCAGTCGTTCATGTGGAGGTGCTCTTCATCGAGAATGTCCACCTGCTGCGGATTCACCAACGGGGAATTGGCTTGAAGTTTGGGATCGGCGGTTTCGTAGGCAAAGGGCACGCCGTTGTCCGGAATCCCGCCAATCCATTCGCCGATCTGCGTTTTCCGCATCTTGATCTTGCCGCTGACCGGATTATCGCAACCGGCGGGCTTGTTCGGGTCCGCCGGCGCCTTGCGTTCCGGCGGGCAGTTGAAGGAATCCTCGTCGCCCGGCTGTAGGGTATAAAAGCTCGCGCCATCGACGTCCTGGTTCCAGGAATGGACGATCACGGCGCGATAGGCCGCGGGCGTCATGAATTCGACCAGTGGCTTGGGCAGTTCCGTCGCCGCCTTGAGGATGCCGATCGCGGAACGGGTGCGCAGCATCGGCGCGTGATTCTCGATTGTCGAACCGGCTGCGGCGTTCTTGTACGGCACCGGGCTGACCCGCAGCTCGATCCATGGCCGCAGGCAAGCGAGCGTCTTCCTGAAATCGCCGGTGGTCTTGATGAGCGTGTCGATGTTCTTGTCCAGAGCCGCCAGATCGACGGTCTTACAACCCTTGTTGGTCTCGGGCTCGGCTTGCGTTCCCTGATATAGCCGCAACAGCCGCACCCAGAGCTGAAGGTGGCGCCGCGCGCCATTGAGTTCCGCGCCGCTTAGCTGTTGGTTGAGATCGTGCGGATGATAAGGCAACAGGTATATGACCAAGGCGTCGTTCTGTGCCGGGCCGGATGAGCCGCCGCTGCCGCCGCCGGCGTTGACGATGACCGTGCCGGCCGATGTTTTGGGCACGGTGACCGGGTTGGACGCCCCCTCGCTCTTGGCGGCGCCGGTATCAGATTTCGCGGCGACCAGCTCCAGCGCGTGCCGGGAGTCAAGTTCGTCGATCGTGTTCAGCGCCAAGTAGAACTCGTTGGGATCGAGCGTCATGTAATCGGTCGCGAAATCCAGCACCGGCACGATCGACCAGCTCGAATCGTAGAGTTGCGCCAGGGAATTGACGTTGACCGGCGTGATCATTTGCGCCACCAGCGCCTGGCCCAAGAGCGGCTGGTAGCGGATGGTCGGCGATTCCGTGTATTGCGCCGAACCCTGCGCGCTCCCCAGCCGGCCGGTGTAGGTTGCCGCCGAGGCTCCGTTTACCCGCTGCCCCATCTCGGCGCCGATGTTGGTGGCCGCGCCGACCAGCGAGCCCTGGAAGCTCTGCGATGCGTCCACCTCGGTCACGTCCATGAACAAGGTAGGCTGACGGTTGTAGACGCGGACGATGTTCGACATCATCTGTTCCATCGAGGTGTTCTGGATGACGCCGTTATAGCGGTCGCGGCCCTGGTCGATCGCCTTCGGGCCGAGAAACTGGCAGCCGGCCAAGGCCAGGAATGCCCCGGCGGCCAGCGCCAGGGCACGGAATATCGGACGATAAATGGGTAACTCCTCCCCCGAAAAAATCGAGCGCTGATCTTAGCCAAGTACAGCGCGCGTGAAAACCACTGTCGTGCCAAGGGCCTAGAGCCTAGGAGGCCAAGCCTAGGAACCGTCACCCACCAGCGAGAACGGCGCCCAGAAGAGCGGATGGGCGTAGCTGAAGAGCGTCTTCTTGGTCGCCGGATCGACATAGCCCGGGCCGTCGATTACCGCCAATTCCGACTGGCGCAGCGCTTCGGCGCGCGTCGGATCGGCGTTGCTCGCCTGGCGTTTGAACAGACCGGTGGTCAATTCCCGCGCCGACGTGGTTTCGACCGGCCAGTTGGAAACCAAAAGCGCGCGCGACCCGGCATAGAAGAAAGCCATGCCCAGCCCCGACACCGCCTCGGCGCCGGCGCCGCCGCCCGACGCGGTGTTGCAGGCCGACAGCACCACCCAATCGGCATTGAGTTGCAGGCCCAGGATCTTGCTCACGGTCAGCAAGCCGTTGCCGTCGACATGCGCGACCGAAGGCGCGCTCAAGGCCAGCGCCGGTTCGGTCAGCCCGTCGAGATCGCCCGGCACCAGGCCGTGGGTGGCGAACATCACCACGCGGCGGTTGTCGAGCTTGGTGGTGCGCACCGTTTTCTCATTGGCCGCGGCGCCCAGGAACACGTCATGGGTGGGATCGGCCTTGAGCGCCTCGGCCACCTGGCGAACTTCAGCTGCGGTGTCGGGCAGGCGCGGCAGCGAAGCCAATTGGGCGCTGTTATCGCCCTCGGTCTGGGGCGCGTTACGCAGATGGATCTTGACGCCGCGGGTGGCAATCTCGCCGCTGGTACCGGCGGATGCCAGTTGCGAATTATTGCCGTTGATGTTGTCCTCGCGCTCCCCGGCCGCTGCTTCCTTGGCGTTGAACCACGGATCGCCGAAGCCGATGAACGGCTCGCGGCCCGCCGGCGCCGGCGGCACCGCACGCAGGGTGGTGAGCGAGGTCACCGAAGGCAGTTGCGTTATCGCCACCTGACGGACGAGCCACGCCGTCTTCTTGTAGCCGGCGAAGGGCGCCTGGCCGGCATCCGCCGCCACCGGCGCATTCTGTGTCACCAAGAGCGCGAACGGCAATTGCCCGAGCGCGCCATGCGGCACGACTAGCAGGCTCTTGGCGCTTTGCCAGCCCGGCTTCACCGGCTCGAGCAGGCTCGCATAGAGCTTGTAGGCGAGATCGACCCGGAAGGCCGGGATCTGGGCGAGGGTATCGGCGTCGGGATCAAGCGCCTTGCGCAGCTCCTTGACCGTCTGGCTGATCTCGTCATGCGTCAGATTAGATGTGGCGAAGGATATCGCGCCATCCTTGGGCACCGCCCAGACATAGGATTTGTTCTCGCCGGCATAGACCGCGAACAGGGACTCGCCGGGCTTCAACGCCGCCTGCACCTGTTCGACCGTTGCCGGGTCGGGATCGATCAGCTTGGTGTACTGGGGGAATTTCTGGGCGATCTGTTCGTGGATGTCCTTGCGCGCGTCACGCAGTTGGTCGAACTGCGCGCGCATCTGGGCAATCGCCTTGTCGTCGCGCTGGCCGGAAGGCAATGCCATGTCATTGGCCAGCAGCGCAGCCAACGCCTGCATCTCGCGCTGATCGTCCTGATCCTTGCGGACGACGGCGGCAAGAGCGGAATCCGAAACATTGGCGCGCGCGGCGGCGGATGCCAGCGCGCGCTGCACCGCGCGGCCCCGGACCGCGTCGGCGACATGGAAGGCCTCGGCCGCGCTGGCCGCGCTCTTGTCTGCCGCCAGCACGCCGAGATAGGCCTCGATGATGGATTTAAGCCGCTGATCCTTCAGGCCCGGCGTGGCGTCCTCCGTGTCGGTGGCGGTACGCCCGCCGCCGATCAGAATCGGCACGGCATGGGCGAAATGCTGCTTGGCCTCGGCCATGCCGCCGGTGGCGGCCAAGGACGTGGCCAAGAGACCCTCGGCCTCGGCCGTCGCATAGCGATTCTCGCCCAGAACCTGGCTGCGGGTGTCGAAGGCGGCGCGCGACACTTGCAGCGCGTCTTGGGCGCGGCCGCCATGCAGATCGGCCATCGGCAAATCGAGAGTCTGGCCGAGGGCGTTCTTCAACGCGGTGGGATTGTTGGCTAGGCCCTTGCGGATGGCGTCGAATTGCGCCAACGCATCGCTCCAGCGGCGCTCCGCCACCAAGGTCGATGCCAGCACGACGCGCGCATTGTTGAGCATCAGCGAGGACTGGTCGATACCGAGCGTCTGATAGGTGCTGAGCGCCGTGCGCGCGAGCGTTTCGGCATCCTTGAAACGCCCCTCCTCGGCGACGATGGCGCCGAGCGAGGTGATCGCCGAGACGGTGTCGATCGAATAACGGCCATGGAGCTGAAGCTCGCTCAACAGCGCGCGGCGCGCCTCGAATTCCGCTTCCAAGTGCCGGCCTTCGCGGTTGAGTACGTTCGCCAACTGGGCGTCGATATAATCGGCGGCGATGATAAAGGTGCCGCGGGGCGGAAAGCTTTCGCCCATCGTGTCCTGCTCCGCCTGACGCATCTCATCGACGGCGCGGCGCAGCAGCAGCTCGGCTTCGGCCAGATTGCCCTTGAACAAGGCGACTTCGCCATGTCCGCGGTCGGTCGTGGCCGCGAACATGTTCCGGAAATTCTGGCCGAGACGCCACGAGCCGGATTGCTGTTTCAGCAGATCGAGCTTACGCAGCCAGTCATCGGCCGTGGCGAAATCGCCCGAACGCGCGGCATCGAGGGCGTTGCCTTCGTAGATCGTAAACAGCATGCCCATCTTCTGGCTGATCCGTTGGATGATATCGGCAACCTGCGCGTAGAGCTTGAGCGCGGCCTGGGTGTTGCCGGCCCGCCGGTTGGCGCGCGCCAGATTTGAAAGTGCCTGGGCGTAGGTCAGTTGATCGTTCGCGCTGTTGCGCTCCGCCAGTTCAACCGCCTTGGTGTAATCGGCGATCGCCTGCTGCTGGCGCCCGAGATCGTTGGCGGCATCGGCGCGCGTGGAATAAAACTTTTGTAATTCCACGTCGCTGGCGCCGGAAGGCGGCTGGGCGGCGACGCGCTGCTGCGCCGCGGCAACTTTGGCCGGGTCAGGCTTTTCGCGGTCAAGGATGGCGGTGATATCGGCGATGCTGCGCGGCGGCGGGGTAAAGGCCTGTGCCTCGGGCGCGTTGCCCGCCGATTGCGATAACGCCGGCGCCGCCGCCCAGGCGCTGAAGCCCAGCACCGCCGCCCCAAGCACAAACCGAAACGTCATCCGCCCGAAACCGAGGTTTTTCCCCCGCATGGCACGCTCCTTGTGTTCGCGTGTCGGTCGGGAATCTAGTCCTAGACGGGGGGCTTGCCAAGATGAGCGGGTATGTGGCGGGGCCACGCCTGGAACGCTAGTCTCCGGGCGGTTGGTGGGGCTTGGCTCGGAGGCAGATGATGGGCGCGATTTCGCGGGTTCTGGTCGTGGGCTATGGCGTGATGGGGCGCGGCATCGCCAAGAGCTTCGCCGTTGCCGGATTCGAGACCGCGGTGCTAAGCCGCCACCCGGACAAGGCCAAGGACATGCCGCCGGGGGTGACTATCACCGGTGCCTGGCCCAAGAATCCACCCGACCTGATTATCGAAAGCGTGCCCGAGATTGCCGAGACCAAGCGGCAAACCTTCGCCGTGATCGAAGCGGAATATGACGGGCGCACGATCATCGCCACCAACAGCTCGGGCCTGCCGCTGCCGGAACTGGAAAAGGATTTGAAGCATCCGGAAAAATTTCTCGGCACGCATTATTTCATGCCCGCGGAATCCTCGGCTGCGGTCGAGGTCATGGCGGGCACAAGCACCGATCCCGCCGTGCTCGAAGCCGTGGCATCCGCCATCCGCAAGACCGGAAAATACGCCTTCGTGTTGCGCCGGCCGATTACCGGCTGGCTCATCAACCGGCTGCAACACGCGCTCTGGCACGAAACCTATCATCTGCTGTCGAGCGGCGTTGCTTCGGCCGACGAGATCGACCAGGCGGCGCGGCTCGTTATCGGTCCGCGTCTGTGCATCGGCGGGCTGTTGGAGCAGAAGGACATCGGCGGGCTCGAAATCCACGCCGACGCGCAGCGCTCGATCGTGCCGGCGCTGGAACATAGCGGCGTGCCGAACCGTTACGTGCAGGAGATGGTGAAGCGCGGTGAGAATGGGATCGCTTCGGGATTGGGGTTTTATGACTGGCGCGGCGTCGATCGCAAGCGCGCGGCGGAAGACGCCAGTCTCCGGCTCAAGCAACTGCTCGCCTTCCTGCAATCGCTCGGGGCTCGCGACGCGAAATTGGTGCCCAAGCCACGCAAGGTTGAGATTAAAATTTCTTAACGCATCATAGAACAATGTGGGATTTGCACGCCCTCGTATGCAAACCGCATGAATTTCAATTCATTTTAGGAAAACGAAGCAGCAACGAGCGGCCCGCGCGCCTACAATAGGTCATGCGTCGGTTGCTGTTCGCATTGCCGTTGTTCGTGCTGTCGCTCCCCGCGCAGGCGGCGGATACGGGCGCGGTCTATTCCGTGCCGCAAGCCGGGCCGGCCACGGTCTGCTTCACCTCGGGCAATCACTCCGCGCTGGGTGGCGATTGCGCCGCGCTGGTGGTGAACGAAATCGGGCAGGCGCGGCGAACGCTATTGGTCCAGGCTTATAATTTCAGCGAGCCGAGCATCATCGCCGCCATCATCGATGCACGCCGCCGCGGCGTCGATGTGACGGTGATTCTCGACAAGACCAGCCCGCGCGCGCGCGGCGAAGGCGTTGATGATGTTGCCGCCGCCGGCATTCCGGTGTTTGTCGACAACAAGCCCAGGATCGCGCACAACAAGGTGATGGTGATCGACGGCGCGACCGTGATCACCGGCTCCTTCAACTTCACCACTTCGGCGCAATGCTGCAACGCCGAGAATCTGCTGGTACTGCGCTCGCCCGAACTGGCCTCGGCCTATGCCGCCAATTTCATGCGCCGCCAAGCGGTGAGCGTGGCCTATCGTCCCGCCGGATCGGGCTGAACCCCACCCGCGGCTTGACGCCACTGCGGGGCTTCCATACCTTTGATTTGATAGAGGGATAATCGGGCGCGCGCCACACGGCGGAACGCCATGGGCAAGCAAAAATGAAGGCGGTCGATTTCGATTACGCGCGCGCCGCCAGCATCGACGAAACCTGTCGGTTGCTCGCGGGCGCCAAGGGCGAAGCCAAGATCATCGCCGGGGGACAGACGCTGGTGCCGCTGCTGGCCATGCGGCTGACGCGCCCCGCCCTCGTCATCGACATCAATGGCATTGCGTCCCTGCAAGGCGTCGAGACGCGCGACGGCATGGTCTCGATCCGCGCCTGCACGCGTCAAGCCGACGCGCTGGCCCATGCCGATATCCGCGCACGCCTGCCGCTCCTCGCCAAGGCGCTGGGATTCGTCGGCCACGTGCAGACGCGCAACCGCGGCACCATCGGCGGCAGCCTGGCCAATGCCGATCCGTCGGCCGAGATCGGGCTGGCTTGCCTGGCGCTCGACTGTCAGATCGTCGCCCGGAAGGATGGCGGGGAACGGGTCCTGTCGATCGGCGATTTCTTCCTCGGGCCGATGACGACGGCGCTCAAGCCCGAGGAGTGCCTGACCGAAATCCGCTTTCCGGCCTGGCGCGAACGCGGCCGTATCGGCACCGGCTTCAAGGAAATCAGCAT
>Ga0209415_10016820_pt1 | contig 11706 bp, 11 predicted proteins | sample PeaSoiSIISIP2007_FD_187696 | JGI IMG/M metagenome (GOLD analysis project Ga0209415, IMG submission 187696) | Peat soil microbial communities from Weissenstadt, Germany - SII-SIP-2007 (SPAdes) (version 2) | ecosystem: Environmental > Terrestrial > Soil > Wetlands > Peat | place: Germany... | reverse complement strand
GCGCCCTGAGAGATTCGAACTCCCGACCTTCTGGTTCGTAGCCAGACGCTCTATCCAACTGAGCTAAGGGCGCGGATCTGCGTGGCAGGAATAATTCCGTCTGATTATAACGGAAGCGCGGCCACGCTGAAAACGGAACCGGGTGCGGGCGCAGAACTCCCGGAAAATATCTTCATCGAGCCGGCTGTCTCAGGAAAGGTCTCGCGGGGAAGGTTTTGCTCTCACTAGTTCATTTCAACAGGCTTGTGGAGAGCCTGTTGCAGTGCCGGAGGCGGAAGTAAATCTTGCTCGCGGGCTGGCAATTCCTACCGTGGCGAAGGAGCTGCGGCCTATTGTTTTGAAGGGTTTGCGGACGGCACGCGGCATGCTCTATCCAGACCAGACGAAGTGGCGCGCAACGGGGCGCATCAGGAAAAAACTTCGGCCAGAGGTTTTCTTGAGCGCCCCTTGCATAAAATCCGGCAAGGCCCTCCCCCCTCCAACTCTTTCGTTCTTTTCACACACCTAGCGCTACCCGCTCAGGCCAGTGCCAGCGGCTCTCTGACGTCAATGCCCGCCTGGCGCAACAGCCGAGCCACCGCTTCCTGCTTCAGACGCGAGGCGTCGAACTCTACGCGCACCGTGCGCTCCTTTTGGTTGAACCGCACACTGCGGATGCCATAGACCTCGCGCATGCTGTCAATCGCGCGCAGCTCGCTTTCTCCGGGAAGCGCGCTGTAGGGGAATACCACGTCAAGATAAGTCATGCTCGATCGTCCTTAGGCGATCCTTCGGTATGATGATTTCAGGCCGCGCCGAAGACCCGGCCGGCCGAATCCAATATAGTGCATTGGCCATCAATAGCACTCACCAATTGCGACCTACGCCCCGCCGGCCCAAAGGGGCGACAGTCATTAGCCCAGGCCGTAAGCCTGGGACAGGCCAAGGAGAGCTCGAACAAGTCCCGCAGGGACGGCACCAAACCACCTGTGCCCATGACCACGCCAACCCCCATTCCTTCCGCCGAGCACGACCCCGTCTGCGGGATGACTGTAAATCCCACCGCCGCGAAGCATGTCCATGAGCACGCGGGGAAGAAATTTTATTTCTGCAGCGCCGGCTGCGCCGAAAAATTCAAATCCAACCCTCAGGCCTATCTGAACAAATCCTCCTCGACCCGGATCACCCTCGCCGCCCCGGCCGCGAGGCCCCACTCAGCCTCTGCATCCACCCCTGTTCAGCCCGACTTCCGAGATCCACGGTCCGAGGCCCGAAGTCCCGCCTACGTCTGCCCCATGTGCCCCGAGGTGCGGGAGTCCAACCCCGGCGCCTGCCCCTCTTGCGGCATGGCTTTGGAGCCCGAATTTCCCGCGGCCGCCACTCGTGCCGAGTACACCTGCCCGATGCATCCCGAGATCGTGCGCGCGGAGCCGGGATCATGCCCCATCTGCGGCATGGCGCTCGAACCGCGCACGGTCGCGGCGACCGAAGAGGAAAATCCCGAACTGCGCTCCATGACGCGGCGCTTCTGGGTCGCTGTTGCGCTGACCGCGCCGCTATTTGGCATCGCGATGATGGGCATGCTCGGCTACAAGCTACGGGTTGACCTCGACATCAACGACTTTGCCATTGACGTCCCCCACATAGAACTCCTCCTGGCCACGCCTGTCGTCCTCTGGTGCGGCTGGCCCTTCTTCCAGCGCTTCTGGCGGTCACTCGTCAACCGCAGCCCCAACATGTTCACCTTGATCGGCCTGGGTACCGGCGTGGCCTACATCTACAGCGTCGTGGCCACAGTCGCTCCGCAGATTTTCCCGATGTCGTTGCGGACCATGGGCGGATATCCTGAAGTCTATTTCGAAGCCGCCGCCGCCATCACCACGCTCGTCCTGCTCGGCCAGGTCATGGAGCTCCGCGCCCGCAGCCGCACCAGCGCCGCCATTCGTGCGCTGCTCGATCTCAGCCCGAAGACCGCCCGCCTCCTCGCCGACAACGGCACGGAGAAAGACGTTCCCCTAGAGCACGTGAAGGCCGGCGACCGACTGCGCGTCCGCCCCGGCGAGAGGGTTCCAGTAGATGGCTTGGTGCTCGAAGGCCGCAGCGCGGTGGACGAATCCATGATTACGGGCGAGTCCATTCCCGTGGAAAAGTCAGCGAACAGGAAAGTCATCGGCGCGACCATCAACGGTACTGGTTCCTTCATCATGCGCGCCGAACGGGTCGGCGCTGAAACGCTGCTGGCGCGAATCGTGCAACTTGTCGGACAAGCGCAACGCAGCCGTGCTCCGATTCAGCGGCTGGCGGACCGCGTGTCGGCCTGGTTCGTGCCCGCGGTTGTGGCGATTGCTGCCGTGACCTTCGCCGCGTGGTTTTTTTTTGGTCCCCAGCCACGCCTTGCGCACGCTCTGGTCAACGCCGTCGCCGTGCTCATCATCGCGTGCCCCTGCGCTCTCGGCCTGGCAACTCCAATGGCGATCATGGTGGGCACAGGCCGCGGCGCCCACGCCGGAGTGCTCATCAAGAACGCCGAAGCCCTCGAGATTCTCGAAAAGGTAGACACGCTCGTCGTAGACAAAACGGGTACGCTCACCGAAGGCAAGCCCAAGCTCGTCACGGTGTTCCCGCAGCCATCATTCGACGCAGACGAAGTCCTTCGGCTGGCCGCGAGCCTCGAGCGTGCCAGCGAACATCCGCTCGGCGCAGCCATCGTCCAAAACGCGCTGGGACGAAAGCTGGACCTCGCCCAGCCCTCGGACTTCACCTACGTTTCGGGGAAGGGAATTCAAGGCATTGTGGAGGGCAAACGCATCGCCGTCGGCAACGGCCCCCTGATGGTGGACGTGGGCGCGCTCGATGGCCCGCGCAAGGGCTTTCTGCATGCCACGGTTCCCGCCGCAACCACGATCGGCGTGGCCGTTGATGGCCGCTTTGCTGCCGAACTCATTCTGGCTGATCCTCTCAAGCTCACCAGCGCTGACGCCGTGCGCGAGTTGCGAAGCCGGGGCATTCGCGTCGTCATGCTGACCGGAGACAATCAGACCACAGCCGCACAAATCGCCAAGCCTCTGGGCATTGAAGAATTCGAAGCGGAAGTCCTGCCCGAAGGCAAACTCGACATCATCCGCAAGCTGCAGCGGCAGGGAAGAGTCGTCGCCATGGCCGGAGACGGCATCAACGACGCCCCGGCGCTGGCTCAGGCCAATGTGGGCATAGCCATGGGTACCGGCACTGACGTCGCCATGGAAAGCGGAGGAGTCACGCTGGTGAAAGGCGACTTGACCGGCATCCTCCGCGCCAGGAAACTCAGCCAGGCCACGATGCGCAACATCCGGCAGAATCTTTTCTTCGCCTTCATCTACAACGCGGTGGGAGTGCCGATCGCGGCGGGCGTGCTCTATCCTTTTTTCGGATTGCTCCTGAGCCCCATTTTCGCGGCTGCCGCGATGAGCTTCAGCTCAGTCTCGGTCATCGCCAACGCCCTGCGCCTCAGGAACGTGAAGTTGTGATTGTGCGGGACAGAACCTCCTGTTCGTCCAAGACTTGTCATTCCGAGCGCAGCGAGGAACTGCTGTTCCTCGCCCCAGGCACTCGTCTTCACGTGCAGCGCTTCGATTAGCCTACAGTTTTCCAAGAAAACTCGTAATCTCCGGATCAGTCCAGTCCACAGCCCCGATGAACTTCCGCCGCATGAGGCCGTTGCGGTCAATGATGTAGGTCTCGGGAAATTTGAACGTGCCGTACAGGGCATTACTCTTCTGGTCGGGATCGCGCACCGTGAGCAGGTTCACGTTATGGACTTTAATGAATTGCCGGTAGGCTCCCGGGTCCACGTCGAGGCTGACGGCGAGCACGGTTACGCCCTTGGCTTTTATGCGCCGCTGCATTTCCACCAGCGAGGGCATTTCCTCCACGCACGGCGGACACCAGGTGGCCCAGAAATTGAGCACCACGACCTGCCCTCTCAGTTGGCTCAGGGTGACTTTGGTCTGGTCGTCCTGCACCGTGAAATCGGGAGCATTGGACCCGATGCGCGGCGGGCGGCTGCCGCTGTAACAGGCGGACAGCGTCACAAGAAGAAGCGAGCCGGTCAGACCGCTGAGGAAATGGGCCGGGCGACGCACCTGTCTATAATAATAGATTCGGCCTATGGCAGTGGCGGGAACAGTTGCGGAGCAACCCCTGGTATCGGTGATTGTTCCAGCGCGCAACGAAGAGACGTCGCTCGGGGCATGCCTGGAGTCGCTGGTTGCACAAACCGGGGTAGCTTTTGAGATTATCGTGGTAGACGACCACTCAACCGACCGCACCCGCGAAATCGCCAAAAGCTATGCAATCCATGGAGCCCCGGACGCCTCGTCCGGGGGCGCCCGCCAGGGCAGCACGCAGCTTCGCGCGCTCGAAGCCGCCCCGCTCCCCAACGGCTGGACCGGCAAGAACAACGCAGTCGCAATCGGCGTCAGCGCAGCCCGCGGCAAATGGCTTCTCTTCACCGACGCCGACACCGTGCATCTGCCGGGATCGCTGGCGCGCGCCCTGGCCGAAGCACAAGAAAACGGCGCCGACCTCCTCTCCTATTCTCCCGAACAAATTGCGATTACCTTCTGGGAGATGGCCGTGCTTCCGGTAGTCTTTGCCGAACTTGCCCGCCAATATCCGCCGTCGAAAGTAAGTGATCCGAATTCTCCGGAAGCCGCCGCCAACGGCCAGTACATCCTGATCACGCGCAAAGCCTATGACGCCGTCGGCGGCCACGCCGCCATCGCCGGCGAGATCCTGGAAGACGTGGCGCTCGCACGCGCCGTAAAAGCGTCTGGCCGCAAGATCTGTTTCCGCTACGCCGCCGACGCTGTCCGCACCCGCATGTACCGCAATTGGCCGCAGCTTCGCGACGGCTGGACCAAGAACCTGGCGCTGCTGTTCCCAGAACCCGGCTGGCTTGCGGCGAAAACATTGATTGGTTGGGGAATTGGTTGGGGGATTCTGTTCTGGCCCTTGATCCTGTTCGCTGGACTTGAGCTCACAGATCGGGCAGCATCTCTTTCGCGCATGCATAACATCTTCCTGACACCCGGTGGCATGCTCAGGCATTGGTGGTGGATTGGGATCGGAGGCCTCATCTTCGGGCGCAACTTCGCGCGGATCAGGCGAGCGAACTTCGACTTGGCAATGGAATGGCTGGGCGCCCTATTCGGCATGCCCATGTTCGCGTATCTGTTACTGCGCTCAAAACGAGCGCACGCCAGAGGCGAAGTCTCTTGGAAAGGCCGCACCTATTCCGACCGGCCCGCACCACCGCCGCAACCGGGAAACTCGTCCAGCATCCAAACAAAGGTTGCGTCACGTTTTTTCTGAGTACTAGGTACTGGGTACTGAGTACTGGGTACCGACAACCGGGAGCTAATCCGCAATGATTTACCTAACCCGCAAAGCCGAATTCTCCGCCTCGCACTACTACCACAACCCGGACTTCACTCCGGAAGAAAACCTCCGCATCTTCGGCAAGTGCAATAACCCCAACGGCCACGGCCACAATTACACGCTCGAAGTCACCGTCAAAGGCGAAGTGGATCCGCGCTCCGGTTTCGTCGTAGACCTGAAGCAGCTTAAAGAAATCATGCACCGCGAAGTCCTCGACGCCATGGACCACCGCTTCCTCAACAAAGAAGTCCCCGAATTCTTCACCCAGATCCCGACCACAGAAAATCTAGCGATCGCAATCTGGCAGCGCCTCAGGCCCAAGCTAGTCAAAGCGCACCTGCACCGCGTCCGCGTCTACGAAACCCCAGACCTGTTCGTAGATTTCTACGGAGAGGAATGAAGGAAAGTGGAACGCGCTAGGAATGCGTCAGCAGGAATGCGCCAGAAGAACGAATGTGGAAGAGCGGCCCTTTAGGGCCGCGTTGAGGAACGTAATCCCTGCCCTTTAGGGCCAGTGGTCGTTTGTGTTCGAAGATTTGCTAGAAGCCAAAAGCCATGAAAGCACATCTCACTCGCCGCTATCTTTTCTCAGCCTCGCACCGGCTGCACAGCGAAGACATGTCCCCCGAAGAGAATGTTGCCACCTACGGCAAGTGCAACAACCCGCACGGCCACGGCCACAACTACGCCCTCGAGGTCACGGTCAGTGGATCGGTCGACCCCGGCACCGGCATGGTCTGCAACCTGGTGGACCTCGATGGATTCGTGGAAAGGGAAGTGCTCTCCCGCTACGACCTGTCCAATTTGAATACCATGCAAGAATTTGCCGCCGTCGTGCCTACGACGGAAAATCTCTGCGTCGAGATTTTCGAAATATTGCAGCGCGGCTTCACTCCTGCGCATCTGGATAGAGTGAGATTGGAAGAAACCATGATGAATTCCTTCGAATATGCCGGTGGAACTGAAACGATCAGGTAGTATGTTAGCCACCGCTAGGGAAATAAGATTAAGAGATGAAACCAGCCCCGATAGATCGCGCAATGATCCAACGACCCGAACCGGTCACCCTCACCAGCGCCAGCTACGAAGACCTCGTTCACGAAATGCTGGTCCGTCTGGGCGAAAATCCTGAGCGCGAAGGCCTCGCCCGCACTCCGCATCGTGTCCGCAAGGCGATGCAGTTCCTGACCAAGGGCTACCAGGAAGACCCCGAAGCCCTGCTCAAAGGCGCGCTCTTCACCGTCAATTACGACGAGATGGTGATCGTCAAAGACATCGAGATGTTCAGCCTGTGCGAACATCACCTGCTGCCGTTTTTCGGCAAGGTGCACGTGGCCTACATTCCCAACGGCCGCGTCATCGGTTTGAGCAAAATCCCACGGCTCATCGAACTCTTCTCGCGCCGCCTGCAGATTCAGGAACGCCTGACCACGCAAATCGCGGAAACGATCCAGAAGGTAATCGAGCCGCAGGGCGTGGGCGTGGTGATCGAAGCCCGCCATCTCTGCATGATGATGCGCGGCGTCGAAAAGCAGCACTCCGCTGCAGTCACATCGTCCATGCTGGGGCTGTTCCGCGACTGCGAGGAGACCCGCTCCGAATTTCTCTCACTGATCCGCCAGCGCTCGAACGGCGTCTAATAAGAAATCGGGTGCCCCATTTCTCGCGCGCCTTTGCGCGAGAAGTGGGGATTTCGCCGAGTATCCATCCTGCCGCGCCTTTTGCCGCAAACGTAGGGATTTTGCGGAAGAGAGTTGCAGCCGTGCGGTAAGATGCCCTGACGCACTCTACCGACCTTGACCCTACGCAAGCTGGACAAAGACGTAAAACCCTCCCGCCTTCGTGGCCACACCGCGCTCGTCACCGGCGCCACCCGCGGAATCGGGCTCGCCATCGCGCGCGCACTGGCAACCGAAGGCTGCAATCTGATCCTCACCGGACGCGACGAGCCCACCCTCACCCGCATCAGCAGGGAACTGTCCCGCCACAGAATCCGCGCCTTCGCCCAGGCCTGCGATGTACGCGACCCCCATTCCGTGGATGCGCTCTTCCGTTCCATTCGCGCCCAATATAAGCGCCTCGACATTCTCATCAACAACGCAGGCATCGCCCACGCCAATCTTCCCATCGAGAAGCTTCCTCTCCCGGTGTGGAAGGACGTGCTCGAGACCAACCTCGATGGCATGTTTCTGGTCACCCAGGCTGCATTGGCCATGATGAAACGCGGCGGCACCATCGTGAACAGTCTTTCAGTCGCTGCCAATCGCGTTTTTGTCGGATCGGCTGCCTACAACACATCCAAGCACGGCGCCCTCGGCCTCACCAACACGCTGCGCGAGGAACTGCGCCCGCGCGGAATCCGCGTGATCGGCATCCTTCCCGGCGCCACCGACACGGATATCTGGACCACGCTCTGGCCGCAGGCGCCGCGCCGCAAAATGATGTCCCCGGAAACCGTGGCCCGAGCGGTTGTGCAGGCCATCCTCCTGCCTGCCAATGCCACCGTCGAGACGCTCGAGATCCGGCCTACAGCCGGCACCCTCTAGCGAAAAATGGAGGGGCGGACGCCCTCGTCCGCCCAGCGAGCGGCACCAACCCCAGAGAAGTGAGGATTTGTTGCTCATGTGGGGCGGACACTCCTGTCCGCCGCCGTTGATTTTGGGGTTTACTCTGGAAGCCCCCGCGCAAATGTTTAGGTGCTGACCCCACGAGGGCACGACCCCTCAGTCGGTGCCCACAACCAGCCTCGAAGAATCGCGGCTTTAGCCCGGATGCGGGTTTGCTCGCCTTTCGCCCCGCCGCGAATCCAAGTACAATGGCCCTCGCCACTCCCTGGAGGGAACTCATGATGAAGGCTCCGTTTCTCGCTGCAGCCCTGCTCGTCGCGTGCATCGCAATGCCCGCGCAGGACGCCATGAAGAAAGAAGCGCCGGTCAAGCCCGCCGACGGCCCGTCCAAAGTTGTTCTCGATTCTTGGAATGACGTCGGGCGCAAGCTGATCGCCATGGCTGAAGATTTTCCGGAAGACAAATATGACATGAAGCCCACGCCCGCCCAGCGTAGCTTCGCCGAACAGCTGCTGCATGCCTCCAATGCCAACTACTACTTCACGAACCTGACGATGGGTCAGAAACCGCCCGCCGAGGAGGATCCCAAGCGCGAGCAGTTCAAGACCAAAGCCGACATCGTGGCTTTCGTCAAGAAAGCTTTCGGCGATGGCGCCGCCGAGATCAAGGCCAAGGGCGACAAAGGCATGTCAGACTTGATTGTTGACCCCTTCAGCCACCAGCAGGTTCGCGTCTCCGATATGGCTTATGGCTTCATCGAGCATAGCGGCGAGCACTATGGCCAGTTGGTGGTCTATTACCGGATCGCGGGGCTGGTGCCGCCCGAATCGCGCCCGAAGAAATAGCGTTTCGTCACAGTGCCGTAGGGAGGTTCCGTGGAAGAGCGGGCCTTCAGGCCCGCGTAAAACAATTCAACTGCCGGGCTTCAGCCCCGGTGCCCGCGTGCCCCATTTCTCGCGCGTCTTTGCGCGAGGAGTGGGGCCTTTGACCTACCGGTACGCGTACGGATACCGTCTCTGCCGCTCCGGAAAAAGCTTGACCATCACCACTCCCGCAATAAATCCCCCCACGTGCGCCCACACTGCGACCCCGCCCACATCGTGCCCCATGCGCGCCATAGACAGTGTTTCCGTCCCCTCCAGGAAGTTCATCACGAACCACTCTCCCAGCACTAGCCACGCCGGAATGTAAATCACGAACACAAAAAACCATGTCAGCACCCGCGCCCGTGGATACAGAATGAAATACGCCCCCAGCACTCCCGCAATCGCGCCGCTCGCGCCCAGCGTCGGTACATTCGAGTGCGGATAGATGATGACCTGCGTGGTCATGGCGATCAGGCCGGACAGAATGTAAAACACGAGATAGGTAAAGTGCCCGAGATAGTCCTCGATATTGTCGCCAAAGATGTAGAGGAACCACATGTTCCCCAGCACGTGCGCCCAGCCCGCATGCAGGAACATGGAGGTGAAGAAGGGGAGCACGACCGCAGGCAGGGAATATTGGTGGGACCCGGCCAGGAACGCCGCCAGGTGAGCCGGCACTTCCCCAAACTGGCGCGCCAGCAATTCCGCCCCCCGTGGGTCCGTCACCATCTGCAGCCACTGGAGCACAAAAATGAGAATATTAAGGCCGATCAGAAATGAGTTTACATACGGCGTGCTGTAGCGCGGCTGGTCGTCTTTAAGAGGTAGCATCGGGGATTTGGTAACTTAGTAATCGAATCGCGAAAGGGAAGTAGTCGGCCTCCAGGTCTTTGGTGGAAGAGCGGTCCTTCAGAGCCTGCCCTGAGCAAGCGCAGCGCGCCGAAGGGGCCGCGTAACCTCGCACCAGACCGTTGGGCTTTAGCCCCGGTGGCCGTCTGTCTTCCTGATCTCCAAACTACCAGATCATCTCATGAACGGCGTCCTCATCATCGACAAGCCCGCCGGACTGACCTCCCACGACGTGGTCAACCGTGTCCGGGGCATTCTCGGCCAGCGCTCGGTCGGCCACCTGGGGACGCTCGATCCCATGGCCACTGGCGTACTTCCGCTGGTCACGGGGAGCCTCACCCGCCTGGCTCAGTTTTACACCAGCGCCCAGAAAACCTACGAAGGGACGATCCGGTTCGGCTTCGCCACCGATACCTACGACGCAGAGGGAGAAGCCACCACTCCGGCTCTCGAAGTGACTCTCAACCCGGATGATATAAGCGCCCTGGCCACACAGTTCCAGGGAGTCATTGAGCAGACTCCGCCGGCCTTTTCGGCCAAGAAAATTCACGGCGTCCCAGCCTACAAACTGGCCCGGAAGCAGAGGGAAGTGATTCTGCAGCCGGTGCAAGTGGAGATCAAGGAGTTCAAGATTCTGGGCATCGAGGGCGACCGCATCCATTTTCGAGCTTGCGTCGCTTCAGGGACATATATGCGCTCGGTAGCCCACGACATGGGACAGCGCCTCGGCTGTGGGGCCCATCTGGAGTCGCTTCGTCGCACCGCCGTTGCCGAGTTCACCCTCGAAGACGCCCACACCCTCGACGAAATGGCGGCTGCTTCAGATCTCTGTCATCCCGACCGGAGCTTCGCTTTGCCGAAGGGAAAGGGAAGCGGAGTGGAGGGACCTTGCGTTCCGCCTGAAACCGTTGCCGACCTCTTCGTCCATCCCCGCAGGCTTCTGCCCCAACTCCCGGCTGTGACCGCCGACGACGAGGCCAGCGCCCGGATCCGCAGCGGCCGCCCGGTGAATCTCCCGGAGATGTCCCGCGCTCGCCAGGTGAAGGTGTTTCACGGACAAAGGGAACTGATCGCCATCGCCACACGGGTGGCGGGCACGCTGTTCCATGCCGGGATCGTGCTGAGCGGAGGGTCGGGAGGGTAAGGTACCGGACTGCAGTAATGTCCGATAACAGGTATCAAGTCCAACAACTTACGGACATGACCTTTCGTAACGCTTGAACTCTGGTCGTACTCTTTCAGCCGAGAGAATCGAACGACATCATTCTCTATGGCTCCCGTGCCAGGTCGTGCGCTGCTCACTCGCGTGATTACTCGCGTGCATGCGGCTGCGCAGTCGTCGCGCTCTCGCGAAGAGTACGAGCTAGGCAGCATCACTCTACGCTTGCTGGCGCTGCTGCGCCAGGGCAGGGAGGCCACGCTCGACCTCGCGTGCTTCGAAGCCCACGGTCTTTACTTCGCAAAATGGCGGCAACGTTCGATGGAGCGGTCGAGCATGATGGCGTGGGAATTCCAGCGATTGATTCCAGACTTCGACCCAGCGGAGGCGCGTCATGCGCAAATGGAGCAGAGCCGTCAAGTTCGAGGACGAGGCGAGAGCGGCAGGGCTGTGTTCGAGAGCGAAAAGCCACGGGAAGCGAGACCCGCGAAGCCGCAACTTATGCCGCGAGTGCCTGAGCGCCCAGCGAGAAAGAATGCGTGAGCGGCGCCGGTCCGCGCAGTAGTGCAACTCCTAAGGTAATTTGGACGGCTCTGCCCAGCCCTCTTATCGTCATTGTGGGGAAATGGCGCGTCGAACAAAACTCACACCAGAAGAACGGCGTCGCAGAGCAAAGACTCGGGCGAGACTACGCCGTGGCTGGTTTTACTTAGATTCGCCGGCGTCCCGTAATGGAAAGCTTCATGAGGCATTGCTCCCTTTCGTTGCAGAGAAAAATCCGCTCGTTGATAGGACACTAGTCCCACCAGACCGCACGCCTCGGAAAAAGAAAACTTTGAACCGTTCAAAATTTGCGCCGGAGGAAAAT